>OHIC01000003.1_pt1 | contig 341998 bp, 267 predicted proteins | sample 1568171 | NCBI WGS metagenome assembly OHIC01 (sample SAMEA3879506, study PRJEB24766) | human gut metagenome | biome: human-associated habitat; feature: feces | place: USA | collected 1985/1987
TAAGTTTCCGTCACACGAACCGAAGAGTGTCCTAATGCCTGGCAAATGATGCCGACGGGCATTCCTATATGGTAGGCCAGTGTGGCCCAGGTGTGCCGCGCAGTATAGGAACTGACTTTTACACCGGGAAGTAACCATTTTGTCAATACCTCCAACATCTTATTGAAATTCCGCAAGGCTTTCTGGTAGTGCCTGTACAAGGCGTCCTCCCCTTCCGGAGCATCATTCAATATAGGAAAAAGGTAGAGGGAGGCAGCGTCCTTATCCTTAAACTCTTTCAGTAAGGGCAAGGCTTCCCGGGGGATGCGCAACGTGATCTGTTTGCCCGTCTTGTGGCGGCGGTATACAATCCTGCCGTCGCGCACATCCCTCTTGCGAAGGTGGGCAAGGTCGATGAACGGCATGCCGCGCAGCAGGAACATCAGCAGGAAATAGGCTTGTGCGCGTTGCAATTCTTCGCAGGGCACGGCAAGACCTGTGTGCATCAGCCTGCCCATCTGTTCCTCAGTCAACGCACGTTTGGTCTGCGACTTCACCTTGGTATACACGTCATCGAAGAGTTTAGCGTTGTGCTCCGGCGTGCCGGGTGGGGACAGCCGGTTATATACTGCCTGCAAGGTGCGCATATAAGTGGAAATGGTGTTCCAGCTCAGCCGTCTTTGCAGCAGCCAGTCCTCATACGCTTTCAGCCGCCCGGGAGTGAACACGTCATTCACGGGCATTGCACCACAGGAAAACTTTGCAAAAGAGTGCAGGGTGCTGGTGTAGGTATGCACCGCAGGATACCTCCTGTCTTCTTTCAATTCGTCAATGACCTTCGTCATATACTGCGAAAGGTCCAGCCTTCCGTCATCTTTCTCAATCCTTTCTGTATTCATCACTTTTATCATTTAAAGTTGCACACTACGAAGTGAGTCCTGAGAACAGGAATCACAAGTGTAATGTTTGTGAATACAAAGTAAAGAAAGTGAGGAAGAAGATTCAGAGCCAAACAAAAAGAGAGAATGATAATATCAATCTTGAAATAACAGAAAACTTCTTATCTTTGTACAAAGAACATTGTTCAAGATGAAAGGAGCAAGAATATGAAAACAAAAGATGAATGTATTGCCACACTCAGACAATTCAAAAATGATTGTGCGTCCAAATATGGCATTCGCTCTATTGGAATATTTGGTTCGGTAGCTCGTGGCGAGAATCGACCTGACAGTGATGTAGATGTTTTCGTAGAATTGGAAGAACCCGACCTATTTGTCATGTTCGATATTCGAGAAACACTGCAATCCTTGCTTGGATGTAAAGTTGATTTAGTTCGTTTGCGAGAAGGATTACGAGATCTATTACTTAAAAGAATAGAGCAAGATGGAGTTTACGCCTAAGTTGAAAGAAGAAATTATTGATAAACATCTATCACCACTGAAAGAGGCAGTGGAAATCATAAAACAAGATTTAATCCGATGATTAATAAATAAGAAAGCAGCTTATGAGATGGCAGGTTACAATGCAGCTATTTCATCCTCCGACAAGCCTGTGATTTTAGAAATTACAGCATTAGTAAATCCCTCAGCTTTCATGCTACGAGCATTAGCAAGACGCACTTCTTGACGTCCTTCTTCAAGACCTTCCTCAAGACCTTCTTGACGTCCTTCTTCTTTCGCTGCATCCATCACACACAAATTAGTGCGGTATACATTTACACTATTCTCATAACGTTCACGCTCCTCTTTACTAAGAGAAGCCACATCGGCAATTTCTTCTAACTTTTCGAAGACTGCCTTGCGGGCCTTAAAAGGCATTCGTTTCAGTGTCTCCATATTCTTTAAACCTTATTTACTTATAAAACAATATTAGAATTCAGAAAGTCTTTATAATCATTCAAATCAAAATAGTATAAACGTGTGTGTTCATCATTATCATTGGGTTGCATCGGTAGAAAGTTATTCCTCTCATAAAAATGAATAGCTTTAAGATAAGCATCCACTGTTACAAAACGGCATCCAGTTTTATTAGTATGAAGAAAATATCCCTTAATAAAATCCAATAAAACCGTACCAATGCCACTTCCTGCATAACATTGATCAACTGCAAATCGACATATTTTTACAGCAGGATAACTCTTTATCCGTTTTTCATTAATAAACCTATGCTTACGAAAACGATTAAATTCCGTTTTACTCTCAAAATCTCCTAATGACACCCGATCATTAGCTAAACTAAAATAAGCAATAACTCGATTTTCTATTTTAGCCACATAAGTAACTGCTAGTAGCGCTACTTGATAAAGTTGAGACTCAGATAAAATAAAATCGTTCAAATCGCTGTCACCGCAATTGAACGATTCTATATGTTTAGTCTCTTCTAGCCGATTTATACTCAATGCAGAAAAGTCTATTAATTCACTCATGCTCACTATCTAAAGTTTGTAGCCGCTTTTAATACTAACTCATAATTTCTCTTCACACGCTCACGTTCCTCCTTGGAAACAATGCGTGGTTTCTTCATCCGTTCTTCAAAGCGGCGGGCATCTTCACCCAATAATATAGGCGTTTCACGTATAGGTCTTGCCATAATTGCCTTCTTTTTAAAATTTGTATTGCAAAGATACGGCTTTTTATTTTTCAATAATCACAATTAACTGTATTTCTTTAAGGAGAATAGCCATTCGCCCGCAATAATACTCTTAATCCTTTTGTCAAATGACGAATACCGTCAATCTGCAAAAGGTTATTCCTGTTATACCAATTCGTCCGATGTATACCCCTTCGGCAACTCACGGCAGTTATAGCTTGAAGCCATAATCTCACCATAGGCACCGGCAGAACGCAACGCTATCAAATTTCCGCGCTTCACCTTATTCAAGTCTATCGCCTTGCCGAAGACGTCGGAAGACTCACAGATAGGCCCTACCACATCATACGCCTCCACAGCTTCCTCGGAAGTGATATTCTCTATCTTATGATAAGCCTGATACAATGCCGGACGAATCAAATCCGTCATACCGGCATCGAGAATGGCAAATTTCTTATTAGCTCCCTGTTTTACATAAAGCACACGGGAAATCAGCGAACCGCACTGCCCCGTTATGGCACGCCCCAGTTCAAAATGGAGCGTTTGATAGGAACGCAATTTCAGGTGCTCGGCATAGGTATCAAAATAATCTTTGAAGTCAGGTATCGCCTGACGGTTAGGATGCTTATAATCAATCCCCAGTCCGCCACCTACGTTGATGTGCTCGATGCGGATGCGGTGAGATTCCAGTTTATCCTGCAATTCGTTCACACGGTTGCAAAGAGCCACGAAATCGCCCATATCCAATATCTGCGAACCAATGTGGAAGTGCAATCCGATGAACTTTACGTTCTTCATCTTCAGCGCCACATCTATCACATTGTCCATGTCCTGCATACTGATGCCGAACTTGTTCTCCGCCAGTCCGGTAGTGATATTGGCATGGGTATGTGCCCCCACATTGGGGTTGATGCGGAAAGCTACATTCGCAACCTTACCCTTTGCCGCAGCCAGTTCATTGATGATTTCCAGTTCGGGGATGGACTCTACATTGAAACAGAAAATATTATAATCCAAGCCGAGGTTGATTTCCCAATCTGCCTTGCCCACTCCGGCAAACACTATCTTATTCGTCGGGAAACCTGCCTTGATTGCTGCACGGACTTCACCGCCACTTACACAGTCGGCCCCCAATCCGTTCTCACGGATGATGGAAAGCACTTTAGGATTGGCATTTGCCTTCACGGCATAGTGCACGTCAAAGTTGCCATGCTTTGCAGCTTCGGTGCGCACACAGGAAAGGGTTTCACGCAACACCTTCGTGTCATAGTAATAAAACGGGGTGCGCAACTCACGGAATTTATCTATGGGGAATGTTCCTTTCATATTCTTTATCTAAATATAGTGTATTCTTTGTTCAGTTAAAAAGAGCGCTTTTATCAGGATTGGTAAAAGCGCTCGGGTTGTATCAGGGTTATCTCTTATTCTTCGTTGAACAGTGCATCACTAAGCGACTGCAATGCCTTATTCTTGTCGCACTCACGGATGAGGAAAGAAATATTATAGTTACTACCACCGAATGAGATCATTCGTACCGGTATGTCGCGCATGGCATCCAGTGCCTTCGCTTCGAAACCGACATTCTCCCATTCCAAATCACCTACCACGCAGACGATACACATATCCTTATCCACCGTAACGGTTCCATACTTCTTCAGGTCGTCCAGAATCTCGTTGAGATGCTTCGTATTATCAACAGATACAGATACTCCTACCTCAGAAGTACAAATCATATCGATAGAAGTCTGATAGCTTTCAAATATTTCGAATACCTTGCGCAAGAAACCATGGGCAAGCAACATGCGGCTGGATTTAATCTTAATAGCCGTAATGTTATCTTTTGCTGCAACTGCCTTAATTTTACCCTTCTCAGTATCATTGGAAATCATAGTACCGGGAGCAGTCGGGTCCATCGTATTCAGCAGACGCACCGGGATATTGGCATACTTGGCAGGCTGTATACAAGTGGGGTGAAGAATCTTCGCACCAAAATAAGCCAGCTCGGCAGCTTCTTCAAAATGAAGATGGCGCACAGGAGCAGTCTTATCAACGATGCGCGGGTCGTTATTGTGCATACCGTCAATATCGGTCCATATTTGGATTTCGGAAGCATTGATAGCTGCACCGATCAGAGAAGCGGTATAGTCGCTTCCACCACGTTGCAGATTGTCTATTTCTCCGTAAGCGTTACGGCAAATGTATCCTTGCGTAATGTAAATCTCAGCACCGGGATGCAATTCCAACTGCATCTGAAGTTTCTCCTTAATATATACAGGATCAGGCTCCGCATTCTTATCGGTGCGCATATATTCCAAAGCCGGAAGCAAAATGGACTTCACACCACACTCTTGCAGGTAATAGTTCATCATGGCAGTAGAGATCAGTTCTCCCTGTGCCAGAACTACTTTCTCTTCAAACAGCGTGAAAAGGTCTTTGGTATAAGAACGGATGTAGTCAAAATGAGATTTAATCAGTTCCTGGCCTTTCTGTTTATACTCGGGAGTGGAATACAACTCATTCACATGCTGTTTATATTTAGCCTCCAACTTGTTAATGATTTCGTTGGCACCCTCCGGATTTTTCTTGTACAGATAGTCCGAAATTTCCACCAATGTATTAGTTGTGCCCGACATAGCCGAGAGTACAACTATCTTTTGTTCACCATCAGTGATCAATTTGGCTACTTCCTTTATCCGCGGTGCAGAGCCTACGGAAGTACCTCCAAACTTTAAAACTTTCATTTTCGTTCCTGTATTAAATGATTATATATTATTATTTGTTTCTTCTACAGTCGGCATCATCCCCGAATACTCGGACGTTACATCTGTTATCTGATGACCTGCACAGCGATATACCTGTCCCGGAAACTCGTGAAGCAGATGGAGGTTGTGCGTAGTCATCAATACCAGTGAGCCACCCGTGCGGCTGATGTTATGTAATAGTCCTACAATAGCACGTCCCGTTTCCGCATCCAGATTACCGGTCGGTTCATCCGCCAGGATAATCTCCGGAGAGTTGAGCATAGCACGGGCAATAACGATGCGTTGCTGTTCGCCTCCCGAAAGTTCGTTAGGGAACTTATATCCTTTATTACCCATTCCTACCTGCATCAGCACTTCAGCAATACGATCTTTTATTTCCGATTTGTTTTTCCAGCCCGTAGCCTTCAATACAAAAGCAAGATTATCGTTCACCGTGCGGTCAGTCAACAATTGGAAATCCTGGAACACGATGCCCAACTTACGACGCAACTGCGGAATATGCTTGCGCTTAATACGACTCATATCATACCCTAGTACCATTGCTTCGCCAGCAGTAATATCCAGTTCTCCGTAGAGTGTTTTTAGCAAACTGGTCTTACCCGAACCTACCTTACCGATAAGGTACACAAACTCTCCCTTCTGCAGCTCAAGGTTTACCTCATTCAGCACGCACAAGTCCTGTTGGTGTACTTCCACATCTTTATATCGTATCAGCGGTTCAGCCATCTTTCTATAATTACAAATTACGAATTACAATTTACGAATTAGTGTTTCTTCCACGAAGCGCTATGACGTTCCTGCAATTCGCGTGCCAAATCTTCCAAACTGTATCCTTTGGATGTTAACAACACGATGAGGTGGTATATCAAATCGGCTCCTTCATAGATCAACCGTTCATCAGTTCCGTTACAAGCTTCGATCACTGTTTCCACAGCTTCTTCACCCACTTTCTGTGCCATTTTATTCACACCTGACTCAAACAGACTGGTTGTGTAAGAACCTTCCGGCATCTCTTCATGGCGCTTAGTAATAAAATCCTGAAGATGCTTCAGGAACATTATAGGCTGTTCATTCTTCTCACCCCAGCATGTATCCGTACCTGTATGGCAAACCGGCCCCACAGGGTGTACCTGAATCAGCAATGTATCCTGATCACAGTCTTCCTTGATAGAAACAACATTCAGGAAATTACCACTCTCCTCACCTTTCGTCCAAAGACGGTTCTTGGTGCGGCTGAAAAAAGTCACTTTACCGGTTTCTACCGTTTTGTCGTAAGCTTCTTTATTCATGAAGCCCAACATCAGCACCTTAGCGGTATCTGCGTCTTGTATGATTGCCGGAATAAGTCCGTTCATTTTATCAAAATCCATTTTTATATAATTACGAATTACAATTTACGAATTATAATGCGGTATAAGCATCCTATCATCTTACCATTTTATCATCCCCTTACACCGTTCGCATCGAGATTCCCTGGGCGCAAAGATACGATTTTAAATCGGGAATTTTAATTTCTCCGAAATGAAAAACGCTGGCTGCCAACGCCGCATCTGCTTTTCCTTGCAAAAACACATCACGAAAATGCTCTTTTGCTCCTGCTCCGCCCGATGCAATCACCGGAATAGAGAGGTTATCAGACATTTCAGCAAGCGCTTCATTAGCGTATCCGGTCTTTACGCCATCATGATTCATGCTGGTGAAAAGTATTTCTCCGGCACCACGCTCCTGAGCTTCTTTGGTCCAGGTAAACAGTTCTTTATCTGTTTCTACGCGGCCTCCATTCAGATAGCACCACCAGCCTTTTTCAGTTTGTTTGGCATCTACCGCCAACACACATACCTGCGAACCGAAGTTCTTAGCTATTTCATCAATCAGTTCGGGACGGCGAATTGCAGAAGAATTGATAGAAATCTTATCTGCACCGGCATTCAGCAGACGGTCTACATCACTCAATTCGTTGATACCGCCACCTACCGTAAACGGAATGCTAATATTGGCAGCAATGCGCTTCACCAACTCTGCAAATGTCTTACGACCTTCGAAACTGGCTGTTATATCCAGAAAAACCAATTCATCAGCACCTTGCTCACTATACGCACGTGCCAGTTCCACCGGATCGCCCGCTTGACGCAAATTGACGAAATTGGTTCCTTTCACTGTTTGTCCGTCTTTGATATCGAGACAGGGGATAATTCTTTTCGCTAACACCTTTAATGATTTATGATTTATAATTTATGATCTATGACTTATGACTTATGAATGAAGACTTAGAAACCGCATATATCCGCCTCCATAAATCATAAATCAGAAATCATAAATCTTTCAATTTCCTTCAAAGTAATACGCCCTTCATACAGAGCCTTACCAAAAATAACAGCCGGTACCCCAGCCGTCTCCAATGCACGTATATCTTCCATACTGCTGACACCGCCACTTGCTATCAGGTAAAGGTCGGGATGTTCTTCCAGCATTTCCTTATACAGTTCAATAGAAGGTCCCTGCAACATACCGTCACAACTAATATCCGTGCAAATTACCTTCTGAATACCTTTCTCTACATATTCTTTCAGGAAAGGGAACAATTCACAAGCACTTTCATCCTTCCAGCCATTCACAGCTATCTTCCGGTCTTTCACATCCGCACCAAGAATTATCTTCTCACTGCCGTAAACTTCCAGCCAATGGCAGAACAACTCAGGATTTTTCACCGCAATACTGCCGCCTGTAACCATCTGCGCCCCATTCTCAAAAGCTATCTTCAAGTCTTCATCACTTTTCACACCACCACCGAAATCAACTATCAGGGAAGTCTGTGAGGTGATTCTATTCAAAACATTATAATTGACTACATGATGAGAAGCCGCTCCGTCCAAGTCTACCACATGAAGCCGGCGAACACCGTGTGCCTCCATCTCTTTGGCCACTTCTACCGGATTTTCGTTATACACCTTCTTACTGTCATAGTCGCCTTGCGAAAGGCGTACACACTTTCCGTCGATAATATCTATTGCAGGAATAAGCTCTATCATATATCCATCTACTTAATTATAATTCTAAAAAATTGCGCAGGATACGTTCCCCTACACCCCCACTCTTCTCCGGATGGAATTGGGTAGCGTAATAATTATCCTTATGCAAGGCAGCGCTAAACGGTTGTATATAGTCCGTCACGGCAGCTGTATATTCATTGACCGGAACATAGAAGCTATGCACAAAATAGACAAACTCTTCTTTTGTAAAACCCTTGAATAAGCCACTGTTCGTCTCAGTAAGCGTATTCCAACCCATGTGAGGCACTTTATCCTCATGCTTCTGTGGAACGAAACGCTTCACCTCCGTATCAAAAATACCCAGACAATCCACATCTCCTCCTTCTTCAGAATGGCGACACATCACTTGCATACCCAGACATATCCCTAAAAGGGGCTGCCTAAGTTCCTTAATCAATGCATCCATGCCACTGGCACGCAGAAACTTCATGGTTGTTTCCGCCTCGCCCACACCTGGAAAGATCACTTTGTCCGCCGCACGCAATTCATTTTTATCCGCCGTTACCACAGCTTCCACGCCCAAACGCTTCAACGCATAATCCACCGAACAGATATTGCCCGCATTATATTTGATAATCGCTACTTTCATGAATATACCTTAACTAAATATCACTGTTTTATTCTTATATGCCAATACCTTGCGCTCAATATGCTTCTGCACGGCACGTGAGAGAACAATCTTTTCCAGGTCTTTCCCCTTATTTACAAGATCTTCTACAGTATCTTTATGAGTGATACGAACCACATCTTGTTCAATGATCGGTCCTGCATCCAATTCTGTTGTTACATAATGACTGGTAGCACCAATGATCTTCACACCACGTTCAAATGCTGCATGATAAGGTCTTGCTCCCACAAATGCAGGAAGGAAAGAGTGATGAATATTGATAATCCGATTGGGATAGGCATCAATCATCCGCTCTGAAATCACCTGCATATAACGCGCCAGTACAATAAAGTTCACCTTATGTTTTGCCAGCAATTCCATTTCTTTTTTCTCCTGTTCTTCTTTTGTCTCCTTTGTAATAGGGAACAGATAGAAAGGTATTCCGAAGCGTTCGGCTACATGTTGCAGGTCGGGATGGTTGCTTATAATAAGAGGAATCTCGACGTTCCACTCTCCTGCCGTATAGCGTGCCAGCAAATCGAACAGGCAATGCGACATCTTAGACACAAATATCGCCATGCGTGGTTTCGCATCCGAGAAATAGAGACGGAAAAACATTTCATATTTCTGTGCGTACAGCGTAGCAAAATAATCTTCAATTTTCTCTTGCGGTATCAGGAAGTTCTTCAATTCCCATTCGATACGCATGAAAAAGATATTCTCCACATGATCGACATATTGGTCCAGATAGATAATATTTCCCTTGTTTACCGTTATAAAGTCTGTCACTTCTGCCAGAATTCCCGGTTTGTCGGGACAGTGAAGTAACAGTTTGGCCGTTTTCATCATCCTAAATTATCGTTTTTATCGTTTTCAAATTACAATTTTCTCGATTTGAGTTTGCAAAAATAACGATTTATTGTAAAATAACGAAGTTTTCGAGCAAGAAGTTTAAATCAAGCAACAGAAAGCTTCGTTTTCATTACAAAACCATCCCAATGCCCTTTCACAAAAAGCTCTGCAAGAACTTATTTTTTTTCATATTCCAATGTTCTCAAAATGAGGATATAAAAGGAAAAGTGATAAAATCAAACAAAAAAAATTCATCGTAGCTATTGCAGGTTTCAAAGAAATGCCTACCTTTGCAACCGCAATCGAGAGAGAAAGCAATTAAAGAAATGAAATTATGGTGCGTTAGTTCAGTTGGTTAGAATACATGCCTGTCACGCATGGGGTCACGGGTTCGAGTCCCGTACGCACCGCTTAAAACTCTGAAATCGGATGATTTCAGAGTTTTTTGTTCAATACCGGATGATTCCGTCTAATAGCAATTACATTCCAAACCTTGATGTATCCACCTCTTTCAGATTCTTTTTCTTTATATTTCAAATATTATTTTAGAGTTTATTCAGCAAATGTGCCTGTAGACATAAAGACTACCGAATACATAAAATAATCCTCACCCTCTGTTTGCGGTTGTTCAAATAGTTGCTTATAAATAGGCTCCGGCTCAGGTCCGAAAAGTAAATCTGCATCCGGAGTGTAAATACCACAATACCATACAGGAGCCGCTTTCATATTAAAGCGCGGAATACCTTCTATTACAAATTTATAAAACCCAACCTCATCGCTATCTTTTACGACTTTTGTCAGTCCTCCGTAATTGGTACCCATATTATATCTCAACCCTTTTAAAGAAATATACCTATCTTCAACCAGGCTACCCTCTGCAAATTTCTTTGCTTTACAGGTAAAAGGTATTTCATATTCACCACCTTCGGGAGACAGAATAAAAGGATTAGGGCCATCTACTTTTATAGTGTATTCATACTCTACTTTTGCCTTCGATATTACATCTATCAATTTGTAGACAATGCTACTCCCATCCGCAGGAGGATCAACCAAGGTTCTTTTCTCAACCCATAAAGCATACTCATAGCCTTTTTTGTAAACGAAACCAGTAATTCCTTGAAAATCCAGCGTTTTGTAGTCGCTTTCACTTTCTTCTTTCACCAGCATACAATCAATGGGAGAATCACTTCCCCAAGGCTGATAAGTACCTGTTTTGTCAGAAATAAGCATTTTTACAGTTTTTACTTTATCTTGTGGTTCATCATCACTACAAGCAACAAAGCCAGTGATTGACTGGATTAATAGCAATAATCCTAATAAGCGTTTTGTCTTCATAATGTTTTTTTAAGTCTAGTTTTTTAATTATACAAAGATATACAAAATCTCTTTAAGCTTATTATAAACAAAGCCTTTTATTTCTTTTCTCAGAAGAAGCTTGAATAGAATTTTAAAGGAGATAGACTATATGAAAATATAAAAGCGTACCTTCGTCAACAGAATGAGATATCGAAGAATAACAACCACCGGACAAATCCGGGAAAAAAAGAAAGAGCGCAGGCAATCTATATATGTCTGGCTGATAGTAATTGTGATCCTGGCAATACTTGTCGGAGTGGGCTATCTGGCCACTCCCAGTACTGTATTGCTCCAGCAAACAGCATTTCGGGGTATCAGTTATCGCCCACTCATGGCATTCGTGATGCTTTTCACCGCCATTTTTGTCATTGTTATTGGCATACTACTGGCAGATAAATACACAAAAGTCGGATATTACCTGAAGACCATCGCCTGTGGCATTGTCATAGGGATGCTTTTTCACGGTATGGGTATCAATCTGTTACTGAATATGAATCGTTGGTTGGCAAGCAGGACTCCCGTACGCAAAGAATACAAGGTAACAGAAATCCGTTTTCTAAAGCCCAATAAATTGGCTCGTTATCGGACCATATTGCCTGAATGCAGAATTCTGAAAGCTGTCGACCAGGATAATCCTGACGACTGCCTTTACTTCCATGTCCCCATAAATGCACAAGTAGCCATGGGATGTATATTGCATGTTACAATGAAAAACGGTATCTTTGGATGGAAAGCAGTGGATGAATTAGAGTTTTACAACCCATAAAAGAGGCCGTATCAACAAAGGATTATCATCCATTCTGATACGGCCTTTTCTTCATTTAGATTTTCTTTCCGATATAGAATACATAACCATAAAAGTCTTTATACTTATAGTATAATTGTTGCTCATGGCGCTGATTGGCAATCAGTTCTTCAGCCGCCTGATTACCCGCATATTTTCGTAGAAAGTTTTCTTGGGCTTCAACCTGCGGCATATAGAAATGTTCGATCCAGCAATTTTCCGGTATACAGAAACAGGCTACAGGGATATATCCGGCCTTCTGCATCTGTGCCAGCTTATTGGGAATCGTATTTATTTCAGGATAAGCATCCATCCAGAAATCATTGATCTCAGCCGGACGTTCGTCAGTGAACCATGATACCTCTGATACGGCAATATAACCGCCTTTCTTCAAAAACGGACGCCATAGATTCAACCCGTATTCAAAACCAATATTATAGATGGCTCCTTCCGACCAGATAAGATCTAATTCTTCATTCCGGAACGGGAGTTCATCCATTGATCCAATAATACCTTTCACTCTATCCTGAAGGTTAAAGTGCTCGGCATTACTATTGAATTGGTTGATAAAATCAGGAAACAAATCAATGCCTGTGATTTGCCCCGGAGTATGTTGCGCCAGCGTAATCGTTTGGCCACCTGTGCCACAACCCAGATCAGCAATCAGAGATTTATCCGTAAGCCCCTCAACAAAGCTAAGAGCCTTGATTGTCGTTTCAGCACTTCCCGGTCCCTGACGTTCTACACTTGAAAAGTATTCGCAGATTAAACTAAAATCGAATTCGTGAATAGATTTATTTTCATTACTCATGATGTTTAAATTTTATTGTTAATATATAGGTATGAAAATAACTCCTGCAAGAATATGCACGAGTTGAACTAAAGGATAACCGAGAGCATAATGCCCACAGTTATTTACTTACCGAATCCTTCTTAACTTTAAACATCCAACATTTTTTTATATCGCCACAAAGATAGGCAGACTTTTTATTTCCGCAAATTATCAGGAGAAAAAAAGAAAGCCGCTTTTCTCAAAGCAGTTGTAGATTAGATACCAAACCTACTTTAATGGCATCACCACCCTTGTGACATGTTCCTTTTCAGGCACCTCCGGTCCGGTATAATAATGCTCCACACTCGTCCCTGTCGGTTCATATCCTTTTATCTTTATCCACGCCGCCATTTCATTATAGAGGTTTGCCAATTCATCATACGAACCCTTATGCAAACAAACTACTACTTTTCTTGACGGAATAATAATGCTTCGCATATCGCCTTTATCCGGAAGCGGATTTGCCGTATAAAATCCGATAACCATTTGGATCTTATCAGTTGTCATCTCTTCATAAGCCGGATACTCCACAAATGGTATATCCGAAGGCAGTTCATTCATTTCTTTCAGATAAGTTCCTATTCGCATGAAACCTTCTCCAATATACTGCCCCAAAGAATTCATGTCGGCACATTTTTCCACAATAATGGCCGTCTGCTCCGGCTGTTGCAGGAGCATAATGTCTGTTACTTTCGCCATAGCTATAATTTAAGTTGTTATTATATTCCCCTTAATTTCTGACACTCAGGACAATAGTAAACCGACCCTCCAAGATAGGCTTCTTTCACAATCACACTGCCACAGCGCGGACAGGGATTCTTCCATGTTTTGGAAGAAAGAATCGTTTTATACCCTCCCTCATTTCCATAAAGATCCGTCTGGGTATCACGACCTCTTCCGGAAGTCATAGCCATTAAGGTATCCTTCAGAGATTTAAAAAGTACCCTTTTCTGTCCATCCGACAAATCAAGCACTTTCTGTTTCGGGTGAATCCCGGCATTGAATAGAATATCCTGCGTTACCCCATTGCCTACACCCGGAATACGTTGTTCGGTAGCCAGCAGAGCTTTAGCCGTCAATGTCTTTTTGGCTGAAGCAAATAATTTCTCAAATTCCGCTTCCGTATAAGCATCACTCAACGGAGAAATACTTTCACGACTTATCGTATAATATTTATTATCGATAACGCCATCGGGATAGACACTGATAAAACCATACATAGCAACCGTGAATACAAGAAACGATTCATCTTCAAAAGTCAGCAGCAATTGGTAATTGGCAGGAACTTTATCACCCGGATTATAGTAACGTGCGCTCACCCCATCACCGATATTCATTATCACATTGCCCGACAGGTAAAAATCAACAAACATTCCATATCCCTTAGACGACAGAATCGTTTTTCCGACGAGTAACTTCCCATACTCCAGTGGATCGCCACTATAGAACGTGAACTTATGAGGCTTGGTAGCATTGAACACTTGCGTAATCGTTTTACCACTTAAAACATCATTGGCTTGCTTACTCAGTGTAAGTACTTCTGGCAATTCTAACATACTCTTATATCATTTAGTTATTTATCAATAGGAATATAAATCTCCGTCAGCAATCCCTCAACCGGTGTTTCATCCGGTGCATTAAGATATACCTCAAACGTCAACGGACGTTTCTGATGATACATACTGTAAGGAAACCATTGATTATAGATCGTCTTATAAAATTCAGGTAAATCAGAATAACTGCCTTTATACCTGAAAACAGCGTACATCCCTCCGGGAATTTCCCGAAGTAATAATTTCCCTTCGGACTTGACACTCCCTTCAACCAGAACCCCGATATAGAACCGCCGTTGTTCCATCGGTGTAACCCAAGGATTATCCTGACTTATACTCACAAAACGATTACCGGGACCATTCTGCAAATGAACTGCTTTATAATGCAGTAATTGCTTCCAGATTGTAGTGTAAGCATATTTATCACGAAAAGTATCACCTACTTCTATGCAAACGGCTTTCAAAGTATTGATACGTTTAATTTTAGCCTCGGGCATACTATCCGGTTCTTGTTTCGCATTGACAGATTTATACTTTTCGCGATAAGCTGACATTGAAATGCCGAAATGCTTCTTAAAAGCCTTTGCCAGACTAAACTTTGTCTGATAATTAGTCTGCATACCTATCTCTTCAATACTCTGTCCGGTAGCGATAAGCAGATGGGCAATATATTCCAGCCGTAAACGTTGGATATATGTACCGATATTCTCACCGGTAACATTCCTGAAAACCTTTCGGAAATGGAAGAATGAAAGGTGAACCATTTCAGCCAACTGTTCAGGATCGAGTTCATGAAAGAGATTTTGATCAATATAAGTCCGAACCCCATTGACAGCTTCATAGTGAACATGTTGCGTCATCTCTTTCTGTCGCCAGCGTTTCAGGGTGGGAAGGCGCTTGTTCAATAAGGTTCTTAATTCTTGTGGAGTATAGTCGGTTCCCGAATACCAATTGTACTTATCTGTGTATTTCACCCAGATATCCACCATTTCATTCATAGAGATATCCACCGTATAGTTCCCATCTTTCAGACAATAGTAACAATACTCGTCACTGCAGGAGTGATCGGCATTGGTACCTAAATACTCTTCCACATCGAAACGGAGGGGCATCCCACAACTTTGGCAGTACTGTTTGTCCACTGTTTGATTCATGGCACAAATATACGATGCCTATTCCGGATATGATTATCCAAAATAGGCATCTTTTATGATTTGCTCCTGTTTTTCAGAGTAATTGTCTTGATTTCATCTCCAAATACTTGTTTATCACATCAATCGAGAGATTTTCAGGTGTAGTCAATAAAGGATAGATACCATTCTGTTTCAGTGTAGATACAATCAGACGCTTCTCAAAAGCAAACTTCTCTGCAATGACATGGCGGTAATATCCCTCCGTATCCTTCGCAGGAGCGGCAATATACGTTTTCATATCAGCATCTTCAAAGAAAACAACAAGCAAGCGATGCTGACGATTCAGTTGCTGCAAATAAGCCAATTGGCGATTCATACTTCCCATACTGGAGAAGTTGGTATATAAAACCAGGAAACTGCGTTTGCTGACATGTTTATTGAAATGCACGCAGAGAGAGGAAAAGTCCGTTTCACCAAAGGTAGTCTGCTGGCTATAGAGATTCTCAAGCAGAGTTTGCATCTGACCGGAAGCCTTTGAGGCCGGAACAAACGAATCGAAATGTTCATTGAAAGTCACAATCCCTGCCTTGTCCTCTTTCCGCATGGCAACGTACGAAAGAACTAAGGAAGCATTGATTGCATAATCCAGTAAGGTCATTCCGCGAAATGCCTGCTGCATAACCCTTCCCTTGTCTATCACACTGTAAATCTGTTGTGAACGTTCATCCTGATATACATTCACCATAAGTTCATGCCGGCGGGCACTGGCTTTCCAGTTGATTGTACGGTAGTCATCCCCCTTGACGTACTCTTTTATCTGTTCGAACTCTGTATGATGCCCTACACGACGAATACGCTTGATTCCCAGCTCCGTCAGATTATCACTCATCGCCAGCAATTCATAACGATGCAGCATCAGATAAGAAGGATACACTTTAATATCCTGTTCCTCACCGCATGTATAACGCCGGGAGAGCAAACCTATCCGACCGGTTACGAATACGCGAATCTGTCCGAAACCATAAATTCCCCGGCTTGTCGGACGTAAATGATAACAGATTTGTTTTCCTTCATTCGCCTGAAGCTGTACCCGGAAACTGATATTTCTCTGCTGAAAAATGAAAGGTACTTCATCGATAACCTCCGCAAAGACAGGATACGGATAGCAGCTCTCCACCCGAAGATTCACCGCATTTTCGTCCCCATTGGAAAAACGAGCGGAGCATTGACGGAATGCCCGAATCCCACGAATCCGGTAAAGCATATATCCGTCTGCCAGCACCGACAGCAAGAGGACAAAAAGCAACCCCTGCCCGATGGTAAACAACAGAGCAAAAGCATACCCACTACCCATCAACAGGATAATCAGGATGAGAACCATATAAAACCGACGGGTCAGAATCATTTCGGAACTTCTACCTTATCAATCAGGCGTTGCGTTACTTTCACTGGTGAATAGCCCTCCATTTCAGCTTCCGCCGTCAGGATGAGACGATGCTGAAGTACGTATGGAGCCACAAACTTGATATCCTCCGGTGTCACAAAATCACGTCCCTGCAAAAGCGCATAAGCCTTCGAGGTCTGCAACATGGCCACGGATGCACGCGGAGAAGCCCCCAGATATACAGCTTTACTTGTACGCGTCTGCTGTACAATCAAGGCGATGTACTGAAGCAATGTACGGTCTATAAACACCTGCTTCATCAGATTACGAAGCGATAAAAGCTCCTCTTTGGTAATAGCCGGAGTGATATCCTCCAGCTTCACAAATGCAGCATTCGTATGGTGACGCTCCAGAATATTCACTTCTTCATCCAATGAGGGATAATCCATCGTCAGCTTCATCAGAAAACGGTCAAGTTGTGCTTCGGGCAATTTATAAGTCCCCTCCTGCTCCACCGGATTCTGTGTAGCCAGAATCGTATAAAGTTCTCCCATCGGATAGGTCGCTCCGTCAATGCTGACCTGACGCTCTTCCATAACCTCGAACAAGGCAGCCTGTGTTTTGGCAGGAGCACGATTTATTTCATCTACCAGTACAATATCAGCAAAGATCGGACCGCGATGGAAATCAAAATCATTGGTTTTCATGTTGAATACCGTTGTACCCAGCACATCACTCGGCATTAAATCCGGAGTAAACTGGATGCGGCTGAAATCTGCGTCGACCAGACGGGCAACCAGGCGTGCCAACAATGTTTTCGCCACTCCCGGCACTCCTTCTATCAACACATGCCCATTTGCCAACACAGCGGTCAGCACCAAGTCCACCATCTGTTCCTGCCCTACAATGACGGAAGCAATCCGGTCTTTCAACTCTTGTATCTTCTCGGAAAAGAGAGTTAGATCCACCCGTTTTTCTGTATTCTCTTCCATAAACTTCTTCTTTATATATGATCGATTATTTCATTCATTTTATCAATAAACTGCTTCATTTGCTCCGCAGTTATCGTTTGCCCTCCATAAATCACCGGTCTGACCGTACGGATAAACTTACCGATTTCTTCCGCACCCATACCGGTCTTCTGAGCAATCCTATCGAAAGAGCGTTCATCATCCGCCACGTCTTCCACATCCACCTGGATTTCTCTTCTCAACTCTTCGGCAAAGTAAATATACTTTTTATGAACCAGGTCAGCATGGTCTTTCTTCTGAAAATAAAGCGTACCGATCAGTTCTGTAAACTCCATGGATTTATTTTCCGGTTCATGAATCACAGGTATCACACGTTGTCTTCTTCGCGCAGTAAATGCCATAAAGAGCAGAATGGCAATCATTGTCAGATACAAAGCCCAGCGAAGCGGTCGTTGCGAAATAAAATAGCGGAAAGGAGACATCTGTACCTGTGCAGCTTCCTCCAGATACCCCTCTGTGCGTATTATCGGAAACTCTCCCATCTGAGACAACAGACGGAAAATATAAGCAGCATTCTTTCCGTCCAGTACACCATAATTGGTAAAAAGCAGCGGAGTAGAAACCAAAATAATTTCCCCTTTTCCCCACGAACAAGACATGGCAACCGGAACATTGCAAAGGGTATCCACTTGCAATGAATCAAACTTCACCCCAAAGTTATATCTGAATTCATCTGATGAAATAGATTTCTCCGCCAACACTTTCACAGAGAGCGAGTCCTGCCAGAAATAAGAGGAACACAATTGCGGATAAAAACGAAAGATCCGCCGGGGATAGACAGTAGAATCTCCTACCCAATGCAAACTATCCTTCGCCAACAACGAAGCGGCATACTTTCTCAACACAATCGGATTAAAATAAGAGTAGCTACTCTCAAACCCCAGTGTATCCCGTAAGTTTCCTGTAAATGAATTACTCACCAACATTATTTTATTTCCCCGCTCCGCCCCTTTCAACAAGGCATTCACATCTACATCTGTCAAAGCCAGATGATTGTTAACAACCAATATCGCCCGGCGGGAAACCGTATCTTCCTGCTCCAACTGATAAAAGGTTTTCCCGGATACCGAATATCTCATCGGCAATGAAGCAGAGAGCAAACTATCAAAAACAGCACATCCGAAAGGCTGTTTATCATAGTGACTAAAAGTAGGAGTCCATACGAATTTCTTCGGCAACCGACATTCTATTGCAAACATCAGGACCAGAAAGGATACGATACAGATGATAAACCAATGGCTTCCTCTCATACAGTGCCTCCTTTCTTCACCTCTTCCTGCAAAGACTGCATGACATGAAACAATGCTTCCGTAGCTTCAAAATTTCCATAACGCACTCGCAGGAAATGATTGGTCAATTGTCGGAAAGCGGGCATCCGCACTTCATAAACATATTGTGTAGGCGTTTTGTAGAGCTGCCAGTCTATACGTTTTTCATCACTGAGTTGTTTTAACGTCTGCAAATACAGCAATCGTACCGCTTCCCGGTAATCACTACGCGAAAGCGCGTCAGCAATACCTCGCGCAAAGTCAACTCCATAAATAGTGTCTTCTTCCACCGCATAAGGCAAAGCATTTTTACGGGAAATCATGAATAACTCCGGTCGCTTCTTGTAAACGAACCAGATTACCAAAATTAAAAGAAGGATAGCAATGCCTATCAGAATAAGCTCCGAGTATTCCTCCGCAAAATGGCTGCCGAATATTTTTTGCAGAATCTTTCCAAACCAGCTGTTGAACCATTCAAACACATTAATATCAGGAGCCATCAACTCACGGCCATAGTCATACGCCGGATCAGATTGCCACACGGCAAGCTGGGTAGTATCACATACCAATGTATCAGCCGGAGAAGTTATCATTTATACAAATCTGTTTTTAGAGCTTATCAAAATTATCGATATCACTTTCCACCATGATATTGTCCACCTTTTCCGAAGCATGTCCGTACTGATACGCCAGACCTACAAGTGAAAAGATCATAGCAAGATAGGCACCGAATGCCTGGACAATGGCCAACAGATAAAGCATAAAATTATATCCTACCGATACCGTAGCCTCACTGCCTCCACTACTCATTGCAAATATGGATTTCACGATAGTGCCTATATACCAGGGCATCATCGTCACTCCCTGTAAGATACCGGCAATCAACCCCATAATAAGGGAAATCAGGAAAATACCTCCCCACGTAGCAAAACCCAGACGAAAAGTCTTCTTCAAAGACTCCATAACGGAGATATCCTCAAAGAGATAAATCGGTGCCCAGAGAGCAAGTGGTACAGCCAAAATAATCACAAACGGAATCACCAGGAACAGGGCGGGCCAAAGCAGTGCCGCCATAAGTCCCATAATCACCCCTAAAAGTACCATTAAGACCAATCCGAAAAGAATCATCACAACCAATCTTTTCACATTACGGAGCAACATCGGCCTCAACATCCCCAAAGTTACGCCTTGCAGACGTTCGTCACGTTCGTTGTAGGTTCGGATCAATGCATAAATCAAAGAAGTCAGCGCAATCGTTCCTATCAAAAAAACAAACATGTACAGACTATAATAAGAAAAGAATGACATCATTAGAGATGCATCAGAAGACACGCCACCACCTGATAAATCAGTCAGCACCGCTATATATCCCATCAGTCCGTTCAAACTCAGCGCTTGAATAAGACAAATCGGTAAAAGCAGATACGTAGTAAATTTCAGCATCAGCTTCCAGTTTTCTTTTATAAAATCAAAAGACGCACTCAGTTTCTCACCGAAATTACGTTTTACATACATTGCGATTTTAGGTTTTTGTGATTCCATGTCGTTTTCTATTAGGTAGATAAATATAGTAGAATAAAATAAATGTCAGGGATGTAAGGATCAGGCCGAGTCTCAACATATCCGGCAGTTGGGTATGGCGTGTGAGAAAGCCCTCAATAAAACCTGCCATAATAAACACAGGGACTGTCCCCACTACAATTTTCAATCCTCTTTTCGCTCCTCTTTTAAAAGATTCCAGTCTTGAATAAGTTCCGGGAAAAAGCCATCCGTTACCTAAAGCCAAACCGGCAGCACCGGCTACAATGATAGCCCAGATTTCGAGCGTTCCATGCAACCAGATGGCAAGCATAGAATCCCAAAGCAAACCGTGCTGATAAAAGAATGTTTGGAAAGCTCCCAACATGACTCCATTACTGAAAAGCATATAACCTGTACCAAAACTGGTCAGTATCCCCATTGCGAAACAGTTGAAAGAAACCATAATATTATTCAACGTGATTCCCAAAAACATCGGGACCTCGGATGAACTATTGTACACCGCCATGGGTTCGCCATTCGCAATATTGTCCAACGTCATGTCTACATAAGAATTTCCCATAATCAGGCGGACAAAATCCGGATCAGCGGCAGCGGATATGACACCGACCAAGGCACTCACTATAAAAATCAGGAATGAAACCAGCAATTCCCGGCGTGCATCGTGCATAACCTGAGGAATTTCCTTCGTCCAGAAAGTGATGACTCTCGACCATTTCTCACGCTTGTTCCGATAAATTTTATTGTGTAAAGCGGAAGCGAGATTATTCAGATAGATAGTAATACGGGAAGTCGGGAAATGCGTCTGCGCAAATGCCAGATCGGCAGTAAGATCCGTATACACATCGGCAAGCCGGTCAGGAGACGAGTTTGTGGCTTGCTCCACCACGCCTTCGGCTTCTTTCCATTTTTCTATATTCCGACGAATAAACGTTACTTCTTTCATATTTTTACTGACTTCGAATGAGTTTTGTCTGAAATCAATAACAAAAGTAAGAGAATAATGATATATTTGCAACGAAATACTTAGAAATATTCAATCAGCAATGGCAGAATCTACTATTCTTACGGGGCAATTTGTCCGCATCAGCCAGACGCCCGCCAGTATTGGCGAGCGAATCATTGCTTTGATTATTGATTACGTTCTGATTGGGTTCTATATATTTTCAACTGTAACGGTATTATCCAAGCTCCGCCTGCCTTCGGATTTCACAATGATTTTCTTCCTGGCTGTAATCTATTTACCGGTGCTGTTCTATTCTTTTCTATGTGAGATGTTCAATTACGGACAAAGCCTTGGGAAACGACTGATGAACATCCGTGTTGTAAAAGCTGACGGTTCCGTTCCAAGCATAAGCTCCTACTTACTCCGGTGGCTCCTCTTCCCTATCGATGGCCCGATTACCGGAGGTCTCGGACTATTAGTCGCCCTATTAACCAAAAACAGTCAACGGATGGGAGACCTTGCCGCCGGCACCATGGTTATCAAGGAAAAAAATTATCGCAAGATACATGTCAGCCTTGACGAATTTGATTATCTGACCCAGAACTACCAGCCTACTTATCCGCAAGCCGCTGACTTATCGCTGGAACAGATAAACGTAATTACCCGAACCTTACAATCCGGAAAAAAAGACCGCATACGGTACATTGCACAACTGACAACGAAAGTTCAGGAACTTCTTTCCGTGACACCCCGCAAGGACAATCAGGAGAAATTTCTCCAGACCGTTCTCCGCGACTACCAGTATTATGCATTGGAAGAAATCTGATTCCTCCGCTATAAAAACATCGATCCAAGTCCTCCCTTTATCTAAATCAATCCCCATTTGCATGTCTCAATGTATTCTGGTCTTCTGATGCATATTGACTCGGAGAAACTTTATATTCGGCTACAAAACATTTCGAGAAATAAGACGGATTTGAATAGCCGACCATATACATCACTTCCGAAACAGAAAACCTGTTTTGCGACAATAAAGCAGCTGCCTTCTTCATTCTTATCCGGCGAATAAGGTCTACGGGAGTGACTCCTACCAACTGCTTTACTTTCCGGTACAATTGTTTATTATCCATCTCCACTAATTGGCAAAGCATAGAAACATTGAATTCTGTATTTTCCATGTTTTCTTCCATGATGGCAACAAGCTTGGTTATAAATGCTTCCCCTGTATCTATTTCTTTCTCCTGTATCTGTACAGGTTGCCCGATTGTTTCAATACTCAGTCGTTTCTCTAACCTGCGCCGGGTTTTAAGTAGCTGTTCCAGCCGCAGTTCCAATTTATCAATATCAAACGGCTTAGCTATAAACGCATCTACTCCTGCTTTCATACTTTTGAGTTCTGTATCTTTATCATCCTTCGCTGTCAACATCGCAATAGGTACTAAAGCTATCTGCATTTTTTTGCGTATCACCTTACAGAATTCAATTCCATCCATTTCCGGCATTATCTGATCTACAAGAATTATGTCCGGATGGTGTTCTGAGGCAATGGTTATCCCATCTTTTCCATTTAAAGCATACAGGCAACAGTATTCTTTAGAAAAAGCTTCCACCAGATAGGTTACCATTTCAACGTTATCATCAACAATCAATAATATGGGTTTTCCCGAAAGCAGGCTCAATTGTTGATCCGTCTGAAAACTGTTCTGCACGGAAGATATACAGTTTGCACCGGATAAAGGTAAGGTTACGGTAACTAAAGTTCCACATTTATCGCCGGCACTATTAATGCTGACATGGCCATCATGCAGTTCTATAAACTTCTTAACTATATACAGCCCAATGCCACTTCCATCTTTACGTCTCTCTTTGTTTTTACTCTGAAAATAGCGGATAAAGACATAAGGAAGATCTTCATGCCTTATGCCACTGCCGGTATCCGAAATCTGTATAGTCACCGTTTCAGCTTCCTGAATTATACTAACTTCGATTTTTCCCCCTTCAGCAGGAATGAATTTAATCGCATTAGTGATTATATTCGATATTACAGATTCCATTTTTATCATATCCAGATTCATCCATATTTGTTCTCTATCGGATATGAGGACCGGCCTGATATTTTTCGATGCAAAAGCCACGGAGAAAGTATCCAGGATATTCCTTGTAAAAGAACATAATTCGATATTAGAGCGAATCAAAGTGTTCTCGCTTGCGCAATCAATCTGCTTGAAATCAAGCACTTCATGAATCAATGAATTTAATTTCAATGCATGTCCGTATACAGACTCCAGCCGCTTTTTATGTTCCGGCTTCTTAATTTCTGTAATCAGAGTACTTAAAGGAGCTATGATCAGGCTTAAAGGAGTCTTGAGTTCATGAGAAATACGGATGAAGAAGTCTAATTTCAGATTTGACAATTCTAATGTTTTCTCTTTCTCTATACGCTCATATTTCAGCTTGATATTCCTTCGGATGTATTTTATGATAATAAAAGCGATGCCTGCCAGTATAAGTGTATATATAATATACGCTATCATCGAAGCATACCATGGCGGAAGAATGGTAAAACCAAACTCCGTAACCGGAGATATCCGGAGATTATCAGAGTTTCCACTCCGCATAAGCAACTTGTACCTGCCGGGATGTAAATTGGCAAAAGAAATATAATTCCGCCCCGGCTCCAATTTATTCCATTGTTTCGTATTTCCTAAACGATAATAAAACTCTGCTTCCGGCGAATAAGCTAATGTAGAAATTTCAAATGTCAGATTCTTCTCCGTATGTGGCAACTCTATCCTATTCTGGTATCGGATACTACTCCCGATATAATCCACCATAGGCAGCAATCGCTTGTCATTGCTCCTGACAGCCGTTACAATAATCGGAGTTGCTTTCCTGTCTTTCTTTATAGCATGAATGGGTACATAAGATATTCCATCATATCCTCCCCACAATATAACCTCATGTTGCTTGTCATAGAATCCTGCCTGATAATATCTCCCTGGAAATGCGATGCCCGTTCTCTGCAAAGAAGTTACATCCCATGCCATGATTCCCTCTGTACACGAAACCCACATATTCGTATTTTCCAGTACAAAAGAATGCACCAGACTTCCTTTGGCTAATTCACCTATTTTCTCAATGGCACAAGTCAGGACATTGATTCTATAAAGTTCATTGTTTGACGAATACCAAATAGACTGTACCCCATCATAAATCATCTGATTCAGACAAATGTCCAGTATGCGTATTTTTTGGGATTTGCAGTCTATCCGGGCTAATCCTTTTTGAGTATTAACCCATATACAACCATATTTATCAGCCTCTATCTGGTAAGCAATCTCACTTAACTTTGGTGAAACAAGTGAGTCGGATAAATTCCATTCCGCCCTAAACAAAGCTTCATGATCGTGTGTGAGCAATTCTTGCTTATCAACGATAAATATTCCACCCAGATAGGTTGCAATCCATAAATAACCACATTTATCTTCATAAACATCATATATCCAATTAGCTTTCTTCTGATTCAGCCTGTCTACTATGTTGTAATGTATAAACTTCTTTTTCTTTCTATCATATCTTGCCACTCCGGCATCCGTAGCAATCCACATGATATGACCACGATCTTCATATATACATCTGATTCGGTTATGCAGAAGCAAGCCGTCCGGATTCTCCGTATTAAAGCATTTCACATCACCGCTTTCTCCAAATAGCAAAAGCCCGTTTGTCCCTCCTAACCAATACCCTCCTTTGCTATCTTTATATATATGGGTAAAATCATTTCCATTCCTTCCATTTGTCAATTCAGAAATATGAATAAACTGAAAAGTAGAGTCATCAATAATCAACGATATGCCATAATCAGTACCTAGCCAAACATTATTATTTTTATCAACATAAATACATGAGATAACATTATTACACAAAGATTGCTCATTTCGCAAATCACGAAGTACATGGTTGACTTTCCTCAGGCTCCGACTATAAATATACAAGCCATTATCCGTACCGATCACAATATTATTTTTATTATCAAAAGCCAACGTTTTAGCAGTATTCGACGGCAATGCAAGAGATGTTTCTACATGAGAATCTTTAAAAGAATATTGGAGTAAACATCCTTCCGCCCCAACCCATAAGCAATTTTGTTGTTCATCCCACAGCAATGAATTTACCATCAATTTCCGGAATTGTTCAGGTAATGAGACTGTTTCTCTCACTTGTTTTGTGGGGTCATAGCAACTCAAGCCATCATAAGAGCCTATATAAAGCTTGCCATTGGCAGGTGCAAATGCATAGACTATTGATTTACTTTTTCCGGACTCTAATGGCAGGTGCAAAATAGATCCATTCTGGAAATCATAATACAGTAATCCTTCATCATTAGTTCCAATCCAAAGTTTATCGTTCCAAACAGCCAAGGAACGGACGGATTTAACCACCTGAGTTGTCGGATACAGGTTCTCAAACTGCTCAGTAAGCAAATTTAAAAAACGTAACCCCTTATTAGTCCCGATACAAAGATATTCTTTACTTATCTGTACTATTGCAGTGATATTGGCATATTCTATGTCCGTTTCCTTTGCTAATTTATAGATTTGATATCCATCATAAGAGAACAGACCACTTTTAGTACCAATCCATGTCAGTCCCGTATCATCTTGAAAAATTGCATTTACAATATTCGATTCTATTGGGAAATATATATTCTTAAAACTTTTATATTGATAATTATGTGGGAAAACAGAAGAGAGATTAGCGGAACCATACGCCTGCATACCCCAAACTAAAATATAAACAAGAAGAAGTGTTTGCTTACTAAGAATAACATTCTTTATAATCAGAAATCCTTTCATATATAAGGCCCGTTCAGGCATTGGTTAAAGCGAAAGTAATAATTAAATTCGACAAAGAGTATACTGAAACCATAAAAACAAAAAAAATGGAGCAAACCATTCAGCCATAGGCTGTCCGTTTGCTCCATCCCCCACCAATTAGATTATTTCCGGGGACCGGTATAATTATCATACCAGTCTGTATACTTGGCACCCTTTGACTCTGCCCATTTCGTGAAATCAGGATATTCACTGTCAATGCGCTGCCTTTCCGTTACCGGCTTGAAGCCCAGTACAGGAATATCAATGGCAAACGGATATGCTCCTTCACGGTCAATGTAATAAGCATCCTTATTAGTGCCGATAAGCGACTGATTAGCTAAAGATGTGGCTTTATACTTAGGTAAATGCACCTCTGTCCTATCCTTTTGTCCATCAGCATACTTTACAATGATATATGGATTATAACCTTTCAAATCATCTTTCTTAAAAGAAGCATTGAATTCTCTGGTTATTGTATACGTCTTGCCAATACTTTCCTTAACATTAGGTGTCACTATAATGGACGATGTTTCATTTTCTACTTTTACATTCGTTGAAGTCACTTTACCAAATTGTCCGGGATCTATCTGATAAGCGAACGCATTTAAGAATGTAGCCCCATCGTGTACCGGAGTAAATGTATCGACTATCTTCGTTACCATATTCTTGATATTAAAAGAAACTTCACGCCTGTATTCCACTATTACATCATTCATGTCATAATCACCACCCGAAGGCCAGATATCTTCAAACGCCAGCGTACCCTTAAGAGGTTCTACCGGATCCGGTTTCGGATCGTCTTTACCATCGTCAGGTTTAATAACAGGTCTATCAGGGTCGTCAATACTTCCTTCCGGAGTAGCATCTACATAGAATAAGAGATCACAGTAACTTTTATTCGCTCCATCTTCAACACCTATAATGGTCTTTCCACTCTTTTCATCTTTCACTGAAACAAATCCATTCTTAGTTAAATTGAATTCATTAGAAATACGAAGATCTTTCGTCCTGATCTCATCCATTTTAACATCTGAATTTTTGTAGAACCCATTGTATCCATCAGCATAGAGAAACCAACCTACTGTATATCCTTCCGGAAATTCTTCTGTGGCATTGCCGGTCTCATCAAAATAGAGCAAACGTACTTTGTTTCCACAGCTTAATATAGATAATTTACCTTCAAATTTCGAAAAAGCGACATTTGGAAATACAATATATTTTTTCACACTATTCACATCTACCCTCTCACCAGACTTATAAAAATAATACCCAAACGTATTATCAAAAGAAGCATCCCGATCAAGGAACACAACATCCAATTTGGTTTTCTCTTTTATCTTTATATTAGTAACCTCGGGTGCAACGAACAATCTTGAATTATCCACATTCGTATTATATGGATTGAAAAATTTCTTCAGTCGCTTCGTTACATCTGAAATATTCTCATCACCAATCTGATTCACAGACGTGATATAATCCTTATTAATGTAATCTTTACCAAGAGTACTGTTATTAAAAATATAAATAAGATTTCCTCCCTCTCCCCATTTACACAGTGAATAAAGATTCTTAGACCTATCAATAGTATACGGTAGTTTTTCGTCATCAAACGAATATGCCCGTGTAGAAGGTCTTAACTGATTCACACTCATATCAAAGCTAACAGCATTGTCTTTAATTTCCATTTCCACACATCTGGGTAGTCCACAAGTTTCCGTACATAAATAGACTTTCTCCACTGAAGTCGGTATATTCATTTTCCCATCATACTTTCCGTTGTTATCCGTATAAGTTTTGAATATAGCCTCCACTCCTTCTTTTTTCACCGACGTACCTTCCACCATAGGATCTTCGTCATATACCTCTACAAGAGCAGTAAAACCCGGAACGTTATAGTTCACCAGAAGTTTCACATCACCACGCGTTTCAAAGCCAAAATATTCATCCGGATCAGGTAAAGGTTGTTTGCCTGCATCCGGATTATATACGTCTTTTTCCACGCATCCTGTCATCAAGCCATTGAATACAATTGTGGCAATCACAATCATAGCGATTTTTAAGTACTTTTGTCTCATAAATACAATATTAAAATTACATAGTAAATAGTAAACTACGTGCAAAATTAGGCTATATCAACCGAGAGAAAAGACACAAAATGGACAAAGGCTAACACAAAAAAGACAAGTTTAGCATTAAAAAGATAAAGACATCTGATTATTAGTCAACTACAAAGCTTTCCGATTTAAAGTTACTATAATACCTCCCGGAAATTGCCGTAAACTTCAGCACACAATAATCCGGCTCCGTCACACCTTCCGGATAATACATGGTATCGCCTTCCTGCCATATCATCTCCTTACTGGAGGCATCCGTCAGCACTTCCATTGTGCCGCGCAACATCACTCCCCTGAAGAACCGCGTATCACAAAAGTAAATACTTGCACGGTCATTTTTCCGGTATTGTGCAACACGCATTGACGAAGTGTTCGTGGTCAGGTAGATAACTTTTATCCCTTCCCTTTTCCGAGGCTGCAACATAGCTTTGATATTCGGAAACCCCTCTGCATCTATCGAACCGATGAAAGCGGTTTTCAACTTATCAATCATACCTCCTACTGTTTTCTCTGCATCTCTCATCATCTCATTATTTTATTGGTTATTGTTGCGGCAAAGATAAACACGGCACAGAAAATCAACGCAATAAAAACCAAGGGAGAAATAGCACTTTTTACGGTTTATACAGTTTCCGGTAAGCTAATGGCGTCTCTCCTGTACACTGCCGGAAACAACGCACGAAATAGGCAACGGTAGAGAAATGAAGTTCAAATGACAAGTCTGATATGGAAATATCGGTATAGATGAGCTGCTTTTTAGCCTCGTCCATAATCTTATTCAGGATATATTGTTTGGCACTGATGTTCATTGCCGAATTTACAACTTCATTCAGATAGTTGGGAGTAATACAGAGCTTATCCGCATAAAACCGGACGGAATGTTGCTCTTTCAGGTTCCCTCCCACTAATTCTATAAATTTACTGACGTGAATGCTGCCTGCTTCCTTATCCTTCTCTCTCAGAGATAACATATTCAGATAAGCCCGGTTGAGCAGCATAAGGGCTTCGTAAAGCAATGCCCTCAGCACATGCACGTCATTCTGCCTGTACAAATCTATCTCTGATTTTATATCATGCAAAAGCAGAATCATACGCTTATAAAGTTCATCAGACAAATGAAGCTTGGAAGCCGTCTTTTCCATATTGAAGAACGGAAGGTGTTGTACGAACAAAGGGTCTTTGAAGAAGGAAGACAAGAATTCATCCTCGAAAATCAATGCATAGCCATTTGCGATATGAGCCGTATCCCAATTCCGTATTTCTCCGGGTTTAGAGAAGAACACATCGCCGGGTATCGCCTCACACATCTGATTATCAATAGAAAAACCGCCCTCGCCTTCTGTTATGAAAGTAATATCATAATAAGTCAACGTATGCACAGTCCCTTCAGCCAGAAAACGCTTCACGTATTTCAGTTCCACGACATCCACTAAAAGTTCACTCCCATACTTGCTCTTATAAAATGTATACCGGGGGATTGATTTCTTCATTTAATAAACTCTTACTATGACATTACGATTTGCAAATATATTGATTCCCATCATAATCCCACTTCCACACCTGATTTTAAATCATGTTTTTTTGCATCTGCCACGAATAAAAACTTTGCCAGCGATGCGGAAGCTGCCTCTTCTTTATTCTTGTATATCTGAAAAATAACCCTTTGCAAGAGTATCAAATTCATGAGAAAACTAGTTTGCGTAAACTCTATTATTCATTCCCCGTTAAAAGGTATTAATATTAATACTTCGTCAATGTCTTTATTTGGATATTAGTATTAATATTAATACCTTTGAAGAGTCAAACAATAACACATAAGAGATGAAAGTTTATAAAGTAAAAGAGATCATTAAAATGCTGGAAGCTGCGGGATGGTACTTGAGTTACTGTAAAGGTGACCATCGACAGTTTAAGCATCCGGACATAGCCGGAAAAGTGACGGTGAGAGGGAAATTAAGTGAGGATTTGGATCAGTTTCTTTTAAACAGTATTTGGAAACAAGCAGGGTGGAAATAACCACCTCGCATAAAAAAATAAAGCGTATGGTAACTATAAAAGTAAATATTGGATGGTGTAATAAGAATTATGCAGCATCCGTTGATGAACAGGTTCCGGGAGCGGTAGTGGCTACCGATAAAACATTTGAAGGGGTGAAACAGGCTATCGCTGAAGCTGTCGCTTTCCATGTGGAGGGTATGCAGGCAGATGGGGATGAGGTCGCTGCTTGGTTGGCTGATGGGGATTATCAGTTTGAATGGATACTTGAGACATCGGCTTTGTTGCGTAGCTGCGAGAAATATACTTCAATAGCTGCTATTTCACGGGCTACGGGGATAAATGAACAGTTACTTAGTCATTATGCCAATGGGATTAAAACGCCTCGTAGACAGCAACGAGAGCGTATTGTAGAAGGACTTCATAAAATTGGGCGTGAATTTTTATCAGTTGTGTAGTTATTGTTTGACGGCAAATTATACAACTTGATTTCCGGGGCTTCCACGAGTTGGAAGCCTTTTTTCGTGTTTGTTATGTTAGGGTTTATGCAGGTATTTAGAGTGCCACCCCAACTTCATCCCACCTTCTCCAAAAGATAAACCGTCCCCCTATTCGACTTCTTACAAGGAATGTCCAGTTTCCGAAGTGAGCGGCCGAAGCATGCTATTTTACTGATTGACAATCTGTCCCTGGTCTTGGTCTGCAAATAGTTGAAAATTTCCATGGCAGTCAGCCACTCTCCCGCCTCTTCACTTTCCGCAGGCTGGAAGTAGCTACTGAAAAGCTGCTCAAGCGGAGTGACCTGTTCAAAATCGCGATTGGTTTGTTTCAAAATCGCCTCATCTTTATCGTCCAGCCAGTAACGTTCACCTTTATATATATCATGCATGGCCTGGGCATACAACTGCCTGTAATTGATGGCAACATTCGTATCGATGGGCGCAGTCACCTCAATGCAGATGAAACGGCGACTGCCACTGGGATCGGTCAGCAAATCCATCTGATTGCTCGTACCGATAAACGAAGCATAACGGCGCACCTCCTGAATACTGCTCGCATACGGTTTCCGCAGATTAGCCACCGGCTTCTGAAGCAAATGTTTCAGAAAGCCCTGCTGATTGAGATTAATCTGGTCGAATTCATCCAGATTGACCAGCATAAAGCGTCCCAGATAACGTTCGGCATCCTGCTTGCTCTTAAAGTCAAGACTGTCCGTATAGCCAAAGCGCAACTCGGGTGGCAGAATAATGCGGCAATACGTAGATTTCCGAAAACCTTGCGCACCTACCAACAGAGGCGACGTACTGTTGCCATGCTGCCGGTCGAGTCCCCTCCAATGCGCCACCATACTGAGAAACCAGCGATAGAACAGCTCCCGCCAATATGGATTGTTGCACGGCACGAGGTCGGCAAGCGCCCGGATGCGGTCTTTCCCATCCCAGCGGCCCACACCGCAAAGATACTCCTCGACCGGATTGTACAGAGGCACGAAGTCGGACGTCAGATAGCGTTCCACATCCCTGTCCCAGGCACGGATACCTTCTTTCAGGGCATTGATGGCAATGCTGTTGCGCGCCCTGCGGTCCATAGTCTTAAAATAAAAATGAATGGAATCGCCTGGCGGAACTCAAGGTCATTCAAGACCGTATTATAGCGGAACTCATAGCGGCGTTCCATAAACTCCTCCAGCCTCAACGCGGTGTCCTGTTCGGGAGTCAGTGCGCTCTTTTTGCCGAAACCTTTACATTCCTGATACAGGTTATGAAGTATAGTGCGCACCGTCTGCTCATCGGACTGGCGATGATAATGAATCAGCACCTGCCGCACCACTTCCTCTTCCGGTATGCCGGCTTTGTAGCAGTGTTCGGCAAGGTGGACGAGCAAAGGCTGTAAATCATCGCCCCGCCTCCAATTCTCCAGCTCGCGGAAAGCCTTGTCGAGCGCACTCTCAAAAAGCATGACAAATGTTTGCGAAGTCTCATAACCCGGCTCCATCCGCAACAACGGATTTTTCTCCGCCAGGCGACGTTGCCGGAAAGTCTCTTCTCCGGGCATAGAAAAGGGCTGTTCCAGACAAAACGATACGGCAGCCGGATTATATTCGGGCTGTTCATCCAGCGTCATGCGGCAACTTTGTGTCAGCGAAGGTTCTCTCAAAGTAATGGGAAACGGGAGTAACGGCTGGTAACAACTTACAGCCAACCTGTAGGCATGCGCATGAAAAAGCATCGCCTCCTGTTCCCTTTTAGGCAGATTTCCGTCAGGCAGGGCAAAACGCACCCATATCTTCACGCTCTTTCCGCTGGAACCGCAAAAAGCCGCGAAAGTCTGCGGCAACAGCATGGCTTGCCGCTTCACCAGGTCAGCTTCTCCCAAGCCTGCCAGCTTTTTCACTTCCAGCTGCAGCAGTCCGTTGTATTGCTTCATCTTCCGCCCGCCGTCTTTGGTACGGGCATACTCCAATGCGGGATAAATACGCGGCAATTTGTCAATATGCTCGTACATCGCATGGGTTCCTTCCAGTTCCGGCAGGACGGTTCGGAGTCCTGTCACATACCCGGCTTTTGTTTCCGATTTCATTTTCTCCATCAGCACGCCGGCGTCACAGACAGTGAGCATTTCCTTACCACTCTCTTTGTCATGTCTTATCAAGGTGATTTTCATTCAATTATATTTTTGAAATTTATTTATTTATAATCCTCCCGTTACGGGACTGCTAAAGTACAACATTAGAAAGGCAAAGTCAAGCTTTCAGGACTATTTATTGCACATTTACTGAAATAAAATCCGACTGCGCCACTTCAATCAAAATACATCAATAATAATTGAGAGAAATATAAGGAATCACTTGACTTACCCTTATTTATTTTGTATATTTGCAGTAACGGGAACAGGGTGTCAACCCAGGTGAACAGACCTGTCAATATGGGTTGACGGAACCGTTCACCAAGGTTGGCAGAGCTGTCAATCTTGGTTGACGCACACCCCTGCCGTTACCTAAACGTAACTATCCCTTATGTAAAACAAATTAATGCATCATTCATTTAAAAACAAACAACGATGGCAATCTTATTCGAGTGGTATGAAAACCCGGTGGCCCCAAGCCAAACTCAGGAGGAAACGAAACTTCACGCACGCATCACGCTCAACGGAACAGCGGACACGGCCAGGCTGCGGCGCAAAATTCAAGAACGCTGCTCACTAACGGAAACGGATGTAAGCGCCGTGCTCGATGCCCTGTCGCACGCGATGGGCGACGAACTGGCAGAAGGCAAACAGGTGCATCTGGACGGGATCGGCTATTTCCACCCCACTCTGACTTGCACGGGTGAAATCACCAAAGATACGAAACGGAAGAATACGAAAGTAAAACTGAAAGGTATCAAGTTCCGGGCGGACCAGATTCTGAAAAATGAAATCGGTGCCGTCCGGCTGAAAAACATCAAGCATAACGGGCACTCCAATAAACTGACGGACGAAGAGATTGACCGTCGGCTGACGAATTATTTCAGCGAACACCGGATGCTGACCAGATGTGACTTCCAAAGAGTGTGCGGCATGATGAAATCGACTGCAATGAGGCATATACGGCGCCTGAAAGAGGAAGGAAAGCTGAAAAATATCGGAATTCTGACACAACCGCTATATGTGGCGAATCCGGGCTATTATGGTGTAACAGAAGAAGTTAAAATGTAGAACTGTTAAAAACGGAGTGAGGGCAAGCAAGTTGCTCTCACTTTTTATTTTGCCATCACTACAATTAATGTTCTAAAAAACAATTCATTAACATACCAGTGAGAGCAGTGAGAGCAATTTGCATAAAGTTATTTTTCAGATAGCTATTCATACTTAAACACAAATTACACAATGCTAAATTCTTGTTAATTCTAATTTCGGTTATCGAACTATTCTTCAGACACAATGTTGTCATAAGCAAATAGCAAACTTAAACATGAATTAAAGAAATAAAATTATAAAAAAGGAATTAATCACTGAATATTAGATATTTACCCAAGCAAATCAGGATAAATACGGAAAATTAACATGATAACCTAAACTCATAATTTCTCAAATTCTGAAGAAAGGGCAAAACGCTTCAGAATATAACAATTTTGCAATATTACCAATTAATTATTATTTTAATTATGAAAAAGTCAATTATTCTATCAGCTTTTGTAGCAGCAGCACTCACAGCGAATGCTCAGACTACTGTACAAGGCAGCAAATTCACAGACAACTGGTCTGTAGAACTAAAAACCGGCATGATAACTCCCCTAACCCACAGCGCATTCTTCAAGAACGCCCGTCCGGCTTTGGGACTTGAGTTTACCAAGCAACTGACTCCTGTTTTCGGACTGGGTGTTCAAGGTATGGGATATATAAACACCACGAATAGCAAGACAGCTTTCGATGTTTCCGACCTTAGCTTATTGGGCAAGGTCAACCTGATGAACCTGTTCGCAGGCTATACAGGTACTCCGCGCATATTCGAAGTCGAAGCCGTGGCCGGTGCGGGATGGCTGCACTACTACATGGACGGCCCTGGAGATGTGAATTCCTGGTCCAGCCGTTTCGGACTGAACTTCAACTTCAACCTTGGCGAAGCTAAAGCTTGGACGGTAGGAGTGAAACCGGCACTGGTATATGATATGCAAGGTGAACACAACCGGAGCCGCTTCAATGCGAACAATGCGGCATTTGAACTGACGGCAGGCGTAGCTTATCACTTTGGTGGCAGCAACGGAAGTCATCACTTCACTTTGGCGAAGCTCTATGATCCGGCCGAGATAAGCGACCTGAACAATTCTATCAATAATCTTCGCTCGCAAGTGAATGAGAAGAACGGTCAGATCAATGTTGACGCACAGAAGATCAGTGCACTGCAACAGGAAGTCAATAACTTACAGAACCGGGTAATTCCTGTTGAGACGGTAGTGGAAACCAGCCGTATTCCAGAGTCCATCATTACTTTCAGACAAGGTAGATCTACAGTCGATGCCTCTCAGTTGCCAAATGTGGAACGTGTAGCTTCTTACATGAAGAAATACGCAAATACAACAGTGGTAATTAAGGGATACGCTTCACCGGAAGGTAGTGCCGAAGTCAATGCAAGAATAGCTAAAGCGCGTGCCGAAGCTGTAAAAACAATCTTGGTGAATAAGTATAAAATCAACCCGTCACGTATTACTGCCGAAGGTCAGGGAGTGGGTGACATGTTCACAGAACCGGATTGGAACCGGGTTAGTATCTGTTCTATTATTGAAGATGCCAAATAAACAAAAGGCTAAAAAATAGAGTAAATTTATGTAATGTAAGGGTTATCTTCTTGAAGAGGATAACCCTTTTTATTATGACATTACAGTCAGCCAGCGATTGATATTGCGTTTCTCAGTACTGAATTCCACACCGAGTTTTATCACTTCACGCCCGTCAGCCTGATAAGGTATCAAATAATCTTTCTCACCAATTTGCTTCAACGCCGCTTCCGCAGTATCATCTCACTCAGAAAGACTCTCTTTCCCTATACTCAGTTGGAGTCATCCCCGTATATTCACGAAAAAAACGGGTCATTACGGAGTTTGATTGAAAGTTGGTTCGTGAAACCACTTCCTTAATTTCCAGGCTCGAATCCCTCAAAAGAGCCTTGATTTCAAGAATGGTATACTCAACAATCCACTCTTTGGCCGAACGTCCGCTATTTTCCGTCATCAGCATTGTCAGGTACTTAGGAGAAATATGCATTTTTTCCGCGTAAAACGCGACATCACGACTGACTGTATGATATTCTATTACCAGACAAAAGAAGTCGAACATCTTTTTTTCCTTATGGGTATACCTTATCGTTTTTTCCGACTTTGGACTATTCTTATACGATACATACATATCCCAAAAGAAAACCCTCAAGAGATTCATGATGGATTCCCTCCTGAAACAGCTGCATGGTAAATCTATGCGGAAAGATAGTATATAACAGAAATGAATAAACCGGTCACACTCTTCCTCACACATAGGTAAGCTGAAATTTTTCCTCATATAAAAAAAGTACTCAAGAGTAGGCCTATATGTGCCACAAATGGTGTCTAAAAACATCTTTTTAGGCACCTTAAGATATGTCATAGAGAAATCTTCACTAAAATCAGTCGCACAGGCTAGCTGGTAAGGGAAAATTGTTATCAAATCGTTCTTGATAACTTTTCGCTTATTGGAAAACACACTGAAAAAGGCAGAACCTTCCGTACATACTCCTACAATGCATTCATCAAGATATTTAGGATTCTCATCAAGAGGTAAATCACTTAAATCCGTGTAAACATTGAACTCTTCCAACTCAGGCGAAGTATCAGCCTGATTATATTCGTTACTTTTTCTCACTACCATAATATGTCTGGTTTCAGATTTGTTTTATTTGCATCATAAATAGCAATCACTTATCCCCATCATAGTAATGTGGATACATATCTACTCTTCCATATCTTTTTAGGCTCACAATCAACGGCACAGAGAAAATATAGATAAAACATTCTTTATCTTTCATCAACAGTTTCAGTGCCAGAAAATATTCGCCCTCGTCAACTTGCGGAATGATTGCACAAACTTTATCTTCTGAGCATCTGTGCACATTGTTAAGCTCTATCAGTATCTTGTCGTTTACTGCGGGAATAATACATAATCTTGTGTTTTCCCACGTCAGCATCTCTAAATTGCATCCGGTTATGATAATGGGAGCCTGCGGAGTGATGGTTCCGTTACGCCTTCTGCTCAAAGGGTCGTAAACCTCCTGAATGACAGGAAACGACGAACCTTCCACCAGTAACATTTCTGCTTTTATTGTTTTCATTTTGTCTGATGATTGATTATACACTCTTCGGCTTTTGGCTGAGAAAAATCTTGCTTATAGATTGATAGTTCATTCCGACGGAATATCCCGGATGCAGCGGAGATAATAGGAGCCACTAGATTTTGATTGATAAATATTAGATAGAGTATAGCCGCTTATTTGGTCATCAGGGAAAATTGCCATAGACCACACTTCACTTGAATTCCCATCCTTCTCCGTTGCCGTCCAGTAATAGGTACCATACTTCTCTGTGGAAAGGGGAAATGGCTTAAAACCGTCATCTGCCAGTTTCTCCTCCATTTTCTTGTAAAAAAGAAGAATCAGCGCACATTCACCGCGTGTAGGCACCCGCCATGTTCCCGGTTCATCCTTACCGTCTTTCCCGCAATACATCGCACATCCTTTTGAGACTGCATAGCTAACGGCTGTGTAATCAGTAGTTTTGGCTGTGGCAAGATAGCCGTTTGCTGTAGCCCAATCCATTTTTGCCGCATTCGCTTTACCGTCAGCATCTACAATGACAGGTGAGATGATAAAGCGACCGGCTACCTTCTTATCACACTCATTCTTAACGTCCGTATGTCGGGTAGTCCGGTAAACATAGATATCATTGCCATCGGTATCTTTCTCAGCTTCGGTATTTTGCCCTGTGGAAGTAAATTTAAACAGTTGAATACTTTTACGAAAATTCGGGTTTTCACTCCTGTTTTCCACTTTATATGCAACCATTCCCTTCGAGCTGATTGCCGCGTATCTGTTTCCTCTCTCGTCTGTATATATTTCTAAAGACTGGGAATATCCTTTTAAGGAAGCCAGAAACAATATAAAAAGTTCCGTAGCCATTAATTTAAGTGCATTCATATTCTATTCATTTCGTTAAGTTCTTATAGTTAATATGGGGCGCTGTCCGGAAGAGGTATATCTCTGACACATCTACTATAACTAGTGGTTCTGTCCGCGTTTACTACCCCTTTACCACCAGTAGTTGCTTTGAAATATAAAGACCCGGTTGATGCCTTATTTTCAGTTGTCGATGTAGCATGTACCTCCATCAGGCTGCCTGCACAAAGCCCAAGCAACTGGTTTGATGCAGGCAGATACCATTTTAATTCCTCATCATCAATTACTCCATTTCCATTTTCATCCCTGTTTTTATCATAACAAGCTCTTGCAGAAAAAGTAGAGGCAAAATATTGATATTGATACAACAAGACTTGTCCGGATGCGTTCTTCTGCGGGATAGGTACAGGTACTTGGCTGTCAGTCCAGCTCTGTTCAAATGTATTTTCCGCCAAATGCCGGGTAGCTATTTTGCCATTATCCATATTGTCCGTACCATATCCCCATCCTGCCGTTTCGACACGAGCATAACCCGTCCTTATACCACCTACCTTCATACCTGTCAGATAAGGGTATGAAGAAGCTCTCGGGGACATTCTGTCATATACCAACCCCATCTTGTAGTTTCCATCATTATCTCTTTCTCCTCCAAAATGTCCGCCGTAGATTGCCGCCCTTTGATCTAACCGGAATATATACGAAACCGAATTTGTACCTTCGTCGCCATTAGTTGTGATGGTTGCCTTTATATATAATGAGCGTTTTCCTCCTGCACAGTTTTCACCGGGGTCGGGCAGCTTGCCTTCCTCATCAAAAATGTATTCTTTATTGTAAAGATAGAATTTCATCTGTGTCGGGAGTATGGCGCTTGCCGTAATGTATGTATCCAGAGGCTCTTTAATATTATTGTATGCTTCCGTGTAATTGGACGAGGAAGACAGATGAAGCCAACTTGCCTGGGGTAACAACAGTTGAGTACAACTTTCATCAGCATATATGCCTACTTCAACCTTTTGTCCTTGAGTCTGTACAACTATCGGGCGGACATCATAGCCTGCATCCAGATCGTATTTTTCATTGGATGTGTGGTCTTTTTCATATTGATTTCCCAAAAATTTACTGCCATGAAATTCCACATATTGAGTAGCGGTATACGCCCTGATCCGTTCATCGTTCTTCGCCGAATTTATTTCCGCATTGATGGTAGTGCGCAGGTTATAAAAATGATTGGGGTCTACATCGAAGTTGTTAATGTTATTTTTACCGATGTACATCTGATAAATCGCGTAGGCGCTCGCATCTGCGGTGGAATATGCCCATGCTTCTATTTGCGTGCCCAATGCCGGCGCATCGCCCGATGCCGTCCCATTGACAACCTTGTAATAACGTTGATCCTCACTCAGAATACTCGCTACCGTTCCCTGCCGGTTCTGAGCCACATACCACGTTGCCGAATAGAAGCCATTGGGGTCAGGTTCACCCAATTTATCCATTTCGAGTGTGACATAAGCATCCGCGCCGGTATTCGTATCGGGGTTGGCAAGCCGGATTGTATTGTTGACATTCAGTAACTTCAAGCCTTGCAACTTGTAATTCTCCACATCAAATTTATAGCGTAAAGTGATACGTGCCATCAACCGCCGGATTTCAATGCCTCCCACAAAACCGGCAGGCTTGTTGTATTCCACCAATCCACGCTTGCCTTCATCAATGTTTACGACAGTAACGCCCGACACTTTCCCGGCAAACGGTATTTCAGCGTCGGTGGTGATAAGTGACTCGGTATGCCCTCCTGCATTAGTCAGATATTCAAAACTTCTGTCCTCAAGGCTGCTAAGGCTGGTCACTCCACTCATATCATCATTGAGTTTAGCACCCAAAGCCAACAAATATAAAGTCTGATTTTCGGCAACCACCAATGGCACATCAATGGTCACCATGTCATTAACCGCCACCTCCGTATCGCTTAATTTATAAGGGTTTCCGTTTATGGATCCGTCTTCGTTGAATTGAAAAAGCCAAAGGTTGTACAGCTTTGTCGTACCATCGGATACCCGCGTAGTTGCAGCATGCTGTTCCGGTTTCTGTTCCAGAACAACAGTAAATGGCGAGTCGGCATCCTTCCCGTTCCTTGAAAGGGTTCTTACTCCGGAAGACCCGTTCACGGAATTTGGTTCTACAACAGGCGGAACACTGACCTTCAGGCTGACCATAACCACCTTTCCGGTAGCTTTTCCTGTTCCGTCTCCATCCAGTCCATCTCGTGTACAGCTCATGAGAGCCAGTAACAACATGCTGACAAACAGTGCCTGAAAATGCATTTTATGTATCATGCTTATTCTCATATTTGTATATCTATGTTTCTATACTCACTTTCCATTGGAGCCCTTTCTATCGGGTTCCTTTCTGTATGATCGACAGGCCACTCACTTCATACGTTAGTCCACTACTTTCATTCCACAAGTTTATGTGGACATTCAGGCCGATATCGCTCGGGCTGTTGTTTTCATCAATCGTTATTGTTATCGGATAACTATATGTATTTTTTTCGGTCACCACTTTATTGCTGAGGCCTTTCTGTTGACCTGAGTAATAAACCACCATATACAGCTGCCCGGCAGGTATTTCGATATCATCCGGAGTCAGCTGGATGGTCAAGTTGTAAGTGTTTTTTTCTTGAGGTAACTTACCACGCTGGCTTAGTTCCGTTGTAGCACGCAGGTTATATCCCAGTTGCGTAATACTGAATAGTACGCTTCTTTCTTTGCCGTCCAAACCGAAACCTTTCACTCTTATCCCGAATGAACGGGATTGTGTACTTTCTCTGCGTTTGACATATACACGGATGTTTTGGGTATTGCTGCCATGCGTCGTGTGTACGGCAGTACCTCCGGGTTCAAAAGAGAAATCGTCGAAAGCTGCTGTCGAACCTACCCCCGTACCCTCCGTGATAAGGGTAGCCGTCCAATAAGGAATATTCGAAATGACACTGAAAAAAGCGTTTCCATTGTTTTCGGTTCCCTGATAGGAAGGACTACTAAAACCCCCTCCTTTCATATAGCTCTCCGGTATCTCATTACGGACACAACGAACCATATACCCGCTTTGCCTGTTCTTGCCGTTTTGCAGTTCGGCAGACACCGGATCGCCCGAAATTTGAAATACGGAAGCGTCCTTACCCCAATACCACCCGGATTTATTGTCCCCTTTAGAAACGCCGGTCTCATCCCTATACCGATTATGAGGCAACAACAGATAGTGGTACGAGAGATATCCGTATGAATTTACCTCGTTATTCGTTGCCTTCATAATGTGCTCATATTCCTCAGGCGTAGCCATGTGCCACTGTCCGTTATCTACGATTCCCATATCCCTAATCTGAACTTCGGAAAGACCGGCAAGTTTACACGGGTCACCCAGCCCTGATGCAACTTGTTCAGGAGTATTATCTGCGGGTATTCCGTCACTTGACAGATAAGGCACATCTCCCCAATCCTTGATAGTTAAAGGATCGTATGAACCGGGACGCCAAAGCACATCATTCAGTGTACCCGCATCGGCAGGCGGCGCAAATTCCTCACCCTCCGTTTTGCTCTGTATCGCTACAAGACTCCCGTATTTGAAAAGAACATCCTTATATCCTGTTTCAACATGATATGCTTTCAGAATACCTGAATAAACGGTATAGTCATTCCAGATATTCACATTCTTCGATGCGCCGGTTGCCGGGTCGTAGTCAGACACCTTGTCGCTAACAATTACCAGTCCGTCAATAGGCTTCCAGTTGATGGTAATATCATGCTCTTCCATAGCTACAATTTCCGCATAGATACCCATTGCTCCCATCCCCGTGATGGTGGCATATATCTGATAGTGATGATTGCGCGTCAGGTTATGGTTCGCGGGAGGTTCCTGGCCGATGTTCAGCAAGTAGATAGAATTCAGCACTTGCGAACTGCCATTTTTCAGTACGCATTGCGCGTCAATCTTAAGATAGGTGGCGAATAAGGCATTTTGGGGGTCAGCTAACAGGTGCTCGGGGATATAGGTAGCGGGAGTTGTTATGGCGTCCACACCCGCCGGAACGCTATACTCATTACCATTTATGATATAGGTTCCATTGGTATCAAGCGTTCCACTTCCTGAGATAGTAAGTTCATCCGACCAATTACCGCCTTCATATACGCGTCCTTCTCCGATTGGAGTCTCAACCGGCATGCGGCATACTTTAACAGTAAGGTTGGTCACCGTAAAATCCTCGTCCGGATTGGTTATATTTTTAATGGCAGTGAAACTGATACGGGACACCATGCGGGTTACTTCGACCGGAAGTTCCGTCTTTTTAACCCCGTCAATCGTAACCGTGGCATTTTTCCCGTCGCTACGGGATTCCACATAAGCTCCCGCCACATTTCCATACATGGGTGGAGGGCCGGTAATACCTATGGCGGAGAATGTCACGTTTTCTATATCACTTTCCCGTTCAATGGCTTTGAGTTTACCGGTAAGTTCCTCCGTTTCATTACAGATGATGTAAATGTTATTATATCCTCGTGCCGCCCTGATTTTTGCAAGATATGCGTTACCATCACTTTCTATGACCTTAGTAACATCGTTATACACCAGTTCATCCTTGTCGTTGAAAACGATTGCGCGTACTGAAATAATGGCTTCGTCATTGTCAGTTGCATTACGTGTCCCATATTGATACTTAACGGAACCCTTTCGCCTTCATAAACACGTGCCCCCGAAGGCTCATTCCCGTTATCACAAGAATAAGTTAAAAAGGCAAGCATCGTCAGCAGCAAGACAACAGCCGGAGATTTTATGTTTTCAGTTATTTTCATTCCTTTACGCCAAAGCCTTAGCATTTGGTTTAATTTGGGGTGAGAATGGGTACGCTAAATTATCATTTAATTCAAAACAGTTCATTTTCAAAAAAACGGCTTATATGTCTGTAGGTTGGAACCAATAGGTCCAGCCGTTAATGGTTATGCACAAAGCGATGTAACCGTTATCGGTTTTATCACCGATACGGATGTTGATGTCCCATAGATATCGGCGGTCGAGGTATTCCTGCCCGTCCATTGCCTCCGGTTTGCTCATCAACAGATAGTCTATAGGGTTGATTATCGCTTGTCCTCCGATGTCGATTGACTTCCCGGATGATTTCTCAGTTATGGAAAAAGCCATATCGGCACCTTTTACGAATCTGAGTGTATGTAGCTGTGCCCGGAGATGCGTCTTGTCATCCTCTTCTTCAGAACAAGGATAGTAAATGATGTTCCCGGCTACGTCCGCAAAATTATTCTTATGGTCATAGGAACCGTTCGCACCTACAAGTTGTATATCATATTCCGATATATCGACAGAAGTACTCCCTCGTGTGACGCTTATTGCCACATCATTGGTGTTGCGCAACAAGCTGACTGTTTCGGTGTTGCCGGTATTCTCCGGAGAAAACATCTGGAGGGGGCCGCTATGCCACAGCGCATCGAGATGACTGCCGCTTTTACCATTTTCCGGCTCGTACTTCAAAGTCAGCTTATCTATCGGATCACCCGCCGCCATTTCCGGAAGTGAATAGAACTTATCCGTCTTTCCGGCCCATACAACGGCAGTACAGCCTTTCAGATGATATGGCAGTAACATCCGATAATCCGCATTCTTTAGAATGTCTCCACTTTCGGAAAAAGTCCGGATGTATTTTCCATTTGTATCGAACACAAAGACTTTGACTTCCTCTACCTGTTCGGCAAACCAGTCTTCGTTCGCTAAGTTATAGTCATACCGAAACTCAAGAAAAAGGTCACACTGACTGAGGTCGTCATGAAGAACATCACAACCGGTAATCCCTGCCATCAAGCAGATGGCAAGGATTATCCTGTATTTCTTTATGCACGTTTCGATTCCCATTTATCAATGCAAATCAACACCCTGTGTCCAATAAGTCCATGGATTGATAGTGATTTTTACAGAGAGATAAGCGTCCGCTTCATCATCATCAGTATCCGGGGGGGGGTAGGATTGGTAGGATCGGGATCAGACGGATCGGGAATCCACGGGGTTCCGGGACCGCTCACACTATTGAGTTCAATATTATACCAGTTGTTGCGTACCACACCGTATCTGCCTAAAGCCATCTTAGTTGTAATATTCTGGTCGTGACGGATTAAGACGTCGTAATAACAGACAGATGCGTGATAGTAGCGTACGGCACAGAAACGTCCGATGATACCGGTTTTTGCATTTAATTTATCAGCTGAAGCGCCTTCTGAAAGATTGGCGACAATTTCATCCCTTTTGCTTTGACCTTGATCGAATTCCGCTTGTGACATAACCCCGGCTTTTATCAAGAAGGCGGGTAGGTCCACTTTCAGCCCGGAATTATTAGGATGTTTCAAATATTCAGCTTTAAGTTGTGCCAGTGTATAATAGGCTCCTTTCCAAGAGAAATAATTTGCGTCTTTAGTTATACCGGCAGGAGTATACTGGGCTTTTACTACCACCTTAGTCGTAAAGCCCAGTTGTTGCGCTTTAGCCTCCATGGTGTTTTCAAGACAATATAGACTTGCTTTGTCCACTTGCGCTACGGCAGGCATATCCTTACTTACATCATCAATATTTTTTAGATAATTGAAAGCTGCGTCCATATTCGTTTCCTTAGTATTATTATCACTAATATCAGGTTGTTCGCTCTCCAAATAGTTCTTATCCCGACGATAAACAGCTCCGGGGGTAGCATTATCATAAGTAACAAGGTCACTATATAATCTCACACTCTTGTTAGTAACACTTAATTCCCAACCGTTGAAAGTAAAATTTGAATCTGTAGGCTTTGTAAAACCAGAAGCCTGCGAGACTTGCACTTTTGCGCTCAACCGGTCTACATTGATGGTAGCCGGAGCATCTTCTGCTGCTTTTTTTGCAGCTGCCACATCACTCGTAGTATATGTTGCCGGTTTATGCACAGTTACCGGTGTCAATGCCCCATCAGCCGGAGTACCCGCACTCGCCATCACAAACTTACTATCAGTAGCAACATCACCAATCACCGCATCAATAGCAGTATTGATTGTAGACCATGCTTTTCCTACTACGGCTTCTTTTGTAAAAGTCCATTTGGCAGAATTGAGAACCACAAATACTTTCTTGGTTTTCTCCGGAACTAATTGAGCCTTACTGGCTGTAGCAGTAGTAGGAGGCGTACCTCCATCACTATTTCCTACAGTTATGTCTCCAGAAGGAACGTTTACTACATCAAGACACACTTCATCCTCGTCAAACAACAGAACCGTAACGTCACTCACCGCGCTTTCTTCAGCAGAACCATTCTCCATTTTTACATTATCTACCCTTGTAAGCGTACTCGTCCGACTTTGCAACGAAAGTGACAGATATGCCTTCCCAACCAAAACATTACCCGGAATCTCATCTTCACGGGCATCCTCACTACAGCCTGCAAGCATTAATGCCGCCAATGCTGATAACAGAAAACTCCTTGTTTTCATTTTGTTTATGCTTTATAATAGTTAATAAAATGATTATTGTCAATCACGGTATATAAAAAATCAATTGTTCTGTTTGCTTATCAACCGGGCATTCTCTTCTTTCCTAACTAACTCCTTAAGATTGAGATGTGCTTGCTCCAATCCTGATTCCACAGCTTCATTCAAGTATACCTTTGCCTGTTCATAATCTCCCTTTAAGAGGAGAAGTACCCCCATAGCATTTTGATATTCAGGAACAGTGGTATCAGCCTTCTGCAGATATTTCTCAGCAAGAATGACGTCACTGCGTGAAAGTGCGGCCGAAGCTGCATTCAGGTTAGCGGTTTTATCATTGGGGAATATCCGTACCGCCGTTTCAAACAACTCTATAAATTCCGGCGACCCGTTATCATAAGTAAGCGCAACCAGATACATTTCATTCAGACTCAGATTTTGCGGACGGCTGCGCAACATCTCTTTTGCCTGTTCCACATCAAAGTTCTGAACATCATAATTCAGCTTACAAACGGCTTTCCGCAGATGCGGATAAAATTCACGGAGCATATACCTGTAAGGGTTACCCAGCTTGTACAGCATCAATGACTTTTTGCGACTGGTATTGGTCTTATAGTTTATCGCTGCGGGTACATGGTCTATAATGTCAAGAATGCCTTCCTTTTCAGGCATATCGGACTCTGCAACCATTTTGCGCAAACCGTCCCAGTTCTCACCTCCATATTCCACATTATACATTTCTTCAGGAAAAGAGAAACGAGGCAGAAGATAGTGGACAAGCGCCTTTGCACGCCCCTCGGAAAGCTGTCTGTTAAAGATGAAGGAGCCTTCGGGGGAAGCATAGCCTATCACGGATATTCCACGGACTATTATACTTGAATCTCCCTTTACCTCTTCAATCATATCAGATATCTTTTTCAGCTCAACCGGATTATTCATATAATCCGCTTTTATATCGGTCTTCGACACAACAAAGTCCAGGAATGCTTCACACGATACCTCACGGCGCTTGACAGGTTCAACTTCAGGCTGGACATAACTGATATGCGGAATAGCCTGGTACATCTCCGTAACCGGGAGTTTTTCCATTGCAACCATGCTGAAAAGCGGAGAAGCGGATATCAGCTTGCCGGGTTTACAGCAGCCCATCACTTCCTCGTGGATGTCTAGGCGCGCATCTTCCATCCATGTTTCAAACGGAATGGATACGGAATATTCTACTTGCCGCTTTCCGTCACTTCCAAATCCTTTCAGGATCTGATACGGAGCTTCGGACCGGTAAAGCTCAAGTTCCATATCATCCATCAAGGCGAGTTTCCTCCTTGATGTATGATAGTTGTTGCGCCCTTTTATTGAGATTTCCGGCAGTTTCATTTGCATATCGGATCCTTTTAAGACCGGAATCAATTGTATGGAATGATTAGAACTGACCTTCACTCCATCAAAACCATAAAGTATGCGTATGTGTAAGGAGTCTCCTTGTTGAGTCAGCTCAAGAGGGGTCGATTGTATATTTCCTATATACCATTTCTTTTCTGGAAAAGTCTCCCCGGACACAGGAATTACCTGTAGTATGGTCAAAATCCAATAAATTAAAAATCTGTTCATTGAGTGTTATTTAATAAGGTATACAAGTGATATAGCCGCTTTTGTCGGACCGAAATAGTTGCGGTTTTCTGTATTTATTTTCTCTCCGCAAGTCTCACATTTGAATTTGTCGTAATGTAAACGCACATACCCTATCCCAATACTGGCTTCCAAGCTCCAGTGATTACCAAGAAAGAAGTGATATCCATAAGATATACCACCTCCCGCTCCCCAACCTTCATATCGGAACTGTTTGGAATCGCTGCCAAACAGAAGAGGTAATTTGTGCCCGGCAATATTATACTGAGTTCCCAAAACATGTATTCCCCAGAAATGTCCGTTGAATCTCTCACATGTCCAGTAACGATACTCCGCCACCGACAACCAGTGTACCAGCTTCTGATGAGAAGTGGTTTGATTGGGAGTGAACCAGTTATATCCACCTCCCAATTCCAGCGTGCCGCGTGGCGAAAGCCCCCACTCTACCCCAAGGTTAGGTGTACGGGTATACAGGCCATAGAATAGATTTGTCTTTATTGCTACTTTTTGTGCAGTGCACTTTGATATACCACTGAACAATAACAGAATAATTATTATATATTGCTTTCTCATTAAATAGATGTATGCGTGATTCGGATTGCCAGCATCTTAATCTTATTATAAGACATGGCGAAATTATGAAATAAATATGTATTAAAACAAAAACTTCTGAAATTGCACACAGATTCTGAAGTTTCGTTGAGGGCTTGTTGATATTCTAAGTATTATCTCTCCTTTTTGAATGGAAATTGAGAAAGAGAAGAAAGGGAGTATAGTAAAAGTTTATTAGGGAATTCTTCTTCCGGAAAAGGCATTCAGTAAATGTTCTACTTTATAATAAAAGAGATGAGGAGCAGAATCAATACAAAAATTGATTCTGCTCCTCATCTCTTTTATTCATTTCATTATTTAAAGTAGCCCACAGGATGATTCAGCATAGGAATCTGAGCGTCTTTCAGTTTTAAGACTTTCTTTAGCTGAGTGGCATCCATCGAACCTCGCGGCACTGTAGCCAACTTAGCATTGGCACAGAATAAAGAGATATTCTGCGAGACGATGCCTGCATCCATAGCTCCAACCAACTGATTTTGTGTTTTCTGAGCATCACCAAAACGGGAAACATCACTGACCAGTACCAAAGATACCGGAGCCGTTTTTACAAAAGTCTGACCACCGGCAACAGCATCGCGATGATCTCCTTCAGAAACCAGAGTTAACTGGTGATTTTTCGCATCATACAAATAGCTTCCTTCGGGCAGTACCACATACACATCTACATCCTGCTTATTCAAAGCCGACGGAGCTGTCCGCTTTCCGGACTCCGGACGGTTGATTCCGTTAGCAGCCCATAACAAATCCGACAAGTCGGCAAGACTCAATGCTTTCGAAGCATATTCGCGTGTAGACTGACGTTCGGACAATGCTTTCATTACCGTACCGGCACGGTTCAAATTAGGCTTGGGTAACTTAACTACTTTATCAGCGGCAGAAGCAGCCACTGAAAGCACTAAACAAACTAACAATAGTTGTACTTTTCTCATAACTGTGGTATTTTAAAAGTTATGAGGCAAATATACGAAAAAAGAATGAGAGGTTATGCAAGTTTCAAAATCCATACAAGTCGGTTTTATATATTACTCGCAGGTATGTGATACCTGTTACCGCAAAGTTACAGAATCTTTCCCGGCTTTAAGAATCCGGATCAGATGATTTCCGGTAAAACAGAAAACTCTTCTCCTCGAAAAATCTGAAAAACAGAAAAAAAACATTATACTTGCAATCTAAAAACACACTAATAGCTGACTAAGATTATTATGTTATTAAATCTAACAGAAGAACAAATCATACAATTAGCCCCGGATGCAGCTTCCGTGAAAGCGGGAAAAGGCTTGGCGACAAAAACCAAATGGGTATTGCTGGAACACAGCGACCGTGCCATCTGGGGACACTGCCAGGGAAGTGGAAAGACTCCATACCAGACCGTAGTCGATACAAAAAATGTTGCATTCAAGTGTTCGTGCCCAAGCCGGAAGTTTCCATGTAAACACGGATTGGGACTTTTATTTTTGTATGCCGCGCAAACTGATTTATTCAAAGAAGCGGACGAACCGGACTGGGTGACCGCCTGGCTTTCCAAACGGGAAGAGAAAGCGGAAAAGAAAGAGCAGAAAGCCAAAAGCGATGCTCCCGTAGACGAAGCGGCGCAAGCCAAACGGCAAGCCATGCGCCATACCAAAGTGCTGAACGGTATAGACGAACTGGAAATCTGGATAAAGGACTTATTGCGCAACGGGTTAATCAACATACCGGAACGGGCTTATACTCTTTTTGACGGTATTGCCCGCCGCATGGTCGATGCACAGGCTCCCGGACTTGCCAACCGGTTGAGAAGCATTCAGGAAATCAACTTCTACGATGAAACCTGGAAGTACAAACTGACCGACCAACTCGGAAAGCTTTATCTGTTGATGAAAGCTTATAAAAATCTGGAACAGCAACCGGAAGACTGGCAGAATGAAATCCGTACCCAGATAGGCTACCCGCAGGCCAAAGAAGATGTGCTGGCAGGAGAAGTCATTGAGGACCAATGGATAGTACTCCACAAAAAGAGCCAAAAGGTGAATGAGCTGAACAATGATATTTACTGGCTGCACGGCCAGCAAAGCAACCGTTTCGCCGTTTACTTCAGCTTCACGGCTCCCGGTTCATTGCCCGAATACAACCTTGTGCCCGGAAGCATCTATCACGCCAAACTCTGTTTCTACAAAGGAGTAGGCAATCTGCGTGCACTATTCAAGGAGTGCGAATTATCCGGTGAGACATACGTTCCGCATTTTTGCAGTAACCTGCAGGAAGCCGCAAGCCGATACAGGGAAACGCTGCAAATCAATCCGTTTGCCGAAAACGTCCCTATATTGGTAGAGAATATCAGGCTGTCCGCACAAGGAAAGCAACTGTACATACAGGACATAAACAACGAACGCATGCCTGTGCAGATGCAGGAAACAACGAAAACAGACATCCTTGCCGTCACAGGCGGAAGGCCTTTTGCCGCTTTCCTGCTGGCGGATGCCAATTGCTGGGAACTGAACACGATGTGGTATCAATCTAACTGTTATATTTGGAGAGATGAACATAACTGAGCCAATCATAAATGCAGCATTACTGGGAACTGCAACCAAAGAATTCACCCCGTCCGGCTTCCCGGAAGCACTGGAAGAGAACTTCCACCTCCTACAAGAAAAAGCCGAAGATGCGGAAGCCGCTTTCTATCAGATAGCAGCGTTAACCTTCGCCTATCAGCGTGCCGGAACAGAACCGCAGTCCGCCGAAGAAACCACTCCCATCAGTGAAGCCCCGGAAGACAGCCTGCCTTACTTCGATCGTGCCGTCGGCGAAATGCTTGTCCAGATGGTGAACGAACGCAACCGATACCTCTTATTATATGCCTATCGGAAAGCGGTGCGATGCAACAAGCTGATTCTGCCTTTCTACCTGCGCCCGTTAATCTCCCGAGCCTACGACCGCAACAATCCCGACAAGCACGAAGAGCAGTCATTGCTCTCTTTGCTGGCGGGAAAACGTGGCCGTTGGCTGCTCCCGCACATGGAACTTCCCGACTGGGGAGACATCGGAAACGAGACTTGGGAAACCGCTTCGCACGAAGAACGGAAGCGAATGTTGCAACGTCTGAGAAAAGAAGCCCCGGAACAGGGACTTACCTTGTTGCAAACCGAATTGAAAAATGAGTCCGCCGCCCACCGTGACGAACTGATACAGTGCCTTCGCATCAACCTGAGCAAGAAGGATGAGCCTTTCCTGCAAGAAATTATCACCACTGACCGGAGTAGTAATGTAAAAGAAACCGCCCGCCGGCTGTTATGCAGCCTGCCCGACTCCGAACTGGTAAAGACATACTCCGAGATGCTGCGTGGGAAACTCCGTTATAAGATGCTGCTGGGTTGGTCATATGAGAAAATCGCTTTTACTCCGGAACTAAAGAAATTAGGACTGGAAGAAGTCAGCTCCAATAAAATGGAGAAGGACGACGAATTTCTTCTGCGTCAGCTTGCGGAACGTGTACCCCTCAGTTTCTGGGCGGAATTATACGATTGTTCTCCGGAAAAGGCAGCCGCCAAACTGGCAAAAAAGCCTCCGTTCAGTCAATACTTCAACCTGCGCCGGCCGATAGTGAATTTCAATGATAACTTATGGGCTTACCAAACGCTGAAAGAAGATGCGAGTGAACATTATTTTGCTTCATTGATAGGATTGCTGACACCGGAACAACGGGAAGAAATTGACTTCCAGACCACCAATAAGAACCTCAGTGCCCTCGACTCCTGGTATAATGAAGACGGAAAACAGTGGGGACCAAAGTTCTCCGCACGGGTGTTGCAGCGATTGTTCCAAAGCGATTATTATTATCCTCCCAAAGAGACCGCAGAACGTCTGGCGCTCTACTTGCCCCGGGAAGTATATCCCCAACTGGAGAAATATACCCAAGCAAATGAAGCGGACCACTTCGCAGCAAAATTCAGTCGGTCGATAGCTGAATACATGAGAATGAAAGAGAAAATAAATACCATGTTCAATGACAATAAATAATATAAAAACGATATGAGTACCTTACTTAGACAACATGCCGAACAGCAATTCGCAGAAGAGCTGCACGAACTGAAAAAGAATGAAACAAACTCTGTTCCCGAAAATTGGGAAATGTCTCCGCAATCGGTAGTCACCTACCTGATGGGTGGCAAACTGAAGAACGGATTCGAAGTTTCACCTAAATATATAGGTAACCGTCGCCTGATGGAGATTGCAGTCGCCACACTGGTAACTGACCGTGCGCTTTTGCTCTACGGGCTTCCGGGTACGGCAAAAAGTTGGGTGAGCGAACATATTGCTGCGGCCATCTCCGGCAATTCCACGCTGATAGTGCAAGGTACCGCCGGAACTGGAGAAGAAGCCATCCGCTACGGTTGGAACTATGCCCGACTACTGGCAGAAGGCCCCAGTGAAGGTGCACTGGTGCAAACCCCAATTATGAAGGCTATGCAGGAAGGTAAGATAGGACGTATCGAAGAGTTGACACGTATCGGCTCTGACGTGCAGGATACTCTGATCACGATTCTTTCGGAGAAAACACTTCCGGTTCCGGAGTTGAATAAAGAAGTACAAGCGATACGCGGTTTCAATATCATTGCAACAGCAAACAACCGCGACAAAGGAGTCAATGATCTGTCAAGTGCCTTGAAACGGCGTTTCAATACCGTTATTCTTCCTTTACCGGATACGATTGACGAAGAGATAGACATTGTACGCCGCCGCGTGGAAAGTTTTGAAAAGGTGATGCAGCTTCCGGCAGAGAAACCGGCACTTGAAGAAATCCGTCGGGTGGTTACCATCTTCCGCGAACTTCGCCAAGGGGCTAGCAATGACGGAAAGACGAAACTGAAAAGTCCAAGCGGAACGCTGAGTACGGCTGAGGCTATCTCCGTGGTGAACAATGGCCTGGCTATGGCAGGTTATTTCGGAGACGGACAGATACATGCCGAAGACCTTGTTTCGGGTATTCTGGGTGCAGTGGTGAAAGACCCCGTACAGGATAAAGTGGTATGGCAGGAGTATATGGAGACGGTTGTGAAGAACCGCGATGGATGGAAAGATATTTACCGGGCTTCAAGAGATATGATTTGATAAGAGTGTCTCAATTAAGTTACTACATAAATCATCTGCTAATCAAATAAAATCTTAATGAACTAAAAGACTCAGAAAATGTCCATTCATTTATTAGGAATAAGACACCACGGTCCCGGTTCGTGCCGGAATGTACTGGAATACTTGCAGGAGCTAAAGCCTGACCTTATCCTTCTGGAAGGTCCGGCAGAAGCTGAGGCATTGCTTCCATGTGCATTGAACGAGCAAATGGAACCGCCCGTTGCCCTGCTTGCCTATCAACCCGACCAGCCGCAGAATGCCGTGTTCTATCCGTTCGCCGAGTTCTCTCCGGAGTGGCAGACGATATGCTATGCAATGCGCAATGAAGTGCCATTGCGTTTCTTCGATCTGCCCCTAGCACACTCTATGGCGCTGAGTCAAAAGCCTGCCAAAGAAGAAAAAGAAGAAACGCCGCAGGACGAACCGGAAGGACAAGAGACGACACAGGAAGTTATTGCTGAAACGGAAACAAGCATTCAAGAAGCGGAAATAAGTGCAAAGAAACAGAAAACTGCCTCCGAAAACGAAGAAGAAACCGGCGATATATACAGAGACCCTTTCGACTATCTGGCGGAAGCCGCCGGATATACGGATGGCGAATGTTGGTGGGAAACTACCATCGAGCACCGCAAAGACAGTGCCGACGTATTTCTGGCAGTACAAGAAGCGGTCACCGCACTACGTGAAGAACTTCCCAAACATACCTCTCCCCGCGACCTGCTCCGTGAAGCCTGGATGCGCAAAATGATACGTGCGGCACAGAAAGAGAACTTCGAGCGTATCGCCGTGGTTTGTGGTGCCTGGCATGTTCCTGCACTTGAGAATATGCCCAAAGTGAAAGAAGACAATGAACTGCTGAAAGGACTTGCCAAAGTAAAAGTGGAATGTACCTGGATACCCTGGACCTACGACCGCCTCTCCTTCCGCAGCGGATACGGAGCGGGAATAGAGTCTCCCGGCTGGTATCATTATCTCTGGCATCATCCCGAAGATGACGGTACTCTCTGGATCAGTCAGGCCGCCTCGCTTTTCCGCAAGAAGAACATGGATATTTCAGTGGCCCACGTCATCGAAACCGTTCGTCTGGCACAGGTGACGGCTGCTTTGCGCAACCTCCCCGCTCCTTCGCTGGCAGAGTTCAACGAAGCCATCACCACCGTCATGGGCTTTGGCGACGACATCCTTCTGCAAATCATCAAAGAAGAACTTATCATCAGCGACCGTTTGGGGCGCGTTCCGGACAATGTTCCCAAAGTTCCCCTTCTGGTAGATGTGGAAAAGGCACAAAAGCGGCTACGCATTCCGTTTACCGCTGAAATCAAAGAACTGACGCTCGACCTTCGTAAACCGAATGATCTGGAAAGAAGTATCTTCTTCCACCGCCTGCACCTTTTAGAAATAGATTGGGCCATCCCCGGCAGTTCCGATGGTAAAGGTACGTTCAAGGAAAAATGGACGCTTTACCACAAACCGGAACAAATCATCAGCATCATTGAAAAAGCCATCTGGGGAAATACGCTGGAAGAAGCCACCCAAAAGTATCTGCTCAAACAGACCGGAGAGATACGGCATATTCCGGAACTCACCCGGCTGCTTGACCGGGTAATCCCTGCCAATCTACCGGACTTAGTGGAAGCCATGACTGTGCAACTCGATCGCCTCTCGGCTGCCTCCACCGATATTATCGAAATGATGGAAGCCGTTCCCGATCTGGTCAGCATTGTCCGTTATGGTAATGTGCGCAATCTGGATTTCTCCAAAGTAGGTAATATGCTTCATGCCATGATTGCCCGTATCCTTGCGGGCGGCGTGCTTATCTGCATCAATGTCGATGAAGAGGCGGTAGCGGATATTCTCAATAAACTGGTATCTACGGACTATGCGGTATCCACCCTTAACGATCCGGAACTGAACACGATGTGGCTTGAATTTATCCGCCAGGTGCGTACATCCGTTAATGTACATCCGCTGTTATCCGGCTATGCCACACGTTTGCTGAACGACAAAGGGGACATCTCACCGGAGGAGGCACAGAACACCCTCAGTTACTATTCTTCCGTCGGCAACGCTCCGGCAGACATGGCATATTGGTTCGAAGGATTTCTCCGTTCTTCCGGAGCTATCCTGTTGTTGGATGACAATCTTTGGAATCTTGTAAACAACTGGGTATGCGGGCAGGATAAGGAGACTTTCATGGAACTGCTCCCCATATTGAAACGCACATTCAGCGAGTTCACCCCACCGGAACGCCGCAAACTGGGCGAAAAAGCCAAAGCAAGCGGTGCAGGCGGCATACAGACGCAGACGATCACAGTCTCCGCCCACAATGAGGCGGAAGCTGCCAAAGTAATCCCGCTGATCCGCCAATTATTAGGAATTGAAACGAAGTAAAGAGTAAACTATGGAAGAAGAATATCTGAAAAGATGGCGCCTGATATTGGGTGGAAACGAGGCCGACGGTACAGGCATCACGCTGACGCAGGAAGAGCAACGCATCGACCAGTCTCTGGAAGCCGTATACAACAGTGACCGGCGCGGCGGACTCGGCTCGTCCGCCCCGAAAGTAAGCCGTTGGCTGGGAGACATCCGCGAGTTTTTCCCGCAGACGGTGGTACAAGTTATCCAACGCGATGCCATCAAACGGCTGAACATCACCTCACTGCTGACGGAAAAGGAAATGCTGGAAACCGTAGTACCGGATGTGCATCTGGTAGCTACACTGATGTCGCTCAGCCGCGTAATTCCGGAAAAGAACAAGGAAATGGCACGGCAGGTAGTCCGCAAAGTAGTGGATGAATTGTTGCGCAAACTCTCTGCCCCTACCCAACAGGCTGTGACGGGAGCACTCAACCGTTCCGCCCGCCGGAGAAATCCGCGTTATAACGAAATAGACTGGAAAACCACCATTACCAAGAACCTGAAAAATTATCAGCCGGAATATAAGACGATTATCCCGGAAGTGCGCATCGGTTACGGCAGGAAGCGAAAAGCGATGAAAGACATCATCCTCTGTCTGGACCAAAGCGGTTCAATGGGCACATCGGTGATTTATTCCGGAATATTCGGCTCGGTGCTGGCTTCCATTCCGGCAGTAAGCACACGGATGGTAGTATTTGATACGGCGGTTGTAGACCTGACCGACGATTTACAAGACCCGGTAGATCTGCTTTTTGGCGTGCAGTTGGGTGGAGGTACGGACATCGCCCGCGCCCTGACCTATTGCCAGGGAGTGATTACCCGTCCGCAGGATACGGTACTGGTGCTGGTTACCGACTTGTATGAAGGTGGCGATGCCCGGGAAATGCGCAAGAAATTCGTATCTTTAGTGAACAGCGGTGTGCAGCTCATCGTGCTGCCTGCACTGAATGACGACGGCGCCCCCTCTTACGACAAGGACCATGCGGAGTTTCTGGCAAATATCGGTGTACCGACTTTCGCTTGTACACCCGATAAATTTCCCGACCTCATGGCGGCAGCGCTTAGCAAACAAGATATAGGGATGTGGATATCGCAGAACATCAAAAGTACTTAGTTCTGTGAAAACCTGTATTCATTAGGGGCTACTCCTACCAGTTTTCTGAACAGGTTGCTGAAATATTGCACGCTTGAAAAGCCCAATATTTCGGCAACCGAACTAACGGTATTCTCATTGGCAGACAACATTTTCTTGGCTATCTCTATCCTTTTCAACTGGAAATATTCATCCAGGTTCTTCCCCGTTTCAAACTTCAACAGGTCCATGAAATAGCGTGGCGACAAGTGAAGTAGATTTGCACAATACTTTACGGTCGGCAATATCTTGGTCTTCAACTGCCCGGAGCGGATATATTCATCCAACAGCGTATCCATTTTACACAATATTGTCTTATTCGCCTCATTCCGCGTAATGAACTGGCGTTCGTAGAAGCGGGAACAATAATCCAGCAACAATTCTATATATCTTGAGATTAACACCTTGCTATGGCAGTCTATCGCATGCTTTAGTTCCTGCTCTATATTGCAGAAACACTCCACAACTTTCGTTTTCTCACGCAACGACAGATGCAACGCTTCATTGGGACTGTAAGAGAAGAACGGATAGTGCTTGATGTGCTGCCCCAAAGAGGTATTACACAGAAAGTCCGGATGGAATGCCAGTAGCCAACCTTTTTGGGGAAGGACCTTCCCGTCATTCATATCGATAGATGTTCCCGGAGCCAGAAACAACAGGGTGGCATTGGAATAGTCGTAGTATTTACGTCCATAGATATAGTCGCAACATTCACTTTCCAGCAATAACAGGGTATAAAAGTCGAACTTGATGGTACGTTGCATCACGTTGGCTTTGGATAAGTCAATAGCACTCACCAGCGGATGCAGTGTCTTGTTGCCCAGGCAACAATTACACTGATGTACGGTCTCTATGTTCAATATATCCTTTTTCAAAGCTATGAATTTTGCAGTCGGTATTCGTTCGGGGTGCAGCCTACGCGCTTCTTAAACAGGCGGTTCAGGTGCTGCGGATACTGAAATCCCAGCCTGTAAGCAATCTCGCTGATGGTTTCTTCCGCTCCGAGGATGTGCTCTTTGGCCAGTTCGATGACCTTTGTCTGTATATGTTCCTGGGGTGTTTTCCCGGTTTCCTTCTTAATCATATCACCAAAGTAATTGGGAGAAAGATAAATCCTGTCTGCGAAATATTTCACTGACGGCAACCCCTCCTGCATCGGAAGACCGCTCTGGAAATATTCATCCAACAGTTGTTCGAACTTCGTCAAAGCATCTTTATTCGCATTGCTGCGGGTGATGAACTGGCGCTCATAGAAACGCATGCAATAGTTGAGCAAGAGTTCTATGTTCATTGCAATCAATGACTTGCTGTGCTTGTCTATAGGATGCTCCAGTTCGATGCTGATTTTCTTCAGGCAGTCCATCACGGTTTCTTTTTCCTGATCGGACAGGTGCAAAGCCTCATGCACTGCATAAGAGAAGAAGGTATAGTTCTTTATCGTTTTCCCAAGTGCAGTCCCGTGAATCAAATCGGGATGAAAGACGAGACCGTAAACGGGCTGGCTGATTTGGTCACCAACCGTACTCACACTAATCGTCTGTCCGGGTGCAAAACAGACAATAGTACCTTCCTGATAGTCATAAGACTGACGGCCGTACTTAATATCACAAGTCTTTGCCAGCTTCAAAAAAAGTGCGTAAACACCATAATGCATTTGTATTTGATTGACCGCTTTCGTCGCTTTCGTAAGGTCGACAACACTTACCAAAGGGTGCAATGTTTCAAGTCCGTACAAATGATTGTACTGGTCCACATTATCCAGATTTATAACCTTTTCCATAATCCTAAGTATTTGAACAGCAGCAAAGATATGAATTATTTTTTCAGAATAATAAGGTGTCTGTAATAAGGGTTATACTATCTGTAATTGGGGTATAACTTTCATTCATTACATACTTTTCACCACAGAGGACACAGAGTAGCACAGAGTTTTTAGACTTCTAATTCAGAGATTATAATAAACTCTGTGCTACTCTGTGTCCTCTGTGGTGAATACAAGAATGCGCAGAAACAGTAAAAAGGGTTATTCAATCTGTAATCCGGGTATCCTGCAATAACATGAAGACAGCTAATTTTGCAGCATCCGATAGTTCCCTATGGAGAACCATTAAAACGATTACAAATTAAATAACTGAAAGACGTATGAATACAAGAATGAATTTTTCTTTTTACAACCCTACCCGCATCCTATTCGGCGCAGGCGAACTGAACAATCTGCACAAGCAGACAATGCCCGGCAAGAAAGCCTTGCTTTTGATTTCAAATGGTAAGTCGACCAAGGTCAACGGTTCGCTCGACCGCACGATTGAACAATTGGAAAAGGCCGGCATAGAGTATGCCATCTTCGATAAGATTATGGAAAACCCGTACCGAAGCGTCGTCATGGAAGGAGCCGCTTTTGCCAAAGAAAATACCTGCGATTTTATTCTGGCTCTCGGAGGAGGTGCCGTACTCGATGCATCAGTCGCAATAGCGGCAATGGCAACGAATCCGGGCGACTTATGGGATTATGTTTTTGGCGGCACCGGCAAAGCAATGCCACTGAAAAATCCGGGATTGCCCATAGTTACCATTGCCACAACTTCAGGAACAGGCTCCGAAATCAATTGCTGGGGCGTTATCTCCAATCCCGACACGAATGAGAAAATCGGTTTCGGCGCACCGGAACTGACTCCCGTTCTTGCCATCGTAGACCCGGAACTGATGCGAACCGTTCCCGCCAAATACACGGCATACCAGGGATTTGATGCTTTGTTCCACAACACAGAGGTAATGATAAGCAACGGCGTGAACATCCTGAGCGAAGCCATCGCCTTGTCCGCCATCGAGAATATCACGAAATACCTGCCACGTGCAGTCAGAGACGGAAATGATATGGAAGCAAGAGAACGCGTCGCTTATGGCAGCACAATGGCAGGCATCACCATGCAACTGACAAGCACCACGGCCGAACATTCCATGGAACACTCCATGAGTGCCTACCATCATAATCTTCCTCACGGCGCAGGGCTGATTATGATTTCCCGTGCTTTCTATGAGTTCTTCATCGAGCGTCATGCCTGCGACGAGCAGTTCATCAAAATGGCAAAAGCAATGGGCATTGAAAATGCCGACAAGCCGGAAGATTTCATCACGGCACTTGTCAAATTGCAGGAAGATTGCGGTGTGGCCGATTTGAAGATGAGCGATTACGGATTCAAGAAAGAAGAATCTATGACGCTTGCCCGAGGCGCCCGCTCCATGCAGGGAGGATTATTCCTTGCCAATCCTTGCGAAATGACGGATGAAGACTGAGCAGGAATTTTCGACAAATCCTATCGTTGATGGATGGATGGGCGAACCTTATAAGTCATGCCAGTGTTTTTTAATATAAATATACGCTTCAAAGTCTGACGAATATAATTAATATCAAGAAGAAAAAAAGATGAAAGTATTACTGATAAATGGAAGTCCCCGGAAAAACGGAAATACACATTTGGCTTTATCGGAGGTAGCAAAGGCGCTGAATGAAAACGGAGTAGAAACAGAAATCATTTCTATCGGAACAAAAGCCGTACAAGGTTGCATAGCCTGCAACCGCTGTACTGAATTGGGACGGTGTATCTTTAAAGACGAATTGTACAACAACATCCGCCAGAAACTGGAAGAAGGTATTGACGGACTGGTAGTAGGCTCACCGACCTATTACGCCGGTCCCAATGGTTCGCTGTGCGCCCTGTTAGACCGTCTTTTCTATTCAAGCTCGGAGTTGATGGAGTACAAACCGGCTACGGCAATAGCTGTTTGCCGGAGAGGTGGAGCCAGTGCTACTCTTGACAGATTGAATAAGTATTTCACAATAAACCATATGCCTGTTGTTTCTTCCCAATATTGGAATATTATTCATGGAATGATGCCGGGCGATGTCCTGCAAGATGCGGAAGGATTACAGACTATGCGAATGTTAGGCAGAAATATGGCCTGGTTATTGAAAAATACGGCTGACGGGCAGAAGCACCCGGAAGCAGAACCTTTGGTACGGACAAACTTTATCCGTTAATTGAAATCATAATAGAACCATTGAGTTCTCACAGAGAAGCGTAAACAGACTAAAACGATGTGTTTCCATAGTCTGTTTACGCTTTTATTTTCAGAATAAAGGGGGTAATAGCTATCAATTTATTCTCCAGCATCCCATAATCTGTAATTCGGGTTATCACTCCCGTAATTTGTCTACCAAGATTTGCATGAGTTCTTCCGTACTTTGCAGTATAGAAATCAACGTATCAAAGAACCATATAATTTATGAGACAGACTAATAAATTGAAACCCAATTCGGGTGCTTTGCTCGTATTCATCCTCACCGCAGGAGTCTTCGGAATCATCAACACCGAAATGGGAGTCATCGGAATCCTCCCCCTGATAGCCGAGCATTTCCACGTAACCGTTCCCGAAGCAGGATGGACGGTTAGTATATTCGCATTGGTAGTTGCTATATCAGCGCCCATTATGCCGCTACTTTTCTCGGGCATAAACCGGAAGAAAGTCATGCTACTGGCACTGGGAGTCTTCACACTGAGCAACATCATTTCGATGCTTACCTCCAACTTTACCCTACTACTGATAGCCCGTGCCCTTCCGGCTTTCCTTCATCCTGTATATGTATCGATGGCTTTCACGGTAGCGGCCGCATCTGTCAGCAAAGAGAAAGCTCCGAAGGCTGTAGCCAAAGTCTTCATCGGAGTATCCGCCGGCATGGTATTGGGTGTACCTGTGACCAGCTACATAGCGAGTGAGATATCGTTTACGATGGGGATGATGTTTTTCACGGTGGTGAATGCACTGGTATTTATGGCTACCCTCCTTTTCGTGCCCTCCATACCTGTGAAAGAAAAGCTATCTTACGGTACGCAACTCAATGTGCTGAAAAAGAAGATTATCTGGTATTCCATTATGGCTGTCACCTTGATAAACGGTGCTTTATTCGGATTCTTCAGTTATATGTCTGATTATCTGAGAACGGTTACGGAAGTTTCTTATAGTGTCATCAGCATCTTGCTACTGATATACGGGCTTGCCAATATTATCGGAAACGTCATTGCAGGAAAACAGTTAGCCACCAACCCGATACGCAGCATGATATTCATTCCGTTCGCGCTATTCACCTTTTATATATGTATATTCATTTTAGGGGAATGGCTTGCGGCCATGACTGTTATTATTCTGATTCTGGGTATTCTGGCAGGATACGGGCAAAACACCATGCAATATATGATAACCGAAGCCGCTCCCGAAGCTCCGGATTTCGCTAACGGCTTGTTCCTATTATCCGCCAATCTGGGCACAACGGTAGGTGCGGCAGCTTGCGGAGCATTTATCACTTTCTTCGATACACGCTATTCCGTAATCGGTTCTTTGCTGTTTCTTGCGGTCAGCATCGTATTCGTTGTTCTGAGAATTCGCACGATGCAATCTGCGAAAACGATGAAACTGAAAGTCGCAACATAATAATGGAAACTATAAAATCGACAAATCTTCAAGCCCCCCTTTATAGATGGGTTGAGCCCATCTGGGAATATCCTCTACATATTTCTTCACCAATTTTCCATCTCTTAATCTGAATAGTAAGCAGGCATCTGCATTATCAACAGAATTATCATAAACGTAAGTTCTGTCCGCTAATTCGGAAACAATGCAACCATTGGCTATGGACTTATCGTAACGCGAAATAATCTTGGTGATAGGAACATCATGCCCCCCTTCCATCACTCTGCGTGCAATACGTGCAGCATTAATAGTAGGATGTGCCGTACAGACGAAGAAAAAACGAACGAAGAAACCGGCCTCTTTCGCCCGCATCACATAATCAATTTTATCTTCTACAGAGAGAACCGTTTCAAATATAATACTTCTGCGTTCTACAAGACATTCCTCCCGCAGCTTTTCACAGTATTGCACAGACTGTGTGATAGCTTCCCGTGAATTCCAGTCGCCGAATTTATCTTGCGCTACAATATCCGGATTAATATAAACAGCATCTTCCATCCACTCGTGATGAAGAATTTTAGAGGTCACAGAAGTCTTCCCCGAACCATTTGGTCCGGCAATAACAATCAACACCGGCTTATGAAAAATAGTTTCCATCATTTCTTCCTTTCACTACGTTTCTTCGCCCACTCCCGCTTACGCAAGGTTACAGTTTCATCCAATTGCTTGAAGAACTTTTCCGTAGCCTCCATTGCTTTATGCTTAGCGTCTTTTGCCACCTCACTCATTAGCTGGGCAAGCATGGCATCCGTAGGGTCTTCCATTCCGGTCAAACGATAAGCATTCATTTCTTTCTCTGACATAAGTTTTTCTTTTGATTCAATGCCCCAAAGATACAAAAACTCCGGCAATGCTACTGCATGCCGGAGCTTTTTTCATATATCCATCATCCGCCGTTGCCACCAACCGCCGGACGCCTCTCTTTTTTGATTTTATAAGGTCATCGGCCTCTATCCTAACGGATTTTCATCAAGGCTACCCTCACCACCGGAGCCACCGGAACCGGAGCCGCTTCCGCCGCCCTGCCCTTTCGCTTCTTTATAAGCGCGGGTGCTGGCATAAGTGAAACCATTGTCCACCACACCTACATTCTCGAACGAGAGTCCGTCCTTGATGGCGGACATCAGTTCTTTGGAGGGGGTGAAGATTACCTTGACGTTCTTTATCATGGTGGCGGCATTAAACTGGTCCACATCCTCCACCCCCACGCTGCCGAAGCTGAGGCGCAGGGTTCCCAACTTGCCCAGTTGCACGCTGTTGCCCAACTGCAATTGCAAGGGGATGCCATCGCACACCAGGTTGAAGCCCGATTCCAGCTCCGTGGGCGCAGTGGTGGTGTTGCGGGTCACCACGCAGCAGACGGTGCCGGTGTTCAGGCGGTTAGTTACTGTGGGCGAAGCGTACCACTTGCCCGGATCGTCCTTCTTCTGAAGGTTCTTTTTTCTTACAAATCTAAATTTTGGCATATCGTTATAGTTTTTATTAAATGATGCGTCGGTCTGGGAAAGGGATTTTCCGGGGTGGCTCCGGAAGGCCCTGTGGCGCGGTTTTTCAGTTCTGGGCACGGAGCAAAAACTGCATGCGCTTCGCGTTTAAACTGCGTGCGCACGCAGTTTAAATTCCGTGCGCTTCCATTTTTAACTCCGTGCGCACGCAGTTTTTGCTCCGTACGCACGCAGTTTTAGGGGGATTGGCGGAGGGTGATATATCTTTACATAATCAGCGACCTCCGTTCTGTTTACATTGTATGGCGCTACCGGTGCCCCCTCTCCGGGCAATGCCGAAGAAAGGGAATGCGGGAAACGGGTTATACGATTGGGGGAATTGAGGCGGATTACAAATCCTGATACAAAAAGACGGCGGATTATAAATCCGCCGAAACGAGCTACCAGTCATCGTGAACCCTACTTATGACTGCCGGTCATCGCAATCTTGAACATCACATGCTGCGCAGTTTTTATCGCAGGAATCGCTGGGAACACTACTCTGTCCAACGTGTCTTTTACCTCGACCTCGAATCCCCGTTGTCCCTCCATTTACTTTTTCCAGTTCTTCCTCATCCAAAGGCATCGTTTTCAACGCAAAGCGGGATTCTTCATTCTGTACCTCTTCGAGGTTCTTTTGTCCTTCCTTTTCCATAATGTTTGTTTTTTTAGTAGTTGATGAAAATTAGTAGTTGAATCTCTATTCGTAAGATTGGGGTTACTTACCAAGTAACGGCGCACTACTATACGATGCAGGCAGGAAAAGAGTTTCCAACCCCCATCGGTTAGGATAAAAAGAGACTTATCTAAGCAAAAAGGTACAATGAGAGTCTGTTCCGCTTTCAAGGAGAAAAGGTGGAAAAGACATTTCGTATGCCTACAGGAATAGAAACAGCGGGACAATATGTGTTTTTCTTATTTCAGACTACTATTAGAGTGTATCGTACTGATTTTATTTCTACTTTTCTTAAGATTAGTTTGATTGTTTGTGAAAATATGCGCACCTTTGCATGTCGTTACCGCCGTTACTTGGTAAGTAACCCCTTGCTAAAATCGTGCCTTACAGTATGTTGCTATTAGCAAAACTCTTCCATTTGCCTTTCTTCACAGCTGCAATCAGTTGTTTATTCGCTTTATCAAGCCGTTCGTTTTCAAAAGGCTTCAGATAGGTTTCCGTCACCCGTATGGAAGAGTGCCCCAACGACTGGCTGATGACGCCCAAAGGCAATCCCATGTGATAAGCCAGCGTGGCCCAAGTGTGGCGTGCCGTATACGAACTGACCCGGATGCCGGGCAGCAGAAGCTCCACCGCCGGTGCCAACTCACGGTTAAAGTGGCGCAAGGCATCCTGATAGTCCTTATACAGTCCCCAGCCACCGGGCGTGTCCGCATCCAGAATGGGGAGCAGGTAGGGGGAATCCGGACTTTTCTTTCCGTATTCGCGTAGCAGGCGCAACGCTTCGGGACACAACTCCACCCGCATCGGGCGTTTCGTCTTGTGGCGCAGGTAGACGAGGTATCGACCTTGCAAATCGCGCTTTCGCAGGTGGGCAAGATCGATGAAAGGCATGCCCCGGCAGAGGAACATCAGGCGGAAATAATCGAGGGCAGTCTGTCCGGCAATGAAGGGACTGCCCGCCAGCACCTTTTCCATCTGCCATCCTTGCAACGCCCGTTTGGTTTGCGAAACCACGCGGGTATGCACGTCAGCAAACATCTTTGCATCATGTCCCGGAGTGCCGGCAGGCATCCAGCGATTGTACACCGCACGCAGAGAACTCATGTAGCAGGTCACACTGTTCGGCTTCAGCGGACGCGCCTTTTTCTGCATCAACCACTCCTCATAGGCTTTCAGCCGTTCGGGACGGAAGACTTCATTCATCGGCAAAGGCACTCCCCTGCCACCGGCAAAGTCCTGAAACGAATGAAGTGCACACAGATAACCATGTGCAGCCGCATACTTCTGTTCATGTTTCAACTTTTCAATCACCGCAAGCATGTAGGACGACAGCTCCATCCTTCCCACATCAATTTCCACATCGGCTCCTGCATCGGTTCCCACGTCAGGTTCCATATCTTCTGTTTTCATACTTCGATACTATTTAGTTACACGCAACATCGCGCTTAAACCCACAACGGGTTTCGTATCCGCAAAGTTTGTAAACAGAAGATAAAGAAGGACAAGCAGGCGATAAAGCTCCCCGCCCATTTCTTCATAATCTGTAATTCGGGTTATCATGTCCGTAATCTGTCTACAAACAGTATGCTAACTCCGCCGTACATTTGCATTGTAGAAAACAGAGAATCAATTTAATCACCAAAAACAAAGCGTATATGAAACGAATACTATCAGTAGCAGCGTCATTTTTAGTGACACTCGGCACAAGCCTCTCCTTCGCACAAACAGATGCGGACAACTTTTATAAAAGTACTCTTGTCAACATGGAGAAAGTATCCTTCTCCAACCAGTACAAAATGAAAGTAGCCGGAAACCTTTTCCTGCCCAAAGATATGAAAGCAGGAGAAACGTATCCTGCAATCATCGTCGGGCACCCGATGGGGGCAGTCAAGGAACAAAGTGCAAACCTCTATGCTACCAAGATGGCCGAACGCGGTTTCGTCACCCTCTCCATCGACCTGTCCTTCTGGGGAGAGAGTGAAGGAGAACCGCGCAACACCGTCTCCCCGGAAATCTATGCGGAAGACTTCAGCGCAGCAGTCGATTTCCTCGGCACACGCCCGTTCGTCGACCGCAACCGTATCGGCGTAATCGGGATTTGCGGCAGTGGAAGTTTCGCCATCAGTGCGGCAAAAATCGATCCGCGCCTGAAAGCCATTGCAACCATCAGCATGTATAATATGGGTACAGCAAGCCGCAACGGACTGAAACACGCACTGACCCTGGAACAAAGGAAACAAATCATTGCCGAAGCCGCCGAACAACGCTATGCGGAATTTCTGGGTGGAGAAACGAAATACACCGGCGGCACCGTACACGAACTGATGCCTAACTCCTCTCCTATTGAACGCGAGTTTTATGAATTCTACCGTACAGAACGCGGAGAATTTACCCCCGAAGGTGCAACGCCCCTGACCACCACGCACCCCACCCTGGCAAGCAACACGAAGTTCATGAACTTCTATCCGTTTGCCGATATCGAGACCATCTCACCGCGCCCCATGCTCTTCATCGCCGGAGAGAATGCACACTCACGCGAATTCAGCGAAGACGCCTACAGCAAGGCTGCCGAACCCAAGGAATTATACATCGTACCCGGCGCAGGCCATGTGGACCTTTACGACCGGGTCAGCCTCATCCCGTTCAACAAGCTGGATTCTTTCTTTAAGAAATACCTGAAATAATACCGTGAAGATTATGAAATATTACTTAGTACTCATTTTTATGACGTTGACATTGTCCGTTTGGGGCACATCATGCAGCGACGACGCCCCTATACCCGAAACAGGACAACAGATACCTCCGGGAAGTACGGACGACGACGAGCCTCCGGTTAATCCCGGCAATGACGATGATGATGACGATAACCCTATGAGCAACAATCTAAAAATAACAGCCGGCTCCGCCTCATTCACCGCCACACTGGAAAACAATGCGGCGGCAACAGCCTTCAAGGCATTACTGCCTATGACCATAAACATGTCCGAACTGAACGGCAACGAAAAGTACTTCTATCTATCGGAGAACCTGCCTACCACATCTTCCAACCCGGGAACCATCCGCACGGGCGACCTGATGCTTTACGGCGGCTCCTGTCTGGTACTTGTTTATGAGACCTTTTCAACATCCTACAGCTACACTCGCCTGGGGCGTGTAAACAACCCTTCGGAACTGGCATCCGCCCTCGGTTCGGGTAGTGTAACCGTAACGTTCGAACTACAATAATGGAAAGAAGGAACTTCTTGAAAAATACGCTGATAACCACCGGAGGCGTGCTATTAGGCGGTGCAACCATTCATCGTTTCCTGAACAATAAGGAGTCGGCAGAAGATCCGTTTCCTCCGCTCATAGAAAAGATACACCAAGGAAACAAGAAGAACGTGCTTGTCCTGATGAGCGCAGGGACAAGGTTCGGCAATACCGACCGTCTGACCGATGCTTACATCAAAGGACTGGTGGAAAAAGGTCATTCCGTTACGAAAGTGTATTTGGGAAGTATGCGCATAGAAGGCTGCCGGGGATGTGGATTGTGCCAACGTCATGCCCATAAATGTGCAATCCGGGATGATATGCAGGACCTATATCCCTTGTTTGCCGAATGTGATACTGTAGTGATGGCTTCGCCTCTCTATTTCTGGACCATAACATCCAAGTTGAAGGCCTTCATCGAAAGACTTTATGCCATCTCCACCGATGACAAATATCCTTCGAAAGATACGGTCCTGTTAATGACAGCCGGCGATGACAATGATACGACTTTTGAACAACCCATACGCTATTTCCGGCTTATAAGCCAGGTGTTAGGCGGCAATGAGAAAGGAGTATATTGTGCCGGAGGCTGCACGGGATGCGAAGAATTGGCAAGACAGATTGACATGAAGCATCTGGATAATGCCTATAAAATGGGATTAGAATTATAATAACGAATAATAAAAACAAAGAAATTATGGAAATTATCAAAAACAAAGAATTCGGAGGCGAACGCCCCCTGTTTGCAACTCACGACCTCCAACTGGAAAATGTAACCATCCATGCGGGTGAGTCCGCATTGAAAGAATGCAGCAACATCATAGCAGTGAACTGCCGCTTCGAAGGGAAATACCCATACTGGCACAACAATGGCTTCACTATAAAGAACTGTTTCTTTACAGAAGGTGCCCGTGCCGCACTTTGGTACTCGCAGAATGTACAAATGACGGATACCGTAGTGGAAGCACCGAAGATGTTCCGAGAAATGGACGGGATAAAGCTGGAAAACGTGCAACTTCCCAATGCGTTGGAAACCCTTTGGTTCTGCCGCAATGTAGAACTCAGAAACGTACAGATTGACAAAGCCGATTACCTGTTCATACACGGTGAGAACATACGCATCGAAAATTACAGCCAGAACGGAAACTACTCATTCCAGTATTGCAAAAACGTGGAAATCCGCAATGCCATTATCAACTCCAAAGACGCTTTCTGGAATACGGAAAACGTAACGGTGTACGATTCCGAACTGAATGGTGAATACCTGGGCTGGCATTCTAGAAACCTACGTCTGGTGAACTGCAAGATTTCAGGCACGCAACCACTCTGTTATACCCACGACCTGATTATGGAAAACTGCACAATGGCCGACGATGCCGACCTTGCATTTGAATACAGCAGTCTCCAGGCCACCATCAAAGGCCCGGTTCACAGCATAAAGAACCCACGCACGGGAAGCATCACGGCCGAAAGTTACGGAGCCGTCATCATAGACGAAAACATCAAGGCCCCCGGCAACTGCAAACTGAAACTTTGGGACGACCAGACCTGTTTTGATGAAACAACAAAAGAGATGCAATATGCCGTACAACTTCGATGAAATCATTCCACGCCGGGGCACGAATTCTTATAAATGGGATTCTGCCACGGACCCGAATGTATTGCCGATGTGGGTAGCCGATATGGATTTCCACACAGCACCTGCCGTGACGGAAGCGTTGAAAAGGCGGGTGGAGCATGGCATCTTCGGATACGTCCGTGTACCCGATGCTTACTACAATGCAACGATCAACTGGTTCAAAAGACGCCACGACTGGAGAATAGAAAAAGAGTGGATTATCTATACCTCCGGAGTAGTACCGGCGCTGTCGGCAATCATAAAAGCCCTGACCGGCCCCGGCGACAAAGTCCTGGTGCAGACTCCGGTGTATAATTGCTTCTTTTCGTCCATACGAAACAACGGATGTGAAATCGTTTCCAATCCGCTGATTTATGAGAATAAAACTTACCGAATTGACTTCGATGACTTGGAGAAGAAGGCTGCCGATAGTAAAGTCAAACTCTTACTATTGTGCAACCCTCACAACCCTGCCGGAAGAGTATGGAGTCGGGAAGAACTGGTACGTATCGGTGAGATTTGCCTCCGGAATCATGTAACGGTAGTAGCGGATGAAATTCATTGTGAACTGGCTTTTCCGGGATATACCTATACACCTTTCGCCTCCATATCGCAGGAGTTCCTGATGAATTCCGTCACTTGCATTTCCCCCAGCAAGGCGTTCAACCTGGCAGGAGTCCAGATTGCCAACATCGTGTCCGCTGATACCGATGTATGCAAGAAGATAGACAAAGCCATCAATATAAACGAAGTCTGCGACGTAAATCCATTCGGAGTAGAAGCTTTGATAGCCGCCTATAATGAAGGGGAAGAATGGCTGGAAGAACTGAAAAGGTATTTGTTTGATAACTATAACTACTTGAGAAGTTTCTTCGCCGAACATCTGCCGGAGTTTCCCGTAACAAAGTTGGAAGGTACTTACCTGGTGTGGGTGGATTGTTCCGCATTAAAGCGTACCTCAGAAGATATAGTGACCTCGCTATTGGAACAGGAAAAACTCTGGCTGAACGAAGGCAGCATGTACGGAGACACCGGAGAAGGCTTTGTCCGCATCAACATAGCCTGCCCCCGGCAAGTATTAACAGAAGGTTTAGAAAGGTTCAAGCAATGGAAGAACCGAATAAAGCAAACAGAAACATAACCGGTATCATTACCGGCTATTTCCTTATCTATGTAGTTTGGGGATCTACCTACTTCTTCATAGGTGTAGCATTAAAGGACTTGCCTCCTTTTCTGCTCGGAGCTTTACGGTTTACGGCAGCCGCACTTATACTTCTCGGTATATGCCACTTACGGGGAGAGAAAATATTCAGGAGAAGCCTGATAAAGCGCTCTGCCGTCAGCGGAATTGTATTGCTGTTCATAGATATGGCCGTAGTGATGCTGGCACAACGCTACTTAACCAGTAGCCTGGTAGCTATCATCGCTTCTTCCACCGCACTCTGGATTCTGCTGTTGGATGCCCCAATGTGGAAAACTAATCTCCGCAATCCTCTTACAATCGCAGGTGGAGTCATCGGTTTCGGGGGTGTCATTTTGCTTTATTTGGAACAACTCAATGCAGCAAACCTGCATCCGCACAGCGAGCGCGGAATCTTACTTCTTGTTTTCGGATGCATATCCTGGGCATTGGGTACCTTGTATGCCAAATACCGTTCTTCCCGCGAGGAAGAAGTAAATGCGTTTGCCGGTTCAGGCTGGCAGATGCTTTTCGCCAGTGGTATGTTCTGGATTTGCAGTGCTGTGAACGGAGATATACAAAGGACCGACCTGTTGAATGTTTCATCTGCAAGCTGGCTGTCACTGGCTTATCTGATATTCTTCGGTTCCCTGCTTGCCTATTCTGCCTACGTCTGGCTGCTGAAAGTGCGGCCTGCGGCAGAAGTCGGTACCCACGCCTATGTCAATCCGTTCATTGCCGTACTTTTAGGAGTAATCGTGGGAAACGAACAAGTGACCTTCATCCAATTGGGCGGACTGTTCATCATACTACTGGGAGTCATGCTGATAAGCAGGAAACAGAAGAAGAAACAACCACCCGAACCCATATAAACGTCTCCGTTTTCTCTGGATAGAAAGGAAGAGAAAGAGTGATAAGGTGGTAAGGTAATAGGGTGATAAAGTAGCTGCGCTATATATCGCAGAGATTTGTCAGAATTTATCAATAGCAATACAGGTTTTTATAACTTTCTGATTATCAACATCATTAAACCACGCCCTATTCAGTATACGACTGAACCCTATTAAGTATACGACTGAATGGCATTCAGTATACGACTGAATTAGGTTCAGTATACGACTGTTTTAGGAACATACATCATTTGTAGACAATATACACCACTACCCTGTTTTTTTAGTTCATAACCTAATAATAATAAACTAAATTAAACTACCGATTCGCATAAATTAGTAACTTCGCAAAAGCGTATTTTAGAAACAAAAAAACATCATGGAATATAGAACATTAGGAAATACCGGTTTGTCAGTCAGCGCCATCGCATTAGGGTGCGAAGGTTTCGTTGGCAAAACAGAAGAACAGACATCTGCAGCAATGGATTTCGCCATCAGTAAAGGAATCAACTTTATTGATATGTACGCCTCCAACCCCGATTTACGCAGCAACATCGGCAAAGCGTTGACAGGCCGCCGCGAGCAATTTATCATCCAAGGGCATCTGTGCACCACCTGGGAAAACGACCAGTACCTGCGTACACGCGACATCGACAAGGCAATCGCCTCCTTCGAAGACCAGTTGGCACGCCTCGATACCGACTATCTGGATATCGGCATGATACACTATGTAGACAGCGAAGAAGACTTTCATGAAGTATTCAACGGTCCCGTCATCCGGCTGGCCCTGCGCCTGAAGGAAGAAGGCAGAATCCGCCACATCGGACTGAGCAGCCACAACCCCACCGTTGCACGTATGGCTGTGGAAAGCGGACTGATTGAAGTGCTGATGTTCTCCATCAATCCTTGCTATGATCTGCAACCGCCCACTGAAAACGTAGATGACTTATGGGCCGATGAAAACTATGCCCACTCCCTGCAGAACATAGATCCGGAACGGGAAAGGCTCTACGAACTGTGCGAAGAGAAAGGTGTAGGGCTCGATGTGATGAAGGTATATGGCGGCGGAGATTTGCTAAGTGAAACCAACTCACCCTTTGGCAAAGCTATGACTCCGGTGCAATGCATCGAATATGCACTGACCCGTCCGGCTGTTGCCTCCATCATGGTGGGGTGCAGAAGTTGTGATGAGATGCAGGCAGCCATCGACTGGTGCACCACCAGCAAAGAAGAAAGAGACTACACCGCCGTCATGGCAGGCATGGAAAAGTTCACCTGGAAAGGCCATTGCATGTATTGCGGACATTGCGCTCCCTGTTCCGTAGGCATCGACATAGCAAGCGTGAACAAGTACTACAACCTGACCATTGCCCAGAACGAGATACCCGAGACTGTGCGTGAACACTACAAAGCCCTCACACACCACGCCTCAGAGTGCATCCAATGCGGACAATGCGAAACGAACTGTCCCTTCGGAGTCGCCATCATCGAACAGATGGGAAAGGCTGTGGAAAAATTCGGATATTAGCAGAGCGAACGTTGCTTTACTTTCCAGGCATAAAGCAACACCACGATAAACGAAAGCAACGGAATGATGAAAGAGAAAGACATATTGGTCTGATCAGCCACATACCCCATCATGAGCGGTCCTACCGCTCCTCCGATGGGGGACATCATCAGATAAGAAGACGCACGCTTCGTATAGTTACCCAATCCCCTCAATGAAAGAGCGAAAATCGTGGGGAACATAATAGCTTCGAACGCATATCCCAGAAACAGGGCTATCAACGACAAAATGCCCAGATCAAGAACCACCAAAGACGTACTGACCACCGTTCCTATCGCACAAACGAACAGCACTTTTTCTGCCCGGATATACCGCATAATCCAGCTACCGGCAAAACGTCCGCACATAAACAGTCCCAGACCACCGAACGAAAGTACTACAGATGCATCGCGGGCATTCATCCAGCCGTCATCCACCACATAATTAATAAAGAAGCTGTTGATTGATATTTCTGCAATCTCGTAGCAAAACAGGCTGATAATACCGAAGATAAACAGCTTGTGCGACCAAAGCCCGCGTGCACCGTTTTCTCCGACTTCTTCTTCATCAGCTTCATGAACAATCTCCGGCAGGCGTATCTTATAGAATGCCAGAGCAACTCCCAATACAATGATCCCCATCAGTGTGTAAGGCAATGATATATTGCTTTCGCCCCCTTCCGAGAACAATAACAATCCCCCGATAAGCGGACCGCAAATACAACCCAATCCATTGAATGACTGCGCCAGATTCAGGCGACTGGCAGCCGTTTCCCGATCGCCTAATTCCGTCATGTAAGGATTAGCCGCTGTTTCCAGAAAAACCAGGCCACAGGCTATGACAAACAAGGAGAACAGAAAAAAATTGAAAGACATCCAATATTCCCCAGGAATAAAAAGCAGGGAACCTATGCCATAAAGCAACAGACCGAAAACCACTCCTTTCCGGTAACCGTACTTATTGATAAACAGTCCGGCAGGAATAGCCATCACGAAATAACCCAGGTAAAACATAACCTGTACCCATGCCGAATGGGCACGTGTAATAATCAGCACATCTTGAAAGTGTTTGTTCAGCACATCTAATATCGCATGTGCAAATCCCCATAAGAAGAATAGGGAAGTTACCAGAATAAAAGGAATCTTATACTCCTTCTTTACTAAATTTTGCATACAGAACTTCTTTTATAAAGAAAGCCACTCAAGGTTTTCAGCGTGCAAAGATAGCCAAGAAGTTTCATAATACGACAGTTTCACTTAACTTTGTGCCCAAAATTCAAAATTATATAATGGAACACAGAAAACTGACAAGATATCTGATATCGCTGATGATGATCCTGATAATGGTAGGTTTAGCCGAATGGACCAACGAAAAGGAGATTCTGTTTCCGGAAATGACAGCATTGATCATCGGCCTGTTGATTATCGATAAGCGGGTATGGAATGTAAAACGTTGGCAAATCATCCTGCTTATGACTCTTGGGGCAGTAGCCGGTATCTGCATTGTCCGTTATTCACCCCTGCCCTATGTAGTTAATCTATGCGCCGCATTTGTTTTTGCAGGTGCCTCCCTTCTGATCAGTCGCGCTACACTGATTCCCTTAATATCAGCTTGCGTATTGCCCGTTTTGCTTCATACGGAAAGCATTATTTATCCAATAGCCGTATTTTCAATGTCAGTATCAGTAGTGCTTGTACAAATCATTCTGGAAAAATGCGGAATACGTAACCGTATGCCTAAATCTGTCGGCAGGAAACCCGGTAAGGAAGATATCATCAGGTGGTTGATATTATTCTGTTTTGTAGGTGCTTTGGCCGGATTGGCCGTCAGTATGGATTACCCTTATCTCATATTGCCCCCACTCATGGTGACTTTTGTAGAAATGGTAAACTCCAAAGCAGGATTCAAAAATCGCCCAACACAAGTATTTCTCTTTCTGGCTACCGCAGCCACTCTGGGCACTGTACTTCAAATTGTCGGTCACCACCATCTTCATCTACCGGAAAGTATCATTGCTTTAACCATTGCAGCTATCCTGTTCCTCATCTTCGAGTGGACAGGGAAATACTTTGCCCCTGCCGGAGCATTGGCATTCATTCCTATGCTATTACCCCAAGAGGGGCTGGGCTGGTTACCTTTGGAGGCTTCTATCGGAGCCGCCTTATTTATAACCATTGCCATGGTTGTCTTTCAAAAATGCTATAAATGGAATCGGGCACAACTCATCTTCTGTGCCACCCCAACCCTACTACGTGAATATATGAACCGTAAAAAGCGGAAAAACAAATCGAATAAATTAAGAACAAGATGAATACATACATGAAAACCCCGCGCCTGATCCTACGTGATTGGAGAGAAGAAGACATCCCCGTCTTTGCCGGATTAAACAGCAACGATCAGGCAATGGAATTCTTTCTCAAAAAGCTATCTTATCAGGAAACTCTTGATTTCTACCACCGTATCCAACAAGAATTTGCAGCCAAAGGATACGGGCTATACGCAGTAGAAAAGAAAGAAGATCATTCTTTTATCGGCTACGTAGGACTGCATGCAGTTACATTCGATGTAGATTTTGCTCCTGCCATAGAAATAGGCTGGCGACTGATTCCCGAAGTCTGGAACAAGGGATACGCAACTGAAGCCGCTTCAGCCTGTCTGGAGTATGCAAAGACCGTATTGAAACTCAAAGAATTATACTCTTTCACCTCGCTTCCCAACAAACGTTCAGAGCGTGTGATGCAGAAGATAGGTATGGTAAAAACTAAAGAATTCGATCACCCGCTCGTGGAATCCGGACACCCTCTGCTCCACCATGTCCTATATAAGATAGAGTTTTAAATCCTCTAATGCTAACAAACAACAATTATCGCTTTTTTATTAATAAATTATGAATAAGAAGTTGCCATTCCCAACTATTGTATTACCTTTGTCACGGTTTGAGTTACGAATCGTTATCGTATAGTTCTCCTTTTTATATCTTATTAAGCAGACCTCTCCTTTAATTATCCCCTCACTCTTACTTAATATTTATTTAATCAAAATTTCAAATGAACATTTACATTTCAGGTTTAAGCTTTGGCATAAATGATGCTGACTTGAACGAATTATTCTCAGCGTATGGAGAGACCTCTTCAGCTAAAGTTATCATGGACAGAGAATCAGGAAGATCCAGAGGATTTGGCTTCGTTGAAATGCCAAACGATATAGATGGACAAAAGGCTATTGACGAACTTAACGGAGCAGAATACGATCAGAAAACTATCTCAGTAAGCGTTGCACGTCCCCGTGAAGAAAGACCCCGCAACAACGGCTATAATTCCAGACGTTATTAATGTCTACCCTACAACAAGAACAGGAGATCTGATCTTCTGCTCTTGCTTTTTTCAACCAAAATAGCAATACAAAGAAAAGAACATCGCTAAACGAATAGAATACCCGGAAGTATATTTATCCGCTTACAGTCTTATTACAATATCAGTTTTATGAAGCCATTTTTTATTGGAAATATAGAAATAAAAACACCTATCATACAAGGTGGAATGGGAGTCGGAATTTCATTGTCCGGCTTAGCATCAGCAGTAGCTAACGAAGGCGGCATTGGTGTTATTTCATGTGCAGGTTTAGGCCTGCTGTACCCTAAAGGCAAAGGCGACTATACCGAAAAGTGCATTTGCGGACTCAAAGAAGAAATCAGAAAAGCCCGCCAAAAGACCAAAGGAATCATCGGAGTGAATATCATGGTGGCCCTCTCCAATTATGCAGAGATGGTACGCACTGCCATAAGCGAAAAAATCGACGTAGTCTTTGCCGGTGCAGGACTTCCGCTCGATTTACCCCTATACCTGACACCGGAAAGCAAAACGAAGTTGGTGCCCATTGTATCTTCTTCAAGAGCGGCCAAGATTATATGCGACAAATGGCAGAAGAACTTTGATTATTTACCCGATGCCATAGTAGTAGAAGGTCCTAAAGCCGGAGGACATTTGGGCTTTAAGAAAGAACAGATACAAGATGAGAAATATGCTTTGGAATCCTTGATACCCGAAGTTGTAGCAATTGCAATGAGCTATAAGGAAAGAAAAGATATTCCTGTAATTGCCGCAGGTGGAATCTCTACAGGCGAAGATATTGCACGATTCATGCGATTGGGAGCTTCGGCCGTACAAATGGGAAGCATTTTTGTAACAACCCAAGAGTGCGATGCTTCACAAACCTTCAAAGAGGTTTATATCCACTCTAAGCCCGAAGACGTTCTCATTATCGAAAGTCCCGTAGGAATGCCCGGACGAGCCATTGATGGGGAGTTTATCCGTAATGTAGAGAAAGGACAGGAAAAGCCCAAATGTTGCTCATTCCATTGCATCAAGACGTGTGACTATCAGAAGAGTCCTTACTGCATCATCAAAGCACTGTATAATGCGGCCAAAGGGAATATGAAAAGAGGATATGCATTTGCAGGCAGTAATGCTTTTCTCTCTGAAAAAATACGCAGCGTAAAAGAAGTTATAACTACATTGAACAATGAGTTTCTTTTAGCAACCTGCCAATTAGCCCCAGCGAAAATGAAAACTTAAAAACAATTCAATATGATGAAAAAGAGTATTGTCCGACCAGAGACCAATCAGTTAGCAGAAAACGCTCTTAAAGAGCATAAGAAAAAAGTTGGAGAAGTTATTCTTGTAGCAATTACTCCACGAACAACAATTGAGCTTCCGGCCAATCTATCTCAAGCTGAAATAGCCGAACGTGTAGAACTCTATAAAAAACTGCACAGTTCCAAAATATAATTCAGTTGATTTTTCATCGATTGACAATAATACAAAAGCCCTGAAGTTTCGCACTTCAGGGCTTTTTAAATCATTCGCCTATCAACAGTCTACTTACTGCAGCATTATTCATAGCCCATTCATTGGTGTAAGCCTCATAGGCTTCAAGAGTATCCATCATCCGGCATCACTGGTACGTTTCATGAAAAGTAATTTTCGTTCGGGCAGTCAGTTGTACACTGAGGATATCTAAGGGGGAGTCTGGTATCCGGATATCTCTATCCCCCTACTCCTGTCACTGTCTTCAGCAAATAACCTATCAGAAAACTGATTCCGGCCACGGAGAAGCTCAACACCGCCATCTCCGTGAAACGGTGCTTAAAGCTTTCATTACGGGCAATGGCATAATAATAGTTGAAAAAGGCTATAATCAGCAACGCCATCACCAGCATGATGCATAAAGCCAGAACAGGACTTGACAATAAGATAAACGGACCTACCAAAGCCACTACGGTTATGATATAAGCTATCCCCGTATAAATAGCTGCCTTAACCGGACGCTTATTATGAGTCTTTTCTGATTTAGTGGAAAGGTATTCGGAAGAAGCCATAGAAAGTGCCGCCGCAATCCCTGTAATGCTGCCGGTCAGCGCAATCAGTTTCGTATCATTCAGTGCCAGTGTGAAACCTGCCAATGCTCCGGTAAACTCCACCAAGGCATCATTCAGCCCTAGAACCACCGAACCCATATATTGCAAGCGCTCCTCATCTATCATTTCAATAAGCTTTTCTTCATGGTGCTGCTCATCCCGCGCCATCTCGGCAAAGTGTTCCATACTCGGGTATTGGGAATATACCCCACTCGTTTCTTTCTCTCCCAGTTCCAGACGACGAACGGCAAACGTAACACCCAGCAGACGCACTAACCATACATAAAAGCAGATTTCAAAACGATTAGGACTGACATCCTGATGAGTATAGCCTCGCAGTGTGGTGTAGTGCCTACTTTCATCCTCTGCAATACGTTGCAATATCTCCCGGTTATGAAGATCCTTTTCCTTTGCCGCTAACTTCCGGTATATAATACTCGACGTTATTTCCTCTTTCTGAAAACCAATCATCCTTTTTATCAATTCTTGTTCAGTCTCTTTCTCCATGCTCTTTATTTTAAGGATACACTAAATTATAAGTTATTTATCAGGTACAACAATTCAAGCAATAATTGTTTCCGGTCAGAATGTTTTTTTAATAAAACATAGAAAGCTGATCGGTACGCAGACTCTTCATTTCCCGTTCTTTAATCACTGCGTCCTTATCCACTTCTCCTATTAACATCGGAGAATCCTTATCGTGTTTACTCCGGTTAAATTTCGCCGTATTATAATTACCTTTAATAGCATAGCAATAAATGCAGCCATTAAGGCAGCTTTCATAAGTGCCGATGTCAATACTTTCCACACAACGGCAAATGTCCCGCTGATTCTTGTCTTTACGGGCAGTAATAGGATATCCGACAATTCGTTCAATCAACCTATTGTCAACGCACACTCCACCCGAAATACCCAAATGAGATAAGTCGACCTTTGTTGTACAAGTATCCAACTTCATCGAACATTCATTCGCAACCTTCTTAAATGAAATGACCATTGAATCGATATCTTCCTTTATCAACGGCTCGATATGAAATTCACGGAGAGAGGAACGCACATGCGGATAATGATCAATAAAACCCAGCATACACTTTTCAGTATAGTCATGCAAAGCGAATGCCATTTCTGCAAATTTGTCCTGATGAAAAGCAACTGTGTATTGTTCATTCGTAAGAATAGGATCATATCGCCACACCACTTTCTCCCTTCCTATCTTATCAGAAAGGCGTTTGAATGTATCTATACGCTTTTGAAGTGGTGGCAGTTTACTTTCAAGTTCCGTTCCGTACGGATTCAGTGTAAACTGGAAATAGTATTTATAGTCCTGCAATCTGTCCAGTTTATCAATCATCGGTGCAGGATTCTTCGTCCAAAAGACAACGCAATCAATGACAGCAGGGTCCAGGTTGACCCTGCTGATCATATTAGGATTATACGGATTAGGTACCAGAACATACCTTTCTTTTATCCGGTTGAGAAACCACTCCGAATAAAAAGCAGGTATATCCGTCCTGCGACTGGCACTGATGATCATCTTCCTACCTCGCTATTCGTCGGAAGATGGGACCACGTAATCTTCTTTAATGAATTCGTCATATACCCTCTTGGGATGGTCAAAATGAGCCACACCTGTACGATCTTCATTAAAGTTCTCGCGCCGGAATTTTTTCAGTTTCAAATTGTCTTCAGCATACTCTCTGAGTTTCCTCTTTTCACTCCCGTACAAAGAGCTATCCAACACCTCAGACTCCAACAAACCTTCCCTGGGAGTGATGGTAGGCAATAGATTTTGTTCCAACAGTCCACGATAAGCACCATTGTACTCACACCAAACATTATCGCCCAAAACAAACAAGCGATACGTGTAGTTTGACCATGCCGTCTTGATGGTAATCTCGCGGGCATAGATTTCTACTGTTGCCTCCGAATTGTAATTCGGATCACGGATGACAACCAACTTTCTGCCTGAAATATCCTCTTTTACTAAAGTTGTCCATCTCTCACAATTCAGGATCTCTTCGATAATTTCAGGTAGTTTTTCTCTAATTTCAAAATGTATTCTCATATTCTTTGCCTGTGGGTCAGGACTTTTTTACTACCCCCCAATTTGATATATGCCCCTAAAGATAACGAGAATTTGCCAGAAAAACAATAAAAAATCCGTTATCTATTTGCCATGCGATAGATATTTTCCATATCATCGCGATGTAAAACCTTCAAATTTCCGGTTGTTGCACTACCACCGGAACTGCATTTATCTGCCATGAGTTTGATTTCTTCGTCAGTGGCCTGCCGCCCTATCAGCTCGCAAATACTAACCGGCATCCCAATTGCGCGATAGAAATCTTCCATGGCTTCAATGCCTGCCAAAGCGGTATGTTCGGGTGATTTGAAATCATTCGTTACACCCATCACATTCACGGCAAACTGAGCGAAACGGGTTACATTCTCTTTGTAGACATACCGTGCCCAGCTTCCCCAAAGAGCTGCCAGACCTGCACCATGTGCTACATCGAATAGTGCACTCAGTTCATGTTCAAGCTGGTGTGTTGCCCAGTCACCGGTTGTTCCGCATCCTGTCAAATCATTGTGTGCCAAGCTACCTGCCCACATAATTTGGGCACGATGTACATAATTCTTCGGTCCTTTCAGTACTTCAAAAACGCTATCTTTTACCGTACGGAGAATACTTTCAGCAATGGCATCAGTCACCGTCATATCGTCATCATGAGAGAAATAACGTTCCATGGTATGCATCATAATATCCGTTACACCACAAGCTGTCTGATAGTTGGGCAATGTATAAGTCCATTCCGGATTCATCACAGCAAACTTGCAACGGCAAAGGTTATTGGAATAACCTTTTTTCAAATCGCCGTCCTCATTGGTTATCACGGTACTGTTACTCATTTCACTCCCCGCAGCCGGAATTGTCAGCACGGTAGCAATCGGAAGGCAAGCTTGCGCATGGGCTCGTCCCATATAAAAGTCCCATACTTCCCCCTCATAAGGTACACCGAAAGCAATCGCCTTCGCAGAGTCAATCACACTACCGCCACCTACAGCAAGAATGAAATCAACCTTTTCTTTCCGGCACAGTTCAATACCCTCGTGCACTTTCGACAAACGTGGATTAGGAACCACCCCGCCCAATTTTACGTAAGCAATGCCTTCCGCCTCCAATGCCCGGCATATTTTATCCAGCAAACCGGAACGCTCCGCACTCTGTCCGCCATAATGTACCAAAACTTTAGTGCCGCTATATTGCTTCACCAATTTCCCTGTTTTATCTTCCGATAATGCTCCAAACACAACCTGTGTGGGTGCATAGTAAATAAAGTCTTTCATCGTCAATTTCGTTTTTTTATTCTGATACAAAGATAAGCATATTGAGGGTAGAAAGGTTCATAGAAACTATAACTTTTCATTATCTTTGCACCGTAATTACCGACTAACTAATCCGAGAATAAATATTATGGCATTTACCAACAACATTATGATTGTCCGCCACAGATTGCTGACAGAGCTGGTAAAACTGTGGAGGGATAACGAACTTGTAGAAAAAATAGACCGTCTTCCCATTGAATTGAGTCCGAGAAGATCAAAACATGCAGGACGCTGCTGCGTACATAAAGAACGCGCCGTGTGGAAATACAAATCACTGCCGTTGCTGGGACTGGATATGGAAGATGAAAAAGATGAATTAACCCCATTATCAGAGTATGCAGCACATGCACTGGACCGTGCAGAAAACGGAACGCCGAAAGATAACATCATGTGTGTGATTGATGAAGCATGTTCCGCCTGCGTACAAATCAATTACGAAATCACCAACCTTTGCCGCGGATGTACCGCCCGTAGCTGTCAGACCAACTGTCCGAAGAAAGCTGTCCATGTAAAGGAAAGCGGACAGGCATGGATAGACCATGATGAATGCATCAGTTGTGGCATTTGCCACAAGAGCTGCCCCTATCATGCTATTGTCTATATCCCAGTACCTTGCGAAGAGGCTTGTCCGGTGAAAGCTATCAGCAAGGATAAGAAAGGTATCGAACACATCGACGAAAGCAAATGTATCTATTGCGGAAAGTGTCTCAACGCCTGTCCATTCGGAGCAATTTTCGAAGTGTCACAGGTATTCGATATCCTGCACAAGATACGCAAAGGAGAAAAAATAGTGGCCATTGTAGCACCGTCTATCCTGGGACAATTCAAGACTACTATTGAACAGGTATATGGCGCACTCAAAGCTGTAGGATTCACTGATGTCATCGAAGTGGCTCAGGGAGCTATGGATACGGTCAGCAACGAAGCACATGAATTGATAGAGAAGTTGGAAGAAGGACAGAAGTTTATGACTACTTCCTGTTGCCCTTCCTACATAGAACTCCTAAACAAACATATTCCGGGCATGAAACCTTATGTTTCAGGCACAGGTTCACCGATGTATTATGCAGCACGCATTGTTAAAGAGAAACATCCGGACGCTAAAGTAGTTTTCATCGGTCCGTGTGTAGCCAAACGTAAAGAGGCCCAGCGTGATGAAGCTGTAGATTTTGTTATGACTTTCGAAGAAGTGGCATCTGTATTGGACGGACTGGATATTCAGTTGGAGCAATCGCAACCTTATACCATGTCGTTCGCATCCGTGCGCGAGGCACATGGATTTGCCCAGGCTGGTGGCGTAATGGGAGCAGTAAAAGCCTATCTGAAAGAAGAAGCTGACAAAATCAATGCCATCCAAGTAGCTAATCTGGATAAGAAAACCATCGGTTCATTGCGGGCGTATGCCAAATCGGGCAAGGCACCGGGACAATTTATAGAAGTGATGGCATGTGAAGGTGGCTGTATCACCGGACCTTGTACGCACAATGAGATTGCCGCAGGTAAACGTCAGTTTGTACAAGAGTTGGCAAAACAAGAAAAGACGTATTAAAATTGATGAATAGGTACGCGGACAACGCGGACTAAACGGACGAACACGGATTTAAAAGGCTACACTTATTGATAACTAAATCCGAGTTATCGTGCGTCATCTGCGGACGAAAAATAAAAATCCGCGCTCGTCCGTTTAGTCCGTGTCGTCCGCGTATCCATTAATAAAATAGCATGAAGAACTTGATTGATCAATTACATAACAAGCGGACGCTAAGTGCTGAAGAATATAAAGCACTACTCCTTTGCCAAGACGCAGATACTTTAAAGTATCTGCAGGAGCAGGCACGGGAGGTGTCACTTGAGCAGTTTGGCAATCGGGTATTTATTCGTGGACTGATTGAGATAACCAACCATTGCCGTAACAATTGCTATTATTGCGGTATACGGAAAGGAAATCAATCTGTTCTCCGTTATGAGTTGACACGGGAGGATATTCTGGAATGCTGTCGCGAAGGATATACTCTTGGTTTCCGGACTTTCGTCTTGCAAGGTGGTGAAACATCCTCCGTAAAAGATGGTTTTATCCTTGAAACTGTTACTGCTATACGTCGTGAGTTTCCGGATTGCGCCATCACACTATCATTAGGCGAAAAGTCCCGTGAGACTTACGAGCATTTCTTCCGGGCGGGTGCCAATCGATATTTGCTCCGCCACGAAACGCATAATGAAAAACATTACCATCATCTGCACCCCGATAAGATGTCTATCAGACAACGCCTGCAATGTTTGGCATGGCTGAAAGAAATAGGATATCAGACAGGAACAGGTATTATGGTAGGTAGTCCGGGACAAAACACCGACCATCTGGTGGAAGACCTCCTTTTTATAGAGCAATTTCATCCTGAAATGATAGGAATCGGTCCTTTTATTCCGCACCACGATACCCCGTTTGCAGCATGCCCGCCGGGAAGCATGGAGATGACTCTGAAACTTCTTTCCATCTTCCGGTTAATGCATCCGAAGGTATTATTACCCTCTACCACAGCATTAGCAACGCTTGCACCGGATGGACGAGAACGCGGAATACTGGCAGGAGCCAATGTAGTAATGCCAAACCTTTCTCCCCCGGAACAACGGAACAAATACTCACTTTATGATAACAAAGCCTCTTTGGGAGCCGAAGCTGCAGAAGGCTTACAACAATTAGAAGAAAAACTGACGGTTATCGGATACCGGATATCGAAAGAAAGAGGAGACTACTTATCACTAATCACTCACCCCTAATCACTAAAAAACGTGTATAATGTAAGTTCAAAACAGGCAGAAGAGTTCATCGATCACCAGGAGATACTGGATACGCTGGACTATGCCCGTACCAATAAAGACAACCGTGCCCTCATTGAGAGTCTGCTCGAAAAGGCAGCCTCATGCAAAGGTTTGTCCCATCGTGAAGCCGCTCTACTGTTAGAATGCGACCAGCCCGACCTGACGGAACGTATCTTCCATCTGGCACGAGAAATTAAACAAAAACTATATGGCAACCGCATCGTAATGTTCGCCCCGTTATACCTTTCCAATTATTGTGTGAACGGATGCGTTTACTGCCCCTATCATGCAAAGAACCGCACTATCGCCCGCAAGAAACTGTCACAGGAAGAAATACGCCGGGAAGTGATTGCCTTGCAGGATATGGGACACAAACGTCTGGCACTGGAAGCCGGCGAAGACCCGCTACGCAACCCTATCGATTATATTCTGGAATCTATTCAAACCATCTACGGTATTCATCATAAGAATGGTGCTATCCGGCGGGTAAACGTGAATATTGCCGCTACAACGGTAGAGAACTATCGCCGGCTGAGAGATGCAGGTATCGGTACTTACATTCTTTTCCAGGAAACCTATCACAAGGGGAATTATGAGGTCTTGCATCCCACAGGCCCTAAAAGCAAGTATTCCTATCACACCGAAGCTATGGACCGTGCCATGGAAGGTGGTATCGACGATGTAGGTATAGGTGTATTATTCGGGTTGAATACCTATCGATACGATTTCGTAGGATTATTGATGCATGCCGAACATCTGGAAGCGGCATTCGGTGTCGGACCGCATACGATCAGTGTACCCCGTATCTGCCCAGCGGATGATATTGAAACAAAAGATTTCCCCAATGCCATTTCTGATGAAATGTTCTGCCGCCTCGTTGCGGTAATCCGCATTGCAGTGCCTTACACCGGAATGATCATTTCCACCCGTGAATCGGAAGCTGTACGACGTAAGGTATTGGAATTAGGTATTTCACAAATCAGTGGCGGCTCACGTACCAGCGTAGGCGGATATGCCGTACCGGAAACGAAAGAAGAGAACTCGGCCCAATTCGATATCAGCGACCGCCGCACACTGGATGAAGTTGTAAACTGGTTGCTCGATCTGGGACATATCCCCAGTTTCTGTACGGCTTGTTATCGTGAAGGTCGGACGGGTGACCGTTTCATGTCTCTTGTCAAGCGGGGACAGATAGCAAATTGCTGTCAGCCCAATGCCTTGATGACTCTGAAAGAATATCTGGAAGATTACGCTTCACCCGAAACCCGGGAGAAAGGTATCCGCCTCATTCATGAAGAGATGGAACGCATCCCGAATCCGAAAATCCGGGAAATAGCTCTGCGAAACCTGCATGAGATAGAGGAAGGGAAAAGAGATTTCAGATTATGAATCAGACTCCTAATGCCAACCGCCTACACATCGCCCTCTTCGGACGGCGAAACAGTGGAAAATCCAGTCTTGTCAACGCCTTGACAGGGCAAGATACCGTTATAGTCTCCCCCACTCCCGGCACTACTACTGATCCTGTGACAAAAGCAATGGAAATTCATCCACTCGGTCCATGCCTTCTTATTGACACTCCGGGCTTCGATGACGAAGGCGAGCTGGGAGAAATGCGCGTAGAACGCACCTTGAAAATAATTGGAAAAACCGACATCGCCCTGTTGCTTTGTGAAACCGGAGACGCACAGGAACAGGAATGGCTTCAACGATTGAAGGAACGAGGCATCCCTGTCATATTGATTCTGAACAAAGCTGATGTACGCCCCAATGCTACAGAGTTGGCAGAACAGATAAAAGCGGGTTGCGGGCAACCTCCCATCACCGTCAGTGCCAAAGATGGCACAGGTATCGAAGCTATTCACCACGCCATTCTGGAAAAGTTACCTGCCGATTTCGGAGAACAGACCATCACCGGGAACCTGGTAGCAGAAGGCGATGTAGTGGTGTTAGTCATGCCCCAGGACCTTCAGGCACCCAAAGGACGGCTTATCCTTCCGCAAGTACAGACAATCCGCGAACTTCTGGACAAGAAATGTCTGGTTATGAGTTGTACCACAGATAAGTTGAAAGATACACTACGCGCACTTGCCAATCCCCCCCAATTAATTATCACAGATTCGCAAGTATTCCACACCGTATACGAACAAAAACCGGCTGAAAGCCGGCTCACTTCTTTCTCCGTGCTCTTTGCCGGATACAAGGGAGATATACACTATTATGTAGAAAGTGCATCCGCCATCGACCGGTTAACGGAACAATCCCGCGTACTGATAGCCGAGGCCTGTACGCATGCTCCACTGACAGAAGATATAGGCAGAGTAAAAATCCCCCGCCTGCTGCGTAAGCGAACAGGTGAAGGATTGCAGATAGATATTGTCTCCGGAAATGATTTTCCTGAAGATTTATCCCCATACAATTTGATTATCCACTGTGGCGCCTGTATGTTCAATAGAAAGTATGTACTGAGTCGTATTGAACAGGCACGTGCGCAACAAGTACCCATGACAAACTACGGAGTAGCCATTGCCCACCTCAACGGCATACTGAACAAGATCGTATACTAAGGGAAGACCTCCCACCCTACTAAGGAGAGACCTCCCGGCTCCCTAAGGGAAGAGTTTATATACCGTCTGATATAATAAATTATACCGGGCGGTATAACTGCTTATACTGCCCGATATATGAACTCTCCCCTTAGGCTACCGACAACTGTCTCCTTAGGCTATCGGCAACTGCTTCCTTATAACGGAAGCTACTCCAGTTCCTCCAGCACCTTCTTCACATCCACCGCCTGAAGCCTCCCGTACACCTTCTCTCCAATCATCACTACGGGTGCCAGTCCGCACGCTCCTACGCAACGCAGACAATCGAGTGAAAACTTCCCGTCCGGTGTCGTTTCTCCGACTTCGATGCCCAGCACGCGCTTGAATTCCTCAAGCAATTTCTCCGAACCACGTACGTAGCACGCCGTTCCCATACACACCGAAATAGGATGTTTACCTTTAGGAGTCATCGTAAAGAAAGTATAGAATGTTACCACACCATACACACGCGACACCGGAACATTCAGCTTTGCAGCAATCAGGCGCTGCATCTCTTCCGGCAGATAGCCGTGCAGATGCTGCGCTTCATGAAGTATATTGATAAGTTCGCCTGGCTGGTTGCCATGCTTGTCACAAATAGCACGCACTTGTTCGACAACGTCACAGGCTAATTTGATATCTGACATAGTTTCTCCGTTTTAATAAGTTAATCAATCGCCTTATTGAAATAATGCGTATGCAGCAACCGTTCCGCAGTCTCACTCAGCGGCCGTCCCAGATATTCCTCATACAGAGTCTTGATGTACGGATTCTCGTGCGACTTGCGCAAAGGCTTCTGTGCATCTTCCCGATACAGTGCATTGGCACGTGCATACAGCACTTCCGAGTTGCCATGATGCAGCGGTTGTCCGCCACCACCGATACAGCCCCCCGGACATGCCATAATCTCAATCACATGATACTCATTCCGCCCGTGGCGAATATCTTCCAGCAGATGGCGTGCATTACCCAGACCATGGGCAATACCCACCTTCAGTTCAAAGCCATCCAGATCAATCGTTGCACGGCGCACACCGGCCAGACCACGCACCTGCTCAAAGTTTACATTCTCCAACGTCCGCCCGGTATAAATCTCATAAACCGAACGCAATGCCGCTTCCATCACACCACCGGTTGTTCCGAAGATGACACCGGCACCCGTTGAAGCTCCCATCGGATGATCAAATTCCTTATCCGTCAGTAGCGTAAAACCGACGTTAGCACGTCTGATAAGTCGTGCCAGCTCACGGGTGGAGATGGAATAATCCACGTCCGGACTGCCATCTGTCTTAAACTCATTGCGGTCGCACTCATACTTCTTCGCCAGACAAGGCATGATAGATACCACTACCAGCTTTTCACGCGGGATGCCCATCTTCTCCGCCCAGAATGTCTTGGCAATGCTACCGAACATCTGTTGTGGCGAGCGTGCCGTAGAAGGTATATCAAGCATATCGGGGAAATGATGTTCAAAGAAATTCACCCATGCCGGACAACAGGAAGTCAGGATAGGCAGGCGAACAGATTTATCCCCATTCATATAACGCGTCAGGCGATTCAATATCTCGGCACCTTCTTCCATGATGGTAAGGTCGGCGGCAAAGTCTGTATCAAATACATAATCAAAACCCAATTCACGAAGGGCGTACACCATCTTTCCCGTTACTAACGTCCCGGCAGGCAACCCGAATTCTTCTCCTAGAGCCGCACGGACGGCCGGAGCTGTCTGTACAATTACTACCTTATCCGGATTTTCCAGATCCAGCAACAGGCGGTTGGTATGATCGCGTTCCGTCAACGCCCCTACCGGACAAACAGCTACACATTGTCCGCAATAAGTACATTCACTATCACTCATCATCTTATCGAAAGCCGGAGCAATCGTAGTATTGAAACCACGGCGAATGGCTCCCAAGGCGCCTACCGTCTGCACTTCATTGCATACACTCTCGCAACGCCTGCAGAATATACACTTGTCCATATTCCGCACAATGGACGAAGTGACTTCACGCTTACGGGGCGAAAGTTCTCCGCCATTAAAAGGCATCTGCCGGATATTGAAACGCAACGCCAAAGTCTGCAGCTCACAGTTGCCGCACTTCGGACAGGTAAGGCAATCATTCGGATGGTCCGATAGTATCAGTTCAGCCACCACCTTGCGGGCATTCATCACACGCAGGGTACTGGTACGCACCACCATTCCTTCTGTACAACGGGTGGCGCAGGCAGGAGCCAGATTACGACGTCCTTCCACCTCCACGACACAGATGCGGCACGAGGCCGGATTATTCTTGACGCAAGTGCCCTTCAAATCAATATGACAAAGGGTAGGTATATCTATACCGATTTTCCGTGCGGCTTCCAGGATAGTCGAGCCTTCGGGCACGGTAATATAATGGCGGTCTATTTGCAGGGTTATTTGTTTCTCTTCCATTTTCTTTCAGTTTAGTTCCCTTAAACTACATTGATTGCTTTGAATTTACAGCGTGCCATGCACATGCCGCACTTGATGCACTTGTCCGGATTGATGACATGCGGTTTGCGCACATCACCCAGAATGGCATCCGCCGGACAATGTTTAAAGCAAAGATGGCAACCGATACATAGTTCCGGATTAATGGTATAAGTCAGCAATGATTTGCACTGCTTCGCACGGCAGGTTTTATCCCTCACATGCTCTACGTATTCATCATAAAAGTTATTGAGCGTAGACAGTACCGGATTGGGTGAAGTCTGTCCCAGCCCGCACAAGGCGGTATCCTTTATCACCTTTCCCAATGTAGAGAGTGCATCCAGATCTTTCATCGTGCTTCGTCCTTCGGTTATCTTGTTCAGCAGTTCCAGCAGACGCTTGTTACCAATACGGCAGGGCGTACATTTTCCGCATGATTCTTCCACCGTAAAATCAAGATAGAAGCGTGACACAGAAACCATGCAATCATCTTCATCCATTACAATCATACCACCGGATCCCATCATCGAGCCTTCCGCCAGCAAGTTATCAAAGTCAATTGGTGTGTCCAGGTGCTTTTCCGTCAGGCATCCTCCCGAAGGTCCGCCCGTCTGCACCGCCTTGAATTTCTTTCCTCCCTTAATGCCACCGCCAATTTCATAAATCACCTCACGCAGTGTCGTACCCATCGGCACTTCTATCAAGCCGACGTTGTTAATCTTACCGGCCAGGGCAAATACTTTTGTCCCTTTCGAACGTTCCGTGCCGATAGATGCGAACCATTCCGCACCTTTCGTCAGAATGATAGGAATATTGGCAAGCGTCTCCACATTATTCACATTGGTCGGCTTACCCAGATAACCGGCTTCGGCAGGGAAAGGAGGTTTCAAGGTAGGTTCACCGCGCTTTCCTTCCATAGAGTGGATAAGCGCAGTTTCCTCACCGCATACGAATGCTCCCGCTCCGTAACGTATCTCAATATCAAAACTGAAATCCGTACCGAATATATTCTTTCCCAGCAACCCATATTCACGTGCCTGGGCAATAGCAATTTTCAATCTTTGTATGGCAAGCGGATATTCTGCCCGGATATATACCAATCCTTTCGGAGAACCAATGGAATAACCGCAAACTGCCATTGCCTCAACAATGGAGTGCGGATCACCTTCCATGATGGAGCGATCCATAAAAGCACCGGGATCCCCTTCATCGGCATTACACACCACATATTTCATGTCGGCTTTCTGCTTATTGGCAAACTCCCACTTCAGTCCGGTAGGGAAACCACCGCCGCCGCGTCCGCGAAGTCCGGAACGTTTTATCACGTCAATCACTTCCTCCGGCTTTTTATGGAGCAGACTATCTGCCAATGCCATATAGCCATCCAGCGCAATATATTCCTCTATGTTTTCGGGATCGATGAAACCACAGTTACGCAAAGCGATGCGCATCTGCTTCCGATAGAAATCCATGTGCTTGGAGTCACTGACGGTCTTCTCCGTCTTCGGATCGATGTAGAGCAGCCGTTCTATCTTCCGTCCCCCGATGATATGCTCGCCGACTATCTCGTCGGCATCATCAGGAACCACCTGGGTATAGAAAGTGTTATCAGGGATAATCTTTACGATAGGTCCCTTTTCACAAAAGCCGAAACAACCGGTAGTGATAATGTCCACCTTGTCGGCAATATTATTTTTCTCGAGTGCTTGCTGAAGACGTTCAGCAATGATGTGGCTGTCGGATGCCTTGCAACCCGTACCGCCACAGATCAGAATTTGCAGATGCTCGGTTCCCAATGCCAACCCACAGCATTGCGCCGCAACCGTCTCATTGCTTTCTTCGCGTAGCAAGAGCGTGCCTTCTGCCCTTTTCTTGATAATTTTCAGATCATGGATAGTTAGTACTTTCATTTTGTAATAGATTTGGGGTCGGGAACAAAGATACGAAAAGACTTGAAATTACAAAAGGAAAGCAATAAAGATTGCAGGAGGGAGAATACGAGGTTATAGATTACAATATGATATAATTCACAAATAACAATATATAAGTATTCACGAAAAGGATATTCACTATTTGTAGGTATTGCCCCATCTCCTCATTTGTGCGACCTTTGCAGCAAACAAAAATCAGCTTATGGAAGAAATACTGAAGTGGACATTATTGCGCCCTCTATCCGGATGAACTGAAAGAGTTGAGATGCTTGATCGACTTCTCCCTGACAGACGACGCCATTGAAAGCGCATTATCCCTGGAAAACTATTGTTTAAATTAAGAAGATAATTATGAAAATTGAAAAGATTGTAGCCCGCGAGATACTCGATTCACGCGGTAACCCCACGGTAGAAGTGGACGTAGTTTTGGAATGTGGTGTTATGGGACGTGCAGCCGTACCATCGGGCGCCTCAACCGGTGAACACGAAGCACTGGAATTACGCGATAAAGATCCGAAACGCTACGGTGGTAAAGGAACCTTGAAAGCCGTAGAAAACGTAAATACTGTCATCGCTCCGGCCCTCATCGGCTGGTCGGCATTGGAACAACGTGCCATTGACAAGAAGATGCTGGAACTGGACGGTACTCCTACTAAATCAAAATTGGGTGCCAATGCCATTCTGGGCGTTTCTTTGGCTGTAGCCAAGGCTGCTGCGAATTACCTCGACATACCTTTATACAGATATATCGGCGGAGTAAATACTTACGTTATGCCTGTCCCCATGATGAATATCATCAATGGTGGTTCACATAGCGACGCTCCCATTGCTTTCCAGGAATTCATGATCCGCCCTGTAGGTGCACCTTCTTTCCGTGAAGGCCTGCGCATGGGTACTGAAGTATTCCACGCCTTGAAGAAAGTATTGCACGACCGCGGTCTGAGCACTGCCGTAGGAGATGAAGGAGGTTTTGCCCCTGCATTGAACGGTACTGAAGATGCACTGGATTCCATCATGGCAGCTATCAAAGCAGCAGGCTACGAACCGGGTAAAGATGTAAAAATCGGTATGGACTGTGCATCCTCTGAATTCTATAAGAATGGAGTGTACGACTACACTATCTTCGAAGGCGAGAAAGGTAAGAAGCGTACTGCAGATGAGCAGATTGATTACATGGAATATTTGATTAATAAATACCCGATTGACTCTATTGAGGACGGAATGAGCGAAAACGACTGGGACGGCTGGAAGAAGCTGACCGAACGTATCGGCGATCGTTGCCAGCTGGTAGGAGACGACTTGTTTGTAACAAACGTAGAGTTCCTTGCCAAAGGCATTGCTATGGGCTGTGCCAATTCTATCCTCATTAAAGTCAACCAGATCGGCTCGCTCAGCGAAACGTTGGATGCCATTGAAATGGCTCACCGCCACGGCTATACCACGGTTACTTCCCACCGCTCCGGCGAAACGGAAGACGCCACTATTGCCGACATCGCCGTAGCAACCAACAGCGGGCAGATCAAGACCGGTTCGTTAAGCCGCTCCGATCGCATGGCTAAGTACAACCAACTGTTGCGCATCGAAGAAGAACTAAACGGACTTCCAGTATATGGCTACAAAAGAATAAAATAATGCTTTGTAGTGAATAAGTCATAAAAGCAAATGCGGGTGCCTGTGAAGGTACCCGCATTCGCTTTTAGATAATTATAATTATGCATCATCAAATTATTGCCTGCCCAATAAGAATTAGTCAAAGTAATCAAAAGTAGCCTTAAAGCCTTGTTCAATATCTTCTATCAAAGTAGGATGCTCCGCCAATTCTTTATGACGAATTAATATATAAGTACTTTTTTCAGTATCCCCGAAATGCCGGAACTCTATTGCCACACAAGTATTCACAACGGCACGTGGTTCATTCAATCCGGTCATAATAGAATACTTGTTACGACTATCCCGATGAGACTTTAAATGAAATTTTACAGCATACATATTATGCATATAAACTTCTACCCATACCCAATACCATTGATGAGACTTTGGAGATTTAAAGCTATAAAGTAACTTATATTTCAGAAAAGAATTTTGAGAAATTGAAGGATCGTCAACCCGTTGCACAAAATGATATGGATAGCACTTTAACTCCACTATCACATTAAATAAGGATACACATCTATACGGAGACGATTTAGTTCATCATCAGACACTTCCACAAGCCGTAATGAACGACGAGGTTTGCTCACCTTCCCGCTCACTGTTCGAGTTGCAAACTTCGAACTACGTTTACGTTTCTGCTTAGTACCTTCTTTCTGAGTCTCCATATTTTCTGTCTTTATTTATTGCAAAGTTACAGATTCTTTATCTATAAACAATTATTTTCCCGTTTTTTTCTTCAGATTATTAATAATTATCAAATCAAAGTAAAGATTTAATTTTTTACGAATGAAAGAGAGTTTCAACAAAACATCTTCTATTTTACCTAAATGAAATTACATTAGTTTCAATGAGAAAGGTGCCCGTACAGAGCACCTTTCTCATTGTGTGTATGACTTATTTCTGAACTTCCCCTTTTTCATTGAAAAGAACAGGATTCTCTGTACCGGCTGCATCCACCAACGTAACCTTGTAAGTCTTAGTCCCATCTTCAGCAACTTCAACGGCCGCCTCTTTGATGGTTGCTTCCGAGTAGTTTTCTTTAATGGCATCCTGAACAGCCTGCGGGAGTTCTTTTACATCAATCGGTTTAAACTCGTTGATCATCGTTGCGATTTCAACATCTGATACCATGTTGTTAGCAAATGCTACTGAAGTACCCAATCCCATTACCAATGCTACTGCTAAAAATAACTTTTTCATAATTCTAATTGTTTAAGTTAAACATTTCTTGTTAGCTCTCACATAATATAATGCAAGACGTATGCCAAAGCTATTGCTAAAGTCATATTTAGCTATATATCAATTATTTGAGCAAACAATGGTATAAAAGTATTTTCCTGTTTTGAGTATTTTTTCCACAATTATGTGGAAATCTGTCTACAATAAACTACAAGTTACTTCATGCAACAACCTTTTATTTGCTCTACAATATATGCCACATCTTCATCCGTCACCCAAGGACCGGCAGGAATACATAAACCCATATTAAACAAACGTTCAGAAACACCATTCACATAACAAGGATTAGTTGCATAGACAGGCTGCAAATGCATAGGTTTCCACAAGGGACGGGTCTCAATTCCCTGTTCATCCAGGTTACGGCGGACCTCATCATAGTTAGTACCAGTCTTAACAGGATCTATCAAAATAGTAGACAGCCAGTAATTAGCGTTGAAACGACCATCAGGATTAGATTTCAAAGTAATACCGTCCACACCTTCAAAAGCCTTCTCGTAAAGAGCATGTACATGGCGGTGATGCGCAATATGCTCATCCAATACAGTCATCTGACCACGACCGATGCCAGCACAGATATTACTCATACGATAATTATAACCGATCTTTTCATGCTGGTAATGAGGGAAAGGTTCACGAGCCTGCGTAGCGTAAAACATCGTCTGCTTCTTGGTGCTTTCATCAGGAACAATCAAAGCGCCACCACCCGAAGTAGTGATCATCTTATTACCGTTAAAAGACAATACGCCAAAGGTACCGAAAGTACCGCACTTCTGGCCCTTGAACTCAGAACCCAAAGCTTCTGCAGCATCCTCCAGCACTGGAATATCATATTTAGCGGCTATCGCGCAAATCTCATCAATCCTGGCAGGCATACCGTAAAGATGAACAGGAAGAATAGCTTTCGGCTTCTTACCTGTCTTTGCGATTCTGTCTTTGATGGCTTCCTCCAGCAAAGCAGGGTCCATATTCCAGGTATCCTCCTCACTGTCGATAAATACAGGAGTCGCCCCCTGATAAGCAACAGGGTTGGCTGACGCACAGAACGTAAACGACTGGCAGATCACCTCGTCACCGGCTCCTACCCCAAGCTGAATTAATCCCAGATGGATAGCTGCCGTACCAGCGGATAAAGCAACAACTTCCTTATTCTGCCCTACAAAATGTTTCAGTTTTTCTTCGAAAGCATTTACGTTGGGTCCCAAAGGAACAACCCAATTCGTATCAAAAGCTTCCTTAATAAAAGCCTGCTCCTTGCCGCTCATGTGAGCAAGGCAAAGATAAATTCTCTTGTCCATTGAATTATTTGATTAAAAAACGATAAATAGAAAAGTAAGAGTATAAAAAGAAAGGTTATTTATGCCATAGATAATAAGGCACAAATAACCATTTTATGAAATTACAAATCTTTTCCAAATATTGTATAAATAATGATTTTAATATCATTCCAGAAAGACCAGTGATCCAAATATTCTATATTAATTCTCACTTTATCAGGAAACAGTACCTCGTCATTGTATTTTTGAGGATCTTCCTGTTGCGCTAATAATTCTTCTTCATTTCGGTATTTCAAACTCGCAGGTCCAGTGATACCTGGTTTTAACAATAGCACCCTTCTATTTTCACCTTCTAATTTATCTGCATATCCCGGTACATCCGGACGAGGACCGACAAAACTCATATCCCCTATCAACACATTCCATAATTCTGGCAATTCATCCAATTTATATTTCCGCAATTTTGCTCCTAAAGGAGTAATGCGACTCTCTCCTTGTACGGAGATTGAACTACCGGAATGGTTGATCATCATGGAACGAAACTTATACATGGTAAATAGTCGTCCGTGCTGCCCCACTCGCTTTTGAGTAAAAATGACAGGACCATCTGGCATTTTGATACGAATTAAAATGCCAACTAGTAATAAAACAGGAAACAAAAAAAACAAACCGAAAAGCGATACACCACGATCAAAAAACACTTTCAATAACATATCTAAAGTTTTCACCCCTTTCTACATACATTCAATATCCCCATAAATGATCCCCAGCCATACGATAAATGCAATACAACAAAAGAACTGAACAGATAATAAAAATTCAACTTTCTATTCAGGCTAAGTGATAAACATATTGTAGATATACAAAGCGTATATAGCAATAATGACAATAAAGTCACTAACACTAATGGCATATAAAATATAGATAACACTGTTGGCAGTAAAAGTGAAAGTAAAAAAAACAACGGAACAAAATGTCTGACGGACAATGAGCGGAACTGCTTAGTATAATATACAGTCAAGATATTCCATTTCCCATTTCCAAAATTATTCCTAGCCAATCCTTTAAAAGTTTCACGTGCCAAATAGGTACAGTATGTATCAGGAACTATAAAAATGCGTCCACCACCACGAATTATACGCTTATTCAGCTCTATGTCCTGATTCCGTATTAATCTTTCATCATAGTCCCCATACTTCTCAAACACTTCTCTGCGCCAACAACCAAAAGGAACAGTATCTACATTCACCGCCTTGTCAACTCCCAACCGAAAAGTAGAATTGCCGACACCAAACCTGTTACTTAATACCTCCTTTATGGCAAGCGTTTTTGAATTCCGATTTAGCACATCCGTCCGACAAGCCGCCCCCACATTATCCGCATTCAGTTCAAAAAGTTTTTTCTCCAAAACCGAGAAATAATTTATAGGATATTGAGCGTGGGCATCCAAACGCATTATCACATCACCTTTAGCTACCTTAATGCCTATATTCATTGCAACCGGGACTATTCGCTTTATGTTGTCAACCAAATGGATAAATGGATACTTCGTGGCATAATCCCCAATTATACCTCGAGTACCATCCTCACTCATACCATCCACGAATATTATTTCAAGTCTTTCCTTCGGATAGTCTTGAAGCAAAATAGATTGAATACAGACATCAATATATTTTGCTTCATTATATACCGGACAAACAACAGAGAGCATTACAATCTTCCGTCAATCATTTCACGATTCAGCATACCTTTCACATCATACACCACCCCATTCTCACATTTCAGGAAAGCACGTATATCCTCCTGTTTGAAGGCATCGTGCGCCACACCAAGAATCACGGCATCAAACTTACCTTTCAACTCCTCTAAAGATTTATTAGTCAGTTCAATCTCATATTCATACTTCACGTGCACGCCATTCGCCCACGGGTCATATACAGTGATGTTAGAAGTATATTCACTCAATGTAGAATAAATATCCACAATCTTCGTATTACGAATATCCGGACAATTCTCTTTAAATGTGATACCCAGCAACAGAATCTTCGCATCCTTCACCAGTACCCCTTTCTTGTTCATCAGCTTGATAACCTGATTAGCCACATAATCCCCCATACCATCGTTTAATCGACGAGCCGCTGACATCACTCGAGGAAGCACACCATATACCTGAGCCTTCTGAATCAAATAATAGGGATCCACACTGATGCAATGTCCCCCCACTAAACCGGGTTTCAATTTGATGAAATTCCACTTGGAAGCGGCGGCATCTATCACATCGTTGGTATCAATGCCCATGGCATTAAAAATCTTAGCCAGTTCATTCATGAAGGCAATATTCACGTCTCTCTGCGAGTTCTCAATAATCTTCGAAGCCTCTGCCACTTTTATAGATGGCGCTTTATGCGTACCATTCACCAAAACAGAATTATATACCCCGTCCACAATGTCCGCAATGTCCGGTGTAGAACCTGAAGTCACTTTCTTGATTTTCTCCACCGTATGCTCCTTGTCACCCGGATTGATGCGTTCGGGAGAATAGCCGGCAAAAAAATCCGTATTAAATTTCAAGCCGGATACCTTTTCTACTACGGGTAAGCACTCCTCCTCCGTTACTCCCGGATAAACCGTTGATTCATATACCACAATATCCCCTTTGGATATAACCTTACCCACCGTCTCGCTGGCACCCCACAAAGGCTTCAAATCTGGACGGTTATTCGTATCAACGGGAGTAGGTACAGCCACCACATAGAAGTTGCAATCCTTAATATCTTCAAGTTTTGTAGTGCAGATGAAACCATTATTTAGAATCGCATCCTGCAACAATTTATCCGCTACTTCCAATGTTGCATCATGTCCACCCATCAAGGCGTCCACACGCGCTTGGTTCATATCAAAACCTACTGTTTTATACTTTGTTGAGAAAAGACGAGCCAAAGGAAGCCCTACGTAACCGAGTCCGATTACGCAAATTTTAATTTGTTCCATAAATATATTTTGAATTATATAACGATTACAAATATTTTATCATTATCTACAGTTTTTAGAAGAACTGTCTCCCAAAAACGTTCCTAAAACTGTAGATTCAATATGAAGTGAATATGCGATTTTAATCGTACTCATGACTGCTTTCGCAATCTAAATAAATTTGCTTATATTTTTTCGCAATAGAAAACCAAGAATATCCAGACATATCATCAATGGATTTATAAGAATCATATTTCTGAATTATTTTTTTTATCCCACCACCAATAGACGAGACACTCCTTGAGTTTACAGCTTCCCCCACACTCGCTGCAAACACTCCATCTATACCTTGTCCTTTTGTATATAAAACAGGGAGTCCTTGACTCAAAGCCTCCAAATACACCAGTCCAAAAGTTTCACTATGCGATGGCATCACGAACAAATCATTTTTCCGAATTACAGAACACAGTTCCTTCTTGTCTGTAATTTTTCCCAAATAAGAAAAAGTATTAGGAAATTTATTACAATAACCTATAACCTTATTATGATTTTCCTGTCCTCCCCCCACAAGAGTAAGAAACAAATTAGGAAACTCTTTTTTCAAAGACAAAACCGCTTCTAATAATGATAATACATTTTTATTTTTATCAAACTTCCCAATATATAGTAACCTGCATGGAAGATTTTTTTCCTTTTTAGGATAAGAGTTTTCTATCCAAAAGTCATCTATCCCATTGGGAAGCACCTCCATTTTATCCATCAGCCATTGATAATTACGTTTCAACAGAAAATGCTTAGTTAGCACATAAAAACTATTTTCTGTAATAAATATCACCCGTTTGGCATTCTTTAGAATTTCAAGTCCCAAATTCCATACATGGAACATATATTTAAAATAAAAATGAATATCTGTTCCACGCACAGCGACTATATAAGGTATTTCTTTTTCTTTCCACAACTTCAAAGCAACAGCACCTTCGGAAAACAAAGTAGCCGCATGGACTATAGAGAATTGTGTCACTTCTACTTGTTGAAGCAAAAACTGATATTTGGATTGAATTTTATAGAAGAAATCATATTTAAACAGCCATTCTTTTCTATTCACCTCATGCAGGTATTGCGGATAATCAACATCTGTATAAGTAGACCGCAAATCACAAATCCGGAGCTTTCCTTCCACCGAAGAATAAAAGGCAGAAACATCGATATCATTTAATATCAAATTCCGGCATAAAGAATGATGGACTATCGAAAAGGGATAATCATCTGACAGATAGAGAATTTTCATTATTTTTATTAGTGTCTGATTTTAACATTTTCCCTAAAAAACCACTAAGCAGAAGCTTTCCTATAAAATTTATCAAAAGGAGAACTTAGTTTTAAATTTATTGGTATTCATTCCCAGTAATTATCGAAAGTGTATTCTCATAATCAAGGCAGACAAATAGCATTACACAGAAAAATTTCCACTGATATTCCAAATGTATAGATGCCATGCATACGACAGTAAGTACTCACTTTAGAGTATCCCCATCTACAGATACTCCGAGAGTGACTGATTATTGAAATGTCTAAGAAATTAAACTAAAGACATTTTGATAAAAACTCTCCCTTCAGCCGATTGTAATTGTTCCCTAAAGCTCTCTTCACCATTTGTAAAAAACACCATTTGGCATACATCATCCTGCGCTTATTTTTGCTATGTACAATAGCCAGCACATCAGCGGCACTCATCCCTTGATATACCACATAACGTCCCATGATCTTCATACCATCGAAATCATTCACTTTTGTTGTTGGCACTGAAGTATAAAGAGTTTTTATGCCCGCTTCAAGCGCTTTTCGCATCACCGCCCTATTTCCGTCTCCATTTGGAACAGAAGCCGTCATCTTTCCGACGACGTAACATTGCAGCTTCCGTACGGAAACATTCCACTCTTCCTCTAACTCTTCCTCGCTCAGACAAGTCAATGCTGGGTGGGTATGCGAATGTGATCCTATGCGATGTCCACGTTTCGCCAACATTCGCAATTGCTCCATATTAAGGAACAAAGGTGTATCAAGATAGTTTGTACTGATAAAAAACGTACCCTTCAGGTTATACTTTTCTAGTATCGGTGCAGCCAATGTGTAGAAAGAGCATCCACCATCATCAAAAGTAAATTCCACTTCTACTTCTGGATGCTTTCTACAGTATCCAGACACAGCGACCACATGTTGTTCAAACTCATCTGCCCGAAGCTTATACTGAAAAGCGGAAATGTTCTGAAAGCCACTTTCCGTTACCAACTCACGATAGATGTCGTGATACATTAAAACAATCTTCATACTTCTCAATCATGAATCAGAAATTCAGAACAGTAGCTCCCCAAGAATAGCCAACACCAAAACCAGCTATCAAAATTCGCTGACCTGTACTAATAGATTTATCCTCTATAGCATTTCTCAAAGCTATCGGAATGGTATTGGACACCGTATTCCCATATTCAGCCAAACTATAATAAAAACGTTCCGGATCAATTTTCATCTTTTTGCGCAAGAAATTAAGCATATATTTATTTGCCTGATGAAATACAAACTTGTCAATATCTTCTTGGCAAAGTTCATTACAACGCAAAGTGTCTACCACCAAAGGGGGTACATAATCCAGTGTAAACGTAAAAATTTCGCTGCCATTCATATAAAGATAATCAGAAGAGCACGGATTACCATTTTCGTCAAAATACAAGTCCTCTTGCCTTTTTGGGCAACGCATCCCCCCCGATTTTATCATCAAATTTTCTGCACCGCTACCATCCGTGCCTAAACAGAAATTACCAATCTCAGCAATTCCTTCAGTGCTTATAACTGTCGCCGTAGCAGCATCTCCAAAGATAGTGCGATTGCCTTTGTCTTTAGGATGAAGGTGCTTGTTATAGGTTTCAGCCGTCAGCAATAAGACATTGCGGGCTATTCCTGCACATATTAATCCTTTAGCTAAAGACAATCCATACACGTAGCCCGAACATCCCAAATTATAATCAATCGCACCGATATTTTTTCGCAATCCCAATCGTTCTTGTAATATGCAAGCAGAAGTAGGTAATATATAATCGGGACTTTGCGTACAAAACAATAAATAATCTATTTCATTTCGCTCTGTCTTACCTTCTTCAAACAAGCATTCGGCCGCTTTTACAGCTAAATCTACAGCTGTTTCGTCGTTCGCAGCAACATGGCGTTTATTCACACCAACTTTCGATACTATTTTCTCAACACTCCACTCCGGAAAATCACGTACAATATCTTCATTTGTTACGATCTTTACCGGCAAATAGTAACAAATAGATTTTATTAATGCTTTCATTATATCATCATATTAGAGTCCCTTCGCCCCCCCTGTCAGATCAATAGCCGTCCCTGTCATCCAAGAAGAGGCGTCAGAAAGAAGATAAATAGTAAGATAAGCCACATCTTTTGGCTTTCCATATCGCTTCAATGGATATTTTAGCTGAAGAGCTTGATAATCAACTCCCATCTCCAAAGCATCTTTCTCCACGAACTCCGTCAGCACCATAGCGGGACATATCGAATTAACACGAATTTTTTGGGGAGCAAGTTCAAGTCCCAAACAATTAGCATAACCCAATATAGCCCCTTTTGATGCAGAATAGATCCCATTTCCTATTGCTGGAGCAAAAGGTGCACGGGAAGCAATAAACACGATAGAGGCTTCCTTAGCTATTTTTTTCATCTTTAATAAATGTCGTTGCAACAGAATAGGACCATACAAATTGGGCTTTAACACAAAATCAAGATCGGCTTCTTTTATCATCTTACAGATTGTTCTTTTACCCACTCCAGCACAATGAACCACACCATTCACCTCAGGAACCAGATCAACTAATCTAGCTATATCAGTTTCATCCGACAAATCTGCTGATACAACAACATGGCATCCAATTTCCATTAAAGCTAAAGTTTGATTCAACTGTTCCACATTACGCCCGGTCAATATGACATCCGCCCCTATGCGTGAACATTCTACGGCAATGGAACGCCCTATTCCAGACGAGGCTCCCGTCACCAAAACAGTTTTACCATTCAACGAAAAAGGATTATACATATCTGTTATAATTCAAATTAAAATATTCTTCATTTTCGACTCTCAACAAGGGCAAAGAGTTCTCCTATAGTTACCATTGAACGAATATCTTCACCTTTGATACGTACATCATACTCTTCATCCACCATGGCAATTACTGACAGCACCATTAATGACGACCATTCATCTAACTCTTTAAAATTCGTATCAGCTGCAAAGATTCCTCCATCTGTTTCATCAAACTGTTCAGCGAAATGCTCAATAAAATCTTTCAATTCCATAAAACTAAATATTCAAAAATTATTTTATTACGTTAATAGAACATCAGCATAACCATAGCGAACCCGCCACAGATTTATATCCGATGCATCTTTATATTTCTTTTTCTTATCTTTAAAGGCAATATGCGCATATCCATGAGAAATGAAACCACATACTTTCATCTTTTCTACAGTAGCCGGATTAGCGGTAGCTGCCTCTACGATATCCACCTCCCTAGAGAAAGTCGTCTGAGCCATTTTATAAATATCTGCTTCAGATAACTGTTTCTCATTGACTGAACCCCATTCCATGATAGCCCCAATCAATATATTCTTCAAACCTCCCGCCTTTTTACGGAAGCGTTCTTTTGTCATAAAAAAGCCTACAGGTTCTCCCTTTTTTTTAATCGTATAGAAAGACTGAATATCCTGAGGCAATCCTCTAAAATTATAGTCTAAGTTCCATTGTAGCCAACGATGATCATGGGCTTCCATATACTTATGTCCATCATTCAATACAATATTATCCACCCACTCCGGCACTTTTATAACTTTCTCCACTTGATATTCTTTCAACAGTTTCTTTCCTTTGTGCTTAGAATAAACTATAAAAAGTTTCAATGGAAGATTAACCAAAGTACTTACCACTTTTAGCCAAGTACCATTTAACCCTTTGCATTCTAATATACTATATGCATTCCTTAACTGCATAATACGAGGAAATTCCAATATATAATAGCGTAGCTTCTTATAAAGCGGCAATGCCATATCTGAAATGCCAGATGCTATAAATGTTTCATACTCATCGTTTGTTGAAGTAAACAGCATTACTTCAGCTCCCAATGCCTGATGTCTAAAGCATTCTGCTGTTTCCCAAGAAGATCCAGAACCCGAAGGATTCACCTTTCCATCAACATAGAACTGCGTCCCAAACAGCTGAACACGAGCTGCTACAATACCATCCACATTTACAAAAAAATAAGCACAAGCATTATCAGATATATTGAACGGACAGTTCTTGACAGCAGCTATACGACTAGGAGTTAGGACATAAGAGGCAATACCGTAAAGATCATTTCCTATTTGATAGTTGCCTGTTACAAGCTGCTTATAGGTAATTACTTGATTCGAAATTTCCAACATAGTTAACAATACACTTATTTACAAATAATGTTATATTAGTATTCAAATTAGCGTATTCCCTATCTAGGCAATCTTCGGTTGGATATTGAAAGTAGAAACTTATAAGTTCCGCAGCAAACTATATATCCCCCAATAGAGCCTAATTTGAAAACTTACAATCAATTTAAATTTTGATAAAAAAAAGAATACGGCATTGTTCCAAAACCATTATCCACCATAGACAATAAAAAAGGAAGACCAACAAATAAAAATAACGCTATAGAATACACAAAATTAAGAGTCATATTTTTTGTATTTCTAAAGAGAATTCCCCAGTATAAAACCGCAAATATTGAAAAAGGAAGACCTATTCGACTCATATATGGAAAAAAATAACCTAAAGACTCTATTAGAACTCCCCAAAGATACATCCAGAAAGAAATCTTTATTATAAACTTATCATTTTCACTTAATATTTTTTTTCTCCAGATTCCTGAAAGAAAAGCGGAAGTAATAATAAAAAAGATTTTTGCCAATGTCAATATTCCTAGTTTTTCCTCTTTATCCTCAAAATAATGCCCATATTCAGTCATCACAAAAAAATAGATCATTTGAGCAAAAAATAATAATACAACTATTAAGATTAAATAAAACCTCCTCTTCAACAATGTCAAATTTTTCCATTCCAACAATTCAAATCCCCAAAAAGAAATAGCTATTAAAGCTGAATAATGCAATAAAGAAGCTAATACAATTCCTACAATGTATTTGGCATATTTCTTCCTAAATAAAAATCTCGTACTATAAAAAATAATAGCAATCGCACAATATTGTCGCATAACATTCATACTTGGCATAAGAACAAGCATAAATAGAATAGCAATCATAAGTGGGAAAGAAGCTATATTCTTAAAATCCCATAACCTAAGAACGAAACAAGAATATGTAATTAACGAACAAGTAAAAAATAGCACCGTTGGGCTAGTTGCTATTTTTTGTATAAAACAGATTAACCATTGAAAACCAGGTTCAACATACACAGGCTTTCCTACTAATATACCATTCCATATTTCAACATAGTTAAAAGTATCAATTCCGACTTCATATCCCCGAAAACCAGTAATACAAGCTAGAAACAATATAAGCAAATATATTAAACTCTTTAAATAATACCTACTTCCCCAATATGCTAAGAAAAGGCATAAAAACAATGATGAAAAATAAAATAAATATGAGAATGACATATATTCTATATAGTGTCCATTTTCAACATATCATTTAAGGAAAACCACTCACAGACGATTTCCTCTTTAATAATGCAAAAATCAGACAAGATTGTAGGAATCCTAATTTTACCCACCCCTAAAGGTAGTAGCAGAAAAAAGATTTCTTATAAAGTTTAAGTAAAAAAGGACTGATTTTTTATAATAGTATTTCTTACAATTACCATCGAAAGAAAATTCTCATAATCATGGTGGTGAAGTACTGTCCGTAATCGGTCATCTTTTCGCTACGAAAGAACTTTTTATTCTTTCGCTTGCCCGCAAGAGAAAGGATAAAAAATCAGCTATTAAATACTAAAAACAGCACCTGTCACTAGGATGATGCACCAATTTACCGACACACATACGAGAACAGAAGGCTAGATATCAAAATGGGACAGCGCTAACATTCGATATAATGCTTAATGTAATTATATAAATAACGCGGGAGAACAACAATATGGGACATACATTCACCCAATAGACACAAAAGTTCTCTTCTACTTGTATAACCTTTATATCGAATTCGAGCCATTATTGAAGAAAAAAGACCGATACGTATTACAGAATCTCCCGTCCTCAAATATAATTCTTTCATACAGTTATATCGATCTATAGACTTTTTGGAAAGTGGAATAAGACTGCACACCCCACCAGCATGCATATTATACACTCCGAAGGGTTCTGAAAAATAATAACCTTTTCCTTGTTTTAGCAAATAATAAACTAAATGATAATCTCTACTATATTTCAATTTTTCAACAAATAACAAATAATCCTGAATATATTCTTTTCGACACAGAACTGTTAAAGTTTTGCAATACCAATAATGATTAAGGTCTGCCAACGAATACCATATTCCTCCAGAACTACTCCGCTTCAATTCTAAAGATACAATTTTATTTCCCTTCTTACATAAATAGCCAGATGAACAAATAGTACAAATTGGATTCGCTTCCATAAAATCAACTTGTTTTTGTAACTTTAAAGGATCAATCCAATAATCATCTCCTTCACAAATAGCAATATATTTTCCTTTAACTTTTGGCAAAAAGAAAGTCTTTATCATATTGATATGTTTTTGAGAATACTGATTAACGGTTTGATATATAGGCTTAATTATATTAGGATATTTTCGTTCATACTCTCGTATTATACTTGCAGTAGAATCTGTTGATGCATCATCGTGAACAATGACCTCAAACTCAAAGTTAGTTTGCTGATTAACAAACCCATCCAAACATTGAAGAATATATTTTTCATGGTTATATGCCGTACACCATATACTAACCTTTATTTTGTCATCTTCAAATTCCATCTATTTCCAGTATTTTTCTGTATCGTTCAACTGTATTAATCACCTTACCTTCTTCATTCACAACACGTATTCCACCATCTTTAATAGCGGTTTTCCATTGTGTTGCTGCAGAATATTTATTGCTTAAATCCAACAGATAAGGAACTGGGAAAAAACCATCTTTAAATATACGATAAAGCCCTTCAGCCGTATACAAATTAGAAATATGCTCTTCTAAAAAAATAATAGCTTCTTTTGCCTCACAATACATATTATCTGTTTTCTCTAACAGTTCTCTATTGTATTGCATATTTTCAATTTTCCCAGAAGCTCTCAACTTTCTATACTCCTTTAATGCAGCCAATGTTATCTTTATACTTTCATTTATAACCGGAGGCGTAGCCAAACGAACAGCTTCACTATAACTTACCACATGAATAATCTCAGGACTATTTTCATTATCAGGCTCAATATCATCCATTAATGCAGTTACAGCCGCTAATTGAATTTTAGCCTTTTCTAAATCAGGTGAGAAATAATCCAAACCAGCTCTAGATTGCAAATGAACCGAAAAATTTTCATCTTCTAATTCTCTAACCAAACGAAGCATCACTCTACCTTTTGCCAAATCTTGTATTCCCATTGTACACTTAGGTGTATTTAACATGTTTTGCAAAATAAGATTTTTAATACCTAACATTTTTGCCGTTTTGGCAGCCAAATATCCTGATATTATATACGATATATCATCTGCACCTCTAAAAGCGAAATGATGAGGAACATTAGGTTCTAATGGTTTATTGGTTCTTGCTACATATTTTATTGTACTAAGATGTTCTCTTAGATTTTCCAAAACACTATTTTCGCCTCTTCCATCAATCTCGCAAAACCACCAAAAGGACAAAGCATGCCAAGATATATTTAGACATCTTTCATGCATCTCCGCCATACCTACTATATTTTTCGTCCCGGCATAAGTCCTAACCAACATGGGACGGGCAGCATCTTTTATCATTTTATATTCCTGCTCTGAATTAATCGGAATACCGCCACCATTAGAAAGCCCTTCCCAGTCTTCTCCAAAATTAGACTGTGTTAACTGAGAAGACCCTATTGAAAGTACATCAAGCAAATGTGCATTGGCTAAAGTTTTTTCCCAGGAGAGAAATTCATTTATAGCCTCTATCCGATTAGCATTATAAGGTCCAACATGAGCACGAATTAACGGTAAACTCCGTTTTCGTTTACAATATTCTATCCTCTTCTCAAACGAATCTGAAATTTCACCAGCTTCTTTATACCCCAAATGATCTACAGGAGGAATATCGTTATACAATTCATCCTCTATTATTTTTCTTGCAAATTCCCATCGCATACTATCATAACCAGAATTTTGCACTAAATCTTTGGGATATTTATATTCAGGAACTCCCAATAGTTTTAACGATTCTTCTGAGGTTTCATCACCAGGAAAAACTAATATTTCAGAGCCTAATTCTCTCTGCACTAATTTACAAGCATCAGGTAAACCTGCAAAGAAAACACTTCTTAAAGTTCCTCCATTTTGCGACAAAAGATTATGCGTTTTTATTTCATAATATAAATGACAAAAATAGTCTTTTGCCTCCTCTGGATCTAAACGATAACTAAAACCTATACGAGTTATATGATTATCTGTAATCCACTTTTGCAACAAAGAAAAATTATTCACCTTTTGAATATTTTCTACTGCTACAGATATTTCTATGGGTGAGATATGACACCTATAACCACAATCTCTTAGCAAGTTGGCTATTGTTGTTATTCCTAACGTATGTACATCTACCCCAGTCTTGACTAATCCAAAGACTTCATTATCTCCCAAATACATCATACAAATAAATTCATTATACCTTGTTTGTCTAAATGAGACAAACCTATATTTTTAAAAGTTCTCCCGTTCTTTCTAAAGTCAATTTCCAATAATGATGAAGAAATGTCTATTAGAGAATTAATCAGAGGAGTATTGACGCCAGCTATATGTGCCAGTTCACTCATAGGTATTAATCCCGTTGGAATATCCTCGGTCAATTGTCTTGTAAAGATAGAACCTGGTCCCAATATATCATGATACGCTGGATTGTTGCGCATACGATCACAAAGGCTATTGCCTTGTGTAGCTGGATAAGCGTAAATAATCCAATCATTTACAGGCATCAAGTCAACACCAAATTCCTTTCCAATACTCAAACGTTCCTGATCCAACTTTTTAATAAAAGAAGCTACATTAGGGGTCATATCCCTATAAAAGAAAAAAGGAGTATTCCTTTCAATTGTGGCCGCATTAAAAATAACAACAGAAGGATGAAATATCGCTCCTATATTTTCCAAACTTGTTTGAAGCATATTTTTTGCAGGTACAAAACAAGAATATATGGGTAATAATTTATCTATAATATAATCCGTTTCACTCCTGCTTCGTCCAGCCAATAGAACCCTTTCTTTCACCCCAATAATATTTATCACCCCCTCTTTTTGCATTCTACAGGCATATACTAATGTTTGGGCTTCTGCCAAATAGATTTGTAAAGAAGGACGACTTTTTAATACAAAATCAAATTCTAGCACTCCAAATGTTCTGCCTGGACTTAAAATCACAATTTGATCATTTCTCAAATAGGGACAAAGATTTTCCGCAATATCACGATGAGCCGATGCTGTTGTCACAACAAAAATAATATCCCCGAATTTTGCAGCGACTTGAATATCATCTGTAATGATCTCTATTTGACCTTCAGTTTCAATTGCTCCAACTAATTTTACAGAACATTCTTTTAATATTTTTGAAACATGATTTAGGTTTCGATTGTACAAGCAAACAGAAAAACCTAATGAAGCACAAAAACCAGCTATAGCTTGCCCACCATTACCACCTCCAATGACAGTTATTTTCATTACTTTTAGCAGTTCTTGATAACCAAATTTTCACCCAAAGGATTTTCTATCCTCAATAATGTATATATTTTCGATATCGTATCTTTTAAACTTTCATTTGATTTTGATACTATATACACTCTAGCAAATGCCTGTCTCAATGTTCCAATATCCGATTGCCGTAAAACGTCACCTACGAAAAGCATTTGTGCAAAATCAACAACATCTTTTAAAGCCAAAATTTCGTCTAAGCCATCAATAGATGCAATCTCTCCTACCGATAATAAAATCACCAATCCACAGCATTTAGATGGTAAGTCAGGAGAAAGTTCCAGAGAAGAACTATCTTCAGGAAGCATATGCCCAGTTAAAGAATATCGTATAAGCATTTCCATAAAATTCACATGAGTCACCTGACAATTCATTACATAATATTGCCCACCACCTATTCTAAAGCCCATTTCATAAAAATGGAAACCATTCTTGTCATGGAAAGCTTCTACAAATATATAGCCATTGCGTATACCAATCGTTTGAAACATTGCTATAACTTTCTCATTCAAGTCACATATATATTCTTGAAGGAACTTTGATGGATATATTACTGAGGATGTTATAGGAGTAGTACAGTTGACTGTTCGATAAACAGATTTATCTCCCACGCCCACCAAATAAAATTCACCATCAATAATTAAATAGTCAATATTTACACACTCACTGCTTTCGTCCATATATTTTTCTACAAGTATCTCTTTACTTTTAGAAAATTCTAAAGCCTTTTGATAACCTATTTTTAATTCTTCGGCATTCTTGCAAATAGCCATTCCTCTAGCTCCACTGTTATCAACAGGTTTCGTAAATACTGGATAGTCAACATTAAAGGACTCATCATCAATGTTAATATTAAATTCCTCTATTACAGGAACTTCATTTTTTCTACAAAGTCCTTTAAAACTCTTCTTATTAGAGGTTATTTCAATCTGCTCTAATGTAGCATAGAAAGGTAGCTTTAACCGCCCACAAATGATACAACAATAAGGAAGCATTGATTCAATATAACTCGTAAAAACACCGTCTATGCCTTCTTCTTTGCATAGTTCTACAATGCTGTCTATATCTGTTGTACTTATCAAATAAGACTTATCAGCTATTTTCTTGGCAGGCGAGTCTTCATTATAATCTACAACAATAGTATAAATACCATTTTGTTGAGCCAATTTAATAACAGAGCAAGCTAATTGAACCCCTCCTAATATCAACAACTTTTTACCTCTCAATTTATTCATAACTGAGTATCTATTTGTATCATTTCTATTATTTTTTTCATATCAATATCGCAATATCTTTGATCTATAGGTATAGGACAAAGATTTTCCGAAAAGAAATATTCTACATTATTTTTTTTCAACCCATTCAAAAACATTCTTCCAATAAGTTGCAACATAGACTTTTCCTGAAATCAGATTATTTTTTAAAAAACTTTTATTAGATAAATAAGGATAGACCATCGGAACATCATCACTACGTTTCTTAATTTTCAGAAGATTTGATAATCCTATTTTCTCTTCCAGAATATCATAATTCAGACAACGATGTTGCTCTATCTTCTTATAGTCTAAAGACATCAATAATCTCTGCGTCAATTTAGACATTTTTCGAATCGGATTATTATCCAATGAATCATCATTATATTTAAAAAATGAATATCCACTTTCTGCACCTTCATCAATCCTCTGAAGCAAATGCTGCATTCTTCCATAAGACTTATCTTGTGGAAAATTTTGTTCCAAAATACAATCTGTATAAAGATACCCCCCATCAGGAACTCCCAAAAACTTCCGAGGTGAATAAAAAGTATCTATCGACGCTATACGAGGAGAAAAGAAAGCTTGAGCATTATCCACTATCAACTGAGAGCCATAAATGATAGCTAATTTCTCAACACAACATTGTTTTAGCCCAAAGTAATTGGTATAAAGAAATGCCTCACCAGGCAATAAGCACTTTGTCTCTACCGGTTCTAATTCTTCATTAATAGAATAAAATTCATAAGCTATGCCTTGCCTTTTCAAAGGCTGCAACATCACTTCGCAAGTATAATAAGGAATATAAACCTTATTGTATTTACGAGCTAACAGTATATATTCAAAACAATTACGGGCAGTATTCAGCTGAATAGCATCTTTGTGATAATGCTCTCCTTGCTGTAATTCCAACTCGAAATACCCACCAATGGCTTCTGTCACTTTATTACTACGTTTATATAGTCAGTTTGATGTGCCAATGTATACACCAACTCTTTTTCTGAATCAAACTTCAAGACAAGCGTGCCAATTGCATCATTTGCTCCATTAAAAGAAGATACCTTATCGCCTTCTTTTACCCATAAATCCGTTTGGAACACATGAGTTTCATAGAAATCCTTATTTATATCTAATCCTACAAAATGCCCAGCCTTACCCGCATGGAGAATAATCTCAGCCCAATGTCCGTTATAAGGCTTCTGCTCTATACCAACCACTTCATCACCCACTGCTGCACGTACCGCATTGGTTATTAAATCTACCCCTGTAGAAAAATGAAGCATTTCAGACAAGCGATTGCCACCACCACGAGGAGAAACTTCCATAATATATAATTTTCCGTTAGTACCTATGCGAGTCTCTATATTATAAATAGAAGTACGCATCCCTAAAAGTGTCAGTAAACGCTGAATCTCTGCCTTTAACTCCGTCTCTTGTTCAATTGTGAAAGTGGAAGGCCAGCTATAAGCCGAAGGAGTGTAAGGATTGGCAGCATCTTCATCAAAACGTTGAGCCGAAAAAGAAATAAACTTCAATTTACCATCTACAGAAAAACTATCCGTATCAGAAGAACAACCTACTTTCTCTATAAATTCTTCCACTATTACACGTTTAGAAATGGAGTGCTCAAAAGCATATTCTAAAGCAGATCGTAAATCTTCCAACTTATCAACCCGAGTCACCCCTTTGCTACCCGCTGCATCAGTAGGTTTCACTATTACAGGCCAAGGATACCAATATGTTTCACCTAAAGCCTCTTCAATTGAGGAGAATCCTTTGGCCTTAGGCACTGTAAAACCATGTTGGGATAAGAAGTTACGAAATCGGTCTTTATTCTGTAAAATACAAACAGACTCATAAGGATTTCCTGGTAATCCCATTTGCTCCTGCACATAGGCAGCCGTAACCACGCCTGGGTCAACGGCAAAAGACATAATTCCATCAATTTGTAGTTTCCGAGCCAAAGCCAGAATCGTTTCTTTATCAATAATACTTGCATTATAATACTCATCAGAATATTTATGAGCAATGTTATCTGGAATATAATCACAAGTGATTACGTAATATCCTAATTTGTGAGCAGATTCAATAACAGGAAGAAGATAACGCAGTCCTCCTAAGAGTAAAAGTTTCTTTTGTTTCTTTTCCACTATTTTACAATTTGGTTAATTATACGATTTATTGCCTCTATATTCAGATTATAATACATAGGAAGACAAATTACACTATATGCTATTTTATGAGCCACAGGAAGATTATTAAGGTTAGCAGACTCTAATCCCCTATAAGTTGAAAACTCACTTATTAATGGATAAAAATATCGCCGACCTAAAATTTGAGAATCTTTCATCTTAAAGTATAGTTCATCACGTGTCATACCATATTTTTCAGCATCAATAAATATAGGAAAATAAGAATAATTATGACGAACTCCAACCATATCTTCCATAAAGCCAACGCCCTCTACATTACGCAATGCCTCACGATATTTAATGGCAATTTGGCGACGTCCTTCAATAGCTGCATCTACTTGTTTCAAATTTAACAATCCATAAGCTGCACGTACTTCATCCATCTTACCATTAATACCGGGAGCCACAATGGTTGTTTCATCTGCAAAACCGAAATTCTTCAAATAATCAATGCGCTTCTTCATCTTTTCATCTTTACAAATTAATGCACCACCTTCAATCGTATTATACACCTTAGTCGCATGAAAGCTCAAAGTAGACACATCTCCCGCTTCTAATATGGATTTTCCATTTACTTCCACACCAAACGCATGAGCCGCATCATAAATAACTTTCAATCCATATTTATCGGCAATCGCTTGGATACGCTCCGTATCACAAGGTTTGCCATATACATGCACTGGCATGATGGCAGTAGTTCTGGGGGTTATAGCAACTTCTATCTTATCCGGATCAATATTGCATGTTTCAGGATCAATGTCAACGAACACAGGCTTAATTCCATTCCACCATAAAGAATGAGTAGTAGCAACAAAACTGTAAGGAGTAGTGATTACTTCACCCGTAATACGTAATGCTTGCAAGGCACACATTAAAGGTAATGTACCATTCGTAAACAAACTCACATAAGGTACCTTCAAATATTCACATAAAGCCTTCTCTAACTCCCGATGATAATGACCGTTATTGGTCAACCACTTGTGATTCCATATATCCTGCAAATAAGGGATAAAATCGTTCAATGAAGGGAGTAATGGGGAAGTAACTGTAATTACTTTATTTTCCATTTTACACAATAAATATATTTTTAATTTTTATCTGCGCTTCAATGCTGAAAGTACCAACTGTTTGACTTCGAGATATTCGTCAAGATACAACCTTTCATATATAAACAGAGCCAACGATATTCCAACTAAAATCTGAATGGGCAACAGAGCGTAAACAGAAATATTCCAGAAAGAAACACTCCACATGAATACCGCCACCACAAAAGAAGTCAGAAAAGTGGGCAATATGTCTTTTATCTGTTCGCTCGTAGGATAATTTATTAAATTGGCAGAATAATAGCTGTTCAAAAAATAAGCTATAAAAGAGATCAAGACACCACCCCACAACATACATTCAATGCCATAGATAATACCCACGACAATAGGCCCCACAGCTATAATTTTCTTTATGATTTCCAGTTTCAGAAACAAGTCCGAACGCCCTTTTACTTGCAGGATGTTCAGGTTGATAGCATGAAGCGGATAAAGCATACCACTGAAACAGATGATTTGCAAGAAGTAAACGGCAGGCAACCATTTTTCACCTATCAAAATTAGAATCAATGGTTTCGCAACCGCAGCCAGTCCCAACATACATGCAAAAGTTATCAGCATGGTAATCTTGATAACTTTCCGGTATGCCTCCCGCAAGCGTTCCGGCTCTTCTTGTATGGAACTTAAAACCGGATAACTGACTCGCTGAACAACAGAGGTAAGATTACTGGAAAATATCATATTGAACTGCTCCGCACGGGTATATTGCCCCAACTGCGCGGAAGTATAAAAGCGTCCGATTACAATGTAGTAGATATTTTTATAGATGGTATTCAATAAGCCGGAAAGTAACAGTTTGGAACCAAAACCAAACAATTCTTTGAAACTTTCCGTAGAAAATTCCCATACCGGATGCCATTTGCTATATACCCATAAAAACAAAGTATTCAAAAACTGACGGGAAAGCTGTTGACCGACCAGACTCCATACTCCCATTCCTCCCAATGCCATTCCTATTCCAATTACTCCACTGCTGATAGAAGATATCAAAGAAACTTTGGTTTGCGTCTTGAAATCCACATTCCTTACAAACTGGGTACGGGGAATAATGGCAAGTGCATTGATTATCAGCACCCAGCCTATGATTCTTATAACTGCCAGCAAAACAGGCTCCTTAAAGAATACACTGATTGCAGGGGCAGCTAAATGTAGTAGTACATAAATAAGAATACTGACTGTCAGATTAAAATAGAAAACAGTGTTATAATCAACTCGTTCTATACGTGTCTTTCGTATCAGCGCATTAGAGAAGCCACTGTCTATAATGGAGTTAGAAATTGCTATAAAAATAGTAATCATGGCCATGATACCATATTCTTCGGGAGTCAATAAACGGGCTAGTACAAGCCCCACCAAAAAAGTGATGCCAGAATTGGATATATTATCAATGAAGCTCCACCCAACACCATGAATGGTTTTATGTCTTAAAGAATCCGCCAATTGTACTTTCTTTATTCGTCAATATACTCCCAAGGATAGGGATTATCAACCACATTCTGGAACTCCTTGATAGCTTCCTGTTGTTCAGTAGTAAGTGATGCTGATCCCCAAGAAGTGATGATCGCATGACCTTCGTCAGCCAAAGGCTCATCAAACACCTCGCCATAGCAGGCAGTAAGCAAACGGAGTTTCAGCAACGAAGCAGGAAGAGCATCAAGAATATCCCAGCAACGATCCAACACCTCCTGAACATGTTGTAGCTTCTCACCGTGATCAATGAACGAGGCACTATAACCCATTAACAGTGCAAGACAGACATTCGCCTGTTCTTCAATGGTAGCCCCCTTGGCACCGGAATCATACAAGGCAGTGGTCAGGCGGTAGACTTCACCGTTACGACGGGACAAATCATCGCTATAGATGGGGTTCCCGTCAACACCCAAATACATCAGGTCGTGCGCTGCACGTTGAAGGGCAGCTGTTTCTGCAGAAAGAGACATAATTATTTTTGTTTATGATTTCAGATTTATGATTTGTCAACTGTCAACGATCAATCATTGATTATCAACAGCCGATTATTTTATGACTTCTATAAGGTCCGGATGGATGGTGGCCATGGCTACGGCAATCACACCTTGTATCTCGACAACCACACGGCGGTCGCGAGCACCCTTCACTTTCAGGAAAACTCCCTCCTGCCCCGCAAAGTCACCGCCGGTGACACGGACTTTCGTGCCTTTCGACAGGTTCAGTTCATCAGGCTGGAAATACAGGAGATGGTCGTTATAAGTGCCAGCTACGGCAATGAAGCGTTGCATCTCACTATCCGGGATGATTATCTTTCGTCCGCTGCGGGTATCGGTGATGTATTGCAGGTAACTCACCTGAGACTTCACACGTTTTACATCCGAAGGACGGGCATGAACAAAAATCAGGTTGTGGACAACAGGAACCAGAACCCGGACTTTCCTGCCTTTCTTCAGGCTGATCTTATATTGCATAGGGACGAAACAGCCCAGATTCTCCTTTTCAAGAAGACGCATGGCATCAGGCTCCCGACGGTAGGTGGCACGCATAGCGTACCAGATTTCAGACTCTTTTTCAGTATCTTTTTCCGATTCCATTCTATGTCCTGTTCAGAAAAAGGGTGTTCCTCCGGGGCTTTGACACCCTTGCATACACTTGAGTTTCAATCACTTGCGAACACTTTATGTAAGATACGGCAAGCTTTGTGTTCCTCTTGCCTGTTGATTTTCCGTAGCTGTTCATTACCTTAACAAATGGCAGGTAAAAAGCTATAAACGAATAGATTAAGAGCAATAATCGTCTTTTAATCGTTCGATTAATGTGCATGGTCCGGGGGCATATTCGCACTAAGATTCTTTCAACAAAAGGCAGGCGGAAAAAACACAATTTTATTTCAGGGATAACCGGTTATAGATTAGCAATATATCATACTGAAAGAAAAAATAAACAGCTTTTATTTATCAGAATATTTTGTTGTTTCATTTCTCTGCACTATCTTTGCGCACATTAATCGAACGATTAAAAAACACCCCAATTTAACACAATCATTATTGACACCATCCCTGTTCACCCGCCTCACTTCCCTATCACGTCCATATTGCAGCATCTTCCTTTCAATCTGCCGACAGGAGATTTCTCTTTTATAATAATGTACCCACGTATACATGCGCACAGGCGCGTATTTCCCTATTTTTTCTTTAGACCTTGTTACACACATATTATTATTAATAGGGGGTAGCCCCCTACCCTGTTCGGCTCTCCGTGTGTAACAACACCTAAAGAAAATATTCACTTTTTCAGACGAAAACAGAAGATATTTCCATTATAAGCGTTAATTTTGCTTTAGTATTTCAAACTAACAATAAATTACTAACTTTTTAAATTGTGGTTTTATGGATAAAAAAACACAATCCTGAGTATTGAACTCATAAAGAAGGATGGCTATGACATCCGGGTAGAGAGAACTGAATACAGGATCAACATCCTGTTAGTTGAAAATGAAGCGTTTGACGGGCGAATGATCGTCAAAGCCGGGGAAAGGGAAGAGTTCCTGACCCCGTGGGTACGGAAACTTATCGGACAGAAAAAGGAGGCGGGACTGAAAGGGACCAAGCACCTGGCGAGATTACTGAACCGCAGTACAGTCTTCGAGAAAGACAAAAACGAAAAAGGATTCATATCCGTAGAAAGCCTTAATACTGAAATCATTAAACTAAGAAAGGCACTGCTGAACGAGCAAAAGGAAGACGGAAAAAGGAAGAAACAGAAATAGAACCGGACGCTTCTGCAAAATTGTGGTTTTTGCGCCTTTTCCTCATGAAAAGGCGCAATCACATTTAAAATATTATCCATTACTTCGCAACGCCATAAGGCAGACTAAAACAATTAAGAATTAGAAATGGAAAATATTCCGGTTACCGCTTACAGCGGATTCAGCAACGTCAGGGGAGAAATTACTCTCCGCAAAGTGATTGAGGACATTACAAAAGGATTGCATGCAAAGCTCGTGCTTAAAATCAGGCTGCTTGTCAGCCAGGGAAAGATAGAGGAGGCGAACCATGTGAAGAAGCAGTTGCCATTCTATACCGTAACGGCAGGGTACAGGGAGAAAAGGCAGGCATACAGCATTACAAGGCACACCCATACCATTGTACTGGACATTGACGACCAGCCCGGGGAAAAGCTGGAAGAGTTGAGGGAGAAAATAAATAAAGATCCCAATACATTGGGCAGTTTCCTCACTCCAAAGGGGCATGGATTCAAAGTCTTCGTATTCCTGCGTACACAATACGCACGGACCCTGAGGGAAATATTCTCTGTTGGAAAAATGGACTTCACAACCCTGGAGAAGTATCACAGGATGATGTATGACGCCTGCAAGGAATACTACGAGCAGCTGTTGGAAGTAGAAGTAGACGGAAGCGGAAAAGACATCTCAAGGGGATTCTTCACCTCTTTCGATGGGAAGGCGTATCTGAACGAGGAACTGATGAAAGAGGTGGACGAGGCGCTGACCGACATCATTCCGCCGGAAAAGCCGCAAGCCGGCAGAAGGAAAAGTGATGGAGTGATGAGTGGCAAGGTGATAAGTGATAAGGCGGTGGGTGATAAAAAGCCGGAGGCCGGCAAAGTGGAAGCTGAGCCGTGGGAAAGGATGGAGTTCGGCAAGGCCGTGCTCGCAGTGAAGAGGACATCGAGGTTTGAATCCGGAAACAGGGACAACTTCCTATTCGCACTGGGAAACAAATGCTATGCCAAAGGACTGGACGAAAAGGTGGTAGTCAGACTGGTACAGGAGAAATTCGGACCGGAGGAAAAGGGGATTGATATGGTCACGCCCCTGCACAACGCTTATGTATACACGGACAAGACCTACGAAGCACTCGGGCGGAAGGAAGAGAAAACAGATACCATCGACCAGCTGCTGGAATTCCTGAAGACGCATTATGACATACGAAGAAACGTGATACTGGACCGGCTGGAATATCTAAACCTAAACGAAAAGGATGAGAAATGGAAAGGAAAGTTCCGCCCCATGAGAACAAGAAGCTACAATTCAATATTCCTGGACCTGCAACTGACAAGAATCAAATGCTTCAGAAATTATCTGCAGGCAATCATTGATTCATCGTATGCAAGGGAGTTCAATCCATTCACAGCCTACATAGAGAAGCTGAGACCATGGGACGGAGTGAAAGACTACATCGGGGAACTGGCGGATACGGTGCAGACTGAAGACCAGGAATTCTGGAGGAAGAGTTTCAGAAGGTGGTTCGTGGGAATGCTGGCAGGAGCATTGCAGGACGACACGGTGAACCATCTGGTCATCATACTATACTCCGAGCAGGGAAAGGGAAAGAGTACATGGATACGAAGACTGTTGCCACCAGAATGGAAAGAGTATTACAGGAACGGAATGGTGGGATCGGAAAAAACAGATCACCAGATACTGCTAAGTACGCATCTGATCATCAACATGGAGGAATTCGAAGGCGTCAGAATGGAAGAACTGGCGGGTCTCAAGCGGATCATCACACAGGAAAGCATCACCGAGAGAAAGGCCTATGACTTACAGGCATATAACTTCACGCGTCATGCATCGTTCATTGCAAGCACAAACAGCCGCCAATGCCTGCAGGACATAGGGGGAAACAGGAGATTCCTGCCCTCTTCAGTCATTACGCTGGATTATAGAACACCGGTCAATTACGAGGGGATATACGCGCAGGCTTACGCATTGATGAAGGAAGGATACCAGTATTGGTACGAGGGAGAAGAAATTGACGAGCTTAACCGGCACAATGAGCTGCACCGGATGAAGGACCCCGTGGAAGAAAACCTGTTCATATACTTCCGAAAGCCGGAAACGGAGGATCTATGCGTGAAGTGGATACCGGCCGCGGCCATACTTACCAAAATAGCGATCTACGGCAAAATACAGGTGAACAGGCAAACCATACAGACCTTGGCGCTATCACTGGAAAAATACGGATTCAGGACGAGAAAGAACGAACAGGGAAGCACGGAATATCAGGTGGTGGACTTGACGGAAGATGAAGTAAGAAAAGGATTCAGGAAAAAAGGACAGGACGGGAAGACGGAAGAAGGCGATAAAGCCGAGGGGGGATTACCGTTTTAGGGATTTCGGATAGAATCCACGGGAAGAAGATTCCACCGGGTAGCATATAATGTAGCGGGTGATTAGATGTATTGTAATGTGGCATTACATATATTCTTATCACCCGCCACATATATTGGCATTTTATTTACAAAGGAGAGGCACACTCCCTGCCGGATATTCTAAGGCTCACCGAGATACTTGAATATAAGTCTCACTTCAAGGGGCAGGTAAGAATGGCGGTTCTTGTTATAACCCGCTTCCTTCAGTTCCGCCATCAGTTGCCTGTTAGCGTAAATCCACCGGCGGAGAAGCTGAAGGGCGGTAGTAATACATACACCGGGGTTGTAAAGCATGGCAAGGTCGGCTTTGGTATAAGCGCGGACAGGGACTTTCTCATCTAAGTTTTCTTCTTTCATAAGTTTGTTTTTTAGTGATTTACATGGTATAAAGGTACTCATTTGCAACGATATCCGAAAGGAATAAAGGAGGTATTACCTCTCATTGGAAGTCTCTTTTTTTCATACAAACTCAAATAACGTCAAGCGGAAAGTGGAAGGAAAAAGAACGGGGTATATTTGCAGTGTCCAAAGGAGAAAAGAGCGAAAATCTTCCGGCAAGCCCATGATGGCGGAATAAATAAAGAAAAGCATGAGAAGAGAATTCGGACAGCTTTTCCCCAAGGATTATTAAACAACCTTAGTTTTTTAAACTTTAAAAAAATTATTGATTATGGGAGTACCATTCAAGAAGATTCCGCGGAAAGATCCGCGAAAGGAGGATGCGGTGGCAAAGTTTTATCCGCAACTGGTGACGTTAGGGGAAAATGCCGACCTGGAAGACGTGGCGTACGTGATGAAGGAGAAAAGTTCACTGACCTTGGGAGACATTAAAAGTGTAATCACCAACTTTGTGGAAGCGCTGATTGACAAGCTGTATGGCGGACAATCGGTGAACATCAAGGACTTCGGGGTTTTCAGCCTGTCGGCACGGACCCTCGGAGTGGAGAAAAAGGAGGATTGCACGGCTAAGAACATCAAGGCCGTGAAAATCAATTTCCGACCATCAACCACCATCAGACCGGATGTGACGGCAACACGTGCCGGACAGAAAATTGACTTCTACGATCTGGAGGCATTGGTAAACAAGGACGGAAGTTCGTCAGGTGGCAACTCTTCCGGTGACCAGGGAGGATCCGGCAGCGGAGATGGAGGACTGGATGAAAATCCGCTGGGTTAAAATATCACTAATCATTTAATCAAAGAATATGAAAAAGTCAATCTGGGATAAAATTCTCAAAATTGTGATTGCGGTAGCTTCGGCTATAGTAGGGGCACTGAGTGCCAATGCCATGAATGTGTAAAAAGAATACGTGCCGGAAAATAAAATCATCCGGCACGTATTTCATACTTTTCCCCTATACTCGCTCGGACTGACCCCGAAATGCTTCCGGAATACCTCTCTGAAATATTTTGCATCGCAGAACCCGGTCATATCCGCTATTTCCGTAATAGAGTGTTCGCCTTCTTTCAACATTCGGGCAGCATACTGCATACGGATGAGACGTACATAATCTGCCGGAGAACAATCAGTCAATGCTTTCACTTTATTATAGAAACTGCTGCGGCTCATGTGGTGAAGCGAACAAAGCATATCTACCGTAAAATCCGGATCGGCCATGTTCTTCTCCACATTTTCCCTGACGGAAGCTATGAATTTCCAGTCAAGTGTATCCCGACACCCTTTCGGCCATTTTTCAGTTTCGAAGTCCGAACTGCCATACTTCTTATGCAATAAGATCCGATTGGTAATCAAACGGTTGACACTCGCCTTCAGTATGCTGATGCTGAAAGGTTTCGCCATGTAATCATCCGCACCTATCTTCAGTCCTTCCAGCATGTTTTTCTCATCACCCAATGCAGTCAACAGAAGCACCGGAATATGAGATGTTTCAATATTACCCTTAATGGCGGCACACAATTCATCTCCCGACATTTCCGGCATCATAATATCTGACAACACAAGATCCGGCTTAAACTCGGATAGGATTTCAAGAGCCTCCTTTCCGTTGTGACAGGACTGCACCAGATAATCCTCACCAAGCGTATTCACCAGATAAATACGCAAATCGTCATTATCCTCCACGATGAGGATACGCCGGGAAGAAGCATCACCCTGCTTGGGCTCAACGGCAGAAAGTGCCGGAGTAACAACTTCCGGCATGCTGATAGATCGCTCCGGAGTTGCAGATATGATACTGGCTTTACGAAAATGTTTGTTCCCCTTAGGAAAAATGATTCTTACCAGTGTACCTTGTTCCGCCGTACTTTCTATAGTTATTTTTCCACCATGTAAACGCACCAGCCTATGCACCAATGCCAGGCCGATTCCACTACCGCTAACCCTCAAGTTGATGGCATTGCTACCTCGAAAATAGGTATGAAAAAGTCCTTTCTGTTCATTGCGGGGAATACCGATTCCGGTATCTTTCACCTCAATGCCCCACCCATCCTCATATTCTGATGCACTGACATATATGTTCCCATTTTCCGGTGTATATTTCATGGCGTTCGATAGGATATTTTTCATGATAGAATCCATCTTATCCCTGTCAAACCACACGTTCAGGTATTGGAAATTACTTTCGTAAGTCAACCTGATATGCTTGATGTTTGCATACGCATGAAATGTGTCACAAATGCCTGACATATACGCACCTAATTCATATTCAGCAATATACATATGTGACGAATAGGTGTTGATACGTTCAAAATTAATAAGATTTGTTATAAGCCGTAAAAGAACATCCACATTTCTCAGAGCCATGCTCACATGTCCCTTACCTTCCTCATTCACCATATCTTTGTTCCGTAATTCTTCCAGCGGGGCCTTTATCAGGGTCAGAGGTGTACGGATGTCGTGAGCTGTATTTATAAAAAAACGTGTCTTTTCCTCCGAAATCCTCTTCTGTTTCCTCAGCGTAATGATACGGAACAGAATCACGCACACCAGAACAGCCAATATAATATAACCGGCTATAGCCCACGGAGTAGCCCACAACGGAGGAGATATGGTAATCAACATACTGCGCTGTTCATAACTCTTGTACTTTTCTTCGTTAGACACGGAACGTACATGAAGCATATATTTACCCGAAGGAATATTAGTGAAATGCATCAGGCCGTTGGAAGAAGGTGTAGTCCATTCATCATAAAAGCCTTCCAATCTCCAGGAGTATAAAATATTAGAAGGATAGTCATAATTAATGGAGGAAGCCCTCAGTGAGAAAGTATTCTGTTCATATTTAAGTTTCAAAACTTTCGTATCGTTAATATCCGTTTCCAAGGGCGATCCTTCATCACCGGGATATACAGGCTGGTAGGATATATTCAAATCACTAAGCAACATCGGAGAAAAAGTTGGGACCGGTATGTGCATATCCGAAGGAAAGCCAATGACCCCATCATTACTTCCCAAGATAAAGCGACCGCTGCTATGCAAAATACCGGCACCGGGATTGAAACAGACACTCATAAGCCCCTGTTCACGTGTCCAGTTATTAAATGACATTCTACGAGGTGAAAAATGAACAATTCCATTTTCCGTACTAAGCAATAAATCCCCGTCCGGTTTAGGAAGAATTGTATAGATATTGTTGGATATAAGGGCACTATTATCTGTATAATACTGAGCGAAGGCCTCTTCTTCGGGATTATAAAGCACCAGTCCGGAACCACTGGTACCTATATACAACACACCATCATCTCCCTGATACAAGGCATGGATATGCATAGATTCCACAGGCATATCGATACTGCGGTATTTTCCGGAAAACTTGTCTAGCAAATATAGCCCTGCCGAAGTGCCAATCCACATCGAAGAATCGTCTTTTTCGCGAATGCAGGTAATAGAATTCAAGCCGGAATACAGGCGAGATTTGCCACTTTTAAGATCAAAACATTTCAGATTGTAAAAACCGCCTGACCAGATATTACCTTCCGAATCTTTTCTTATGTCACGAATGTACTGATCGGGACGCAGGTCTAAATGAAAGAAAAGAGAAGAAGCAATATAGTCAACCGTAAGGGCACGTTTATCTATCTGGTAAAGACCGGAGGTAAAACCACCTGCCAGAATAATTCCGGGCGAGATTTCACAAAGCGTCAGGAATATATGATTCTTATCTTCCAGTTCATGATCAAAAGTGCTGAAAAAGGAATGCCATTCCCCCGTAGCGGAACTATATAGACTTATGCCATTGCTGGTACCGAACCAAAGGTCACCGTCACTATCTTCAATGACATCATGCACCTGGTTATTGACAAGTGACTGGCGGTTTCCAACCGAATGACGAGTCCATCGGTAGCCGCTGTAACGATTGTCGCGGATGGTTATTCCACTGGGATAATTAGCAATCCAGATGCGACCATCATGGTCTACATGCACATCGTTTATATTGTTGCCATTCATTCCATTATGGATATTATAATCTGCTACAATATAAGGAACTGCATAACATGTATCAATATTCATACGATAGATTCCTTTCCCGTCAGTAGCTATCAGAATTTCCCTTTCCCCAAAGGGTATAATACGTTTGATATTCACGTCACTAAGGGTTTCATCCGACCGATTTTCCTGAGAAGTATTGAGATCACAAATCCACACTCCCTGCTTAAAAGTACCGACAAACAGTTTCTTCAAAGCAGCTGAAAAGAATAACTCGCTCACCGGTGCATGAAGATTATATGCCGGTGTACACGAAAGTAACGTACGAGATTCGTCCAATACCGCCCGATACAACCCGGACTCCGTACCTATGAAAAAGTTTTCCCTATCTATCTGGGCAATAGAAGTGACATTACTGATTATACTGGATGATAATTGCGATATCTTTCCTGTACGGGTATCGAACAATGCCATTTGTTCCTTACTGCAAAGCCAGATACGTCTGGAATGATCCATATAGCTATATGTAATATTCGGCGAAGAGATTCCCTTTTCCGGCAAAGGAGGCATATACACCTGTTCGAACCGATCACGCCCCTGCTCATAGCGGAAAATGCGACCTTTCCGTCCTATTCCCCACAACACACCGTCGTCAGCCATGTAAAGCCAATTCAGGCTAAACTGCATATTGAGCTTCTGTCCCTTATCCGTCAATTCATAGTGTTTGATTTCCTTGCCATTGTAACGGTCCGGACCTTCCTGAGTAAGGAACCACATATATCCTAAAGAATCTTGTAGGATACGATAAACTTTCTGACTGCCCAGACCATCCTCCATACTTATATATTTATATGCCTGGGCTACACATACCTGAGTAAAAAATACGAGTATGGCAAACAGCATGGAGGTTTTTCTCTGTTGATAAAATCTTCTCCTGTTCATCACAGTTCGTGTGTTATCATCCGAGGGTTCCTGACTCCGAATCTGACCAGGAATCCCAACGGTTTAATATTAAAATATGAGATTAATATGCAAAATTAACCAAAAATACAGAAAAGTTCACAGTCTAAGACAAGTTTTTTTCATAATACACTTCATTTTTTATCGCTATTACCATATTTTTCTTATAACAAATAACATTGCACAAGAAACGATCCTTTTTCTTATTTTCGTTCTTAATCACTTATTTGACAACTTTTTAGCCATCTTATTTGTTAGAGACATATACTAATCTATAATCCATGATCCATGAAAGTACATGAATATCAAGCAAAGGAAATCTTCTCCCAGTATGGAATTCCGGTAGAACGACATGTGTTATGCAATACGCCCGATGAAGCCGTAAAAGCTTTCCGGCAGTTAGAAGTGGACAAAGTAGTTGTGAAAGCACAAGTGTTGACCGGTGGACGAGGAAAGGCAGGAGGCGTAAAACTGGCTGACAGTGAAGAACTGGTAAGACAGCACGCCCGGGAAATTCTGCAAATGACCATCAAAGGTTTTCCTGTAACCCGAATTTTAATCAGCGAAGCTGTAGATATCGCAGCTGAATATTATGTCAGTTTTACCATTGACCGCAACACGCGTTCAGTAGTGCTTATCATGAGTGCGGCAGGAGGAATGGATATTGAAGAAGTAGCCCGCAACACTCCGGAGAAAATCATTCGCTATAATATCGACCCGTTGATAGGATTGCCCCAATATCTGGCACAGCGTTTTGCATTCATGCTTTTTGACCAGGCGGAACAAGCCAGGCGTATGACTTCCATCCTTCAGGATCTCTATAAAGCCTTCATGGAAAACGATGCATCGCTTGCTGAAATCAACCCGCTGGTATTGACGGCTAAAGGCACACTTCTGGCTATCGATGCTAAAATGGTGTTCGACGATAACGCTCTCTACCGCCACCCCGATATACATGCCCTTTTCGAACCTACACCGGAGGAACAACTCGAAGCTACAGCCAAAGAAAGAGGGTTCAGTTATGTACGCATGGACGGTGATATCGGTTGCATGGTAAACGGTGCCGGACTGGCAATGACTACAATGGATATGATTAAACTCTATGGTGGTTCACCGGCCAATTTTCTGGACATCGGAGGCAGTTCAAACCCCGTGAAGGTGATTGAAGCCATGAAGATATTGCTGAATGATTCGAAAGTAAAAGCGGTCTTCATCAATATATTTGGCGGCATCACTCGTTGCGACGATGTAGCTATAGGATTGATACAGGCTTTCGACCAATTGCAAACGGAAATTCCTGTCATTGTAAGACTGACGGGAACCAATGAAAATATCGGCAGGAAACTATTAAAAGACAGTAACCGCTTTCAGGTAGCGGAAACCATGAATGAAGCCACCCTGATGGTAGTAAAATCTGTGAAAGGAGAAACATTATGAGCATACTTATTGATAAATCGACCCGCCTGTTGGTACAAGGTATTACGGGCAGAGACGGACATTTTCATGCCGTAAAAATGAAAGAATACGGTACGAATGTAGTAGGCGGTACGTCTCCCGGAAAAGGAGGCAGCACCGTAAACGGGCTTCCCGTTTTCAACACCATGTACGAGGCAGTGGAAAAGACGCAGGCCAATGCCTCCATTCTTTTTGTTCCCGCCAGCTATGCGGCAGATGCTATCATGGAAGCCGCAGATGCCGGAATCAAACTGATTATCTGTATCTCCGAAGGTATCCCTACCCTCGATGTAATCAAAGCGTATCGCTTCACTCAACTGAAAGGAGCCATGCTGATCGGACCGAACTGCCCCGGTTTAATTTCTCCGGAAAAGAGCCTGGCCGGAATCTTACCCGGCAACGTTTTTAAAAAGGGAAATGTCGGAGTGATCAGCCGTAGCGGAACATTGACTTACGAGATTGTTTACCATCTTACAGCCAACGGCATGGGCCAATCTACCGCTATCGGCATGGGAGGTGATCCCGTAGTAGGACTTTACTTCCGTGAACTATTGGAAATGTTCCAAAATGATAAGGATACGGAATCCATCGTCATGATCGGTGAGATTGGTGGAAATGCAGAAGAACTGGCGGCTGAATATATAAAGAAATACGTAACAAAACCTGTCGTAGCTTTTATTGCCGGACAATCTGCACCTCCGGGAAAGCAAATGGGACATGCAGGTGCCATTATTTCCGGTAATTCCGGTTCTGCCGAGGAAAAGATTGCAGCACTGACAGCAGCAGGAATACAAGTGGCAAATGAACCGGCAGAAGTACCTATCTTATTAAAAGCGTCACTTCCAAACAAATAACATAACTTCCATAAGGGGGTGTCCCAAAATGAGGTTCACCCCCTTATTTTATTCAAATCAATTCGTAGCTGGCACTTTGGATAGGCATATCCAGATTGTGCAGTACTTTTTCCAGTAAAATACCCTCCCGATTGTCGTACTCATACCCAAAAGTAGCGCGAATGCCCTGAAGAATGAATTGCGTGGCACGGTCCAAAGCAATAGGAAGACTGTCCCCTTGCAATAAAGCACCGGTTATGACACTTGTAAAAGTATCCCCGGTTCCCGGATAATGGGCCGGCAAATATGGGCAAGTAATTTTCCAGTATCGATCCCCTACCCGATTATAAGCATATACCGAGGTCTTGTGACTCTCCTCATGAACAGGGACGCTTGTTATAATAACCACCTGAGGACCTGCATCAGATAAAAAACGAAGGTAAGATTTCAATTCTTCATCCGTATTATCTGCTTTATAAGGCTTGTCCATCAGATAAAAAAGTTCAGTGAGATTTGGGGTGATCACATCCGCCTTCGTTGCCAGGTGGCGCATTTCGCGAATCATTGATTCATCAAAGTTTGTGTATAGCCGTCCGTTATCTCCCAATACGGGGTCAACTACCACCAAGCTGTCCGGCTGGCGGAAGTCATCAATAAAATCCGAAACAATCTGTACCTGACGCGGAGCTCCGAGATATCCTGTATAGAAAGCATCAAACTGTACATCCAGCTTTTTCCATTCGGCAATAATTCTAGGCATTTCATCCGTCAGGTCAAGAATAGAGAACTCCGGATATTGCGTATGACTGGAGAGCACAGCCGTAGGTAAAGGGCAAACCTGAAAGCCCATGGAAGACAAAATCGGAATTACAACCGTAAGGGATACACGCCCAAAACCAGACAGGTCATGAACGGCAGCTATTCTCTTTACTTTATTTGTATACATTTTGGTTACTACATTTTTCTTACACATAAAAACTCCCCGCAAAGATAATCTTACGGGGAGTAAACAACAAGCCAAAAGAGAAAATGTTTGATTCAATTAAAGTTTAGGAATTAAGCTAATGCAAGTATCAGCATTTGTGCAGTAAGCACACGTAAAAACATGGTAAGCGGATAAACAGTGGCATATCCCACCGCAGGAGCATCACACGAAGTCAGATCATTGGAATACGCCAACGCGGGCGGATTCGTGGTTGAGCCACCCAATACTCCGATCAACGTATAATAGTTCAATTTAAAGACATATCGTCCGACAAGCCCGGCTATCAGCAAAGGAACAATAGTTATGATAACACCATAACCTACCCAGACATAGCCACCGTCATAAATCACCGTTTCCACAAATCCTTTACCGGCACCCAATCCCACACAAGCCAGGAAAAGGGAAATTCCTATCTCACGCAGCATCAGATTGGCACTCATGGTAGTATAAGTAATCATTTTGTACTGAGGGCCGAAGCGACTGATCAGAATGGAAACAATAAGAGGTCCACCCGCCAATCCTAACTTTACCGGCTGGGGAATACCCGGAAATACGAAAGGCGTACTACCCAGGATACATCCTAACGCTATCCCCAGGAATATAGGTATCAGATTAGGATGATCCAAGCGTTTCATTGAATTTCCCAATACTTTTTCCGCATGACTGACCGCCAGCTCGCTACCAACAATAGTAACACGGTCGCCCATCTGTAATTGTAATTGCGGAGCAGCAACCAAGTCCACTCCCGAACGATTCACACGGGTAATACTGGCTCCGAAATTATTACGTATCTTCAATTGGGAAAGCATCTTTCCATTCAGTTCAGGTTTCGTTATCAAGATACGACGGGAAATCAGTTTCTTATCCAATTGCTCCCATTGCATATCAATCTGCTTACCGAAGAAGACGCTAATAGCTTCAATATCTTTAGGGGTAGAGATAACCAAAATTTTATCATTCAGATGCAATACCGTATCTGAATTAGCCAATTCCGTTTCTTGCCCGTCATGATACCGTACACGCGAAATCACAAAATCACGGTTCATCAGCGGACGTATATCTTTTATCTTTTTCCCGTCGATAGCTTCATTACGGATTTCAAACGAAATAGGACGCACAGTGAGTTCCTGTATGTGTCCGAGTCCACGTTCAGCTTCCGCCTCTTCTGTCTTGGTATTGATACGCAAAATATATTTCAAGGCTATCAATGACAAGATAATACCGACTACACCCAGCGGATAAGCAACCGCATATCCCAATGCTATCTCAGGGGCATCTATTCCGTTCAAATCACTGTTTGCCTGCTGGGCAGCTCCAAGTCCCGGAGTATTTGTTACCGCACCGGAAAGGATACCGACCATAGTAGTGATAGGCGTACCCGTGACAAAATGTAATATAATCGTGATGACTACTCCCAGAAAAACGACCAGCATAGCCAACAGATTCAAGGTAAGTCCGCCTTTTTTGAAAGCAGAAAAGAAACCGGGTCCCACTTGCAACCCTATGGAGTAAACAAACAAGATCAGACCGAACTCTTTCATAAAATGAAGCAAGTGTTCATTCAGAGTCATATCAAAATGCCCGAATACAATACCCACAAAAAGTATCCATGTGATACCTAATGAAACTCCCGCCACTTTGATTTTAGCCAGCATGATGCCAAATGCTATCACAAGTGAAAGGATCAGTACGGAATGAGCCACTCCTCCACCCCAAAGATCAGGGTATCCTTCAAAAAGGTTCTTCAATAGTTCCATAATTTAAAGCATATATAATTTTATCTTCATATAATCCGTTTAAAGTCTCCCCGGAGAAATCACTTCTACGGGGAGACGCACACATTGAAACATAACTAAATCATAGTGGCATATTGCCGTGCTTTTTAGGTGGGTTGCTCTGACTCTTGTTATGCGTCATTTCTAACGCCTGAATCAGCTTATACCGGGTATCACGAGGCATGATAATCTCATCAATAAAACCACGCTCGGCAGCCCGATACGGATTAGAAAACTTAAATTCATATTCCTGGATCAGACCGGATTTTTCTTCCGGTGTAACATTTCTATATAATATATTCACAGCACCTTCGGCTCCCATCACAGCTATTTCAGCCTGCGGATAGGCCAGATTGATGTCTGCCCCTGTCTGTTTGCTGGACATCACAATGTACGCACCGCCATAAGCCTTACGGGTTATCAGGGTAATTTTAGGGACAGTAGCTTCTGCATAAGCATAGACGATTTTTGCCCCGTGACGAATGATGCCATTATGCTCCTGCGTCACGCCAGGCAGGAAGCCCGGTACATCTTCGAAGGTAATCAACGGAATGTTGAAGCAGTCGCAAAAACGGATGAAACGTGCAGCCTTATCGGAAGCGTCTATATCCAGCACACCAGCCAGATAAGCCGGCTGGTTGGCTACAACTCCTACCGAACGACCATTCAGACGGGCAAAGCCAACCACAATATTCTTTGCAAAATGGGGCATCACTTCAAAGAAATATTGGTTATCCATAACCGGCTCTATAATATCCTTAATGTCATAAGGAATGTTCGGGTCTTCCGGAATCACAGTTTGAAGCTCTTCTGCCTGACGTCTGGCATCATCCGTACAAGGAATAAGCGGAGCATCCTCCATATTATTGGAAGGCAGGAAGCTGAGCAATTCGCGTATGGCCAGCATGGTTTCTTCTTCAGTGTTACACATGAAGTGAGTAACGCCACTCTTACTGCTATGTGCATAGGCTCCACCCAACTCTTCCTTGTCCACTTCTTCATGCGTAACCGTTTTCACTACATCCGGCCCTGTGATGAACATATGGCTTTTCTCTTTCACCATAAAAATAAAATCCGTCAATGCAGGTGAATAACAGGCACCGCCGGCACATGGGCCCAGAATAGCTGAGATTTGAGGAATCACCCCGGAAGCAATCGTATTCTGATAGAAAATAGAAGCATATCCTGACAAACTGCCGACACCTTCCTGAATACGGGCACCTCCCGAATCATTCAGAGCAATAACCGGAGCGCCATTTTTGAGTGCCAGTTGCTGTACTTTCACTATTTTCGCTGCATTAGTTTCACTCAAAGAACCGCCATGCACCGTAAAGTCATAGGCGTACACAAATACCGGACGACCGTCAATCTTGCCATAACCGGTCACCATGCCATCACCCGGAATCTGTTTTTTCTCCATTCCGAAATTGGTGCAACGGTGATTTACAAACTTGTCCAACTCATTGAATGTCCCTTTATCCAGCAAGGCTTCTATGCGTTCGCGTGCGGTCATCCGCCCGGCAGCATGTTGTTTTTCTATCTTATCAATGCCTCCACCCTGCGAGGCACGCTTATTAAGTTCTTCAAACTGATTATATATTTCTGTCCTTTCCATACTTATTCTTCATTTATAATATCCAATGTCATTAAAATCTGGTTACTGCTCACTGAATCACCTTCCGCCACCAAGATTTCTCTCACTACACAGTCCGAATTGACCTTATAGTTGCTTTGCATTTTCATAGCTTCAAGCACCACTACAATATTTCCCGCCGACAAACGGTCACCTTTCTGTACAGGAATCTTCATAACTTTACCCGGCATCGGAGCAATAATCTTATCGTCCTGTCTCTCTTCTCCTCCTTTTCGCATACGCAAGTATTTCACCTGGGTATCTGCTATATCCACATGATAAGAGCGATAGAACAAATTCACATCATAGCTTTTTCCTCCTTCACCGCGGATGACTTCCGTATTGTAAGAATTTCCGTCGTGTAAGATGGAGCAGCTGCCGTTTTCTGCCATGGCAATATCCACATCGTAGATTCTTCCATCAACATTCAACCGGACTTTATTATCTTCTTTACTGACCAACGTCACATCGGCAACGCGGTTTCCAATATGTATTTCCATTAACTACTTCCTCCCTCTTTAAATACGTAAAACTCCTTTTTGCAAACCGAACTCACGCCAGCGACTGATAGGACGACCATCAGACGATTGCGTGGAAGAATTCTCTTCCAGGTTCATCAGGTAATCTATATAAGCGGCAATCATGGCAATATTCTCAATTTCTTCATTATTACTGTTAGGACGCTGCAACATACGCGAGTTTTTCTCGATAAACAGCGTGTTGTATTCTCCCTTTACGAAATCGGGGTTGTGCATGATGCGCTTCAGATAAGTAAGATTGGTCTTCAATCCGGTAATTTTATACTCATACAGCACACGGCGCATACGCTCAATGGCATACTGCCGATTGGTGGCCCATACGATCAGTTTTCCGATCATGGGATCATAATAGATAGGAATCTCATACCCTTCGTAAACATAGCTATCGATTCGGACACCGATACCGTTCGGTTCAGCCAATAACTTAATGATTCCCGGAGACGGCATGAAATTATTCTCTGTATCTTCCGCACAGATACGACATTCGATAGCATGTCCCCGCTGAAACAAATCTTCCTGTTTAAGATGCAACGGATAACCGGCTGCAATCATGATCTGTTCTTTCACTAAGTCCACACCCACCACTTCTTCGGTAATGGGATGTTCCACTTGCAAACGGGTGTTCATTTCCAGGAAATAGAAATAACGGTGCTTATCCACCAGAAATTCGATAGTACCTGCACCCGAATAGTTCACTGCTTTGGCGGCAGCCACAGCCTTCTCTCCCATCTCTCTGCGTAATTCCGGAGTGAGGAAGGGAGATGGACTTTCCTCCACAATTTTTTGATTTCTACGCTGAACAGAACATTCGCGATCGAATAAATGAATCACATTGCCATGATTATCACCCAATACCTGAAATTCAATATGATGGGGTTCCTCCACAAATTTCTCCAGATATACCGTATCGTCACCAAAAGCAGACATAGACTCCGAGCGGGCGGTATTGTAAGCCTCAACCACTTCATCCTCACTATGTATCAGTCGCATACCTTTTCCACCACCACCCATAGAGGCTTTCAGCATCACGGGATAGCCGATCTTATTACATATCATCACAGCCTCCCCGGCACTCTGCAAGGGTTGTTCCGTACCGGGAACTACCGGTACTCCGGCTGCAATCATGTGTTTACGGGCTGAGATTTTATCACCCATCGCTTCCATTGTTTCGGCAGAAGACCCGATAAAAATAATGCCTTCTTCTTTGCAACGACGGGCAAAGTCGGCATTTTCAGATAAGAAACCATATCCGGGATGGATGGCATCCGCTTCATGCTGCCGGGCAGCACGAATTATATTCTCTATATTCAAATAACTGTCTCTGGAAGCTGCCGGACCTATCAAACAGGCTTCATCGGCATACATGACGTGTTTTGCTGCACGATCCGCTTCCGAATAGACAGCTACTGTACGTATTCCCATCTCTTTGCAGGAACGCATTACACGTACAGCAATCTCGCCTCTATTGGCAATCAATACTTTTTTAATCATTGTTCTTCTGTTTATCGCAAAGGGGTGCATCACATACATCCATAACAATACCCTCTTTGACTGCCGTCAGACAGTCATGACATAAACAGCCCGGATAATTCTTTTGCAAATAAGCACGTTGCTGCTCATTCAGTCGTACCGTAGCGCAATGGCATGACAAAATCCGATCGTGCATACACTCAAAGGTTGCACCACAACGCGGACATACCTTTTTCATAGGCATCCCTCTCGCATTAATTAAATTAAAACAATTATACGTTCGTACTGTTCCCCTAATCCCACGAGTAGCAACAGACTTTAACGAATGGCAGGTCTTCTGACTGACTCCCTTTCTGATTCCTTCCCGGCCTCCAATTCACAGCCAGTGGCTAAAGTATTTATCAAGAAAGTTATGGAGCTTCACAGCAGCGGGACTGTCCGGGATTTACACCCGATTCCCTTTTAATCCAAATGACAGAAATGTTCATCCGAAACCAATTCGGGGCAAAGATAGTGGAAATTATCATTGGAGATGCTTTTTAAAACAAAAAATATAAGCAGAGAATATTTTTTTCTATCATCCGTTGGATTATAGATTTTATTTCTAACTTTGTCAGCGATAACGGTTTCCAAATCACCGCAAGCGTGAAACGGAATTAAAAGGGAATCCTGTGAAAATCAGGGACTATCCCCGTAGCTGTAAGTTTCATCTCCCTACCATGTGGAGAAAAGATTGTGGCATTCTTTAGCCACTGGTCCTGCAAAGACCGGGAAGGCGCCACAACGGAAACAAGTCAGAAGACCTGCCGATATCTGTAATCATTCAGGCTTTCGGGTGAAAAGCGATAGAGTGCATCCTCCAAGATTCATTTTATTACTTACTCTCCTTATTTTGTCGTTTGATTTAGTATAGCTAACTAAACAAAGAATATTTATTTGTTAAATCTTAAATTACAGGTATGATCAATTCGGAGACTTTCATCGTCAAAAGAGATGGGAAAAAAGAAGCGTTTTCACTTGATAAGATCAAGAACGCAATTAGTAAAGCATTTTTATCTGTCGGCAGTTTTGCCACACAAGATGTGATCACCAACATACTCAGCCGCGTGAACATCAGTGATGGAACCAGTGTAGAAGATATACAGAACCAAGTAGAAGTGGCACTGATGGCTGAACACTATTACAGTGTAGCAAAAGCGTTCATGCTATACAGACAGAAACATCTGGAAGACCGGGAAGTACGTGACAAGCTCCGTTTCCTAATGGATTACTGCGATGCCTCCAACCCTGCCACCGGTAGCAAGTATGACGCTAACGCCAATGTGGAAAATAAAAATATAGCCACACTGATAGGCGAACTCCCCAAATCGAACTTCATCCGTCTGAACCGCCGTTTGCTGACTGACCGCCTGAAGGACATGTACGGCAAGGAACTTTCAGACCGCTACATCGAATTGCTGAACCAACACTTCATATACAAGAATGATGAAACCAATCTTGCCAATTATTGCGCAAGCATCACCATGTATCCGTGGCTGATCAGCGGAACCGCATCCGTAGGCGGTAACTCCACGGCACCCACCAATCTGAAGTCTTTCTGCGGAGGATTCATCAATATGGTATTTATCGTATCGAGTATGCTCAGCGGCGCCTGCGCCACACCGGAATTTCTGATGTATATGAATTATTTCATAGAAAAAGAATACGGAGAGGATTACTATAAACATCCGGAACAACTTGCCGACCTTTCCTCCAAACAAAGGACCATAGATAAAATAATCACCGATTGTTTTGAACAGATCGTATATTCCATCAATCAACCTACGGGGGCACGGAATTTTCAGGCAGTATTCTGGAATGTAGCTTACTATGATCAATATTATTTCAATAGCCTTTTTGAACATTTCGTCTTCCCGGACGGAAACGCTCCCCATTGGGAATCATTGAGCTGGTTGCAAAAGCGCTTCATGAAGTGGTTCAATAAGGAACGTACCAAAGCCATTCTTACCTTCCCCGTAGAGACAATGGCTTTGCTGACCAAAGACGGAGATGTATTGGATAAGGAATACGGTGACTTCACGGCCGAAATGTATGCGGAAGGGCACTCTTTCTTTACATATATGAGTGATAATGCCGACTCGTTAAGTAGCTGTTGCCGCTTGCGTAATGAAATACAGGATAATGGATTTAGTTACACCCTGGGAGCAGGCGGCGTATCTACCGGATCAAAAAGTGTGTTGACTATCAACCTGAACCGTTGCATCCAGCATGCAGTGAAATCCGGATTGCTTTATCATTTCTTCCTTGAAGAGGTAGTAGATCTGGTACACAAAGTACAACTGGCCTATAACGAAAACCTAAAGCATCTGCAAAGCAAAGGAATGTTGCCTTTGTTCGATGCCGGATACATTAATATGGGACGCCAATATCTGACAATCGGTGTAAACGGGCTGGTGGAAGCCGCTCAATTCATGGGAATTGAAATCAACGATAATCCTAAATATGAAGCTTTTGTGCAGGAGATTCTGGGAATAGTTGAAAAATACAATAAGAAATACCGCACGAAAGATATACTCTTCAACTGCGAAATGATACCGGCTGAGAATGTAGGCGTAAAACATGCCAAATGGGACAAAGAATCCGGTTTCCAGACATTCCGCGAGTGCTATAACAGCTATTTCTACATTGTAGAGGATGAATCGCTGAACGTCATCGATAAGTTCCGTATGCATGGACACAGGTACATAGAGCACCTGACGGGTGGTTCGGCACTCCACATGAACCTGGAAGAGCATTTGAGCAAAGAGCAATACAGACAATTACTTCGGGTAGCCGCCACTGAGGGCTGCAATTACTTTACTTTCAATATACCTAACACGGTTTGCAACGAATGCAGCCACATTGACAAAAGATACTTGAAAGAGTGTCCGGAATGTCATAGCCAGAACGTGGATTATCTGACCCGCGTCATCGGCTACATGAAACGAATCAGCAATTTCTCTCAAGCCCGGCAAAAGGAGGCTGCCCGAAGATATTATGCTGAAGTACACTGATTACGACATTGTTTTTCAGGAGATACCGGATGAGGTGACATTGGCAATCAACCTTTCGAACTGTCCGAACAGGTGTAAAGGTTGCCATAGTCCCTATCTGCAACAAAATGTCGGAGAAGCGCTGACAGAAGAAAACCTTTCCGTACTTTTACAAAAGTATGGAAAGGCTGTTACATGCGTCTGTTTTATGGGTGGAGATGCGGATCCTTATGATGTAGCGTATTTTGCAGATTTTCTACAGAGGCAACAGATTGCCCCGGTTAAAGTGGGCTGGTATTCCGGTAAGTCGGAACTGCCTGACGGGTTCCCGATCCGGAACTTCCAATACATAAAACTTGGGCCTTACGTAGAAAGCCGCGGTGGTTTGAAGTCTGAACAAACCAACCAGCGGCTTTACAAGATTGTACAAGGAGAAATGAATGATATTACTTACCGGTTCAGGACAAAAAGCTGATCTCTTTCCGCCTGAACCGGAGCCGGAGCCGCCGCCCGTGGTAAACGGCCTATTTTGTACTCATCATCCTTCCTCCTTCAATGGTTTCAAAAGGACTTTCATTAATATCCATACTGCAAGCAATAACATTCTTCTGACAACAAATTCCTCAAAATATAAAAGTTATCTCTATATTTGCCCACTGAGATTATAATAAAGAATAGAAAACAGGAGCAAAAAGATATATGAAAGAGAAGCCAGACTTTGACTGTGATAAATATCGCCAGATTGCGCAAATGGCCAAAATGGGTTGGTGGGAATCGGACCTGAAGAATCGCCAATATATTTGTTCTGACTTTATCATTAACTTACTCGGACTTGAAAGTGACCGGATCAGTTTCGAAGATTTCCACGGAAGAATACGGGAAGATCATCGGAGGCGACTCAGAAATGAATACTTTTCGCTCACAAACATAGAAACCTATGAGCAGATGTTCCCCATCCGGGCAAAAGATGGGGAGGACATATGGGTATATTCTAAAATCAGCTTCAAACAACCGGATGAAGAGGGGTACAAAAATATAATAGGATATCTGCAATGTATAGACAAGCAGACTGAAGAAACAAGTGAAAGTACAGACTCTCTCCAGGTAAACAGCCTGCTTTATCAACAGAACAGTCTTTCTTATTCATTGCTCGCTTTTCTGCAATCGGATGATATTACGCAGATCATCAATAAAATATTGGCAGATCTCCTCAAACAAACCAAAGGAGACCGCACCTATATATTCGAAATAGACCGGGAACATAAAGTACAAAGTTGCATTTACGAAGCAACAGCCGAAGGAATATCCCGGGAACTGGATTTCTTACAGAATGTACCTTGGGATGATTCTCTCTGGTGGGATCGCCAAATCTCAGAAAAGAGATCAATCATTCTGAATACATTGGATGATATGCCGCCCGAAGCAAAAATTTACCGTGATACCCTGGAGGTGCAAGATATTAAATCGGTAATGGCGGTCCCTCTCCTATCGAAAGATAAGGTATGGGGATATATGGGCATCGATATGGTCAGAACACACCGCAGCTGGAGTAACATCGACCATCAATGGTTTTCTTCTTTAGGAAACATCATCAGCATTTGCCTCCAATTACGCAAAGCGGAACTTCAGGCTAAAGAGGACCGCCGCGCATTGGATCACAGTGAAAAAATTCTTCGCAATATTTATAAGAATCTGCCGGTAGGTATCGAGCTTTACGACAAAGACGGGTATCTGGTAGATATGAATGATAAAGAACTTGAGATATTCGGCCTGACGGATATGAAAGAAGCACTGGGGGTATCACTGTTCGAGAATCCCAATATCCCCGAAGACGTGAAAGAAAAATTGCGTGCCAGAGAAAATGTGGACTTCTCGATCAATTATGATTTCTCGAAGATCGACCGATACGTCACAAGCCGAAGAAAAGATATTATCAATCTTCAAACCAAGGTGGCTCTGCTTTACGATTCGCAGAATCAATTCAGCAATTACCTGTTTATCAATATAGATACAACAGAAACCACCAGTGCATACACCAAAATACAAGAGTTTGAGCATCTGTTCCTCTTAATAGGCGACTATGCCAAAGTGGGTTTTGCTCATTTCAATGTAATGACAAGAGACGGGTATGCCCAGGATACATGGTATAGGAATTTAGGTGAAAAGGAAAACACTCCCATGCCTCAGGTTATTGGAGTGTATTCTCATGTTCACCCGGAAGATTGCGCTGTTCTGAAACAGTTTGTAGGTCAGGTTAAAGAAGGGAAAGCCACTAGTTTAAGTAAAGAAGTACGCGTCAACAGAGGTAACGGAAAATATTCGTGGACCAGTATAAACGTAATGGTCAGGGATTATCGTCCTCAGGATGGAGTTATTGAAATGCTGTGTATCAACTATGATATCACTCCCTTGAAAGAGACAGAACAGAAGCTGATCATTGCCCGTGACAAAGCCGAAGAACTGGACCGCTTGAAATCTGCTTTCCTTGCCAATATGAGCCATGAAATACGTACTCCGCTCAATTCTATCGTTGGTTTTTCCAGTCTGCTGGCAGAAACAGACGACAGGGAAGAACGCCAGGAATATATCAAAATAGTAGAAACAAATAATGAATTGCTTCTGCAACTGGTTTCTGATATTCTCGATCTTTCGAAGATAGAGTCCGGAACATTCGACTTCGTACGTTCCGACCTGGATGTAAACGAAAGCTGCATGAAAATCATCAAATCGATGGAGATGAAAGTGCCGGAAACTGTGGATCTGGTCTTCGAGAAGTATATGCCCGATTGTCATATTTATACAGACAAGAACCGGTTCATGCAGGTCATAACCAATTTCATAAACAATGCATTGAAGTTTACGAAACAAGGCACTATCGCTTTAGGATATGAACAGACGGCACCCCACGAAATAAAATTCTATGTACGTGATACAGGTGTCGGGATTCCCAAAGAGAAAATTGATAGCATATTCGAACGGTTTGTGAAACTTAATACTTTTGTACAGGGCACCGGTCTCGGACTTTCCATCTGCAAAAGTTTAGTATCTCAGATGGGAGGAAAAATCGGAGTGGAATCAACCGAAGGAGAAGGTTCATGCTTTTGGTTTACTCATCCGTATTAATCATTTTATTTTGTACCTTTGCGCCCGATTTACATTAGAGACGCAACCATCATGCAACAGAATACACAACGCCCGGTAAGCTCGATAGCTTATCCGATATTGATCGCATTAAGTATTTCCCATTGTCTGAACGACTTATTGCAATCTGTCATAACCGCCACATATCCGCTTTTCAAAGAGGATTTGACGTTGAGTTTTGCACAAATCGGATTGATTACGCTGGTTTATCAGATGTCCGCATCGGTATTCCAACCCGTATTCGGATTATTTTTTGATAAGCGCCCGTTTGCCTGGACACTACCGATGGGGATGTTGTTCACTATGACCGGATTGTTGAATCTGGCCTTTTCCACGAATCTTTATTGGGTATTGTTCTCAGTGTTCATCATAGGTATAGGTTCTTCCGTACTTCACCCGGAAGCATCCCGCATCACTTCGCTCGCCTCCGGAGGCAGAAGAGGATTGGCACAATCCCTGTTTCAGGTGGGTGGAAACCTGGGAGGATCATTGGGTCCGTTACTGGTAGCTTTAATTGTAGCACCTTATGGCAGGCACAACATCGCATTATTCGCAATTTTATCAGTGATAGCAATCATGGTAATGATACCTGTCGGCAAATGGTACAAAGGATACATTACCCGGATGAAACGTGATCATATTGCCCTGCAACCTCATATGCAGATGCCTTTGCCTATGGGGAAAACGGTTCTTTCCATTTCTATCCTGCTGATACTTATCTTCTCCAAATATATTTATATGGCAAGCTTAAGCAGCTATTATACTTTCTATCTGATTGATAAATTCGGAGTAAGTGTGCAGGACTCCCAGCTTTACCTCTTTGTGTTTCTTGTGGCTACAGCCATCGGTACACTGATGGGTGGTCCTATCGGAGATCGTATCGGAAGAAAGTATGTCATCTGGGGTTCCATCCTCGGTGCTGCTCCTTTCAGTATGCTGATGCCTCATGTTGGCTTGCTTGCCACAATTATTATGAGTTTCTGTGTCGGCCTGGTTCTTTCATCTGCTTTCCCCGCCATCCTGTTATATGCGCAGGAGTTATTACCCAGTAAACTGGGACTGATCTCCGGACTATTCTTCGGATTTGCTTTCGGAGTGGCAGGTATTGCCTCAGCTGTATTGGGAAATATGGCGGATAAGTTCGGCATCGAAGCTGTTTATAATGTCTGCGCTTATATGCCGTTACTCGGATTGGGTACCTGGTTCCTACCTGATCTGAAGAAAAACCGTAAGCAAATACCTGATTAGTATGAAGAAACTTATAAAATTATCCAAATGGGCAAGACACTTCCCACCCATCATACCTATAAGTGGTTAGGTACAAAGAAACATTTCATTATTTGTGGGTATTTCATAAACCCCTCTGATACCGTTACTTTGCAACCGTACAAATTAAACCATTTTATAGTATGAAGAAAATAGGAATTTTTTATGGTTCCTCAACCGGAACAACACAAGGCATTGCCGAAACAATTGCTTCTAAACTTGGTGTCCCCGCATCCGATGTAATCGATGTCAGCAAAATGAATGCCGACATGGTAAAGGAATATGAAGCTCTTCTCTTAGGAACTTCTACCTGGGGTGACGGTGAACTGCAGGATGACTGGTATGATGGCGTTAAAGTGTTGAAGGAATCAGACCTGAAAGAAAAAACAATTGCTCTGTTCGGTTGTGGTGATTCCGAATCTTATTGCGATACATTCTGCGATGGTATGGGTATCATATACGAAGATATCAAGGATTCCGGTTGCACCATCGTTGGTAAGGTGTCTGCAAAAGATTATTCTTTCTCCTCCTCTATTGCCGTTATCGACGGTATGTTTGTCGGACTCGCTCTTGATGACATCAACGAAAGTGATAAGACGGAAGAACGTATCGACGCTTGGGTGAACGACATAAAAAATCACTTGGCATAATTTTCTCTTATTCCATAGCCTTATGACAATATCTGACATTAACCCGGTAGAATTGAAAGAGAAGATTTTATACTCGGGGCAATGTTAGGTTATGATATATGTGCGCAATGCGAACGGTACTGTGAAAGAAAAGTCCGGTGCGCTTGATTAACTTTGCATGTGTTTAGTTAGTTGTTTTTGTAGAAAAAGCCTGCGGATTCCGCAGGCTTTTTTATTATATTATCCGGAAATAAGCGTCAGGCATAGCTATGCATACCACCCAGCAGATAATTTACTCCGAAGTAAGTCATCAGCACCGTAAGGAAAGCCAACACCATATAGGCATGGAAGAATCGGGGTTGCCGAAAGACAGCAAGCGATTGTCCGTGAAATGCCGCACCATAGATTAAAAAGGTGATCAAAGCCCAGACTTCTTTCGGGTCCCAGGCCCAATAGCGCCCCCATGAAACATTCGCCCACACAGCACCAATAAAAATCCCCGCCCCCAGACAAAATACTGCCGGATAGAGCATCAACCGACTAAAAAACATCAATTGCTCCACACGGACCTTACGCTGTTCCTGAATCTCCGAATCGATTACCTTTTTTCGCCAGCCTCCTATGCAGAATGCCAGTAATCCATTTAGCATCATAAAGGCAAACAATGCATAAGATACCATAATCAGAGAAACATGGATACTTAACCAAGGAGACAGCAACACAGGCATCAGAGGAGTGATCTGAGGATTGTTCTGCCCAAGATAAGCTACTAATAAGGCAAAACCCGAAATAATCAACCCAAAAGGTAAAGTAAAAGAGAAGCGATGCCGGAATATGCACGCAAGCAGAAGTGTACACAGTGCCATAAACTGCATGGTTTCATATCCATTGCTCAGCGGAATACGCCCACCAATATACCACCGCAAACAGTAGCCAAAGAGTTGAAAAAGAAATGCCACATAAAGTGCAACTGTAAAAACGCTCCATGCCTTACCTGCCGAACAATGCATGCTGCAATAAAGTAAATAGAAAAATGCCAGCATCCCTACAGTCAGATTGAACATAAACAACAGTTTGCTGAATGGAATGCGATTGTACAGTATTTCAGCCCGCACCTTTACGTCAGACAGTGGTTTTATACTCCCATCTTCCGGTAAAGGACGGATAAGCGTTCCACTCCGTAGCATCAGTATCAATCCTACCTTTTCATCCGTTTCCATAATAGCCTTTTCCAACGAAGTCATTTTCATATGCGGCTTTTGTCCGACCTTCCAAAACTCCTGCAAGCGATAGTTTTGCCCATCAAACAAATCAGTAAGACGGGCATAGGAAGAAGGTAATCGAAGTAAATGACGAAGTTCCGCACTCTTGATATAAATCATCGGTTCATTCTGCCAAACCTCCGGACGGAGTAACCAACCTCCGACAACCTGTTCGGGTGTCATGCCACCATAAGAAGATTTCCCAGTCAGTTTCAATACAAAGTCTCGTGCAAGTGTATTAAAAGGTACTATGCGATCATGATAAATCACTTGTTTGGATGCCAGACTATCCGCCTGTCTGAGTGCAAGTGCCGGAAGGCTTCTGTTTTCTGCTTGCACCACCATTCCCGTAGCCATGAGCAACCACACAAACATTCCCCCTTTTCGAAGCAACGGATGCCTGAGCAATCTACGGAATTCCCCACTATAACTGACAAGCATCCACGACATGGAAATACCCAACAAAATATATCCTGCATACGTAATTCCTATTCCCCACGGGTCATAATTCACCGACAACCAGCTCCCCTCCTTATCACCATCAAAAGAAGACTGGTAAAAGCGATATCCCTGACGAGAGAGGATACGATTCATGGAAACAGGTTCCGCACCACGGATATAGCTGACATAATCTGCCGGAGCTTCCGTCCCCGGATAATACTCCACCCGGAAACTGTCCAGACACAATGTGAATGGTAATTCGATTACCCGCTTACTGTCTTGGTCTATGAAAGTTCCCACCTCAGTGCCTACAGTGAGATGCATATATCCTTTTTTGCTGCATGAAAATGTAATCATGGCTCCCACCAAGATAACGAGGAAGGAGCCATGCAACAACAATGTCGGGAGATGCCGCCACAACTGCCGCTTAACCAACACGGCAACTGCCAATGCGGCAAGTACTCCCCACAAACAACAAAACCAAACTGTATGATAAACATACTTTTCTACAAACTCTGTTCCGTGTACATGCTCCACAAAGGTCACCATAGCGAGCAAAGCCACCAGACAGATATATAAAAAGACGAGACTTTTCTTCAAATTAAAAAGGTGCATATTCCTTATTCTTCAAAGCCTTAACTCCCATACATTCCATTTCGATCAACCATCCGGGACGACATACAGGCGCATGTACAAATACTTTAGGAGTATCCGGGAAACGCTTGTCATACATACTCTTCACAACTGCATAGTCTGCAATGTCACGCAGGTAAACAATCATATGTCCCAAATCATCAAATGTGCACTCCGCCTCTTTCAGCAAGGCTTCTACATTTTCCCACATCCGTTCCGTCTGCCTGCGGATGTCGCCGGGGTATACCACTTCCCCTTTATTGTTGATACTTGCCGTACCTGAAATAAACACTTGACGCCGGTCACCGTAATCGACATACGTTCCGCGTTCAAAGCTGACACCATACTCATAAGTAGGATTCAGATGCGTAGGAGCATAAAGGAAGTGTATCTGTTCCGGCTTTAAACCTGCCACAGCATAGGTATCCATTTGCACCAATACTTTAGGATCAGCATGACGTCCGCCGATACCTGTACTGGCAATATAGTGTGTTTTTTCCGTCAAATTCTGAGTGACGAAAACCTCATTACGTGCCTTTACCACACCGGCATAATTCACATCCACATTCTGTACGAAGAACCAGGTACGGATACAGTTATCCGCCAATTTACATCCTTGTTCCATAAGTTGCATCACGTAGTCATTCAGCAATAAACGAGTCTGGTATTCAGAATTTGCAGCACGATTGAAAACACTGCCTCCCCACAGGTGGCGGTACGCATTGTGCTTTACTTCAAACAGTCCGTTGTGCAGCACTTGTGTCTGCACATTGGTCTGTAAATAAGCCCACAAAGCTATTTTCGTCCCATCCAAAGGGGGTTGCTCTACCACGGAAAGAGCACAGTCGGAACTTTCGGTAGTGATAGCCAGCAGGAGGTCAGCCTGATTGGCGGTATCACTCAGGAAATAACGTTTAAACACAGCCATGGCACCTTTCAATTCACCTGCAAGCAAATCGTTGTAGGCATTGGCTACTGCATTTAACTGTTCCTCATAAGTGTCTTCCGGCCGAATAGAGTGAATCATTACATGAAACTCTGAAACGCCTTCTTTTACTTCATATTTAAAAATCTCGGTTAATGTATTCTCTGATTGGTTGGTTGGTTGTTTTTTGTTGTTCATTTCCAATATCGTTTACTCGTTATTCAAAAAAACACCTTCGTTTATCCAATTATCTATCAGTTTCAATAAGGGTTGCTCATCTTCTGACAGCATATCGGTATGGTTCATACTCGTATCACCAGCCCTGTTCAAGACCAGATGTAGAAAACTCTCTTCTGCACTGCCGGGTTTCACCAATAGTATATCACTATTCTTATGCGCCGGCTGGTTGACCAACGCATTATAGCTCTTACCCTCCGTCAGAAATAAATTACCCGATGCAGAACCGGTCTGCCCATGGCACGCTACACATCTTTTATCGAAAACCTGCGACTGGATGGAACTGAACATACCCACGTCCAGTGTTCCCACATCCATTAATATAGTATCTGTAATAGCTGCGAGTTCTTCATCTTCCATCGTCTTAAATTCGACAATACATTCGCGCAAACGACTGATAACACACAATTTGAGTGATTTCACATCATCACTGATACCTCCCAGTGTCATAACGATATCTGTTCCGTCAGCTACATTGACTGGCAGTGATTTCGTTATAACGGCGTATTCACTTTTATCATTGAAACCTGCCACAACGACACTATAATCATCCGTCCAATTGCTGATACCACTGAAACGACCTGTCAACTTTAGGACACGGCCGCCACGCTGCACCTCTATCTCCTTCTCATAGATTCTTCCATCATCACATGAACAGAAGCAGACTGTCATCCAGATAGCCGCAAAGAATAATATACATTTCTTCATAACTACTCTCTTTCTTTTTTAGAAAGTATATTGCAGCATTACTGTTGCAGAATGAGTGGCCAGACCTAAATTATCATTATCTCGGTCAAGTTGTGTATCATGCCCCGTACGGGCAATATACTGGTACATAGCCTGGAGTTTCAGGTTACAACCCTTAAAGAAATAATTCATACCCACAGCCGGCATATTCAAAAATCCGTCATCGCCGGTACCGTTACGGTTAAAGAAGTCATAACGCAAGGCAGCCTGCAAACGGGGAGCAACAAAGTAACCGCCCTGTACATAACCACCCAAGTAATTGTAGCTTTCATTAATTTTCTGGCGTTTCGTGAAGCCCACATTCATATAATATGCTTCGGCACCCAGATACAGTTTGTTCTTTAACATGGCAAATTCCACTCCCACACGGGTATCATTGGTACTTTCATTCTCACTTTCCACATTGATTGAAGCCGATACACCGAACATGATCTTATCTTCATTCAAACGGTTAGGATTACCTTGAGTGGACGGCATCACACCTTTAGGCATATAAGTAAAGCGCCCCGCATACAGTAAAGAAGGGATATGCCAATCATCACTCAGAGTTTTTGTAGCTGTATTTACAGAAGAACCGGTACCATTGAATAAACCTACTTCATAGCCAAATTTATCAGCTAACAATCCGTGAACTTCAACACCGAGGTCAAAACCGGTACCGATGTTAGGCGTTACCGCATTCAAGGAATAAGGCAGAATGACAGCAGAAGTCAATGATACTGGCAACTGCGGCAACAATGTTTCGCCCAACGTCGTCAGATAAGCATGTGAGAAAGGTGTTTTGAATTTACCGACACGCACGGCAAACTGTTTTTTAAGTTGTACATCGAACCATGCTTGTTGAAGCAATGCTCCCCCACTGGCAGCCGCATTGATAGAAAGATTAAAGGCTACTTTACCAAAAGCTTTACCAGTGAAGCCCAATACAGCATAGGGAATTGAGAAACCGGAATTAGCTACATTATCCTGATTGTATGCCTTATCCAGACCTTCATCATCATACCAATTGAAATTTGCACAAGTCTGTACCAACAGATAGGGCTTGAATACAAAGTCTCCCTTCTTGGTTTCTATCGTAAATCCCTCTCTTCCGGCAAGTGACACTACACCGTTTTCTGTATCTTCTTCATGCTGTGCCATAGCAGCCAACGAAAGGGCAGCCATTACAACCATTAAAATTAATTTCTTCATAATTGCTTGTATAATACTTATTGGTTTTATTGTTCGTTATTTGTTTTATAATGATTTCAGGAATGCGACCAAAGCATCACGATCTTCTTTACTCATCTTTTTGAAGAGATTCTTCGATGCTTCACCTTCACCACCGTGCCACATGATAGCCTCAACATAGTTGCGGGCGCGTCCATCGTGCAGGAAGTAAGTATGACCATTCACAGTTTCCTGCAATCCGATACCCCAAAGCGGAGTCGTACGCCATTCGTTGCCACGGGCCAAACCGCTTACGTAGTTATCATTCAGTCCTACGCCCATAATTTCAGAGCCCATGTCATGAAGCAGGAAGTCCGAATATGGATGAATTGTCTGACTACCCAGCCAGGGAAGACGGGTTCCGTTCAACAGTACAGACCCACGTGGTTTTGTGTGCAAGGTGGTTACATGGCAGAGATGGCACTTCGCCTTATAAAAATTCTGCTCACCCTTGATTACTTGTTCATTATTCACATTGCGACGTGCCGGAACACTAAGGCTCTGCATGTAGAGGTCTACATTCTCCATTTCTTCCGTAGATACATCCAATTGGGCGTAAGAAAGTCCCATCATACTGCCTTGATTTACTTGTGCCTGTCCTTCACAGATTTCTTCGGGATAGCGGCTGTTCGTAACTCCCATATCGCTGGAGAAACCAAGTTCCACTGTCAGGTCGGCATGCTGCGCTTTATTACCGGACAAGCCTAAACTTCTCACTCCTCTCTCGGAGATATAGTTGCAACGGCCACTGATACCATATTCCGGATAATTACTTTTAGCAGCCAAAGCTTCAATTTCAGTGGGATCGAGCGCCATCATTTGTCCCATACCTACGTGGCGCAAAGGAATACGCACCGTACAGAACAGGTCTTCGGGTTTGATGCTGTCCGCATACCATTCATAAATAGAATAATTGGGTTTGCAGAGTTCATACGTCTCACCATCAGGGAATTGGAAAGTCTCATAGGTATATTCCACTTTCAGTTTTCCCTCGGGCTTCACACCATAAATAGCCTGATCATGAAGCACACGTCCATAATCCTGAAAGAAAGCTCCATTCTTACGACTAATATAAACCAACATAGACGAAAAGCCGGAACTGCCGGAACCACCTTCGCTCCACAAAGTCGGTTGCGTACGTCCGGCATTTCGGTGACAGCTACCACAAGAATAACCGGCATAAACCGGTCCTAGTCCTCCCCCTATTCCATTACTACTGGTGCGGATATCATCATACAATTTGTCACCACGGGTGAAACGTTTATCGTATGCCCCTGTTATCCAGTCAGCAGACCTATCATAAGCATAAGAGGAAGTCAGGAAGTTGGTAGCAGTACCGGCAGAGAGGGCAAAGCCGGCAGGTACTTCTATATCATCCACATCAATTCCATCATTTTCGCAAGCAAACAGTGCCAGAAGTGAAAAACAGATTGGAAATGAGTATTTTAATAAGCCATTCATTCGTTATTGAATTATTATTGCAAAATACGTAACTAACATTTATCTTTTTAACGCAGATGTTGCGGAAACAACAGAATATTCATTATCCCGCTGTTTCCGCAAAATCTTATTTCTAACAAGTAAAAATCTTACTGAATGGTACGGGCTTCACCATCTTTGAAGATCAAATATTCCAAAGTGTGGTAACCACGCAAAGCTTGTGCACCGGCAATTTTATCATCTTCTTCATCATAGTCACCATCCCAGTTCAGGTTAGAGTAATTACCGGAAGTCAGGATCTGTACGATACCATCCTGGTCAAGCGGCCAGCTATCCATATTGGGGTCAAGACCTTTGTCGGCAACCGGACCGAAAAGGAATGCCTCACTGGTTTCCCACGGTGTACGAGCAGCAAGCCATGCTGTGGCACAAGCCTTGAAGTTAGCATTGCTGGGAGAAGTACGGAATGTTTCAACAGCATCGAAAAGAGCCTGATTTCCCGCTTTCAAATCAGAGTAAGTAGGTAATACAACTACATCCACATAATTTCTTACGACTTCAGCCAACACTGTTTTATCAATACTTTCGATACAATTCTTCAAGCTTCCCTTGAGTACTCCCTCTAAAGTGGCACAAGCTTCCATAGCACTTACTGCTTCCGGACTATTGATATTGTTGCGGAAAGGACTCGGGATAGCCCAAATTGCTGCTGCTGCGTTATCAATCGCCTTTTTCACTTCAGTATCAAGATTAGCATTTACCGCGGCTACTGCTTTTGAGAGAGATGACTCGCTAATAGCCCCTGTACGTGTTCCGTAATAAGCATTACGAATAGAATAGATATTGTTACGATAGTCTTCACGAGAATGCCAGCTATACCATGACTCTACAGCATACAAAGCCTTTTCTTCATTATTATGTATGAAAAGATCGTAAGGGTCACCAATTTTGGCGGTACCTACTTCATTGGCAATGTCTACACAGCCGTCAATCAACTGCTCAACACTCGTCAAAGCATCTTGATTCTTAAAGAAATCTGCATAGCTTCCACCTTCATTGTATTTAACCGCCCAGTCATCATAAAGAGCAGTAGCATCATTCACCAACAATTGTGCAACTACTCGCATGTAATTTCCCCAACTACTTGCATTCTCTGCCGTATAGTCAAGATTTTTAGCGTCTATAGTCGTAGTGTCATCATCACTACAAGCCGTAATGGAACACATCATGCCCAATGAAAGAGCCGACAAATAAAAAAACTTTTTCATATTACTTAAACATTAAATTAATTATAAATACCTATTTGAACTATCTCTTGGTAAACCAACCGACATAAGCTATGCCGATAGCAAATTCATTTTCATTGTTATATTTAGTCGATCCAAATACCTTGTTCGTACCAATATGACGGGTAGTATAATCGGCCTTCACAACCAGATTCGGCAATGCAAACCAGTTAACTCCTGCCGTCCATTTGCTTACCTGACAGCGTTTCTCCATTGTAGCTGAACCTTCTGCCTCTTCCTGCGGGTTGTAGTATTCATAACGGGCATAAGGATAAATAACCGGACATTTCTTCTGCGAGAAGAAAGCACTCAGGTTGAGACCAGCCTCCAAGCCATAGCACAGAGCATTCTTAGCTACATTACGCATAGCACCATGATAATAATTGGAGTTATTGGAAAGAGTAACCTTGCTGATCTTGGAAGAATTCTCTAAATCACCATAAATGATATTACCACGAGCGGTAACATATTTATTTTTATACTGTGCATCGGCAGAGTAGATTTTCACTGATGAGCGACCTACGCTGCTATACTTATAATTCTTATCAGCATTGGCCGTCACGTCATTACAATAGTAAAAAGCAGCACCTACACGCACTCCCGGTACCCCTTTATAGTCCAGACGTGCTACATAAGCAGGCGAAGTAAAGTTATCTTGTTCAAAGAGTCCCTGCTTACCACCGGCAACCCAATTATCGCGACCAAATCCATCAGCATTCAAGCCGGCAACAATCATTGCCTGATAATCAAAGCGCGCATATCCTTTACCAAAAGAGCCGAAGAATTCCAATCCTGTCTCATGCCAGGTAGAAGGAATAATTGTGGTTTCACCCTCAGGACGAGATGTTCCAAAGAAGTTGATAGGCTCATGGTGTGCATTGGTCAATCCCATAGGTACAATCAAATGACCGGCACGAACATTGAAAGCCGAATGTATCAGACGGGTAATGTGAAACTGCTCAAGAGCAACTTCTCCCCCCTTTTCCATTTCTGTTTCATACTCACCGTTTTCTGAATTCTCAAGTTCTGTTTCAATACCTACACCTCCTGCTTCAAACTCTATTTCAGCACCCAGTATCCACTTGGAATTAAACTTGTAGTCAAAAGCCAACACAAAACGAGGAATTGCAATGGTATTGCGATGATCACTGTTATCGACCCCACCATAGAAACGATTCGTTCCGTAGTTCATAAACTTTGCTACCATTTCTCCGTATCCACCGAAACGGAACTTTTCGTATTCGTCATCTTTTGTTACCTGTTTTATTCTCTCTTTCTTTGCCGTAGTTTCAGATACCTCTTCTGTTGAGGTTACTTTTTCAGGTTCATTAGCCCGTAAAGTATTGTTAAAAAGCAAGAAACCTAAGGCGAATAAGCAAGTTAATTTTCTCATCTTTTATCTTAAATTTTGTTGGCGCAAAGGTAGAGGAAGTTGAAAAGGCGGGCAATACCCAAATATGAGTATTATGTTATTAAAAATAATAACAAGTAGGTACTTAAACGAACACTATTTCTTTTTGTTCTTTTTTACAAAGCAGTAATTCACTAAAAAGATAGTCGCAAAGATCACAGCAATCCAGATAAAACTAATAAATATCAAATAGCGATTATAAATGTACTCTCCCTCTTCAGGAACATGATTAAGCATACATAGCAAACAGTTACACTGAGGATTATCAGCATCATGAGAAAAGTAAGAGTACAGTAAAAAAGATAAGCTACCTGCAAAAAGAATAATAATAGCTATTATTCCCCATCTCTTACAACTTAAAGGTCTGCCAATTGCCTTTTTATGATTGGTTAGTTTCACCATATAGTAGTTTATAGTTAGATTATACGCGCAAAGTTGCATGCTTTCAGTGACCTTGGCAATACCCAATAATTGTGATTTTTATAAAAATCTAACAAAAAACCATCATTAATGGGTATTTCAGAAAAGGCGGATTCTCCCCTACTTTGCAGTCAAGAAATAAAACTTATGCAATACCCTAAAGATGACATACAAAAAGAAATTTTGAAAGCTGCCGAAAAGGTATTCCTCGAAAACGGCTTTCCAAAGGCTTCCATGCGTGAAATTGCGCAAGAAGCACAGGTAGGGTTGAGCAATATCTATAACTATTTCAAAAGTAAGGATGATATTTTCTGTACGGTGGTACGGCCTGTAATCAGTGCATTCGAAAGAATGCTGCACGAACATCACGGTCGTTATGGAGCAGATATCATGGAGATGTATTCCACAGAATACCTACGATATGTGATAGAAGAGTACATGACATTGATACAAAAGCATCGCAAATTGTTGGTATTGCTATTTTTCCATGCACAGGGTTCTTCACTGGAAAACTTCAAGGAGAACTTCACCGAACGCTCCACATCACTCGTGAAAGAGTACTTCAGAGATATGAAAGAGAAACATCCGCAAATGAATATCAATGTAACCGACTTTTCTATCCACCTGCACACGGCATGGATGTTCACCATGTTTGAGGAATTGATCATGCACCGAGTCGGGATAGAAGATTTGGAACAGATAGTCACAGAATACATCACATTCGAAGTAACTGGTTGGAGAGAGCTTATGAAAATATAAGCTCTCTCTTTTTTTGAATGAATCTGAATATTGTTCGTTTTTAAAAGTATAATAGATTATGAAAGAGAAACTGAAAAAGAAAAAAGGAATCGCCCGCCTGTTTGAAATTGCAGGCGAGCGGAAAGGACTGCTGATCCTGGCCGGTATCTTGTCGGCAGGAAGCGCTACGTGCATGTTGGTTCCCTACTGGTCGGTATACCGCGTATTGCAGGAGTTACTGCTTCACGCCAGTGACTTAGAAAAGATAGATAGCGGGATACTGATATACTGGGGATGGTTTGCCTTCTTCGGACTGATCGGAGGATTATTGCTACTTTATGCGGCACTGATGGCCTCACATGTAGCAGCTTTCCGTATCCTATACGGATTACGTATCAAGCTATCGGAACACATCGGACGCTTATCGTTAGGATACCTGAACGGTACATCTACCGGAAGCATCAAGAAAATTATGGAACAGAATGTAGAAAAGATTGAGAACTTCATTGCCCATACCATCCCCGACCTTGTGAATGTATTGGCTACGGTCACTCTGATGTTTATCATCTTCTTCTCCCTGAATGGCTGGATGGCTGCGGTCTGTCTATTCTGTATCGCATTGAGTATAGGATTACAGTTTGCCAACTTCTTCGGGAAAAAGGCACAGGAGTTTACTAAAATCTACTTTGATACACAGGAACGAATGAGCGCCTCAGCCGTACAATATGTACGCGGCATGCCGGTCGTGAAAATCTTCGGTCAGAGCGTCCGGTCATTCCGCCGTTTCAATAGTGAGATTGAGGCGTATAAGGAATATGCACTGAAAGTATGCGATACATACGAACCCGGCATGGTGGTCTTCACCATATTACTGAACTCACTCATTACGTTTATTCTGCCGATAGGTTTACTATTACTGAGTCATGAGCCACAAAATCTGGCATTAGCCGCTGTCTATCTATTCTTTATTATTATGGGTCCCGGAGTAGCCTCCCCTATTTATAAACTGATGTTCCTCGGATCGGGTACACGGGAAATAGACGAGGGCGTAGAACGTATTGACCGTATCTTTGCCGAGCCACCCGTACCGGAAGCACAAACACCGCAAGTACCCGCCGGTTATGACATTGAATTCCTCAAGGTTAGTTTCGCTTATGAGAATAAAGCGGAGACAACTCGTACCGAAGCGCTGCGCGACATCACCTTCACAGCACGCCAAGGTGAAATTACGGCACTCGTAGGCCCCTCAGGTTCAGGAAAATCTACAGTAGCCAATCTGATTCCCCGCTTCTGGGATGTAGTGGAAGGCGAAATACGGATCGGAGGAGTCAACATCAAAAATATTCCCACCGAAAAGTTGATGGACATTGTTTCCTTTGTTTTCCAGGATAGCTTCCTTTTCTTTGATACCCTCTATGAAAATATCCGGGTAGGAAACTCCAGTGCAGGGCGCGAGGAAGTGATAGCTGCCGCAAAAGCCGCACAGTGCCATGAGTTTATAGAAAGCCTTCCGCAAGGTTATGAAACCCGCATCGGAGATGAGGGCGTCTACCTTTCCGGTGGCGAGTCGCAACGTGTCTGTGTGGCAAGGGCCATCCTGAAAAATGCCCCTATCCTGGTGCTGGACGAGGCGACTGCTTTTGCCGATCCCGAAAATGAATATAAGATGCAGCAGGCTTTGCAACATCTGATCCAGAATAAGACGGTTATCATCATTGCACACCGTCTCTCGTCCATCATTTCGGCACAGCAAATCATCGTACTGAACGAAGGAAAGCTCGTACAGCATGGGAAACACGAGATATTAAGTAAAACGGAAGGATTATATAAGAATATGTGGGACGCTTATACGGATGCGTTCCGCTGGGAACTAAACAGTAAGAAGGAGGTAAAAGAATGAATGCAATAGAAAATATTACGATAGGGCACACCGAACGCCTTCGCAAACCTGTGGGCTACACGATGCTTGCCAACCTGGTAAATATTGTCCCATTCTGCCTGTCTATCGAAGCAATCAACGTGATATTCCGTGCTTTCGATGGCAGCGGAATGCCGCTGGACATTCAACGGCTCTGGACTATTTTCATCCTGCTTGTAGTGTATGTATTTGTCATGGCGTTGGCCGAAAGGGTTTCCTACCGCGCCAATTTCCGAGGTGCCTATGAAATGAGTGCCGCAGGACGTGTCAGCCTGGCAGAGCATTTGCGGAAACTCTCATTAGGCTTCCTGTTACGCCGCGATCCGGGTGATCTTTCCTCCATGCTGATTACAGACTTTACTATGGCGGAAACAGGTATTTCGCATCATCTGCCCCAATTGATGGGTGCACTGGTGATGCCTGTACTTGCCTTCCTTGGCTTGCTATGGATAGATTGGCGAATGGCCGTTGCCATGTTTATAGCCCTGCCACTTGCCGTAGGAATATTGCTGGGCAGTACTTACCTGCAATACAAACTGAGCGGCAAACAGATTGCTGCCAAAATCAATGCAGGCAATCGCCTGGAAGAGTACTTGCAGGGAATACGGGTAATGAAAGCATATAATCTGCTGGGTGACAAGTTTGTCCGTCTGAAGAATGCCTTTGCCGAACTACGCCGTGCCTGTATCCGCCAGGAAGCATTGCTCGGCCCGTTCATACTGCTTTCCGTAACGCTGATACGAGCAGGTCTGACGTTGATGATACTTTGTGGAACGTACTTATTGATAGGAGGAAATCTATCCTTGCTCACGTTCGTTATGTTCCTCGTTGTCGGTTCCCGCGTCTTCGATCCGCTGACTTCGGCACTGACCAACTTTGCAGAATTCCGATATTTCTCCATTGCCGGAGGGCGTATCCTGACGCTGATGAACGAACCGGAAATGCAAGGAAGTAAAGAAGCCCCGGAAAGCGGTGATATCACTTTCTATCACGTATCATTCGGCTATCAGAAAAAACAGGTACTGCATGATGTATCGGTAACACTGCGTAAGAATACACTCACCGCTCTGGTAGGTCCTTCGGGCAGTGGAAAAAGCACCATGCTGAAACTATGCGCACGTTTTTACGATCCGCAACAGGGACAGGTTTTATTTAATGGAGTAGATATGAAAACCCTGGAACCGGAATCGCTGATGAGTCATATCTCAATGGTATTCCAGGATGTGTATCTGTTTCAAGATACTATTCGCAACAATATCCGTTTCGGCAAAACCGACGCTACGGACGAAGAAATAGAAGCGGCGGCCCGCAAAGCATGTTGCCACGATTTCATCATGCGATTGCCCAAAGGATATGATACGCAGGTCGGTGAAGGTGGTTGTACCTTGTCCGGTGGAGAGAAGCAGCGCATTTCCATCGCACGTGCTATATTGAAAGAAGCTCCCGTAGTGCTTCTGGATGAAGCAACGGCTTCACTCGATCCGGAAAATGAAGTGGAAGTACAGCGTGCCATCAATACATTGATTGCAGGACGTACGGTAATCGTGATTGCCCATCGCCTGAAGACGATCAAGAATGCAGATAACATCATAGTATTGGAGGAAGGACGCATTGCTGAACAAGGTAAGCATCAGGAACTACTCGATAATAAGGGGCTATACGCCAAGCTATGGAATATACAGGAAAAGACATTGGGGTGGAAGTTGTAAATTTCAAAGACCACTCAAGAAAATCCTACTAAAATAATAATTCGCCCCTACAAATTAATCACGATATGATTAACTTGTAGGGGCGGGAATTATCCATCCGAATATACTTCAGAATTTATTAATCATTTATGATAATTGGAACATCTTCAAGTCATCTTCCACATCACTGATGGTACCTATCTGAAAAGTATCTACCAAGACTTTTGCCACATTGGGCGACAGGAAGGCAGGCAGCGTAGGTCCTAAATGGATTTTCTTCACACCCAGACTCAACAAGGCCAGCAGTACGATAACGGCTTTCTGCTCGTACCAGGCAATGTTATACACAATCGGGAGTTCGTTAATATCATTCAGTTCGAACACTTCTTTCAGTTTCATTGCAATGACTGCCAGTGAATAGCTGTCGTTGCACTGTCCTGCATCCAGTACACGTGGAATGCCGTTGATATCTCCCAGAGGCAACTTATTGTAACGATACTTGGCACAACCTGCTGTCAGGATGACTGTATCTTTAGGCAACGCCTTGGCAAATTCGGTATAATAATCACGTCCCTTCATACGTCCGTCGCAACCTGCCATAACTACAAAGCGACGAATAGCACCGCTCTTCACGGCATCCACCACTTTATCTGCCAGTTGCAACACCTGATTATGGGCAAAACCACCGATGATTTCTCCACGTTCTATTTCCGTAGGCGGTTGGCATTGCTTGGCTACCTCGATAATTTCGGAGAAGTCTTTTCTACCTTCGGCATCTGCCTGAATGTACTTGCAACCGGGATATCCGGTGGAATTTGTTGTAAACATACGTTCTTTATATTCAGCGTTTGCCAACGGGGGGACGATACAGTTCGTTGTAAACAGGATAGGACCATTGAAAGTAGTGAACTCTTCACGCTGCTTCCACCAAGCATTTCCATAGTTGCCTACGAAGTGGGAATACTTCTTGAAAGCAGGATAATAGTGAGCAGGAAGCATTTCGCTATGTGTGTACACGTCGACTCCCGTACCTTCGGTTTGCTTCAATAGTTCTTCCATATCTTTCAAGTCATGGCCGCTTATCAGAATACCCGGACGCTTCCCTACTCCGATATTTACTTTTGTCATTTCCGGATTGCCATAGCGTTCGGTATTCGCTTTATCCAGTAAAGCCATAGTCTTCACACCGTATTCTCCGGTCTGGAGCACCATCTTCACCCATTCGCCTGCCGGAAGTGATTTTGTGGCAGTGGCGGCCAAAGCATGTTGCATAAAAGTATGGATAGAAGCATCGTCATATCCCAGACGCATGGCATGTTCCAGATATGCCGCCATACCTTTCAGACCATAGGTCATCAGTTCTTTCAGGGAACGCAGATCTATGTCGGGCTCACGCAACACACCCACGCTTTCCGCCTTGGAAGCATACTCATCACGTCCGCCCTGCCATTGCAATTCGTCGATTTCAGGTAGGGAAATACCTTTTTCTTTGGCTTCTTCTATTAAACGGTTACGCAATGCCATACCTTTATCCACCCTGTTCAGAATGCTTTCATCATCGAAATTGGCGTTTGTAATGGTACAGAATAAGGCATCCACAACAAAACGGTTCACTTCGGCAGCTACAGGATGTCCGGTGTTACGGAACTCATCGGTAACGACCGATATTCCACGTACCACGAACATCAGCAAATCCATTGCCTTCGCTGTATGACTTTCTTTTCCACACACACCTTTCAAAATACAACCGGTGCCTTTCATTGTCTCCTGACACTGGTAACAAAACATTTTAGCTTCCATCATCTTATTCTTTTAGTTATAAAATTGATCTTTAGATAAGATAAGCTGCATCTCAGCATAACTTTTCATGCAAGCATGAAAGTTCTGCATTCGATTTGCATTATCTTTGTGCAAAGATGGAGAGTTTATGGCAGGTAAATTGTCACGTATGTTACACCCAATCACAAAAAACTTAAAAAAGAATGGAACCACATATATTATTACAGATGCCATTATTTCGAGGCATAACAGAAGAAACGCTGTTAAAGTTCGTTCTGTTGCACCAACATACCCTTAAATCTTATAAACCGGGAGAGTTTATCGCCATGCAGGGAGATATTTACCGTTCTCTCTATATTCTGTGCAATGGAACAGTACGTACGCAAATGGTCAGTGCAGAAGGAAAACAACTCACCATAGAGACCCTCCGTGCTCCGAAACTCCTTGCACCGGCTTTCATCTTCGCTTCCGAAAACCGTTTCCCGGTGAATATCGAAACCCTGGAAATCTCGGAAGTATTGATTCTGAACAAGGATGCTTTTCTGGAATTCATGCACCAGTACCCGGTCATCATGCAAAATTTCCTGAAGTTGATTTCCGACCGGAGCTTGTTTCTATCCAAGAAGTTGAACGAGTTCGCCTTACAAAGCCTGAAGTCCAGATTGCTCAATTATATAAAGATGCATGGAGGCATCGGTTCCCAACAGGAAGTGGCACATATACTTGGGGTAGCCCGTCCATCATTGGCACGTGCCATATCTGAATTGAGCAATGAGGGCTGCATACAAATAGAAGGAAAAGAAATGTTTATTGACGAGGAGAATTCAAAGAAATACTTTTAATTCTACTTTTTCATCGTATCTTTGTACAACCAACTACCTAATATAATGAGGAAAATAACATTAACCGACAAACATCAGGAATTACTTTTCCAGATTCCGCTGTTTCGTGACCTTCCCCTTAACATCAAGCATTCGTTGCTCGACAGATTGGATATCTCCCTGTACTCGGTCGACAAAAAAGATATCATTGCCACCCAGGGAACACTCTGCAAGAAATTATATGTATTGTTGGAGGGGAAACTACGGGTAGATATTATTGACGGATTGGGAAATGAAGTCATGATAGAATATATCGTTGCGGCACGTGCATTCGCCACTCCTCATTTATTCAGTTCAGACGGAGTGCTGCCGGCAACCTTTACCGCCATGGAAGACAGTACCCTACTCACCGCCAGTAAAGAGTCCATGTTCAAGCTTATCAGCGAGGAACCTAAAATATTACACAACTTTCTTTGCATCACGGGCAATTGTAATGTCTGCACAGTATCCCGCCTGAAAACCCTATCGCGGAAAACAGTGCGCGAACGTTTTGTTGTCTACTTGCTGGAACACAAGAAAAAGAATTCTTCAACGGTCAACATCATCCACAATCAGGCAACCCTTGCCGAATATCTGAATGTAACCCGCCCTGCACTATCGAAAGAGATTAATAAGATGATAAAGGAAGGTATTATCGATATGGATGGAAAGACAGTGCAGATACTCAATGAAGCTATATTAGAAAGGTACGTATAAGAGCTTCCTCCTGATACGTACCTTCATTTATTCTCTCTCTTACTACTGTTTTACCACTTCACAAACAGCACTCTGGGATTGATGTTGACAGACACCCATCCCCAGTCTTGCCAGCTTTTATGATTGCCGCCTTTCACGATGTCCATCGTCTCCGTTCCGCGCATAATAGAATATCCGGCGGAGAGTTTCACATCCTTCATCACCGACCAGTTAATCTGATAATCGACTTCCGAACCTAATGCTTTCTTCAGATTCGGCAACTTCACCGCAGTTGAGAAATGATGGTAGTTCAAGTCCATATCCACCTTATCGGAAGCACGGAAACGTAAACCCAGACGTTTGTCAAATAAGCCGGGAGCATATCCGGGTTTAAAGTCGGACGCGTAGAAATAATCCATAGCTCCGTAAAACTTATGATGTGTGCCATACAGAACATTGAATGCCTTATACTTGTCACTGTCACTGCTGTTTCCACTTAGATAATCGGCGCTTGCCACTATCGTCCAAGTAGGTTTAAGGTTGTATGGGAAAGCATAAGCCACTTGCAGGCTGGCCATGAAAGCAGATACCTTCTGCACATTTTGGTTCTTGCCCGTCTGATAATAGAAGGCGCCGTCTACATTCCACCCATTTTCCCTGTAGGTGATATAAGTTCCCATTGTTTGCAGATAACGGGTGTGAGACTCTTTAGTAGCGGCATCTCCGGTTTCCAATCCCAGATTCATGAACAGTAAGGATGCATCAAAGGGAGTATAATCGGATTTATAGTGATACCAGAATGTCTGCATATTCTTGTAAGGCTGCGCCCCGGCCTGCACGTAATAGGTGCCGCCTATCTTAGTCTCGTCATTCTGGTTGAAAGCGAGGATAAGATGCAATTGGTTGTTGGGGTCGGCATAACCCAGTTTCAATGCATCATGATAGCGTCCGGCTATGTTCCAATCCAGTCCGCCCAGAATGCGCTCGTCATCATACGAAAGGGTCTGACGACCTAATTGTGCAAAGAAGTTTTTACCGAAATTCAGTTTAGCCCATGCCTCGTTCATGATGAAACGTCCATTCTTGTCAATCTGCGGATCTTGTCCCCATACCCCCACATGCTGAGCCGAGATTTTCATTTGCAAATCAGAACGCTTGTACTCCATAGAAAGGCGTGCACGGTTATTGATGAATCCCGCAGGTTCCTCTCCTTCATTACGGGGCATCAGAGCACCGTTACGATATTCCGCACGAGGTCTGATCTGGATGGACATTGTAAATTCATTCTCTTTTTCTGTTGTTTGCGTATACGCCATGCTTGGCAAAAGCATGAGAAGCATTGCCCAATAAGTAGTTTTCATAATGATTATCAGTTTAAATTATACGTATGAATGCTGACTCCCTGTGCAGAGGGCAGATAGTTGATGCCGTACCAGCACATTTGCAGCAAAACAAATGATATCAGAAGTAAAATTAAGGCCTTACGGTGTAACAAAGGTTTTCCAAGGCGGAAATGTATATAAATCAGATAGGAGAACCACGTAGCGGCCGCCCATGTCTCCTTCGGATCCCACGACCAGTAATGTCCCCACGCCTCTTTTGCCCATACAGCCCCCGACAGCATGCCTAATGTCATGAATGCCAATCCTACATAAGTCAGATTATCGCATAGGTCCATCTCCCGGCTGTCAATCGGCTCCTTCTTGAACCAAAGCAGATAAATAGCCATCACGGTGGCCGCACCTAGCATAGCATAGGCAAACATATATACAATGACATGAGGTGTAAACCACGGACTTTGCAAAGCCGGCATCAAAGTTTTGTTATGTATTTCCGGTTTGAAGATATTGATGCAGATAAATACCAGTGACAGGATAAAACTGAAACTGAGTATCCACTTATACCTCCAACGGCTGTATGTGATGAGTCCTGCCAGTGGAAGAAAGAAAGAGTACCACAGGCGCGTCTCTCCCATCGTCCGCATAGGCGGACGTTCCAGGGAAATCCACATTCCCACAATAAAGCAGAAGAAGATAGCAAGCCCAATCAAGGTAAGCCCGCCAACAATATACGGTTTTCTCCCGCGCCAGGCGGCAAAGGCACCGAATCCCCAGAAGTGCAGGGCGGCAATTGAAAACGGTACAAAATAATCCCACGTCATTCTGCGTCCTCCTCTTTTCTTTTTTGTGCGTTAACAAACAGACAGATAACTCCCAACACCATCATGATAATGCCCGTATAGACAGCAGGCAGCCACGGATCACGTACCAGTTCAAACACACTGATATCGCTCCAGCGCCCTTTCGTATCATCATAACTCAATTGATAAATATTCCATCCGGCCACATTCAGGGGATGGTTCACTGCAATCGTATCTTCCACCTGTTTGCCGTCTTCCGTGTAAACTTTCACTGTAGATGCAAAACGCTGCGGCTCGCGTTCCGGCATGATAAGGCTTGTCAACGAATCCAGACGCAATGCTTTATATGGGAAAATAAAACTACCGCAACTTACCCACCCCTCCTTTGCCGCTTTCGTCTTTTGATTGATAGCCTGTAAATAAACGGCATACGTGGCTCCCATCGAATGGAATTCGGTAAACTTCACCGTATCTTCCGTAGCCACAGAAGCCGCCCAGGGAATCGTTTGCCGGATAGTCACCAGCCAATCGGACAGTTGCCCCTCCGTTACACCTTCTTCCAGCAACAAATGTTCCGGTGCTTTCTCAGGCAATGTACGGCCTGTTTCATTATCAATCAACATCAGTTTCGGAGGATACTCGTCAATCGTGAAGTCTTTCAGCTCAATGGCCAGCGGAAGTTCTATCAATTTACCGTGCCCATCCATTGCACGCCATTCGGCATTATCTATCCGGGTAGTCATTTTCAGCCGCTGCATATCGGCATTTCCCAAGGTTGCCGTAATCAAGGCAATGAACAGCCCGGCATGGTTCAAAAGGAAAGCAAGCTTCTTCCATCTGAATGGAAATCCGGCACGAAGCGTAGTCAGCCCCAGTACAGTCACCATCCAGATATAAAGCAATACAAAAGGCCATGCCGAAAGCATTCGTGAAAAGCCAAGCATATCTGCCGGATGACCGGAAGGGATCTGACGGATAAGTCCCATCACCACCGTAATGCCCGCCACCCATAAAAGAGAAGAGACAGCCGATGTATAATGGCTCATCCAACCGAAGAAATAAACACGTTTGCGCAGGCAATGCATAGCAACTATTCCGGCTATATATAAAACCAGAACTATGATGTTCACCGGACAGGCAAACAGACTCCAATCTATTTCACCGATTGTAATCTGTAGCAGCCATCCTGTCACCAACAGTCCTGCGCCTATCAGGCATCCTTCTTTAAATCCCCACGGTCTGATCCACATATCTCTGTTTTATTTCTGGGCCAGGCGACCGTTAGCTTTCGCTTTTTCCAGCCACGCAGGTACAGTTGTTTTCAAGAATTTCTCTTTAGCTGCTCTTTCCGCATCCATGTCGAGGCCAATATATTGTTGTGCTTTCTCTTTGGTTGAAATATCCGGCATCGGCACATCATCCGTAAAACCATGCTTAGCCAATACTCTTGATACAGCCAGACGAGCCTGCATAGCTTTGTCCAATCCATGTGAAAGGATACGTTGGATTTCCTGCGGAGCGTGGAAAGAACCACCGTGAGAAGCCACACCGAAATCCCAACGCCACTGCGCCTGACGGATAAGGGCAAGTACGTCTTTCATCTGATCTTCCGTAGCACCCTTGTCCCATGCAAACTTAGCCTCGATATGAGCCTTGGCAAGTTCCTGTTCCAAACGGTTACGTATTTCGTTAGCCTTACGCTGACGTTCGTACACATTGTTACGCAGTGTTTCTTCACTTTCGCGGTGGCAAGTCTGACAAGTGCGGTCTATCATCGCCAGCGGGCTTTGAATATGGTGATCGCTGAATTTCACACCACCTTCGCTCTTATAAGGCATGTGACAATCTGCACAAGACACACCTCTCTGACCGTGAATACCCATCTGACAGATTTCATAATCAGGATGCTGCGCTTTCAATATCGGAGCACGGCTCAGTTTATGAATATAGTCATAGAAACCTTCATTATCATAATAAGCCTCCATATCTTCCACAGTAAAGCCTTTATCCCAGGGGAAAGTCAGGTACTTACCATCACCCTTGAAGTAGTACTCCACGTGACACTGCGCACAAACCAGCGAACGCATTTCCTGCGGAGTAGCTTTCGTAATATCTCTGCCCTGGCGTGCAAAAGCCTCGATCAATGCCGGACGGCTGATGTGCAGGTTCATATTTTCCGGTTCGTGGCAATCGGCACATCCGATAGGATTTACGATCTCATCGCCCATTGCTCCCCACTTATTATTATAGAATGCATCCACACCGATAGCCTCCATCATACGGGGAACATCCGGACTCTTACAAGTCCAGCAGGTAGACGGTTGCGGACCATCTTCGGGAGTAGCAGGCGCACCTGTACGAAGACTAGCCGTAATATCCTCTATCGCATGCATATGGCCACGCGGAGTCGAATAATCCTTTGAAAAAGCATATCCTGCCCACAGAACCACCATTTCGGGACGTTGTTCCAATACATCAACCGCAATGTTTCCGTTGAACTCACTCTGGAAATCCGTCTTCGCTGTCTCCGTCCAGGTCTGATATTCACGGGGGAAATCACTTTTGAACACTTCATTACGGGCTTCAATGCCTGTAATAACAGTCCTGCGGTTATTGAACACGCTTTCTAATTCCGCCCGCCTCTCCATCAATGCGGAAACACATAATCCTAATACAAACACGACTACCATCGAACCACCGAACAGCAGCCAGCCTTGCCATGATTTCAATTTCTTTTCCATAAGTATATTGATTTTATTTCATTATTTCTTAAGCATCTTTTGCAGCCAGTCCGGAACGGGCGATTCGGGATAAGGTACCAGAGCATTGGGAGTAGATGACAACGAATTGCTTCCACCATGCGGCACATCCCGGTGACAATCCCAGCAAGCCTTACCCTCGCCTACCTGAGACATCATATAATCTATTTTCCCGGTTTTCACAAACTCCGCATTCAACTGCGTATGGCAACGGATACAGTTGTTCATAATCACCTCTGAACTGGCTTCATGCGCCCTGATAACCTGCGGCTCGCTCTTTGTCAAAAAAGCAGCTACATGCTTCATACCATCCATCCCTTTGAACGTCCATTTCTTAACGACATTCTCATGAGGAACATGACAGTCATTGCAAGTGGCATCCCGACTATGTGAACTGTGGAACCATGTAGCGTAGTAAGGTGTCATGATATGACAGTTCACGCATGCCGACGGCTCATCCCCCAAATAGGTATGTGCCCGCAGCAGATACATGAACAAGCCTCCCCCGCCTACCACAATACCGCAGATAATTACCGCAGCCACTTTCCATTTGTACGAAGGTAAAAACCTGTTTATAAATGACAATTTCTTCATAGGAAATAGTATTTTTCACAAAAGTAGGGGCTTTATTTTTAAAAAAGTGTAATAATGATTACATCTTTTGCATAGTTTTGCGCTATCTTTACATAGTTTCGTTGAGTAATTATCCACCCTCATCCGTATATTCTTTAAACACCTAATGTTATTGATAGAATATGAAAGCACTTAGTTTATTGATATGCCTTCTTTTTTCAGGAATATTACAGGCCCAGGAGGTAAAAATCGCCTTCCAGCAGCAATTGCCGAACAGCCATCCGCGTTATCTGACAGACAGCGACAGTAAGAGTGAAACCCTGAATCTGATAGAAAAAGAAGATTGGGCAAAAGACGTATTTGAGAAATTGAAAAGGCGAACCGATCTTTATGCTAAACTGACAGACGCCCAACCGGACTGGTTACTTTCGCGCCTTGCCATGTATTGGAAGTCTCATGCTACGGATGTATATATAAAAGGTGAAAACTTCGACCATGCCGGAGGCGAAAAAGCACCGGCACCCACCGTTCGCTATACCGGTACGCGCGGCACATTTGCCACCCACGGACGTCCCCGTCTGGAAGATGTAGTGCCATACGATGACGATGCGGAAGGAAATGTGGCTTTCTGTAACAATGCCTTGCCCGGCCGCCCTATGGAGAGTGTACATCCTTCTAAAACCGGACGCAATATTGAGAGCCTGAACCGTGAAATCATGGGTATCGCCCGTGATGCCGCCTTCCTCTACTGGCTTACCGGAGAAGAAAGATATGCAAAACTCGCCGCCGGAGTATTCGACACCTATATGACTGGCATCTATTACCGGAATGTTCCCATCGACCTCAACCACGGCCATCAGCAAACGCTGGTAGGCATGAGTTCTTTCGAGGTTATTCACGAAGATATTCTTTATGACATCGTTCCCCTTTACGATTTCCTGTATGACTACCTGAATGCCCGGCATACCGACAAAATAGATATATACGCAGGAGCTTTCAAGAAATGGGCGGACAATATCATCGCAAACGGTGTTCCTCACAATAACTGGAATCTGATGCAGGCTCGCTATGTTATGAATATCGGTATGATACTGGAAAACAATAAGCAATATGCCGATGGTAAAGGACGCGAATATTACATTGATTATGTACTCAACCGTTCCAGTATCCGCCAATGGAGTCTGAATAAATTAGCCGATTATGGTTTCGATCCGAAGACAGGCATCTGGGCCGAATGTCCCGGATACAGCAATGTAGTACTGAATGACTACACCAGTTTTGCTACCCTCTTCGACCGGAACCTGAATTATGACCTAGTGAAAGCAATGCCGGTTCTCTCTAAAGCGGTAGCCGCTACTCCGCAATATTTATTCCCCAACCGGATGATCTGTGGTTTCGGCGACACCCACCCGGGATATCTGAACACCAACCCTATATCCCGCATGATACGAAATGCACAGCACAACGGAAAAAAAGAGCAGGAAGAATACTTCACTGCCATGCTGAAATGCTTCCATCCCGATGCGGGAAAAACCAAAGACAATAAAAAAAGTGTCCCCGTCTCTATCAGTTCTTTCTTTGATGAAAAGCCATTGGAACTGAATCCCAATATCGAAGCCGGAAAAATAGAACAATATGTCTCTCCCTTCTTCTATGCACCGAACGTTTCCTGGCTGGTACAACGAAACGGAATGAATCCCCGTCACAGCCTCATGATTTCCCTGAATGCCAGTGAAGGAAACCACATGCATGCTAATGGCATATCCATGGAACTTTACGGTAAGGGATATGTTCTGGCTCCTGATGCCGGAATTGGCCTCTATTTATACAGTGGGCTGGATTATCTGGAATATTACTCTCAATTTCCCAGCCATAACACGGTATGCGTAGACGGCATTTCCAGTTATCCGGTTATGAAAAGTAACCACTCCTTCGATCTTAAATCCAGTTTCCCAGTTTCTTCCGAACCGGGAAAAGCTTTCACTTCCGTAACCTATAGCGATGTTTCTTTCCGTGAACCGGAAAGCCGTGCCGACCAGACCCGTATGATGAGCATCGTCACTACCGGTCCGGAAACCGGTTACTATATAGATATCTTCCGCAGCCGGAAAGAACGCGGCGGTGATAAAATGCATGATTATTTCTACCATAATCTGGGGCAAACTCTAACACTGACAGGCACAGACGGTGCAGACCTGAATCTACAACCCACCGAAGAACTGGCCTTTGCCGGTGCTCACCTTTATGCTTATTCTTATATCTATGATAAAAAGTCAGCTATTACTGACAAAGATATAAAAGCTACATTTACCATTGCCATGCCCGACAAGGATGACATTTCAATGAACTTGTGGATGAAAGGAGAAACGGACCGGGAAGTTTTCACCGCCCTGTCTCCCATGACGGAAGGTTTGAGCCGTACCCCGGGGATGCCATATAATATCAAAGAACAACCTACCCTGACTTTTGTAGCCCGCCAGAAAGGAGAAGCCTGGAACCGGCCGTTCGTCGCTATCTATGAACCCTCATCCGTAAAAGAACCCGGCTGCATTACCGAAGTAAGCTTCCCCGAAGTAAAAAGCAAAACAGAAAACAGCGCCACCAGCATATTTGTCGTACAGAAAGATGGACGTATAGATTATATCCTGTCATCAGATAACCCTACGGATATCTGCACCAGTGGAAAAATGAGTGCACAAGCCACCTATGCTTTATGGGGAAATAAAAAGGGCGATGACTGTACCTTCTTTTTAGGACATGGCACATTGCTAAGCACCCCGAATGTAGTTATCAAGGCGGAAACTCCCGCAGAGGTATTACTGGAATTCAAGAAAGGGGCATGGTACTACACTGCATCCGCCGATTGCACCATCAGCATCAAAAAGAAGACGTATAAACTAAAAGCCAATACAGCGGAAACGGAATTGAAGTGAAAATAACAGCATCAAGTCCATACCATCTCCATACATGGTCCGTAGCATCTCCGTACGCCCTCCATAGTATCTCCGTAGCTATTCCGTAGCTGCTCCATAGCTATAGACACGGAGCAGGTACGGACTTGGTACGGATCAGATACGCCCCTACCCGTAAGCCAATAAGTCAGCAAAGACTCCCCGACTGCCGAATAATCATCCTAAACCTGAATATTTTCGTTCTTTTTCCTTATATTTGCTGTACAGAAACATAATGCATAGAAACGAAAGATATCATATTGTGAAGAACATATCAAAATATATCATCTTGCTATTCCTACTGTTTAGCTTCCTTCCGGGCTATTCCCTCCCCTCCGTCTTCCGGGGACTATCCGTCACCGAAGGACTTTCCGATTTAGTAGTAAATGCACTTTATAAAGACTCCATTGGTTATGTTTGGATAGGTACCGGCAATTCCCTGGAACGTTTTGACGGCACACGTCTGAAACATTTCCTGATTTCCGGAGCAAATGAGAAAATCAAACGAGTCAATGCTATTGCCGAAATGGAGGGCAACCAGATATGGATGGGAAATGGTATGGGACTTTGGCGAGTGAATACCGAAAAAGATATCCTCGAACCGATTGCTGCTGAAACATTACACTATGGCGTCCGAAGCCTCCTACCTGATGGAAAAGGTACTTTATATATAGGGAGCGAGGCCGGTCTGTTTATCTATAAAAACGGGAACCTGGAACAAAAGCTCATAGATCCCAATGTCCTTTCAGCCTCTAATATCATCACCGGACTAAATCTTAGTGAAGATGGCACTCTTTGGATAGCTACCAACGACGGGCTTTATTCCCTGACACTTGCCGACAAGAAAATCGCCCCTTATCATAATATAGTAGAAAACAAGCATCTTTGCTCTTACAACAATATCACCCGCATCGGCAACGTACTTTATCTGGGTACGATGGGGCAAGGCATTATCAGCTTCGATACGCAAACACATAAATTCAGGCACTTCATCGATGTAGGGTGCAATGTGATATCTTCGCTGTCCAGTGATGGTGAAGATATGTTGTATGTGGGTACAGATGGAAATGGAGTACATTTCATTTCTACCAAACAAATTAAAGTTCTACGCTCTTTCCGCCACGAGCCGGGAAAAGACGAAAGTATCCGTTCCAACTCCGTATACTCCCTTTTAGTGGATCGTGAGGGGCTTATCTGGATAGGTTTCTATCAACTGGGATTGGATTACAGTCTATACCAGAGCGGACTTTTCTCTACTTACAGTTATCCCCCGTATTTTGACTCCAAAGATATGCCCGTCCGCAGTATCGCAATCACCGAACATGAAAAGTTAGTCGGCTCCCGCGACGGCCTATTCTATATAAACGAAGAGGAACGACGCTTCAAAAACTTTAAATCTCCCGAATTGCGTTCCAGTATGATCTTCTGTATCTACAAATTTCAGGATAAATATTACATCGGAACTTATGGCGGAGGTATGTACATATTCAATCCTGCTGATCTCACTATCCACGACTTCGAACCCAACGAACCGCAGCCTTTCATGCGGGGACAGATTTTCAGTATAAAAGCGGATGCTAAAGACCAATTGTGGATAGGTACCTCAATGGGCCTCTATTGTTATAAGGATGGGAAAAGAATCAAACACTACACCAGTGCCAACTCCAAATTACCCGAAGGAAATGTTTACGAAATCTATTTTGATTCCACTCACAAGGGATGGATTTGTACGGAGAATGGCATGTGCATCTGGGACCCCTCTTCCGAAAGTTTAAAAACCGACATCTTTCCGGAAAATTTTATTCATAAAGAAAAAATCAGAGTTGTATATGAAGACTCCGACCATAATCTTTATTTCCTGCCGGACAAAGGAAGTATGTGTATATCCGACCTCTCCATGAGCCGTTTCAGAAGGTTGCAACCTGATACACAACTGGAAGGAAAAGATGGTATGTTTATTCTGGAAGATGACGAAAAATGGCTCTGGATAGGAACCAATAACGGACTCTACCGCTACGACAAGAAAGAAACTTTTATTCCTTATAATTTCATAGACGGTATTCCCAGTTCTATTTTCACACTGTGCCCTCCCATACAGGACCAACAGGGAAATATATGGATGGGAAATTCCAAAGGGCTGATTTATATGAACTTCAAGGAAAATAACCAGATGAAAAGATATACTTATCCGCTGACTATTACAGATATTTATGTCAATGGAAAGAAATCGCTTCATCCTATTATTGAAAGTGGAAAAGTTCCTGAAATACAACTTGAATCCTCGCAAAACAACCTGACATTTCACTTCTCCGGTTTTACCTATACCGAACCGGCTTATATGACTTATGAATACAAATTGGAAGGTGAAGATGAAGACTGGCAGATACTGACCGGAAAGTCTGAAATTACTTATTATGACTTGTCATCCGGAAACTATCTTTTCAAGTTACGCTATATCGGGAACCCTGATTCTGAAATACACACCGCTGTCCACATTGCCTATCCTGTAGAAACATGGAGCATCATTGCCGTTTCCATTGCTTTAGTTTTTATCGGCTACATTTACTATCAGCGTAAGAGAAAAGCGAAGCAAACGAAAAATATTCAAATCCAGCTTCCGGAAGATGTGCAAGAGCCTGAAAAGCAAGAAAAGACAGTAGAATCAAAATATAAAACCAATAAGATAAGCACGGAAGAATGTCAGCGCCTGACAGAAAAACTGGAGGCTCTGATGCTTCGTGATAAGCCATATACGAACCCAGATCTGAAAATAGCCGATCTGGCAACAATGCTCGGCAGGTCAGCACATACTTTATCTTATCTGTTCAATCAACATCTGAACCGTAATTATTACGATTATATCAATGATTACCGTATTGAGGAGTTCAAGCGCCTTATCAACGAAGACGAGTATTCCAAATATACACTGGGAGCACTTGCCGAACTCTGCGGTTTTAGCTCACGCGCCTCCTTCTTCCGCTATTTCAAGAAGGCTACCGGCATCACTCCCAATGAATATATCCGGAGCATCGGAAAGAATAACGACGAATAATCTATAATACTAAGATATACTCCATTATTTTTCGCACTTATCTTTCAGCAATTGAAAGATAAGTGCGTTTTTGTTGCATCAGATTTTCCGTCCAATTCACCCCGGAGTCTCAAATTATTAGTTGATACTACGAGTCTCAAATTCTTAAACAGCTATATTACAGCAAATTAATTAGTTTTTAGTCTAAGTTAATGAGATGAGATTTGTTAAGCACTATAAAAAATTGTTTTCCGTTTTTTACCTTTTATATTTGCAATCGTAAAGCTAACGTAAAACGTAACCAAAGTCTGAAGCAATGGAAAACAAAAAGATGACATCCGTTCAATTGATAGCTGACTCTTATACGAGTTACCACCGCTCCGTCTATCTCTATATATGTTATAGAATAAACAGTAAAGAAGAAGCTGAAGACATAGCCCAAGATGTATTTCTGCGTTTAATGGACTATAAGCAAATGCTCCGTCCGGACACCGTAAAGTTTTTCATTTACACCATATCCCGTAATCTGGTGAACGATTACCTGCGCCGTCACTATAAGAAGCAAGAAATAACATCTTATATATATGATCATGCAACGACCTGTACCAATGAAACGGAAAACCAGATTATTGCCAATGATTTACTGGCTTGTGAAAAGCGCAAACTGCGCACTCTTCCGGAACAACGCAGAAAGATTTATATCATGAACCGTTTTGAGGATAAATCCTCATCGGAAATTTCCGCCAAATTGAACCTTTCACGCCGTACGGTCGAAAACCATTTGTTTATCAGCCGGAAAGAAATACGTGAATATATGAAACAATGTATCTAATTAGAGTACAATAGAAATAATAGTGTTAATTTTAAATTTATAAATTATGAGGAATGAATTTCTGAAATTCTCATCGAAAAGAATTTTATTCTCAGCAGCAATGGCATCTGCGCTCTGTGTAGGTAGCCCGCAGCAGGCTTTTGCCAATGTTAATGAGGTACAAGCCATTATGCAGGCCGGTACAGTAAAAGGTACCGTAGTGGATGCCACCGGTGAACCCATCATTGGTGCCAACATTATGGTGAAAGGCACCACGAACGGTTGCATTACCGACATTGACGGTAATTTCAGCCTGAGTAATGCAAAAGGGACTTTAGTGGTTTCATTTATAGGCTATAAGTCACAGGAGATTGTGGTAAAAGGAAATGAAACCAATCTGAAAGTGGTTCTGGCAGAAGATTCGGAAATGCTGGACGAAGTGGTGGTTGTAGGCTACGGTACACAAAAGAAAGCTACAATGACCGGTTCGGTAACAGTGGTGAATCAGAAGATGTTAGAGAATAAAGGAACAATGTCCAGTCCTGTACAGGCATTGCAAGGCCAGGTTCCCGGAGTCATTATCACGCGTAACTCTACAGCCCCGGGCGATGAAAGCTGGAACATGAGTCTGCGCGGTGCAGTTTCAAAAAACACGACCAGTCCGTTAGTCATTATCGACGGCGTGGAATATGAAAGCGTAAACGAATTGCGTTTGTTGAATCCCTCTGATATTGAGTCTATCAACTTCTTGAAAGATGCTTCGGCTTCCATCTACGGTAGCAAAGCTGCCGGTGGTGTAGTATTGGTAACTACCAAGAAAGCCCAGGCAGGCAAGGTACAGGTAGACTACAGCGGTTCGGTTACAAGTAAGTTTATCGGTCTGTCTCCTCATCTGATGAGCCTGGAACAATGGGCTTCCTCCGTGATAGATGCACGTACCAATGACGGTTACGGTGACGATGATACCTGGATGCGTTACGCAAAACTGGCGTTGGCGTATAAAAATCAGTATATCAATCTTGACCACACTACGAATCCTTTTGGTAATGCCTTCACAGACGTAGCGGACTTTGTATTTTTCGATACGAACTGGCAGGATATCATGTGGGGAACAGCTGCTTCAACGCAGCACGAACTTGCCATAGCAGGTGGTTCGGATGCCTCAAAATACCGTCTGTCTTTAGGCTATATGTATGATGACAGTAACTTGAAGTGGGGTAACAACAATAATAATCGTTATAACCTGCGCTTGACAAATACCTTTAAACTGTCTGACCGCGCTTCTATTGAGTCGGTAATTGCCTATAACCGTCAGGATCAGGTGGCACCCACACAGATTGGTTCGGCACTGACCACCAACTCACAGCAACCGGGTTTCCCGTCTGCTACCGCTAATGGCAAACCATACGCATGGGGAACATGGGGTGCACCCAACTGGTATTGTGAATTGGGCGGTGACAACAAGCTGAAAGTATCTGCTATCAACATCAGCGAGACATTCAGATATTCCATCCTGAAAAATCTGACAGCTTCTGTAACGGCCGGTTATAATACATCAACAGCCATCCGTGATAAACAAAGTAAAGCGATTGACTGGTATAACTATGCGGGTGACCGCGTGGTTCGCAGCAATCCGACGGAGGACAAGAGTTCGTATTCCAAGTCCAATTCACGTACCGACTTTTACTCATTGTCCGGACACATTGACTGGTCGCATATCTTTGCCGATGTTCACGATGTAAAAGTGATGGTGGGGTCGCAATATAATCTGAAAGAGTATGAAGGCACTTTCCTCTATACAGAAGGTATACTGCCCTCATTGGAAATTCCCAATAGCACAAAAGATGTTGTTTACCTGAAGAATGGTGACGACAAATCATCCAAATGGCAAGAGGCTGTAATGTCTTACTTTGGCCGTATCAACTACAATTATCGTTCTAAATACATGTTGGAAGCACAGGGACGTTATGACGGTTCTTCCAAATTCCAGCCCGAAAACCGTTGGGTATTCTACTGGGGTACCTCTGCCGGATGGAGAATTTCGGAAGAAGCATTCATGAAGAACCTGACGTTTGTAGACGAATTGAAGCTAAGAGCTTCTTACGGTAGCGTAGGTAATCAGAGTGGCGTTGACCGCTATGACGGTGCACAGTTATACAACTTCACCCCCAGTGGCGGTGCGTTGATAGGTAATGGAAAAATCTCTTATGTAGACACTAACGGTAAGTTGCCGAGTACCGACCGTACATGGGAACGCATCCATAATTACAATATTGGTCTTGATTTCGGGTTCTTGCGTAACCGCCTGACGGGTATGGCAGAAATCTTCTGGAAGAAGAGTGACAATATGTTGATCGACGTAATCTACCCGGGTATTCTGGGCGACAAAGCTCCCACAGCGAACTACGGTGCATTCAAGGCACACGGTTGGGAAGGTATGATCAACTGGTCGGATAAGATTGGAAAAGTAAACTATCATATCGGCGGTACTTTTACCTACACCACCAACGAATTAGTGGATAACGGTGGCAGTGGAGCCATCAAAGCAGGTGTACGCTCCGACCGTGAAGGATATCCCCTGAATTCTGTATTCGGTCTCCGTTACTGCGGTAAGATTCAGACAGAAGAACAACTGAAAAAGTATGTGGATAAGTATAAAAACACCAGTACTATCGGTACACTCAACAATCTGCGCCTTGGCGATAACATGTTCGAAGACGTGAATAAGGATGGCAAACTGACAGAAGAAGACTTAGTATATCTGGGTACAGACGATCCTAAAGTACAATTCTCCATCAATGCAGGTCTGGAGTGGAATGGTTTTGACCTTGCCATCGTTTTCCAGGGAGCAGGCAAACGTACTATCTGGCGTGAGGAAAGTACATGGAGAATTCCGATGCGTGCCGTTTATCTGAACACGAGCGATCAGCACATAGGCAACACATGGTCTCCGGATAATCCGGGTGCATTCTTCCCTGCACTGACTAACCAGTCCGAACTTAACAACTACAACTACCAATGTTCTTCATGGTCGGTAGAAGACGGAGCATATTTGCGCTTGAAAAATGTCACTCTGGGTTATTCACTTCCGGCTTCTCTGCTTGCCAAAACAAAAATATTAAGTAAGGCGCGCGTATATGTGACAGGTAGCGATTTGTGGGAACACAGCAAAATTAATGATGGATGGGATCCGGAAGCAAATCGTAAAGTGGACAACTCCAAGCGATATCCTTTCCTGCGCACTGTAACTTTTGGATTGAATTTAACCTTTTAATTGAAGACAAAAATGAAAAAATATACAATTAAATCTATCTTGATACTGGCAATAGGATGTATGTTACATTCCTGTCTCGACCTGGATCCGAAAGACCAGATTGCCGATGGCAACTATTGGCAGACTGCTACAGACTTCAAGTTGTTCTCCAATCAGTTCTATGGCTGGACACGCGATTTCAAAAACAGCGTCTACGATGCCCCCCACTCCGATAAGCGTTCCGACCTTATTATGGATAAAGGCAGCAAGAATGTATTTGCTAACGGAACCAACAGCATACCGGCTTCCGACGGCAACTACACCGATGCATACAATCGCATCCGTCGTACAAATATCCTCTTACAGAAAGCAGAGAGTTTTGCAAACCAGAGTGACATCGCACAATATATCGGTGAAGCCAAGTTTTTCCGCGCTTACTGCTACTTTGACCTGTTGCAGCTTTTTGGAAATGTCATAGTAGTCACTACACCGATTGATGTTACTGCTCCCGAAATGCAAGCAGCACGCAACGACCGCAGCGAAGTAGCCGACCTCATCATTCAGGATTTGAAAGATGCCGCCGAATTACTTCCCGTCACTTCCACAGTGGAAAAAGGACGTGTAGGTCGTGAAGGCGCCTGGGCAATGCTTTCCCGTGTAGCACTCTACGAAGGTACATGGCAAAAGTTCCGTGGTAACACAGCTCGTGGTAAAGACTTGTTGGACATTGCGGCAAATGCAGCAAAGGAAGTGATCAACACTAAAAACTTCTCACTGTTTGCACCTGCCATTCTGGGCGACAGTGCACAGAAGTACATGTTTATCCTGGAAGATACAAAATGTAACCCTGCCGGATTACAGAAAAGCGCCAATACGGAGTATATTTTCTCCCGCCGTCATGACGAAGCGTTGGCTCCTATCGGTGTAAATATCACAAAAGAGTGTTTGGCAAATGCCCAAATGATCTCTCATAAGTTTGCTGCAATGTATCTCTGCCAGGATGGACTCCCCATTGAAAAATCGGAAGTATATAAAGGAGACCTGAAGATTTTGGACGAATACCTGAACAGAGATAACCGTATGGTTTATACCCTCTGCAAACCTTATGAATATTTTTGGAGTAACCTGAATTCACGCGTTAACTGGACAGGTGATGCCGCTGACCGCGCTTCAGCTTCCATCAAAGGATTGGTGCCTACCAGCGGAAGTGGTTATAACAATCAGAAGTGGGCTTGCGAACGCTATGTGAACGATACCTATGAAAGCTACGACTACCCCATCATCCGCTATGCAGAAGTTCTGCTGAACTATGCCGAAGCAGTATTTGAACGGGATGAAAAGATTTCTGACGAAGACCTGAACCTCTCTCTCAACTTGGTTCGTTGCCGCATCAACACCAAAATGCCCAAGCTGACCAATGCATTTGCTACAACTCACGATCTGGATATGAGAACTGAAATTCGCCGTGAGCGTACCATTGAATTGTTCAACGAAGGTTTCCGTATAGACGACCTGAAGCGTTGGAAGACAGCTGAAACGGAAATGCCGCAGGACTTCCTGGGTATCAGATGGACAGGTACAGAGTTCCAGAACAAATGGCCGGGCGTTACCAATGAAAGAAACAGCGACGGTTTCATCATTCTGGAGTCAGGACGTAAATGGGAAGATAAGCACTATCTTTACCCATTACCTACCGACCAGTTGCAGTTGAACCCGAACCTGAAACAGAACCCGGGTTGGGGAGAATAAATCAATGTTTTTCATTCATAAAAAGAAGATAACAACATGAAGAATAGAAATTCTATATATCAAGGCTTGAGCCGGGCATCCATTGGGATGCTGGCGGCCTGCATGGCTCTGACTGCATGTGATAAGGATCAAGAATTTACTCCTGCCATGCCCGAAGCCAAACTGATCAACGGCATCACATTCAAGGTAAGTGAGAACCTGCCGCTTGCCATTGGCATGGACTCTACCATTGTTTTTGCGATTGATGCTCCCGAAGAACTGGAAGATCGTTCCATTATCTGGAAGTCAACCGACGAAACTGTTGCCAAAGTTTCGCAGCAAGGCACTATTACCGGTATAGCCGAAGGTACAGCCATCATTAGTGTGACTCCCGCTATAGGTTTCGGTCCATCAGCCTCAGTAACGGTCAATGTAATACCCGAAATCATAAAGGCTACCGATATGACGTTAGTCAATCCGAAAGAAGGAGAAGACATTTATGAAACAGACCGGATTCAGTTGGAAGCATCCATCCTTCCGGCCAATCACACCTATTCTTATTTGACCTGGGCAAGCAGTAACCCAAGCATCGCTACAGTATCAGAAAATGGCTTAGTAAACTGCCTGACACCGGGCAAGGCAATCATTACAGCTTACACACACGACCGTAGTGGTGTATCTGCCTCTTATGAGCTGAATATCAAAGAGTACATTCCGGTAGAAAGTGTCTCTATCTCTGCTTTGACAGAACCGCTTTGTATCTCTCGCGGCCCGGTTCAGCTGAATGTTGCTTACACACCCGCCAACGCTACCACAGGTTCAGTAGACTGGACTTCAAGTGACGAAAACATTGCTACGGTAGATTTGGGTGTTGTAACACCGAAGGGTTTCGGAACTGCTACTATTACGGCAACTTGTAAGGCAACAGGTCAGACGGCTTCCGTATCTGTAACCGTAGAAAGCGGTTGGGTGATTTGGGATGGCCAGAATAATTTCGATGGCTGGAAAATTGGACAGGCTTATTCGAGCTATGTGATAGAAGACGGCAAAATGGTGGTTACAGCCGGTGCCCAAAACGCTACCATGAGGCGTGCGGACTTGAGTTTCAGGAATGTCCCCATCAACCTTGATTTCTCCAACTATCCGATACTTGCCATGCGTTCCACACTGCCAGTTGGCGGAAAAGGAATCGGACAAGGTGGTGCATATACACTGGACATGGTAACTAAGTCCGGAAATGCCGGTAGAGCCCATGTCGGAGAACTTCTGAGTGATGGTACGAATCTGATATATTATGATGTACCGTCTATCAATGCAGCATTAGGCAATGGTGTGGTAGAAGCCAATACCTTCCAAATCAAGGTTGCGGACATTTATAATGAGAACCTGCCTACCGGCCAATATACGGTTTACTGGATCCGCACATTCAAGAGCATAGCCGAAGCGAAAGCCTTTGCAGAAGCGGAGATAGCAACCGGAAACTAAAATACAACTCTAAAGAATACTCACAATGAAAAAGAATTTGATATTCGCATTAGGTCTCTCACTGGTAACAGGCTTCACAGCCTGTTCCAGTGAAATCAAGGACGGAACAACAGACATCGACAGTTGGGAGATGCCTTATGAAGAAGTAGTTGCCAAATACACCTACACTCACCCTTGCGCCATGTTCAACGAGGCCGACTTTACACGTGTGAAGACGATGCTCGATAACGGTAGCGCACCGCAGGCAGTAAAGGATGAATTTAATTTGCTGAAGAGCAGCCAATTTACAAATGTTACCTATACTCCTACGCCTACCGAAAAGATAGTACGTGGTGATGCTACAGGAACGGGAACAAATGAGAACTACAGCAATGCAATGCGCGATGCCGCCGCTGCCTACCAACTATCATTGTTGTGGAAGCTGACAGGCGACACGAAATATGCCGATGCTTCCATCAAAATTATGAATGCTTGGGTAAAGGTGTGCAAGGAAGTAACCTCAAACGATTCCAATCACATGCTTGCCGCAGGTGCACAAGGTTATACTTTCGCGAATGCAGGTGAAATCATGCAAACTTATGCAGGTTGGGCAGCCAACGATCTGACCGCCTTCAAGAAATGGATGAAAGATGTTTTTGCTCCCAAAAACCTGGACTTCATGAAACGTCATCAAGGTACTTGCAGCGATCACTACTGGTCTAACTGGGATTTAGTGAATATGTGTTCGTACCTTGCCATCGGTATCCTGAATGAAGACGACGAAATGGTAAATTATATAGTGAACTACTTCTACAATGGAGCAGGCAACGGCTACATCGGCAAACTCATTCAAGGCACTTTCACCGATCCGTTGGGAAGTGGAGAAGAAATAGCTCAGAACCAGGAAAGCGGTCGCGACCAGGGACACGCCATGATGTCAATAGCTGTAACAGCTAATCTGTGTCAAATGGCCTACACCCTCTTCCAATGCAATCCAACAGTGACTCAACTCGACTTCTTTGCCGCAAAAAACAATGCAATAATGAAAATGGGTGAGTATACAGCTCTCTTCAATCTACGCAACGGGTCAGATCAGTTGAATGCCGCCGGTTCATGGTTGACAACCAAAGAACAGATGCCGTTCAATCGTTATGAATATTGCATTGATTGCAGTTGCGCCGATAAGAATCACGGTACTATACATACAGCCGTAGCTGATGATAACGGTCGTGGCAACCTCCGTCCGGGATGGGAAATTCTTTTTAATCACTACGCCAAAGTGAAGAAGTTGGGCAGTGGCTACAAGTACGCCAAGATGGCTGCCGACAAAATGCGTCCCGAAGGTGGTGTGGATGGTGGAAGCCGTTACGGCACAAATAGTGGTGCTTTCGACCAATTGGGTTGGGGAACATTAATGCTGTATCGCGAATAATTCCATATTAGGATTGATAAAAAAACAGAGTAGTTTCTGAATACGGCAACTACTCTGTTTTTTTATATTCAGTTAGGTATAAATTTGCCTTGGTTCGTATATTTGTATAGAAAATACATATTACTTTCAATAATTATATAACTGTAAAAATGAAACTAAATAAATTTATTGCTATAACAACAATCTTGGTAAGTACTGCGTACAGTGCTTATTCACAGAACCAATTAGTAACCTATCCGGCACCCCAGGGAGCCGAACTCATGAACGACTTCTCTGTCCAGGTAAGAGAAGCTGGAAAAGACTGGAAACCGGTAGATACATACATGGTTAAAGTGGATGAAGTACGAGGCACCAAACATAATGTAGAAAAGGCCTCCATGAGCTATTTCGACTTCTCCGGCGAAGTGGAAGTATCAGTAACCTTCAATCATGGTGCTATTCAGACAGGCAGGGTTCGCCCACTCTCTTACAAAATCACTCCTTCCATATCCGGTAATACTATGACCTTCAAACTGGATCGTCCGCGTAACTTATCGGTAGAAGTGAATGGAGATATTTTCCATAATCTCCATTTGTTTGCCAATCCGATAGATGAGAACAAACCTAAGAAAATAAAAGATAAGAATCTGATTTATTTCGGTCCGGGCATACATACTTTCCCGGGTGACACGCTAAATGTACCATCCGGTAAAACTGTCTATGTGGCAGGAGGCGCAATAGTAAAAGGCCTCATCCAAGTGGTCAACGCTCAAAATGTAAAAGTACAGGGAAGAGGAATCGTGATTCCTAACCGCTGGGCCGGACTCCGCATTGTTAATTCCAAGAATGTAACGATAGAAGGAGTAATCAGTACTCAATGTCCTACCGGAGGCTCAGACGGCGTGACGATACGGAATGTAAAAGTCATCAGTTCCTACGGTTGGGGCGATGGTCTGAATGTCTTCGCCAGCAACAACGTACTGTACGACGGTGTATTCTGCCGTAATTCCGACGACTGCACCACAGTTTACGGCACTCGTATGGGCTTCACCGGCGGCTGCAAGAATATCACTATGCAGAACTCCACCCTTTGGGCGGACGTGGCACACCCCATATTCATCGGTATCCACGGAAACACAAAGAATCCTGAAGTTCTGGAAAACCTGAATTATATCAATATAGATATTCTGGACCATAAAGAGAAACAACTGGATTATCAAGGCTGCCTCGCCATCAACGCGGGAGACAATAACCTGATTCGCAACGTCCGTTTTGAGAATATCCGGATAGAGAATTTCAGACAAGGGCAACTGGTTAATCTACGCATCTTCTTTAACGAAAAGTACTGTACAGCCCCTGGTAGAGGTATTGAAGACATTTTGTTTAAAGACATCTCCTACACAGGAGAAAATGCGGAAGTTTCCATGATTATCGGCTATGACAAAGAACGGAAAGTGAAAAACATTCGTTTTGAGAACTTGCAAATAAACGGTGAAGTGATTTATGATGACATGCCCGGTAAACCTAAATGGTATAAGACCGGAGATATGGCACGCATCTTTGTGGGTGAGCATACGGAAGGGGTGACATTCAGTAAATAACCCACATTTTTCATCCGCAGATGACGCAGAATTACACGGACTTTAATTAAAACGGATCCGTATAATCCTGCGTCATCTGCGGATGAAAAATATCTTATAGAAGATTATTTCCCTCTTCTCTGTCCTCTCTGAGGCCTCATGCTCTGATATTTTTTATACTGTTCGTCCGTCAGAATCTTTTTGAGTTTCGCATCTGCCTCATTACGTTTTTTCTCCATTTCTTCGCGTGAAGGTCTTTCGCCCGAAGCACCTCTGTTTGGTCTCATTTCCTCCATTACCGCCTTAAATTCTTTAGCCTGAGTTTCATTCAGTCCCAGATCCGTCACCATCTGTTCGATACGCTTTGACATGTCAGGACGTCCACCTCTGTTATCCTGAGCCATACATACTGCCGAGCCCATAAACAAAACAACGGCCAAACCTAAAATTTGCTTCTTCATAATTCTAATGCATTTAAAAGTGAGTTATATTTTCATTGAATTCACCAAATATGCATCTATGACTCTTTTTACATGAAACAGTTTAATCCCGTCAGCAAGAAAATCGACCAAGAGGAAGTTTTTATAGATGAAACGGAAACTATTCTCTCACCAAGCCAAGGGGATGAGAACTAATTTCTTATATAAAACTCCCTTCTTATACACAAAAACAATTATTTTTGCAGATATTACTTTTTCTACTATGACACGAAAGCTTTTCCTCCTCCACCTCCTGTGCTTCTGTTGCCTCCTTTCAGCCCAAGCAACCGGACAGATACCCGATCTCATCATTATCGGAAAAGACACCTTGATGTTGCAAACGTGCCCGATAGAGCACGATTCAATCTTAAGCAAACAGGTGAGTGAACGTCTCTCCCAAGAGGACTTTTGTACAGCCTGCTGGAGAGGATACCAAGCCACATGGCAAATAGAAGATGATAAACTGATTCTGAAAAAAATAGAAGACAGCAAAAGCCTTTTCGCCTATCCCGACACAGTGCCGGAAGTTACCGTTGATTTAAATGGCATCTTCGATCAGTATCAGGACAAACGAGGCCGGATAGTAGCCTCTTGGTTCAGTGGAGAGTTGAAGGTTGTGTCCGGTGAACAGATCTATTATGTCCACACGGGCTTTAACAGGGAATATGAAAATGAAACGGACTACCAGGTGGAACAAGGCAGAATCATTTCTAAAACCAGCTACCGGAATTCTATAAAAAAGGGAACATCTATAAAAGATGCTATGGATTTAATTAAGACACAGTTCAATAGAGATTATTTTCCGGAACTGGCAAATACAAAAGTGGTAATATCATGCTCAGTACTGCCCAAAGCGGACGGCAGCATCGATAGTATAGAAGTTCACATAATTCGTCCGGACAGTATCATGGAAGAACGTAAAAATCTCTATATAGAACACATCTGTGAAATTTTGAAAAAAGTTCCGCAATGGGAAGTACTCACCGTACGCAATAAAATCCGGAAAACCGAACGGTGGACAATAAGTGTGTCACCCCCCAAAAAAAACGAACAAGAGGAATTTCTACACAATGAAAGTTTTTCGATAGTTGTCAGCACTCCAGCACTAAGACAGCTAATATACAATAAAACAAACAGTTGCCTTGTGCTGGCAACCGTTGCAACCAGTGCTGACAAACTGTTTATCAGCACTGGTTTTTTCGATATATTTACGGATTTTCCGATTTAACCTCCTGTGGTTCAGCACGTACATACACTTTATGCGAACCACGCCCGATTGTGCTCAAATATCCCTTTTCCACAAGCAAATTGAGGTCATCCAGTGCTTTATTCTTCAAAAGTCCCGTGATACTGCTGTAATCTTTGCGTGTAATGAAGGGATGCGTCTCCAAAAACACCAGTAAACGGCGGTAACGCTCGGCACCGCCAAGCTCCGCACTCTTACGGAAACCATATTTGGCACGCTCCACAGAACCGGCACACCGCTTGCGGAAATCGGGTGATACACGGAAATGTACTTTGCCGAAAAAGATAGTCTGCGCGTGGATTTCTTTCGGGTCCATTACCGGACGGCCTTGCAGACCTGCCGAAAAATATCCCATGTCGCCCAACTGAACGTGGTGTCCTTCGGATAAATAATACGATACCCGGTCCTCTATTGCCGCCAACAAACCATGGATGTCACCGGGGCTGAAACTGGACATTCGGGAAATGTCACTAACCAAACGCTCTGTGTCAATCGTACCTTTATTCACGATACGTGGATACAAGGGTTGTAATTCACCGTCACCCTTCGGGTTAGGTCTTCTTTGGAAGTCACACTGTGCTGCCATTGTTTTTTGTTTCTGTTTAAAGGGTTAATACTGTTCTTCTTAAGTGATTGAAAGCCAAAACAAGGCAGAGAAATGTGCAGATAGTCTGTCGTTTTTGTGCTTTTGGCTTAGGATAAATGTTCTTATACTTATTCCAAAACTTCGTCCTGCAATTGCGGGCTGTCCGGTGGGCAGTTGCAGGCTACTTGGTTCCCATATCGAAACCGTCGGGCCCGCAATTGCAGGACGAAGTTTTAGAGTAAGCAAAGATACGAAATCAATAAGGCAAAAGCAAGTTTTCCCTTAAGTATTCGTTAATTTTTCTCATGCATTTAGGACGACAGTCTTTAAGGATAAATAGAATCATAAAAGGCATTTATAATTTGCTTTCAGCGCATATTATGCGTACCTTGCAGTCGCTAAGGAATAACCCTTATTGCTCAATTATTTCAAAACACATATACGGATGAAAATAACTCTTATCAGAGAAGACCGGGAGAGTGGAAAAGAAACCCTCAGCACCTGCGAAGCTGACGCATGGATAGACCGGATAAAAACAGAAACCAAAGAGGAACACGTCACAAGATTGCGCTCCATGCTCCTTTACACGAATCCTGACAGCGGAGGATACTATGAACACATCGACAAGTTGCCGCGCATTTATCCCTCCGTGGAATTCGGAAGAAGCAGAGACAACGGGCGAAAACTGAAACACTACAACGGTGTAGTGATGTTGGAAGTAAACCATTTGGCCGGATTGTCCGAAGTGGAACTGGTGAAACGGCAGGCGGCTTTGTTACCGCAAACTTGGGCGGCTTTTGCCGGAAGCAGTGGACGGAGTGTGAAAATCTGGGTGAAATTCGCCCTGCCGGACGGAAATTTGCCGGTGAAAGAAGAAAACATGGAGTCTTTTCACGCACACGCCTACCGCATGGCAGTGCAATGCTACCAGCCCATATTACCGTTTCCCATCACGCTGCGAAAGCCTTCTATGACGCAAAGCTGCCGCATGACGCTTGATGCATATCCCTACTTCAACCGGCAAGCCATTCCTTTCTGCCTTGAGCAGCCCTTCGGTATGCCCGGCGAAGAAACTTTCCGGCAACGCCAACTGACGGAAAAGAACCCATTGTCAAGACTGAAACCGGGTTACGAAACCTCGCAGACCTTCACATTATTGTTTGAAACAACCCTCAGCAAAGCACTGAATGAAATGGAAGAATGGAAACGGGGCGACGACTTGCAGCAACTGCTGGTGTGCCTGGCAGAACACTGTTTCAAGGCAGGCATACCGGAGGAAGAGACTGTACGCCAAGTCATGATACATTATTTCAAGCAGACGGACGAACCAACCGTGCGGACAACTGTCCACAACCTCTATCAGGAATGCAAAGGGTTCGGCAAAAAGAAATCCCTGACACCGGAACAGGCTACCGCCTTCCGGCTGAACGAATTTATGGAACGCAGATTCGAATTCCGCTTCAACGCTTTGACGAACGACCTGGAATACCGGCAACGGGACTCCATTCATTTTTATTTCAAACCTGTAGACCAACGCGTAAAAAACAGCATAGCCATGGATGCCCTGCAAGAAGGCATCCGTGTGTGGGACAGGGATGTGAACAGGTATTTATCCTCCAATCGAGTACCGCTTTATAATCCGGTGGAAGACTACCTCTGCAATCTGGGCCGCTGGGACGGAAAAGACCGCATCCGCGCATTGGCCGACCTTGTACCTTGCAACAATCCTCATTGGAGGGAACTCTTCTACCGCTGGTTCCTGAATATGGTGGCACATTGGAGGGGACTTGATAAGTTGCATTCCAACAGTACATCTCCCCTATTGGTAGGTGCGCAGGGTTTTCGGAAATCGACCTATTGCCGCATCATCCTTCCACCCGAACTCCGCTTCGGCTATACCGACAGTCTGGACTTCAAGAGCAAACGGGATGCGGAACTGTATCTGGGGCGCTTCATGCTGATTAACATTGATGAGTTCGACCAGGTCAGCATCAATCAACAAGGCTTTCTGAAGCATTTATTGCAAAAGCCCGTTGCCAACCTGCGCAAACCGTATGGCAGCAGCATACAGGAAATGCGGCGCTATGCCTCGTTCATCGGGACAAGCAATCAGAAAGACTTGCTGACCGATCCGAGCGGCAGCCGCCGTTTCATCTGTATAGAAGTGACCGCACCGATTGATACAAACGTAACCATCAACTACCGCCAACTCTATGCACAGGCGATGGAAGCCATCGTAAAGGGCGAACGTTATTGGTTTGATGATGCCGATGAGGCTATTTTGCGTGAAACGAACCGGGAATTCGAGCAAATGAGCCCGGTTGAGCAGCTATTCCATTGTTATTTTCGTTCACCGGAAGAGGGAGAAGAAGGCGAATACTTGTCTCCCATGCAAATACTGGAACATCTACGGAGTAAGAATAGGGATATTAAGCTGACAGCAAGCAATGTAAATCACTTCGGGAGGATATTGCGGAAGAATAATCTGGAATATAAACGAACTTGCAAAGGTATTGTATACCGGGTAGAAAAGTTATAATAATTTATTTTTCAGTGTGACGACAAACGGTTTGTCGTCACTTATCACAACGGTTGCCGTCACCAGGCAACCGTTTGTATTTCAATAGATTCAATGGAGTTGTGCTGAAGTGCTGACAAACTATGCAAACTTATTATTGAAAAAGGTTTCCAGTTGTCCGGCATAGTAAAATGGCACATTATATAATGTGTATTGTTTGCCGGAAGGCAAACGTATCAAATCGGAAGTCAAGGGTCCGTTCCATAGACGTAAAGCAATGTCCTCTTGGGACTCATCCATATACTGATGCAAAGAACGCAGCTTAGAATTATCCCCCGTCTTCACCTCAACAGGTATCAAATGTGATTTATATTTATATACAAAGTCCACCTCCGCTTGTGAATTACGGGCATCGCGAACCCAAAACATGCGTTTGCCTCCAAAGGCAAAAGAAGCCCCCAACAATTCCTGTCCTACTACCTGTTCAGCAATATGCCCATTCCATAATTCATCTGTATCAGAAGTGAACAACAAACTCTCCTGCATTCCAGCTACATAATTAACCAATCCAGTGTCCAACCACAACAATTTTGGACTTCTTTTCAAATCCGGAAGAATAGGAAATGAAGTGGAAATCAATGGATAGACCAGTTCCAACAAAAGAGTTTTCTCCAAAGTTCTGAACGCATTACCCATTTCTGCCGACTTATAGGAAGAACTACAGAATTTGGAGAACTGGAAGCGTTGCCCGGCCAATCCCCAGCCATAATTCAAAATATAGCGAAGGATATCTTGCTCTTTAGGACGTTGTGCATACTTTTCAATATCATCTTTGTAGCCGGACAATAAAGAATTAAATATCTCATTCAAACTCACCCAGTCTTTCCGTTTGGCATAATTCGCCACAGCTTCAGGAAGCCCTCCCACAATCATATACTTTTTAAATAAATCCATCACATAACTATGTACTGACTGCGGCACTTCCAACTGTTCTATTTGCTCCACCAGAATATTCTCTCCCAATGCTCCCAGAAATTCAGTAAACGTACATGGATGTAACGCCATATATTCTATACGACCTACCGGAAAAGAAATATGGTTACCTACGAGACTTTCCAACAATGATCCGGCAGCTATCACATAGAGATCAGGACGTTTCTCATAAAAGTAACGAAGAACCTTTACCGCATCCGGAACATTCTGTATTTCATCTATGAAAATCAGGGTCCGTTGATTCTCCATCTTAATACCAGCTTTAACATAAATACCCGCCAGTAAATCTTCAAAGGAAACGTCCATAGTAAACAGGTCGGCATTTACCTTCTCTTCCAGATTCAAATTGATGAATACATCAAACTCTTCTGCAAATATTTTGACCAATGTAGTCTTTCCCACTTGTCTTGCTCCTTTAAGTACCAGAGGCTTACGTCCCTCTTTTTCTGCCCATTGACGAAGGGCTTTAAGTGCTAATCTCTGAAACATATATAAATTATTAGTAATCAGCACAAAGATAAGATATAAATACTAAAACCAAAGCAAAAAGATGCATTTTTCAGACTAGAACCAAAGGAAAAATCTTATTTTCCTGTACTAAAACCAAAGCAAGACTTATCAAATTTGCAACTACACCCCTAATAATTATTGATAAGTATCTTTATAGGTGTATATAACTTTAACATGTTCGTTTATTTCGCTTTCGTATATGACTTTAGATTTCAACATTTTTGTTTCTTAAATAAGTGCAATAATTGTATCCCTATCCCCATTGTAAGCATACGTTCTTTTTTATTTGCCAATAAGTTTTGAGTCCAGTTAAGTAATCCTCCATCACCTATTTCATGTTCTACCCCATCAATAATAATCTTAGCTTTAATTCTAATGCCGTAGTAATAATTATTATGTGAATCTGATTTGGCAATACGAATATCCAAACCGCTATTTTTAGTATAAAAAAAGGTATCTGATACCAATTGACTTTTTTCATCATATCCTTTGCAGGGTATAATTTCAAAGAATATATTTTCAAACCCAAAGACTTCTTTGCAGACCTTCTGTGTTATGGCTAAATGTTTATGTAATTCAGTTCTTTCAAATTCAAAACTACCCGTATCCATACCGCACGAGATTAGGCACAAAAGAGGAAAATGAGGCGTAAAATTTGGGTTTGAGAAAACCTGAGTTCTTATAACTCTTGATACATTACCAAAATTATATGTTTTCTCAGACAGTTCATTACTTTTCTTTAATGAAGCATAATGCAAAGCTATTGCATTTGTTGGGTCGGACTGAACTTCCGTGTTTCTTAGTGCTGTAAGAACTTTTTTTTGATTTACTGTTGCCATTACACTACTTGTACCTAATTGAGCAACAGGGGATAACTCAATTAATTCATAGTTATTATTCGCAATTATTTTACAGCATTCCAATTCTTCCTCTTTAAATTCCAGAAAATCTAATTGTGCAGGTTTAGCCAATTTGTTTTTACTGTATTTACTCAATAAGGAAGATGGTGTTTCTTTTGTGGTACGCCTGTCAAACACCTCTAATAGCAAAGAGTTTAACTCTGAACCACTCAATTTATCGGACAGTATATCAACTATTTCATTTAGATTACACCTGCTAATTATATGTTTTATTGCTTCATCTTTCATATATTCATAATGCTATATATGTATTCATTAAATATTAGTCCTTCTTTTATGACCTTGCTGAGTCCTTATGGACTTTGGCAATATTTTTCCTCATGAATGGCTTCATTCTTTCCATATAGCCATTTCTTTTAATCAGTGCCTTAGGAAATTCCATACGCTAAAAGTTTTAAGTATACTTCAAACTTTCAAGGAATATAGTTGATACATTCCAAAGATGATGCGCATTTATCCCTCCGTGGAATTCGGAAGAAGCAGAGACAATAGGCGAAAACAGAAACACTACAACGGCGTAGTGACGCTGGAGGATTACTGTAACATCGACAAATCGACCTTGTAATAAGTTGGCGCCACATTACTCTTTTCTAGGAACATCACCATGTAAATGGGAGCATACACTAATTTGCCCTCCACTCGTAGGTTATCATTACAGAAGACTACAGCCTCGGAAAGATCATACTCTTTACAATCCATGATATTAGACAGAGCACGATGCACCTCATAATCTTTTCCCGACTTCACCTCGATGGGTAATACTTTACCGTCAAGTTCGATGACAAAGTCTAATTCGCCTCGCTTCTTATTGTTATAATAATAGGGTTCTATGCCATGCGCCACCAATTCTTGAGCAACCGCATTCTCGTATACGGAACCAAAATTAATATTCTTCTCACCCCTGATAATTCGTAATTGAATGCCTTCGGCATATTGAGCGGCGAGCAAGCCTATATCGTTCTGAAAAAGTTTGAACAGATTGCGTGAGCGAGCAAGCAATAAGGGTATCTTAGGTTCTTCCACATTATAAACAGATAATGCAACCCCCGCATTTTTCAACCAAAGAAAACTGTTCTGATAACGTTCAAACTTGGCATTCTCGTTGAGTTTTTTCAAGATAAACCGTTTATTCTTGGCATCGAGTTCAGGCGGAATGAGATTAAAAATCTCTTCTATATAAAGTTTGTTATCAGGATCATATTGAGCAATGTCACGCTTATACAAACGAATGATATCCTGCTGCACAGCCATTACTGCTTGCAAATTATTACTCTCGATATATTTGCTCACGGCAGCAGGCATACCGCCCACAACCAGATACAAGCGGAACAATTCCATGATTTTAGAGTGGACAAATTCATCCACCGCCACGCGACTTTCCCAAGCATTACGCAGAGAGTCGATTATCTTATCATTAATGCCCACACACGAAATAAACTCCTCGAAATCGAGGGGATACATATCTTTGATTCCCATATATCCCACAGGTTCCGAACGCAAATCCTTCAGCTCTACGCCAAGCAGTGACCCACTCAAAATATAACGATACGAACCCTCATCTACTAAGAATTTGATGGCTGTAACCATCTCAGGACACTTCTGTACCTCATCGAAAAATATGAGTGTTTCACCTTTAATCAGTGGAATTGTAGTCATAGCCGACAAACGAAACAGTATATCCGCACTCCCCTTTGCACCTCTAAAGACTTCTACAGCTTCAGGATTATCTATGAAGTTTATCTCGACAAAACTCTTGAACGACTTTCCAAATTCCCGGATAGAATAAGTTTTACCGATTTGGCGCGCACCGGTAACAAGCAAAGCATTACGAGTGGTCTCATAATAACGCTTAATGTAATGGTCAATCTTTCTTTTCAGCATGGCTTCTACAGTTTACCCTAAACGACGAAAACACCTATTTCCGTTTTTCCAAGACAAAACTACCATAATTACGCCACTTATCCAAGGCAAAGAGACACTTTTTATGCCACTTTTCCAAGAAAACAAAAAAACACCTGTCACTTTTTGCCATCAGGCAGAGCGAAATGGCTATTGCAAAACAAGCCTATTCAAGACTTAAATCAAAGCAAAACTCAAAAGACAAAGTAACGCTTAAAAAATAAGTTGGTGCATAAATGATAATTTATCGAAATGAAGAACTAAGAATGAAGAATGAAGAATTACCTTGCAGCATGCTTGCATAGCGCAGCCAAATTCTTCATTAAATTACCATTTATGCGCTTACTCGCTGCACTTGCTTATGTACCAAGTTATTTTTTTAAGTGCTACTAAACAGAAAAGTTACGCAAAATGGAGAAACAAATCCATGATTTCGTTGTTAAATGTGAAAAAAGACGTATCTTTGCAACTGAACTATTTGACATGATGATATTTTAACATATATCATGTCCTCCTTCGGTTAGGTTAAAATGTAGCGATTTGTATCTAACGACCGGATGAGCGTAGCCTGTATCAGTTATTGGTACGGGCTTACTCTTCCTGCGTTAAGGGTGCGCTACATACCTGACCTTAGGGATAGAGTAATGTCCCGTACCTTTATAATAAAGCCATTATAGCCGTATAGGAATTGATTTTAAACTTATAATCAAACACTATATGGCTAATTGGTTATCTACAAAGTCAGTAGCTGAGAAATACGGCATACCGAAGGAGCAAATCCGGGAATGGATTAGGTTACGTTATCTGACATGCTCTTCTATAGGCACAGAACCTTACGAAGACGAGAATCCGTTAGTAGATACTGACGAGCTTGATAAGGCTCTTGAATTTAACTCACTAAAGTCTTGTCCTGACGATGCCATTATGGAGAGAGTGCGAAAAGATCATTTGAGTTGGCTTTATCAAGAGAAAGCACGCTTAGAAAAAATCAACGACGATTTATTAGAAATCAATTATCATCATACCCAACGGGAAGCTGAGTTGGAAGAGAATTTTGAAAAGATGATGAATTATACCAATGAAATTCTCGCGTTATATAAGAAAATAATGAAAGATTATGAGAACATGATGCTTGAGAAAGGAGGAGTCTGGCATTTTCTCTGTCACTTGTTTATCACGAAAAAGAACAAATCTCTCATCTAACCAATATATACCCCGTTTTTACAATCCTTTTCATCTTGTGAATACGGAGCTCGTGATGAACTCCGTATTCTTTTTTTAATCACATACTGTATGTTCTTCACGCAACAGCACACCTTCTTTCCATTCTTCCATCTTTACGGCAGGTACACCTCCCTCCTCTTCCATTCCTGAAAAATAGAACCGTTGTTCCCTGCCATCCTTCAGTGTTACAATCAGTCTATCTGCCGAAGGAGCAAATACAGACTGTACACTATTCTCTTTTTCAAAAGGCTCTATGACAGTCAGGTAACGAACCTGAGCAGCGTCTATGCGCACCCCGAAAGTAATGCGCCTTTCAGCCTCATCACCCAGAGGATAATCTCCACCGATAACTGTTTTCAGACGGACGGCCTGAAGCCCATCCAAATCAAAGGTATATTGAGCAGGAGTTTCAAAACCTGCATTCACAGGTTCGGCAGGAAGCCCCCAACTGTAGTTTTCTCCACTGATATTGATGCGGCCATCGGCATAGTCTCTGGTATTCCCAAAAGGATTATCCTGCACGTTGTTCCTGACAACCGGAAGATCGGCAAGGCGAATTTGTTTACCGTCTTTCGTTTCCAGAATGGCTTCTGCCCAGAATAGAGTCTTAGAACGGTTAGCATGTTGAGTGGCAGAGGACAGAGTTAGTTTCCGGATACCCGTAATATCAACATCCACCTTTCCTTCGCCCAAAATCCAGGCACCAAAACTGCCTTTGGCAAGTAGTTTACCATCTCCCTCTACCGTGTACTTCAGGTTACGCTGCATTCCGTGATCTTCGGGAGCACGTCCGGTGAAAGCTGTGCGTTGGGTATTGGGCCAAGCATTGTAAATGTCCATATAAAGATTTCCCGGTTCACCGGATATGCGCGTTCCACGGTTGTCGGCATCCGGACCGTACTTCGTCAAGAAGCTGGCTTTCAGGGTTCCTGTTACGGAGTAGTGATTGACATCCGTCACTAAAGGAGCGGCACTTAAAGGGTCAGTGCCGAGCTGTGCCGTATGAGAGATATGCTCTTTTTGATCCGCAGTAAGTCCCAGCAAGCCTTTCACTTGGAACAGTAGGTCGAAACGGTGCTGCTTGTCCTCCATGCTCTTGTCATAGTCGGCAAGAACAACATAATCATCGGTAACTACCATCAACCGGCGTTGGAAAATGGGTTCGGTAAATCCGGTCAGCACACCGAACTCCGGATGCTTATCGGGGATAGGGAAATAGCGGGCTTCCCATTCCGTCTTTTCTTTAAAATCTCTCGGACCTTTCATGCTGTGGCGGAGTCCGCCGTATGCCGGATAACTCCATGCGGCAGTGCCTTCTACACAACCCGCCTGAAACAAATCGCCCGTATGGAACAGGCTACGCTTACTATCGTCAGCTTCCTGCTGTTTCAAGTCGACGGTAACCATGTTTTTGGAGATGCTGGTCTGCACATAGAAGTTGTACATGTAGGGGGCATAGCTGTACCATACCATTTCGGGATTGTAGAAGCTACGTCCGTAGCGCATCAATGACAGTAATCCGGTCCGGTCGAAATGTCCGTGATAACCTCCATGGGTTCCATACTTCAATACAGCCTGAATCTTCTCGCGGGCATCCTTTTGAGTGGAACGCAACATCAGTGCTCCGGCATTGTCGGCATAAGCTCCGCGCACTTCGGCGGGTTCCGCATCGGGCAGTTCCGGTACACCGTAAATCAAATCGTTCCTTTTAGGCGTCATACGTATGAATGCCGCATATCGCGGATCACGAAAAGCGTAATAGGCCATTTCGAAACTGTCTCCGCCCACTTCACGTTCCGTAGCGTCGTTGATGCCGAATATCCAACCGCGATAATCAAGGAAGGGAAGCAAGGCATCGGACATCATCTTGATGGTGACATAAGGCTGATGAATAGGGCCGCGAATACGGAAACTATGACCGTGATGCAAATTACGGCGATCTGCGTCTTCATTAGCACCTACCTTATCATATTCAGGGGTAAGATTATAATCTACCGGAAATTTCTCTGTCAATAAGGAATAGCCGAAAGGATTCAAAGCCAACCCTATCTGTACATATTCACTTGCCACCCACAGGTTGTAACTGACGGTACACTCGTACCACCATCCATCGGGCATAGTGTAGGTGCGGAATTTATCTATCAGACAGGAGGGAGCATAAAGCACTTCATCCACAAGCTGGAAGTCCTGAATGGCGAGGGCGCAAAAGAAAACACCTGTCAGTTGGGATACAGCCCAGTTGGCGCCCCCAGTACTTTTATAACGGAGAAATAAGTCTATATAGAGCCGGAACGTATATTCAATTTGCGTACATTCCGCATCAGTCAGTATTCCGGCATCCTGAATCAAATCGTATGCCTGCGCCAAATGCTGGAAAAAGTGCCCCTCTTGAACAGACGATTGGTGGGAAGCTTTCCGGGTAAGCGGAAAACCGTTCTGATAATCGCTTATCATCAACAAGAACTGCTTCACTTTGCGGGCATACTCCGGGCTACGGGTCAGTTGCCAGGCTATGGCGTTATTCATCAAACCATGTTCGTGAGTGGTGGCACAAAGATAAGGAATGCCATCTCCATTAGCCACATAAGGAGGACGCAGGGGCACAATCCATGCTTTGGCATCCTGCATATAACGCTCTTTACGATCTTTCGCCCAGTCGTAATTTTCAGCTTTCCTTCGCACTTCATCCCATCCTTCAGCCGTATGGATGGTAAACGGATGCGGCATGCTGCGCAGAGTGGTAAACGTTAATGTCCGGACTGCGGCCGGATTGGCAGAAGGAAGAATCTGCAAAGTTTGTTTTTCCCTCCCTCCGGCAGGGATACCCGGTGGGACTATCACACGTACATTTACTTTTCGGGTTTCACCGGAGGCTAATTCCAACTGTGCAGGTTCAACGGTGGCAGGAAAAGCCTCCCAACCATATTTCTGAATGGAAAAGTAAACAGACTGCGATGTCGGTTCACAATTGGTGACGGTCACCGGATAAACAATGGTATCGCCGGGTTCACCGGGTCTTGAATAACAGTCAGCTGTTGTTTTCACAGAATTTCCTTCCAGCAATCGGGTGGAAAGTACTTTAACTTTGCCCCTACCTTCACCGGACAGGCGGAAGGCAATGGACTTTATACGCCGGATGGTACTCTGTGACGCTTTGGGAGTATCAAAAACGGAAAAAGGAATAAGTAACCTGCACTCTCCATCCTTCTGTCTTTGCAGAGTGAAACGGGCACGCCGGGTATCGTATATATTTTCCTTGTCCAGGTCTGTTCCTGCTTTCAGATTCTTGGTGGAAGCAAAAACTTCCACAGGAATATTGTCCACACCAGTCAGTTTCAGATTAACTTCCAGAGCGTAATAAGACATCAGATCAATGACGGACTGATTGACATAAGGATGTCGAGGTCCATCCGGTTCCGTATAAATAAAAGTACCATCAGAAGAACACGTCCAGTCTTTAGCCAAGCCCTGCCAGTTCTTTCTGTCGGTAAAGATTCCGGTTTCCAACTTTTGACGAACTATGGAAACATCATAAATCTTGCCCACGGATGCCGTCTCGTCATATGCTTCAAAACGAACAAGTGCGGAAGACTTGCCCTGCAAGACAGAATCCGGAATGGGATATACTACCTCAAACAGTCCGTGACGGTTTCGGTTTAATCCTTCCGTATAAAGAAGAGTACCGTTTACGGAAATATTAAATAAGAACTTCTTTCCTTTTTCGGGTTTGTCCTCACCGGAATATTGAACCACCAATAATTGCGGATCTGTACCCGAAGTCTTCAACTGAAAGGTATTTTGGGTGGATGCACATAAAGCAACAAAGGTACATACCAACGTTAATAATGTCTTTTTCATCATGAAGTATCTATTGATTATTTCAATAAACTACGAATGAAAGCGATTTGTCACTCATTCCAATTGCTATCAAAGATACATTTTCCACCGGAAAAACAAATGATAACCATATTATTTTGATTGGTAGTAAGTGCAATTCATTCTCAATTCGTATTAACAAAAGGAACCGAAAACAGATAATAACTTTAAATACAATTTTAGTACAGATGTATATCATGAAACAACTCTTACTACTTATTTTACTTGCCCTAACGGCAATGCCGACAGACGCACAGGAATATCCGAAAGTGATTTTGCCGGGTGATTATCCCGACCCTTCCATCATGCGCGAGGGGGAAGATTATTACATGACTCACTCCCCTTTCTTCTATGCACCGGGATTTTTAATCTGGCATTCAAAAGACCTGGTGAACTGGGAACCTGTGTGTCGTGCATGCCCCGAATACGAAGGTTCGGCCATGGCTCCCGATTTGCTGAAATATAAAGATAAGTACTACATCTACTACCCTACTTCCAAAGGCGAAAATTACGTCATTTATGCCGACAACATCCGCGGTCCGTGGAGTAAGCCTGTAAAGCTGGATGTCAGGGGAATTGACCCGGGACATGTAGTGGGTGAAGACGGACACCGTTATCTTTTTACCAATAATGGTTGGGTGGCACCACTGAGCGATGACGGGCTGAAAATAACAGGTGAAAACAAGAAGGTTTATGACGGATGGGTATATCCCAAAAACTGGGAAACAGAAGGAGATGATATGTATCTGGAATCTCCCAAACTTCTATTCAAGGATGGCTATTATTATATGACTTCTGCCGAAGGAGGTACAGCCGGACCTGCCACCAGTCACATGTGCGTGATGGCGCGTTCCAAAAGTATCTTCGGCCCCTGGGAGAACTCTCCTTACAATCCGGTGGTACATACGTACAATGCTACCGACAACTGGTGGTCAAAAGGTCATGGCACACTGATAGATGATGTCAACGGCAATTGGTGGATGGTGTATCATGCTTATGCGAAAGGTTATCACACACTGGGACGGCAGACTTTGATTGAGCCAATGGACTATAGTCCGGATGGATGGTTCTGCCCCACCAAGACTGCCACATCCCTGCTCTCTGATCCGAACATCAAACACGGATTAAATCTGAATGATGATTTTACGGAAACAAGTTTAGGCATGCAGTGGACTTTCTGGAAAGAGTATGCTCCCGGTCAGCTCTCCTTCAAGAATAATACACTACGGATGAATGCTAAAGGCAGTTCACCGGCTGACGGTCGTTTGCTGCTCGTTACACCCGAAGATAAATGTTACGAAACCCAGGTCGATGTACAGGTAGGCAAAGGCAATAAAGCCGGATTAGTGCTCTTCTACAATGAAAAGGCTTTTGCAGGCGTGGTATCGGACGGAAAGAACTTCACTGTATATAGAAATGCGGAACAGACCGAAACAATTCCCAATAAGATAGGACGAAACTTTAAGGTGAAATTGCTAAATCAGGGGAATAAAGTGAAAATGATGGTCAGCAAAGACGGTAATGCCTGGACTGTATTGGCAGAAGATGTAGACGTCTCGGATATGCACCATAATAAATACAAAGGATTCTTTGCTTTGCGTGCAGGGTTGCTTTCTTGCGGAAAAGGAGATGCCGGGTTCAGTCAATTCCGTTACCGGAATGCCGTTCCGCAAGAGAAAGACATGAGTGCGTATCTGATGGTTTTTCATAAAGATGAAACTCACGGCCTGTACATGGCTGTCAGTCATGACGGATACACTTTTACAGCCTTGAACGATGGTGAACCGGTGATTGCCGGGGATACGATTGCTTATCAACGAGGAATACGTGACCCGCATATCTATCGCGGACCGGACGGAGCTTTCTATCTTGCAATGACAGATTTACACGTCTTTGCGCAAAGAGACGGCTACCGGACCACCCAATGGGAACGGGACAGCAAATATGGCTGGGGAAATAACCGCGGACTGGTACTTATGAAATCATGGGATCTGATAAACTGGAAACGTACGAATATCCGCTTCGATAAAATGTCGGCAGGGATGAGTGAAATAGGCTGTGCCTGGGCACCCGAAGTGACTTACGATGCACAAAAAGGCAAACTGATGATTTACTTCACCATGCGTTTCCGCAATGAGGCAAACAAGTTATACTATGTTTATGTGAATGATGAATTCGACACCATCGAAACACTGCCCCAGATTCTATTCGAATATCCAAATGAAAAGACTTCGGCCATTGACGGAGACATTACGAAAGTGGGTGACAAATATCACCTGTTTTATGTTGCCCATGATGGTCCGGCGGGTATCAAACATGCTGTTTCGGACAGGGCGAACGGAAATTATGAGTTCGACCCGCGATGGTATGATTTTGAGCCCAAAGCATGTGAAGCCCCCAACGTATGGAAACGTATCGGTGAAGACAAATGGGTATTGATGTATGACGTATATAGTGTTACTCCACATAATTTCGCTTTCATTGAAACGCCTGATTTCGTAAACTTTAAAAACCTGGGACGCTTTAACGAAGGAGTGATGAAAACCACCAACTTTACAGCTCCCAAGCATGGAGCAGTCATCCACCTGACAATGGAAGAAGCAGAAAGGTTGGAAAGCTACTGGCAGAAGAATAAAAGAAAGTATGTATCTACGGCTTCTATCCGAAAGAATCCGATACTCCCGGGATTCTACGCCGATCCGGAAGTGTTGTATTCTGAAAAAACAGGAAGGTATTATATTTATCCTACAACTGACGGAATACCGAACTGGGGAAGTACAGCTTTCAAGGCGTTCTCCTCGGACGACCTTGTGAACTGGAAAGAAGAAGGAGTTATTCTGGATTTAAAGGATGTATCCTGGGCAAAGAAGAATGCATGGGCTCCCTGTATTATTGAGAAGAAACAGGCGGATGGCAATTATAAGTATTATTACTATTATACGGCAGAACAACAAATCGGAGTAGCCGTTGCCGATAGTCCGACAGGACCTTTCATAGATTCGGGCACCCCCCTGATCGACAAAGTACGCCCCGGAGGTATGAGTAAGGGACAGAACATCGACCCGGATGTCTTTACGGACCCTGCAAGTGGCAAGACGTATTTATATTGGGGAAATTATTATATGGCCGTATGCGAACTGAATGAAGATATGGTGTCCATCAAACCGAATACGACACGGATTCTGATAGACAATGATGCTTATTATAGCGAAGCGGTTCATGTATTTTACAGAAATGGTTACTATTACTTCACCTGGTCCAAAAATGATACCCGCAGTCCGGAATATCAGGTACGCTATGTACGTGCCAAGTCTCCGATCGATCCTATTGATGCCTCCAAAAGCGAAATTATTCTATGCAAAAAGCCTGAACAGGGGATCTTCGGCACAGGACACCATTCTGTACTGCCACTTCCGAATAAGAATGAATGGCGCATAGTCTATCACCGTTTCAAATTTCCGGATGCTGTGACCATGGGAAGAAATGCCGGATTCCATAGGGAAGTATGTATTGATAAGCTGGAATTTGACGAAAACGATTCTATAATAAAAATAGTGCCTACATTGTAAATTATAACAAAATGAAAAGACATCTTTTATCAGGATTTTTATGTATATGTATGCTTTCGGGAAATGCACAGACTTTCCACGAATGGCAAGACCCGGAGGTCAATGCAGTGAATCGTGCCCCAATGCATACCCACTTCTTTGCTTACGAAAGCACAGAAGCAGCCACCGAGGCTGCGAAAGAAAAATCAGTCAATTATATGACTTTGAATGGTATTTGGAAATTTCGTTGGGTGAAAGATTCGGATGCCCGCCCCACAGACTTCTGGAAAACTGATTTCAACGACAAAGGCTGGGATAACCTGGCTATTCCTGCCATGTGGGAACTGAACGGCTATGATGTTCCCCTCTATTCCGGTGTAGGATTCGACTGGAAACTGCGGAAAGGCTGGTGCAAGAACAATCCGCCGGAACTTCCCGTTGAAGATAATCACGTCGGCTCATATCGCCGGGAAATAACGGTTCCTGCCAACTGGAGAGATAAAAATATCATCGCCCACTTCGGCTCCGTCTATTCGAATATCTATTTATGGGTAAATGGAAAGTTTGTCGGCTATAGTGAAGACAGCAAACTGGAAGCAGAGTTTGATCTGACTCCCTACCTGAAAACGGGACAAAAAAATCTCATCGCATTCCAGGTGTTCCGTTGGTGCGACGGCAGCTATCTGGAAGACCAGGACTTCTTCCGCTATCATGGAGTTGCACGTGATTGTTATCTCTACACCCGCAACAAAAAACGCATTGAGGATATCCGCGTAACTCCCGATTTGGACAGTCAGTACCAAAACGGTTCTTTAGCAATCAACCTGAATCTGAAAGGCAATAATCAGGTTACACTGGAATTGCTCGATGCTCAGAACCGGACGGTCACAACCACCGAGCTCAGAGGTTCCGGTCACGTGTCTACCTCCATGGAAGTGGAAAATCCACATAAATGGAGTGCGGAGACTCCTTATCTATACACCCTCCGCGCCACAGTAAAAGAAGGCGGCAAGGTTAGTGAAGTGATTCCTTTGAAAGTAGGTTTCCGCAAAATAGAAATGAGAAATGCACAACTCCTCGTAAACGGTCAGCCGATACTAATCAAGGGAGCCAATCGCCACGAAATGGACCCGGACGGTGGTTATGTCATTTCACGCGAACGTATGATCCAGGACATTCAATTAATGAAGATGTTCAATATCAATGCCGTTCGCACCTGCCATTATCCGGATGACAGTTTCTGGTATGAACTTTGTGACAAATATGGCCTCTATGTAGTAGCAGAAGCTAATCTGGAATCTCATGGAATGGGATTCAAAGAAACGACTCTGGCTAAGGTTGACGCTTATAAGAAAGCCCACTTAGAACGTAATCAACGGAATGTACAACGTAACTTCAACCACCCCAGCATCATCCTCTGGTCAATGGGAAATGAGTGCGGCAACGGATCAAACTTTGAGGCTTGCTACCAATGGATAAAGTCGGAAGATCCAAGCCGTTTCATACACTTTGAGCAGGCTTATGATACGGGTTCCACTACGGATGTTTATTGTCCGATGTATCCGGTTTACTCCAAATGTATCAGTTATAATGAAGACGACAGTAAACAGAAACCGATGATTATGTGTGAGTACGCACATGCTATGGGCAATGCTCTGGGAGACTTCAAGATATATTGGGATCTCATTCGTAAATATCCCAAATTCCAGGGAGGATTCATTTGGGACCTGATAGACCAATCCCCTCGCTGGACCGGCAAAGATGGCAAGATGATTTATGGATATGACGGCGATTTCGATAACTTCAGCACCGGAGACTTCAATTACAGTGACAATGGTCTGTTGAATCCGGACCGCATCCCCAATCCTCACATTTATGAAGTAAGTTATTTCTATCAGAATATCCGGACCACTGCGGGCGATCTTTCCAAAGGCGAAATTAAAATTTATAATGAAAATTTCTTCCGTAATCTTTCAGCTTATTATCTGGAATGGGAACTATTAAAGAATGGTATCCCCATGCGTGGCGGTCGCATAGAAGACCTAAATGTACCGCCCACACAAACCGCTTCACTAAAACTCGACTGGGGCAGAACGGATGAAAACAATGAATGGTTACTGAATGTCCGCTATATCCAGAAAAATCGTGAGGGTTTGATCCCTATGGGACATGTGGTTGCCAAGGACCAGTTGGTGGTGAACGCATATAAAGCTCCTACAATGAATTTGGAAAATGTTGTTGATAATTATACACCGGCAGTTGTCCCGCAAATCAATGACCAAAATATCAGTAACCTTTTTGTGGAAGGAGAGAATTTCCTTATCCGGTTCAGCAAATCTACCGGATATATGGATCGCTACATCGTTAACGGCATGAATCTGATTAAAAAAGGCACCACACTTTCTCCGAACTTCTGGCGTGCTCCAACTGACAATGACTATGGTGCAAAATTGCAGCAGAAATATATAACCTGGAAGAATCCAGACATCAGGCTTATTTCTCTGAATAACAAAACGATAGACGGACAGGTGATTATTTCCGCTGAATATGACATGAAGAATGTTTCTGCCAAATTGTATCTCACTTATACTATCAATAATAAAGGTAGCGTAAAAGTGAATCAGAAAATGGTAGCCGATAAGAATGCGAAAGTATCTAATATGTTCCGTTTCGGTATGCAACTGGTTATGCCGAAATCTTATGATAACATCTCTTATTACGGCCGCGGCCCCATAGAAAATTACAGTAACCGCAATCATTGCACTGATCTGGGAATCTACAATCAAACAGTGGATGAACAGTTCTACCCTTACATTCGTCCACAGGAAAACGGTACTAAAACAGATATCCGCTGGTGGAAACAATTGAACATCAGTGGCAGTGGTCTGCAATTTATAGCCGAGGCTCCGTTCTCAGCTTCTGCCCTGCACTATACTATCGAGTCACTAGATGAAGGCTGGGAGAAACAGCAAGGACATTCGCATGAGATTGAAAAAGCAGATTTAACGAATGTACTGATTGACAAAGCACAAATGGGGTTAGCATGTATTGACAGTTGGAGCGCATTGCCGGAACCGGAATTCATGTTGCCTTACGGAGATTATGAATTTACGTTTATCATGACTCCTATAAAAAACAACATTGTGACTAAATAAAGGTACACTTTACCAAATATAAAATGAAAAGAAAAGAATAAAGAATCTATTAAAATAAAGTCTATATTAATATTTTCTTTATTCTTTTCTGCTTATCCACAGGTACAGTCAGTGACATATCCTCGTCCTACCAGGCTCCCCCATAAGTAAACTGCACGTATGAGTCTATGCGTTCGCGCAGCTTCTTAGCCGTTACAGGTTTGGGGATAAACTCATCGCAACCCGACTGCTCAGCTCGTTTTTCGTTGGCATTGTACGAATAAGCTGAAAACGCAATAATGGGTATCTGTTGATCTTTCTGCCTGATTTCCCGGGTAGCTTGCAGCCCATCCATTTCAGGCATATGGAGGTCCATTAGGATTATATCGGGTTTAAGCTTGTTGTACAATTCCACAGCTTCTTTTCCGTTATAAGCCCGGATTAGATTGTAGCCTTTTCCCAACTCAGATTCTACCCCGATGCTTCCTCCCAACTCTTCAATAATACTTTTGCAAATGGAAAGCCCCAATCCTGTGCCTTGTTTGAACGTATCGAGTTTGACGAAACGGTCGAATACAACATCCAACTTATCTATAGCGATGCCAGTACCTGTATCACGAACGTAGAACCGCACCATTTCATTATCCGTAGTGTGATAGCCTACTTTGACGCATCCTTTAGATGTGAACTTCAGAGCATTAGTAATAAAGTTCGAAATCACTTGGTTTATCCGGTTCTTATCTGTATAAATGTGGCAGTCAGACTCGAATCTGTCCAATAAGACCGGTACTTTGGCCTCCTTGCGCAGTTTTCCGGCAGCTACAATCTGGGTGGTCAGTTCGTGGAGATCTACCATTTCGTAAACAAAGTCGATGGTTTGCGCTTCAATTTTCGAGAGATCAAGAATGTCCGAAATAAGTTGAAGGAGCAATTCATTGTTATTCTTTATAATCTCAATGTATTCCATCTTCTCGGATATGTCTTCGGTTTCGGACAGCAAGTCTGAGAATCCTACGATAGCATTGAGCGGAGTACGTATTTCGTGGCTCATATTAGCCAGGAAAGCCGACTTGAGGCGGTTGCTTTCCTCAGCTTTCTCCTTGGCCAGGGTGAGTTCTTTCTCCTTTTTTTTGAGTTCGGTTATATCCCACGAGATGCCCAGTATCCAAGGAAGTTTCCCCTCGGATGTAGGTATGAGGGTTTTGAGTGAACTGGCAATCTTTAACTCTCCACTAATGTTTTTAAACTCTTCGATGAAGTACATTTTACTTTTTGATTGCAACAGTTTGATGTCGTTTTCCCTGAACAGTTCCGCATCTTTGGCATTGTAAATATCCATATCTGTCCGTCCTACCACTTGCGAGGTTGAGAAACGGGTACTATCGACCAATGCCTTGTTCCAGTACAGGTATTTAAAATTATCATTGGGATCTTTTACGTACAAGAATACCGGAATATTGTTCAGAATAGCATCCATCAGCCTGTTCAATTCGCTGATTCGTTCTTCCTGTTTCACCCTTTCGGTAATGGTTTCGAGTTTCAACACTCCTCCAATCAGCTTATTTTTGTCATTGAATATGGGATTGCACATTACCTCGAGTATTTCGCCGTTGCGTTGTATGCGGTAGGTTTCGAATTCTCCGGTTTGAAATACGTGCATTACGGGGCAGTCCGGACAAGGCGTATCCCTGCCAAAAGTTGATTTATAGCAAGTTTTTCCGGTAGCATACGCCCCGTTTCCCAGTACCTTTTTCATTGTCTTCATCGAACTCCACTGCACTACGAAATCCTGGTTGATGTAAACCAATGCCGCATTCAGGTTGTTCAATGCCAGATTTCGATCTGCCACTGCCCGCTTTATCTTTTGTTGTGCTTCGAGCAGGCGTTTTGTTGCCTCTTCCTGCTGACGCTGGGCTTTCATGTGGTTGGTTATGTCGTGCAAGGCCCCGATAGCTTTCAGAGGGGTGTGGTCGTCCTGAAATTCGAACACTTCTCCTGACATTTCAAACCAGCGTTCTTCTTTGAAATAGCGTGAGCGAAATTGTATTTTAAAGTGCGCTCCACTGTTCTTGGTAAAAATCATCAGGTCGGGGTCAGCCGCCGCCCGGTCGTCTTCGTGTATAAGCCCCATAAATTCAGCCAGTGACATACGATTGCGGATAATCTTGTTTTCACCGAAAGTCGAGAACTCGAACATCCTCTCAGTGAAACTCCAGGAAAAAGGATAAACCAGCGCGGCCTGACAAGCCATGCTGAGCCGTGCATAGAGTTCTTTGGCCGAAAGAGCATCGGTCGGCTTGGCATTCGTAGGCGACAGATACAATTCGTTGGGATTAAGTGTGCGGGTTATGCCATGAGAGACAAAGTGGCGGGCTATGATACGGATATATCCCTCAGCACTTATGATTTGTCCGCCGTTGCGTTTGGGCAGATTTAGTACGACTTCGAGCATACAATGTTCTTCACCGATGCGCATACCAACGTATTTCTCGAACGAATCTTCTTCAGGAAATTGGTTCAGCGCCTGAACCAGGACGTCTTTCTCCACAGAGACGATAGGACGGAGAAAATCATCTATGCTCATTTCTGCTTTATCCAACCGTAATTGTTCTTCCAGATATTTGTCTACCCGGATACGTTTTTCTTTGAAATCAACCTGCCAGTAGCCCATCTGGAGTGACAGGCAAATCCGTTTATAGTTTTCTTCCATATTTTCTTTTACCTTTTTATATGCAAAATTGCATTACTACTTTATTACGTTTTTTTCAATTTATAAGTTCGTTTATTGCTTTTATTTTCACTCTATTGACGAAGAGTAGTAAACGCTAATTGTTGAAACTTTAGACAAATATTTAATATTCTGCACAAATATAATGAATAAAACCTAACTTCAAAGGAAATAGTGCTTTATAATATATTGTGCTATGTATTGAGTAACATTTCACTTTAATTCGTATATTAGTAAAATATGAAAGCATTTATAAAAAACAATTATACAATGAAACTGATTACAACTATCCTATCAGCTTTTTTCTGTCTATCTATACAGGCACAGTTGTCAACCTATCCTGATAACCGAAACACCGGGATGCCGCACAATAATGACTATACCGTACGTGTACGCATCCCCGGTAGTGAATGGAAAGACTTGTTCGAATACAAAGTGCAAGTAGATATGGACAAAGTGCAGGATGCTTCCATGGTGCAATTTGATATGGGAAGTCCTGTAGAAGTAATGGTGAAGAAGAACAATGGCACCGTGCGTGAAGTGGCGATACGCCCTTTGAGTAAAGGCATTGAATACAAACAGATACAAAACGCCATTCTTTTCACTTTGGAAAAGCAGCAATATCTCTCTATCGAGTTTAATGGTGATCGACTGCACAATCTGCATCTTTTTGCCAATCCCTTGGAAACAGAAAAATATGATAAAGAGGAAAAAGGCATTATGTACTTCGGTCCGGGAGTCCACCGCCCTAAAGACTTACCTAATAATCAAATCCGTATCCCCAGTAATACCACCGTATATCTGGCACCGGGAGCAGTAGTAAAAGCGAAACTTCTGGTAGATAAAGCTGAAAATGTCCGGATTATCGGACGAGGTATCTTAGACCATCCGATACGAGGCATTGAAGTAACTGACTCAAAGAATGTGCTGATAGATGGAATTACCGTAGTGAACCCTGATCATTATACTGTATTTGGCGGCGGTTCAACAGGAATCACCATCAAAAACCTGAAATCATTCAGTTGCAAAGGCTGGAGCGACGGTATAGATATGATGTGCTGCCGCCAGGTACTTATTGACAATGTCTTTATGCGCAATTCGGACGATTGCATTGCTTTGTACAATCACCGCTGGAACTGGTGGGGAGGTTCATCTGATATCACCGTGCAGAATTCAATTCTTTGGGCAGATGTGGCACATCCCATCAATGTAGGCGGTCATGGCGACCCTGACTCACCGGCAGGAGAAGTGATAGAGAATCTGAATTTCCGTAACATCGACATCCTGGAACATGACGAGGATGACCCGATTTATCAAGGTTGTATGACAGTGGATTGTGGTGATAAAAATCAGGTTCGTAATGTTCTTTTCGAAGATATCCGGGTAGAAAATATTCAGGAAGGACGACTGTTTTATGTAAAAGTACGCTTCAACGAGAAATATGATAAACAGCCGGGAAGCGGTATTGAAGGCATTACTTTCAGGAATGTTACATATACAGGTGTAGGAGAAAACCCATCGTTGATTCAAGGACTGGACAAAGAAAGAACTGTAAAAAATGTGACATTTGAAAATGTAGTAATCAATGGAGAACGGATGAAGGACCTGAAAGGAGTAGTAACCAATGATTTTATAAAAGGTATTAAGATTAAATGAACAATCACGGAGAAATAACAGAAAATAATTGTCCCGGTGTAACCTTATCACTATTTTAGCGTCTCAGATTATGAACCAAATGAAAAACAAATAATGGAATTCATCAAATCTTTATGCCTTGGCGGCATAGCAACGACTATGCTCCTGAGCGGATGTACTCAGAAGAGCATTACTTTAGAAGGCAAAGTAACGAATACATCCGGTGCTCCCATTGTATATAACATCACTACTGATGGTATTTACTTATCAAACAAGATTGATACTTTACGTTTAAATGCCGACAGCACGTATCAGATTACCTTACCTGTAAACGGGAACGAAAAGCTGTCTCTTTTTCTATACAGTGAGCGAAACTTAGGTAGTATCTATCTTGCTCCGGGAAAACAGACGCTTGATATCGATGCTTCCAAATCTAATGAACTGAATCCGGTTAACGGCTTGACGAAAGAAAATGAAATACTCAAGAAGTTGACTGATCTGAATGAAAACGTATTTAATCTGCGTGCACGCCGGGGAGATATCTTTAACGTCGGTAAGGATACGGTTGCCTCATCCGTATATCAGAAGCTGACAGACTACGCCACTACATTAGAAAAAGAAGTGGCAGGAGGGGACGATCAGTTCAGGCAGAGAGCCATACAGGATATACGCTTACAGGCTTTGATGGCATATATGAATCAATACTTCGGTAACTACCGGAGAGGTTCCGAAACGGTCAAGAAGGAATGGGACGACGCTTACGCCCAGATGTTGGATTTTGCAAACGTCGGTCAGGCTGAAAGCGTGTTCTCTCCTGCATTTGCAGATGTCGTATCGAATATGGCGGGCATAGATATTTTCATGAAATATGAAAGGCGCACGAATGATGACAATGAACGCAATCAGTTGTTATTTGATTGGTATAAAACGAATCTAAAAGGTCGGGTACAGGAGACTGCAATGGGACTTCTCATTCTGGAAGACGAAAGCCGTGAGTATTTTGCAACCGGTATTCCTGCATTGTATGAGGAGTTCAAGACTTTACATCCACAAAGCGTGCTAATGCCGAAATTAGAAACAGCGATACAGAAGAACAAAGCGTTCAATGAAGCTGAACTTCCGAAAGACATTCATATATTGAATACGGACAGTGTACGCACCTTTAAGGAAATTACTGACTTATATCTAGGCAAAGTGATCTTTATCGACGTATGGGCTACTTGGTGCGGTCCTTGTCGTGCTTCGTTTGCACACGTCAAACCTTTACAGAAATATGCTGCCGAAAATGATATCGTGTTATTGTATGTTTCCATCGATACTCCCCAGAAAGCTGAACTCTGGAAAAAAATGGCAGGGCACTATAACTTAAAAGGAGAGCATGTCATCATCAACGAGGCTTTCAAAATGGAAATTTATGAGAAGTTCGGGCGGAACGGCATACTGTCAATCCCGCATTATGCCATTGTCAATAAAGAAGGGGAATTGCAATTCCCATCGGCAGCCAGCCCGGAAAATATGGATAAGCTGACGGAACAACTGAAAGAAGCCTCTAAATGAACGATTATTAACGAATACTAAGACGCACAGAATTACAGAGAAAGCAGGCTGATTCCACAAATCTTATAATTTTTATGGATTCAATTCCATAAATCTTATAAGATTTGTGGAATCATTGTTTTAAATACCTTATCTTTGCCTATGCAACTATTCTCTTAAAGTTATGATAGAACGAATCCTAAAGCAGAAAATCGAAGCAATGATAGGCGGAGAAAAAGCTATCATTATCATGGGACCTCGCCAAGTTGGAAAATCGACATTGCTACATGCCATGTTCGGTAAATCACAAGATGCCTTATGGTTGAGTGGAGACGATCCGGACATACAGGAATTGTTTGCCAATGTTACCTCTACACGCCTGAAAGCGATTATAGGAAAAAAGAAATTTATCATTATTGATGAAGCGCAACGCATTGAAAACGTTGGATTAAAACTCAAACTGATTACGGATCAAGTGAAAGATGTGCAACTCATCGCTACCGGAAGTTCTTCATTTGAACTGGCATCCAAAGTAAACGAACCACTCACCGGACGAAAACGGGAGTATAAAATGTATCCATTGTCATTTGCTGAAATGGTGGAACACACAAACTTACTGGAAGAGAAAAGAATGATTCCACACCGATTGGTTTTCGGTTACTATCCCGAAGTCGTAACTCATCCGGGAGATGAAAAAACAATACTGAAAGAATTATCAGACAGTTATCTTTATAAGGATATCCTTGCTCTTGATTCTATCGGGAAGCCGGAAAAGCTGGTAAAACTACTTCAAGCATTAGCACTGCAAATCGGTTCACAGGTTTCTTATAATGAAATAGGGCAATTAGTAGGACTTGACACAAAAACTGTTGACAGATATATTGATGTACTCGAAAAGAATTATGTCATATTCCGTTTAGGATCCTTCGCAAGAAACCTGCGCAATGAGCTGAAAGCAAGCCGGAAAATATATTTTTATGATAACGGAATTCGTAATGCCGTATTGGCTAATTTTTCTATGCTCGAAAGTCGCACTCACGAGGAAGCGGGTGCATTATGGGAAAACTTCATTATATCTGAGCGAATCAAGCACAACGCTTATTCTGACAGTTATTGTAACAGTTGGTTCTGGCGTACTCAACAACAGAAAGAAATCGACTATATAGAAGAAGAAGACGGACAGATTTCAACCTTTGAATTCAAGTGGAATCCCGGTGCCAAATATAAATATCCCCAACAGTTTATTGAAGCTTATCCAAACAGTTCCTTTAAAGTAATCAATCGTTCCAACATAGAAGAATTCTTATTGGATTTATAACCTGATTTATTTGAGTAAACTCTGTTCTTCGTTCGTATTATACAACATAAAAACAAAGAACAATGAATAGATATAGACTGCTTTTTTCAATGATCCTTTTGCTTTTCCTCTCTCCCTGTTTGCGGGCAGGAGAATGGCAATGGTCTGTGACTCTTGACGGATTCGTCTCCAACGAAACGAACCGGAATCCTACGGCTTTCATGTGGATACCCGCTGACTGTATGCAGATAAAAGCAATTATTGTAGGACAACACAATATGAGCGAAGAAACTCTTTTTGATAACCCCCTTTTCCGCGAAAAGATGCAGAAGCTGGGAATCGGCTTTGTATGGATAACTCCCGGTATCGATCAGCAATGGGATGTATCGAAAGGCACACAACAGATATTTGAGAAAATGATGGTCGACCTGGCAGACGTCAGTGGATATAGCGAACTGAAAAATGTCCCCATCGTTCCCATAGGCCATTCGGCTATGGCTACTTATCCCTGGAATTTTGCCGCATGGAATCCGGAACGTACCTTGGCTATCATTTCCTTGCATGGCGATGCTCCGCGCACAAATCTTACCGGCTACGGGCGTGAGAATCTGGAATGGGGACGTACCCGTAATATAGATGGAATACCCGGACTGATGATTGAAGGAGAATATGAATGGTGGGAAGCCCGGGTAAATCCGGCACTGGCCTTCCGCATGATGTATCCTGAAAGTTGCATCTCATTTCTGTGTGACGCAGGACGGGGACATTTCGATGTGGCAGATGAAACAGCCGCATACATTGCTCTATTTCTGGAAAAAGCTATCAATCAACGACTGACGGATGAAGTAACGAAAGACGGTAAAGTAAAACTGAATCCGGTAAGCCCGACCGAAGGTTGGCTGGCAGAACGCTGGCATCCCGATCAGAAGAAGCGAGTCAAAGCCGCCCCCTATTCACAATATAAAGGTGATCCTCATGATGCTTTCTGGTATTTTGACCGTGAAATAGCGGAGGCGACTGAAGCACGGTATACACAAAGCCGCGGAAAGAAAGAACAGTATCTGGGTTTTGAGCAAAACGGCAGTTTACTGACATACGACAAGAAACAGCATGTACGTGTACAGCCCCGCTTCAATCCGGAAGCCGATGGAATCACTTTCCACCTGAAAGCCGTATGTACGGATTCCCTAAGAACCAAACTATCTGATGAGCATGCAGATGCAACACCGGTAATCAGTCGCATCTGTGGACCAGTAGAAAAGGTAAATGACACCACATTCATGGTATCTTTCTATCGGATGGGTATGAATAATCCACGCCGTACCGGTGATATATGTCTGTTGGCAAGCCAGACAGGAGACCGGAAGTATAAAAGTGCTGTTCAGGAAGTCAGTATCCGCATCCCCTACCGGAATACGGAAGGGCAAAGGCAGTATATATTATTTCCAGGATTACCCGATGTGAAAGCGGAAAGCGGTTCTTTATCTTTAAAAGCCACAAGTGATTGTGGACTGCCCGTCTCTTACTACATCAAAGAAGGTCCGGCTGAAATAGAAGGAGACCAAATTGTATTCACTCCTATCCCACCCCGCAGTAAATTTCCGGTAAAAGTGACGGTAGTTGCCTGGCAATACGGTATTGCTGGTAAGGTACAGACGGCCGAACCGGTGGAACGAAACTTCTATATATTAAAATAAGCATTATAAGCCATGAAAACATATTTTCTATTTATATGTGCCATCTGTTGTTATCTCACAGGGAACGCACATTCGACGGAATATAACATTTTCCAGTTCGGAGCTTCCAAAGACACCTCTGTCGTACAAACTCAAGCCATCAATTCCGCTATTGAAAATTGTTACCGGCAAGGCGGAGGCAAGGTTATCATTCCTTCAGGGATTTATAAATCAGGAACGATTTTCCTGAAAGATAATGTAGAACTACATCTTGAAAGCGGAGTATACCTCTATGCCAGCGATAATTACGATGACTTTCCTGTGCAACCACAAGCATCTTACCGTTCACAAAAAGATGCCGGTGGCTGGGTTTCCCTCATCTATGCAGTAGATGCAAAAAACATCAGTATTACCGGAAAAGGTACGATAGACGGAAAACTGACACAGACGTTTCAATGCATAATGTATGGTAACATAAGAATCATCCCACAGTGCCGACTTTAATCGTGGAAGGCAAGTCACCCACCAACCGCTATTCCAATCAACCGGAAATTCTGAAATATCTGCCGAACGGAAAGCTAAAGGTGTTGGAAGACTGTGGGCACATGCTGAACATGGAACAACCTGAAGCATTTAATGCTGCATTGCGTGAATTTCTGAAACAATGAATTCACGCAATACAGATCTATCTGTCACTTTTACATATTTCATCACAACTTCTGTTGTTTATAGGTTTTCAAAGATTTATCCTTAGTCAGCTCAGGTACTAAACGAATAGCAGAACCTCCCGAAGCCCTCAAATTAAAATGCAACACAGTCTTGGCATTGACACGGAATTTTGAGACTCTGACTTTCGTTCGTGTAGGAATAGATTTGTCGCCATCCGTATAGATTTCAGCCACATAATCTTTTCCGGCAGGCAGAAAACTCAAATCAACCGGTAACGTCCGTGCATCATTATTTGTAATTGAACCTATGAACCATTCCTCTCCTTTCCGGCGAGCCACAGTAATAAACTCACCGACTTCACCTTGTAAAACCTTCGTATCATCCCAGGTGGTGTACACATCATCAAAGAACTTTAATTCCGGTTCGTCCTGCGAATCCGAAGGCTTATCATACCAATACATATATTGCAGAGGACTGTAATAGACAGCTGCTAATGCCAGTTGATGCGCCGGTGTAGTCTGGATGGATTTAGAACGGGGAACACCATAATTATCTTTTTCAACGTTCAGCCTGCCAAAGTCCTGGCGATAGTAACATATCGTATAATCGGCTGCTCCGGCTACAAAGCGGGTAAAAGGCAACGTAACATTGTGAGTGGCATCCGGAAATTCTTCATTGCCGCGAATGCCTTCCTGAGTCATCAGATTAGGATAAGTACGACTAAAGCCTGTCGGACGGTATTCATCATGAATGTCCACCATCAGTCCATAATCAGCACACTTCTTTACGGCTTCGTGCATCCACTTAGTCCACACCTGCGAACCCACCTGTACGAACCCAAACTTAATCCCCGAAATTCCCCATGATTTATACAAAGGGAGTATCTCATCCAACTGTTGCTGCAAAGCCCGTTGATTGACATAGAGTATAACTCCGATACCATGCTGCTTTGCATAAGCAACCACTTCTTTCAGATTCAGGGCATCTATTTTCGGATTTCTACGCGGATCGAGTGTTACGGTAGTAGCGTCAGAAGCCTTATCATACTCAAAACCATACCACCCGGCATCAAAATGAATGTATTGCAGATTCCGTTTTACAGCAAAGTCTACCAAAGCTTTTCCACCTTCTGTGGTCAAGGTCACTTCACGCATCACCTTTCCCGGTTTAATCCAGGAAGTATCCTTAATCCGACATGGCGGATTAAGATTTAACAGAATATCGTTGTGTTCCAAAATCTCACCCGGCTTGTCAGCACACATGATTACACGCCACGGAGTAGAATAAGGAGCAATATCTTCTACCGGACCATACATAGCCGATATAACCGTATTCTTTTTAGTCGGTGACACATTGAACTTCGTACGTACATAATCCACCACTTGCGCTTCAGCCAGGCAGACATATCCTCCATCTGCCAGTGTCAGCAGCAACGGACGGTCCGATTCGCCCGGCCAGTTTTCAAGAGGCAGATAAGAATACGGGGTCTGGGCTTTGGGAGTAAAATAGGCTTTAGTACCTTCGGGCATGGTATATTCTGTATACTCATCTGTAATCTTCAGATATTGTCCACCCGGAAAATGGTAACGGAAGGCAATTCCTTCATCATAGGCTCGGACATCAAGAATAAGCTTATCACGTCCGTTCTGACGGTTGACAACTATTTTCCATGCATGATAGCAGTCTTTAATTTCACTTCTTTCGCCATAAACCGGATGCCAGATCGTATCTTTCCGACTACTATCCACAGTTCCGATTTCAACTCCATCCCGCCATTCTACATTTGCATTGATTCCCAATAAGGAAGGTTTTACTGTCTGTTTTCCGTTCCAGGTCAAAGAATAATGTAACTGTCCACCGCTATCACTCAACGTAAACTGGTATTTTCCATCCGGTGATGTCATATTCACCTCCTTGCCCTGTACACTCAAAGACAAAGCTACACATAATACTCCTACAAATAATTTTTTCATTTCAGAATTCTACTTTATATTATTACTTTACATATCAATAAACCGCCTTAAAAATACTTTCATACCATAATTCACAATTCAAAGTTATTAAATTATAGTTCTTCCAGACCAGCATTTAAAATAAAAACGAATAGGCAAGCTCTTTTACTCAATATGGATCGTAACTAAATTCATCTATTCCCGTCTGAAAACACATTTTAGTTTCATAATACATTATTCATAGAATGATTTTTCATAATTAAACTAAAAAGTATAATACTGCTTTAGGTAAATTCGCACATAATAGACTATATAATATATATTGACTTCTATCTAATATGTATTAACCTTATTATTTTAAGAATATGATGAAAAAGAAATTTATTCCGTTATTTATTCTTCTCTTTTATATGCTGAATATAAACAGTCAAGAGTTTACTCATCCGGGCTTACTTCATTCTGAGTCTTCATTAAAAAGAATCCGGGAACTTGTCAGAAATGAGATCCAACCGGCTTACGGTTCATTCAACATCATGAGAGGAATGCCTGAGGGAAAAGCTGATTATTGCCTAAAAGGACCTTTCGAAACTATCAGTCGTGCCGGCAGATATGGTTATACCAAAGACCCTTGTGAACGAGATTTTAATGCAGCTTACTACAATGCCATTCTTTGGATAGTCACAGGAAAAGAGCCTCATGCAGACAAAGCAATGGAGATTATCAGAGCATATGCAAGTACCCTAAAGAAAATAGAAGGTCCGGACGATCCGCTTTGTGCCGGCCTTCAAGGATTTATGCTGGTAAATGCAGCAGAAATCATGAGATATACATATACAGCAGATAAACATACTAACGGATGGGATGCAAAAGATACACCCAAAGTAGAAAACATGTTCCGAAATGTATTCCAGCCGATACTTACTACTTTCTACAATACCAAACCTTACACCAACGGTAACTGGGGAATTGCGGTAACTAAGGCACAAATGGCATTCGGAGTATTTCTGAACGATAAAAAGTTGTATGAAGACGCTATAGAGTTTTTTCTGAAAGGCCATGACAATGGAACTCTTCCCAACTACGTAGCAGAATCCGGCCAGATACAGGAAAGTGGACGTGACCAGCAACATGCCATGTTAGGGTTAGGATGCCTCTCGGAAATTGCCGAAATAGCCTGGACACAAGGCAGAGACCTGTATAGCGCTTTGGATAATCGCCTTATGAAAGGTTATGAATACCTGGCCAAATCTAATCTGGGCTATGAAGTACCTTTCTTTACCTGGAAAGATATAACCGGAAAATATTCAAACTGGACTACGTTAGGGGAAGAAGGGATGGGACGTTTCCGCTCATTATTTGAAATTGCCTACAATCACTATGTTGAACGCAAAGGGTTAGAAATGCCATATACCCAAATTGTATTAGGCATGATACGTCCTGAAGGACCGGGATTTACTTGTGATAACCCGGGCTTCGGCAGCCTGCTGTTCTATTTGGGAAAGGACTTAAATGAAAGGAAAGTCCCCGGACAAATAAATGAAGATCTTTCCCAACTGGAAGGATGGGCTTTCGCCAATTGCTCTTATAAACAGGTGGATAATCTAATGTCATTTGTATCATCCGGAGTAAATATGCAAAAGAAAAGGATTTCCTACCAGGCAGGAAACTATCCGTATATTGCCGTAAAGGCACCCAAGATTCCAGCATCCGCAAATAAAGACTGGTTGCAATTAAGCTATAGCGTTGCCAGTGCTCCGGAATTTTGGAAGTTAGATTCGGATAAGGCTAAAAAGATAGGAAAAGATATCTATGTATTCAAGATTACAGACTATCTGTCAAATAATGGAACGCACTTCACAGAAAGACCAGCAAACATTACTCTTATTCTCAATTTTGGGAATATCGGCAATGAACCGGTAATTGTGGAATGGATTCGCTCATTTGAAAAGCTGGAAGATATTTGAGTAATATATTTCTCTCCTTCGTATATATACTAAAAAAAGAATTAACAAAGAAATTATGAGAAATAAAAGAAAACATGTACTGACGCTCATTCTGTTTTGTTCCCTGGTTTTCTCAATCCGGGCGCAGCAACAACACCCCTATCTGTTCTTTACCCCCGATCGGATAGCGACACTGAAAGAACAACTCAAATCGGATAAAGAAGTCAAAGCCAATTATACCCAGGTAGAACAAGTAGCCAGGGAAGCCTTGAAAGAAAACAATCCTTACCGCAAGTTGGAATATCTGGCATTGACATACCAGGTGACAGGCGAAAAAAGATATGCGGATAAGATCAAAGAATCAATCCGGCAGACAGGTGGAAAAGAAACCCTCGAAGCAAAGGATATGCTGAATCGGGAACCTGCCTGGACTTCATTGCTAAGCACCGCCCATGCCAATCATCAAATGGCTATTGGTTTCGATGCTATCTATAACGAACTCTCAGATGAAGAACGGAAAGAACTGGCACAAGCCATTTACAAAATAGGAATCCGTCCGACGCTGCACGATTGGCTATCACCGGCAACACGTTTCCATGCAATCAATTCCATGGGGCACAACTATTGGGCATCCTGTATTGCCATGACCGGAATCGCTGCCATGGCCGTCAGCAATGAAATTCCCGAGGCTGCCGAATGGATTGATATGGTAAGTAGGGCAACAACGGATTGGGCTAATTTCCAAGGAGATATCTTACAAAACAAACCGGCTAACTTCGATAATGGAGCTTATTACGAAAGTGTGAGTTACGCCAATTACGGGCTCACCCAATACCTGACCTTCCGCCTTGCCATGCAGAATTTCAATCCCCGGGCAGAATGGCCAGAAAGGAAGCTATTTGAACGTGCAGCAGATTATTTTATGTATACCTGTTATCCTGCCGACAGTGATTATCTTCCTTCCCTTTATTTTGGCGACAGCAACATTGCTGCCAATGGTGAAGGAGTCTTGAAATTACTTTGGACATTAGGTTTTCAGAAAACCGATATGTTATGGTATCTCACACAGGTACGGAAAAACCAGGCCAAAGAAAGTATGCCGACCGATACACCCATGGGACTATTGTACACTCCCGATTTGTCCGATGCTCCGCTGCAACCTTCCCTGTCGCTATCTACGGTATATGAAAGAATGGGTTGGAGTGTGATGCGTACTTCTTGGGAGAAAAACACAACCCTGTTAGGAGTGAAATGCGGACATACATGGAATCACTCTCATGCAGACGCAGGTTCATTTATCCTTTTTCATAATGGACAGCAAGTAATTAAGGATGGCGGAAACTGTTGGTATCCCAATCCGTGGTATCGTGAATATTTCTTCCACAGCCAGGCCCATAATGTACTGTTGTTTAATGGACAGGCCCAGCCTCAAGAGCAACAGTACAAAGGTTCGATGCTCGATGGTTCTTTGCATCATCTTACAGACGAAGGAAATATCAAATACATCCTGGCCAACGTGACCGGGCCTACTTCCCGCTACTTTTCTAAAAACCACCGTAGTTTTTTGTGGATAGATGATGTAATACTGGTTATTGATGATGTCTGTTCGCATGAAGACGGTACATTCAGTCTGCTTTTTCACCCGGATGGAGTAAGCAGGAAAAATGGTATTGATTTGAGTGTCGTCAACCAACAGGCTGCTGTGGATATACGCCCTTTATGGCCGGACTATCTGACAGAAAGCGACTTCGAACATGATTTCCCTTATAATCTGAAACTGAAAGCTCACCAGGGTCCCAAAGCTAAGAAGACCGACGAAATGGAAACGTATTATTCGGTAACCTATCCGATAAAGGCACAAAGTGTCAAGTTTATAACGGCAATCATCTTGAAAGATTCTCCTGCAAGTAAAAATATTCCTCAGGTAACCCGCCTGAAAGGAGATGATCTGCAAGGTGTCCGTATTGCTAAAGGTGACAAAATAACTGATGTTTATTTAAACACACGGGCAGATGGGCATATTATGCACCGGAATTCCTGCACAAATGTGAACGGTTGGGATACAGACGCATATTTACTTGCTTTTTCTTATAAGAAAGGAACTGACCCCGCAGTTTCCAAAAACATATCGGAATGGTTCATCGGATATGGGAGTTATGTGCGCAATGCTAATGAATCCATTTTCGATTCTTACACTAAAAAATATAAAGTAATCCGCTGACAAGACTAGTTCATTTCTGTAGGGATATGAACTAAATATGATAAGGTGGTAGAGTGATAAAGTGATAACGGGATAACGCTCTGTGATATATAGCGCAGCTCTATCACCTTACCACCTTATCACTCTTTTCCTTCTTTTCTTTTCCGAAATGAATGAATTTCAACTCCTGATTTGCATAATTAAGAACTAAAACAATATGCCTAGAATAAAGAAACGGGGACTCGATTACTTCCCCATAAGTATTGATTTTATGCACGATCGCATCGTACGCCGCATTATGAAAAGCGAGGGGGACGGTGCCGTATCCGTACTGCTTCAGGTGCTTTGCAGCATCTACTCCGGAGAAGGTTACTACGTCCTTGCGGACGACCTTTTCTATGACGACCAGGCGGATAACCTCTATCAGATGGAGCCCGAAGATATCCGGCGCATCGTCGCCCTTGCCCTGGAACTGAAACTTTTCGATCCGGAAGTTTTCAATAAGTACGGACTGCTGACGTCAGCCGATATTCAGCGCCAGTTCCTTTTTGCAACCAAGCGCCGCAATGCTTCACTGATAGATGCGCGTTACTGCCTGCTTTCACCGGAGGAACTCGGTGTGCAGCAGCCGGCAGAGGATCGGAAAGGGGACGGGGAACCCGATGGTGAAAATGCTGCGATTATCCCTATAAATGCAACGTTTAACGCTGAAAACAACGAAACTATGTACCTTGGTACACATAGCATAGCACAGCATAGTATAGCACAGCAAAGCATAGAAAACCCCCTCCTCAATAGTTCCCCCGTTGGTGGAACTGCCGGAGACGCGGCCTTGAAGTCCGCGGAGGAAGGAGAGGAGGAGATTTCTCCGGAACGAGGAATAGCGGATAACCCTGCCAAACCCACCGGGCGCGGTGGCAAGCGGAAAGAGTGGACTCTTGAAGACCTCTCCCGCCTGCAACCACCCCGGGACGGGATGCAGCGCAACTTCGACGGGCTGCTCTGTAATCTCCGGCTCTATGCCATTCCGCCTGCCGAGCAGTATGCTATTGTCTGCAAAAGCAACTTTGGCGTCATCGGACATCCGGTGTGGAGAGGCTTCTACGAGTTGCGTGGTTGCCACGGGAAGATCCGCCAGCCGGGACATTATCTGTTGAGTCTGTGCCGGGATTCTAGCAAAATAGATAGAATGTGAACAGAAAGAGGATTGTGATATATATTGTGAATTATGTATTTGGTTATGTTTTCGAATATTGAATAATTTCTTGAACGCTTTTGCGAAAATCGTTCGTTTACTTAAAAGTAGAGTCGTATCTTTGCAATGTGGTTAAGCTTAATACACAAAACGATAAAACATTTGCATTTAAAAACTAATTTATTATGCCAGTACTTTACAAGACTATTCAGTCAACAATGAAAAACAAAGAAGGTGACAAACTATTTCATCCCCGTACCGTGTACGTGGGTGGTGTCAACACAGAGAAGATCGCCCAGGAAATTGCGGAGTATTCCTCCCTCTCCACCGGTGACGTAAAGAATTCCATCGACAACCTGGTCACCGTATTGACCAGACACCTGCAATCCTCCGAAGTGGTGACACTGGATGGCTTCGGTACTTTCCGACTAGCCATGAAATCGAGAGGCAAGGGAGTGAAGACGAAAGAGGAGGTATCTGCGGCACAAGCCACACTACAGGTGCACTTCACCCCGGCATCCACCCGCAATATGGACCGTACCGTAGCCACCCGCTCGCTGGTGACAGGCGTGAAGTGTGTGCTTTACAAACCTGAATCGGACGGTTCGGGTAGTGGCAACGAAGGCGGCAGTGGCTCCGGTAGCGGTGGCGGTGGTTTGGACGAAAATCCGCTGGGCTAAAGAGTTGAATACAGAGACGCGGAGACGCAGAGGGTTTCCCGGGTATCAGATTTAAAAAACAGGATGTGCCTCCGTTGCTCTGCATTCATTCTAATTGACTAAACTATTCATTTTTAATTAACTAAACTTATTTCATTTAACACATGAGAGGTATTTATTTTCTCGTGGTGCATTGCAGTGCCACCCGGGTGAACTGTGTCCGTGCTTCGAAGGTGGAGAAGGAACTTTGACTCTCTCAGATCATGAAATCATTTTAAAAAAGAACACGAAAGGAGGTGTGTGAACTATGGCAATCAAGAAATCAGTATGGGATATAATCCTGAAGGTGGTAATCGCGGTAGCGTCGGCAATAGCCGGGGTGATTGGGGGTAATGCGATGCCGTTGTAAATATTACAAAGTTCCCATGTTTTTATAACTCTGCAGATTCTATACTCCGGAATCTGCAGAGTTCCAAACCAATATTTGAGACAGATTAAGACTCTGTTTAATACCATTTCTTTAGTTTTTAATCATTATAAAACAAAAACGAAAAATGAAACGATACATTTTTATACTATTTTTCTTCGCTGCACTTTTTCCATTTGCGGCACATGCAGGATCAGAGTTTCCATACATTGCCCCTTCTGTTCCGACCTCTCCTCAGGCAGCGGCCTTCAAAATGTACGGAGACGTGGCAGTGAACCCAGCCATGGGAGTACCTGATATTTCCATCCCTTTGTTCAATATCGAGCATCACGGCTATCAGTTACCTTTAAGTCTGAAGTATAATCCTACACCATTTCATCCAGGTTATAACTACGACGTATTCGGCCGTGGTTGGGCATTATCTGTAAGCAGTTGTATATCCCGAAGCATTGAATGTATGCCTGATGAGACTACAGGTTTCAAACTGGATACCGATCAGTTTGGTAAATCCTACCGTAACTTTACGGAAGCAAGCATGAACAGACTCAATTTAAAGTACGACCTCTTTACCGCTACCCTGCCAGATGGCAGTTCTTTCGACTTTGTCATCCGGATAAAGTATGATGGTAAGCTCGAATACGTGGTTTCCGGCGGACGCGATGTAAAGATAACCCACGTGGCTGATGCCGGTAAGATATATTCCTTTAAAGTGGTAGACGAACAAGGCATTGAATATTCTTTTGATGGCGCAGATACTACCTTTGCAGGACTAGGCAGTACCATTACCCCTTATGGTACTGCCTACGTATCTTGGCAACTGACTTCAATCCGCCTACCCCATTCCGCAGAACTTATTACTCTTGCCTATGGAAAGAGTATCAGCTCCAACTATGGACGGCATCAGGTGGAACCAGCGGTACGTTTCCATCATATTTATGAAGTGAATGGAGATCCGGATAGGTTTGACGTCACTTTCCAAACCTATACGCAACAGCACGCCTATCAAATGAAACTTTTAACCTCCATAGCTTATGGCAGCACAACCATCAACATCGACTATCAAGACGGTAGCGACAGCGAGCATTACAACTATGCCAAAGCCATCAACATCAGAGATAACGGCACGCTTATCCGGAAAATCAATCTGGAGCAACATCAAGGAATTTTGCACTATCACGGATCGGGGAACTTGCCTTTTAGCACTCTTGATAAAATTATACTTCTTGGTAGCAATGGCATTACATCCGAGACTTATCAATGTGGATATACATCTTCAAGCGCCAGTTTTGGGGGAACAGACCATTGGGGCAACCTGAATTATCGTTCCGATATTCACAATGTGGCCTGCCTGAATCTTTTTGTCGGCTTCGATGTATCCAGAGCTGCCTCTTCCACTTACGTAGTAGATGTACCCAAAGATGGAGATGACCTGTCTCCATTGGATAAAGTGAGGATTTCCAATTCATACGCCAATACACGAACACCGAGCAGTGCAGAAGCTCATTGTGTGCTAAACAAACTAACCTATCCGACGGGTGGTTATACAGAGTTTCACTTTGAGAACCATGAGTTCTTTACGTTTACAGATTATGACGGTGACTATATTCACAACAAAAAAAGACGTATCAAAACCCAAGCTACCGGTTTCAGGATTTATGAAATCGTCAATTATACGGCAGAAGGCGTACGAAGTGACTCCAAACACTACTGCTACGGGCAAACTGATTATGACGCAAATGGTGGAATAGGAGGACGTTATTTTCATACAGGCGCAGGCGAACCGACCTTAGATCCTACTATTCAGACCTATATGACTTATCAATCATCAGAGCCTATTCCGATGTCGGTACTAAACATGGTACTCGGCCTTGATCCGTCCGGACAGTATCGTTCTTTTAATTACAATCCCTTTATGAGCTATAATCCATCAGTAGGACCCATTACTGATAAGTGGGAATGGGAATGTACTTTCAGTGCATTTAATTTTCAGCGGTTACTGAATGGCCGTCCTGCAGTGGTCTATCCCGAAGTCACGGTCTATTATCTGAAAGATGGAGCAACTACATATACCCCCGAAAATTGTAATGGAAAAACCGTTTATCAATATGACATCTACGAAGCAATGCAGTATGACACAGCCTTTTTCGAGAAACCGCAATACTTCAACAATGTGCTTTCGTATGTGGGAGAGAAATATCGCTATAATTTGCTGAAAGAACAAACTGACTACATGAGCGACGGACAGGAGTATAAACTGAAACGACGCGAAACGCTTATTTGGCATCCCAGTGGCGCATCGGTGGTAAGCTGGGAATATTCCAATCTATATGGAACTTTATCTTTTGTCCCTGTAACCGCTGTCCTTGGTGATTTTTATACTTCCACTTGGCAGTTGCTTGGGCACTCACTCCTATACCAACGTGATGTAACTACCTATGACGAATCGGAAACCGGTGTTAAAGAGACAGAGCAGTACAGCTATCTCTCCGGCAACCGGATGCAACAGAAAAAGCGCGATGCAGGGGGGCTGCAACGAGAGACCAATTGGGAATATCCTAAGTTGTCACAAACCGGCACTACCACGGATATAGTCCGCAAAATGGTAGAGAAGCATATTATCGCCCCCGTGTTGACAGAAAAACAAAGTAACTCCAACGGCTATGAACGTGAATTCGGAGAGTTCCCCACACAAAGCGGAGACACATTAATACTGCCCGCCCGGCTTTATCAAAAGTGCTATGCAACGAATAGATTCCACAGCGAAATCCTCGCTTACTCTCCTAACGGAAATCCCCGTGAAGTAATCTCCAATGATAAGTTGCATACAGTCTACCTGTGGGGGTATGGAGATCGTTATCCTATCGCGGAAATCAAGAATGCCACTCTGGCACAGGTAGAAACCGCTGTGTCCTCCGTTTTTGGCATGACATCCTCTGCACTAGCACGGAATGCCGTCCCCGATGCAGCCAAACTGAAAGCCTTGCGCAAACACACGTCCCTCTCGAAAGCGCAGGTCACTGTTTTCACGCATCTTCCGTTGATAGGCGTCGCCTCCATCACCGACCCTACGGGGAAGACCCTGTATTACGAGTATGATGGACTGGGACGCCTGAAGAGAAATTACTATTACGAAAACAACACTATGCAGGAAAGCGAGAAACGCGTCTTGCAGGAATATGACTATCATTACCGTAACCAATAACTAAAATCCGTACACACTTATGAAACGAATATATCTATTACTTTCACTTTTATTGTGCCAACTCTTGTGCATGTCGCAGGTAAGCACCTCTCAGAACTACATCAGTGCCCGTACTTACACCTCGGCCGACCGCAGTGGTTGCCGTGAGCAGGTGGTATACTATGACGGTCTGGGCCGCCCCTCACAAATCGTAGACCGCAGCATCACCCCCGACGGGAAGGATATCGTCTCCCTGCAGGAATATGACGACCAGGGACGCAAGCTGCGCACATGGCTTCCCGCCAAATCGGCGGGAAATGGCAGCTATATGAATATCTCCTCCCTGAAGAGCGGCGCAAGTTCGTTGGCAAGCGGTGATTCGCGCCCCTACGCACAGACCACCTATGAAGCCTCTCCCCTGAAGAGGCCGGTTGCAGAGCATGGAGCGGGCGAGGCATGGGCGGAACAGCCTGTAGGCTACCGCTATGTCACTCGCAATCCTCAGTCGTTTGCTTATTTTTCCAACAGGGTTCCCAACAGGGATTTATTAGGCGTTTGCACTACGGATGAAGACGGAAATCAGGCTTATGAATTTAAAGACGGCCTGGGACGCACAATCCTAGCGGGACGTATGGACGGTTCCGAACCCTATTTCACTCATTATGAATATGACAGTCGCGATGATTTGGTGAATGTTTACCCGCCTTTCGTTGCTTCCCCAAAGCCGGGAGCACCTGAAGGGTCTTTTAATGCACAGAGCAGTTATTCCTACCGCTATGACTTCCTGCACCGCTACATTTACAAGAAACTTCCGGAACGTGATGCCATTTATTTCGTTTACGATCGTGGAAGCCATCAGGTCTTCTCGCAAGACGGCGAACAACGCGTCCGCGGAGAATGGAGTTTCTCCCTTTCCGATGAATTTAGTCGTCCGGTAGTGACGGGAATTTGTAATAACTCCTATTTTTACGAAGATTTACAGTTGTCGGAGATTAATATAAAAGCACGGCGTGATGATACAGGCACTGCCTTTCATGGTTATATCCCCGAGAATATCACGTTGAAGACTCCTGTAGTGTATACGGTGAACTACTACGATGACTACTCTTTCATCGGCAAGCACGGAGTACCCACCTCTCTGAACTACATCACACCCCCTTCGGGCTACGGCACCCGCTACACGGAAAGCAGCAAAGGATTGCTGACAGGAACGGTAACAGCACGCGTGGACGCTGCCGGAGTGACCGGATATGATTACGCCGCTTTCTATTACGACGAGCGCGGACGTATCATCCAAAGCCGGACAACGAACCATTTGGGAGGAACTGAAGTGGAGTACGTTACCTATAACTTTATAGGCGATCCTTTGAAGCGCCAGCATGTTCATACAGCCACGGGTAAGGCTACACAGACGGAAGTATGTACATACGAGTACGACCATGCGGGCCGCCTGTCAAAGTCAAAACACAAGTTAAACACAAATGGTGAGGTGACACTCATCGAAAATACGTACGATGACTTGGGGCGAGTGAAGAGCAACAAACGTCATGGCGTCTCTGCCCTTACAACGAACTATACCTATAATGTCCGCTCATGGATCAAGACATTAACCACCGGTACGCTGTTCAATCAGACCCTGTATTACAACGAGTCTTACGGCGGAAACACCCCCTGCTACAATGGCAATATCTCCGCCATGAGTTGGAAAGCTTCGGGCGACACGGGACTGCACGGATACCGCTTCCGCTATGACAGACTTTCCCGACTGACCTCCGCCGATTATTTATGGAACGGCATTTCCAGTACGAATTACAGTACTTCATATACGTATAATAAGCAAAGTAATATAACCTCACTCCGGCGTAATGGTCGCACAGGAGCTTCCTCTTACGGCCTGATCGACAATCTGACTTTCACGCTGGACGGTAACAAGCTAACGCGTACGGACGATGCTGCCACAGCTTCAGCTTATAATGGTGGCTTTGAATTTAAGGATGCCGTGAAACAGGCCGATGAGTACGCCTATGATAAGAATGGAAATATGACGAAAGATTTGAATAAGAATATTACTAATATTCAGTATAATTGTTTAAATTTGCCAAGTAAGGTCACGTTTAAGGATGGTAGCACCATTGCTTATACTTATGCGTTGAACGGCACGAAACTCCGTACTGTCCATAAAATAGGTAACACTACCACTACGACTGACTATTGCGGAAATGTGGTCTATGAGAATGGTGTGCAGAAGTTGTTGTTGACTGATGCGGGATATATCACGTTATCTGACAAGAAATATCACTACTACTTGCAGGATCACCAGGGTAATAACCGTGTGGTTGTAGACCAAACAGGACAGAAGGAAGAAGTGAATCATTACTATCCGTTCGGTGGCACGTTTGCTTCAGCAGACGGTAATGTTCAGGCTTATAAGTATAACGGTAAGGAACTGGATACAAAGAAGGGGGTGAACTGGTATGATTATGGGGCGAGAATGTATGATGCGGCACTGGGAAGATTTACAACAGTAGACCCGCTGACAGAGAAGCATTATGAAATGAGCCCATATACGTATTGTGGAAATAATCCGATTAGATATATTGATCCAACGGGCATGTTCTATACAGGATATACGGTTAATGAAAAAGGCCATATAAAAAAAGTAAGTGATGAGGGTGGTAATTACTATGATGTACTATATAATGAGAGTAGCTATTCAGCTAAAATTGCTAAGAACTACGATACATCTGGAGATAAGACCGGAATAAAAATAAGTAAGGGGATTTTAATTGAACAAGCAGGTGAAGGTAGAAATATGAGTGCAAAGATAATGAAAGGTTCATATCTGGATTTAGAAGGACATGAAACTGGAAGATTGTATGCTAATCATTCTTACGAAATTCGAAATGATAAAGAATCTTTAGCCTTAATGAATTTTCTGGATAAGAATACGAGCGTTGAGTGGGCAAATACTTTAATGAAAGACACTCAAGGTAATTTTGTCAATTTATTATCAACTAGCCACCATGAGACTACTGTTGAAGGTGGGAGCTATCAAATAACTAGATACATTAATAAAGGATTTCAAGTCGTTCGAGCGGATCACATTCATCCAACTCCGGGAGCTACTGACCCATCAAGAAAAAAGGGAGATATGGGAAATGCTGCCAATATCTTAGAACATTCCCCTAATGCCATATTTAGAATATTGAATCAAGGGAAATATTATACGTATAAGCCATGATACTATTAAATTAAAAGAAAAGTTTGTGATATGAAGCAGATAATTAGTTGTTTATCAATAATATGTGGGGTGTTTCTATTTGTAGCTTGCCATCCCTATGTGGAGTATATAAAAGTTCGAACCTATAAGGCTAAAGACTATATAACAAAAGAATTTGAGGTATATGAACCCAGTGAACTGTTATATCCCATATTAGATTCTATCATAACAAAAACTAGAGAATGTCCGGAATACGAAAAGACCAAAGATTGTTTAGCTTTTGACTTTTCTATTCGTGAAGAAGCTCCTTATGATTTAGAAAACATGAGAGGATATCCCTATCTAAGTATTTCTGTAATATATTATATCCCCCGTTTAACTTGTCACAAATGGACTAAAGCTGTTTTCTACTATAAAGGATGTAGTTTTTACGTTACTGAAACTTTTGTGGATCTTTTCTTGCAAAAAACAGACAGAAAAGTCTCTATTTCATACATTGATCCTGATAAATATCAGTTTGGAGTCTTCCAAAGAGGTGATCAAGATATGTTTTGGTGTTATATATATAAAGATGAGGCTTTACAGAATATTTGTTATGGGCGCTGCCCCGTTCAATTCATCGAACCTCAAGCCTTCTAATCTATTAATCTAAACAATTCCTGTCTCTAAAAATGTTTGGAGACAGGAATTATTCACTATTCCCTCTGTCATGGATGGACCATTCTCTGAATTATTAGGAAATTACTCTAATACACAAGGCCAAATGCTTTGTCCTTCTATTTTTTATAATTATCACTATAATAGTATTTCAGCTATGACAGATTTTCCAATTGTTCCGCACGGACGATGCTGCTACGGCTTCGACCTACAACAACGGTTTTGAATTCAAGGATGGCAGTACCATTATTTATACTTATGCATTGAACGGCACGAAACTCCGTACTGTCCTCAAAAATAGGTAACACTACCACAATGACTGACTATTTTAGAAATTTGGTCTATGAAAATGGCGTGCAGAAGTTGTTGCTGACTGATGCCGGATATATCACGTTACCTGAGTCTCATGCTTCCTCTATTAACTTATCACCGGATTGCCGTTGTTTCTGTACGGCTAATATTTATTTAATGAAGCTTTTTGTCCTCCTGGAAGTCTGAATAAGTTACATGACGATGCCGGGAGGGAATACTGTTGAATCCGACCGTTCCCGTCTGTAGATATCTGTAACGCAGCTTTTGCAGGGCTACACCCTTTTTTACGGATGGCTACACCCTTTGTGGGCGACGGTTACACCATCCGAAGGAAAGGGTGTAGTCCTACAAAAGGGATGATTTACTGTAACCAAGATTGATAAATATTGTTTGACAGGTTTCCTGCATATCAGAATGTGCTCTTCATTGTCTTCAAGTTGGTGGAGCTTTATCTCCATCCCCCAGTGCACCCCTTTGGCTGCAAGGGAGTAAAAATGTTACAGATGTTCTGCTTTCTTCCTGTATTCCGTAGGAGTCACCCCATAAATCTGCTTGAAGCATTTGCTGAAATGCTGTGAATCTTTGAAGCCGACCTTATAAGCCACTTGGGTAAAGTTGTCCGAACCTTCTTCTATCAGTTCCGCCGCTTTTTTCAAACGTATGTTTTTAATAAGTTCCATCGGCGAGATGCCTATGAGCGTCTTTATCTTTTTGAATAGGGCGGAGCGGCTGATTCCCGCTTCCTCAACAAGCGTATCTACACTCAAGTCCGGATAATCCAGATGTTTGTTGATGAAACAGACAATCCCGTCCAGCAAGTCTTTATCGGCTTGAGGAAGTGAGCGAAGTTCCTCTTTGGAATCGATATTGCTTTCTTCTTTATTTTGTATGAGTTCCGAATAATACAGTGCCTGAATCCGCTTTCTTTGTCTGATGATGTTCCATATCTTGGCTATCAGATAACTTGCACTGAAGGGCTTGGTAATGTAATCATCCACGCCCAATTCCAAACCTTCATTTTGATTTTCCACATCTGCCTTACTACTTAGTAACACAATCGGTATGTGGCAGGTATAAGTATTGGCTTGTAGCTTCTTGACCATTTCGATCCCTGTCATTTCCGGCATTACAACATCGCTGACAATCATATTCGGCAGGTACTTGATTGCCTTTTCCAATCCCTCTTTTCCATTGGAAGCCGTGATCACACGAAACTCTTCGGAAAGAATCGTATGTAAGAAGAAAAGAAGCTCCTGATTGTCATCCACCACTAAAATGGAACTTTTACCGCAATCCTTACAAGCTTCCCCCTCTTCTGCTTCGTAATCGTCTCTCAGAAAAAGAGTATCACTTTGGGACAGTTGAGGCCGTTCATCATAATCTGATAGAATGAACTCCGTTTCCGGTGCAAAATGCTCTTTCCCTTTACAAAAGTGGATGGTGAAGGTAGAACCCTCGTTTATTTTACTCTGTAAGGTGATTTTGCCTTTGTGTAACTCTACCAGTTCCTTTACTAAAGATAGCCCTATGCCTGTACTTTGTTTCTTGAAGATGTCGGAACTTACATAATTCTCGAACCGGTTGAAGATGCTTTTTTGTTTTTCCTGACTGATGCCATATCCCTGGTCGGATATTTGCAGAATGATATTGGTGTCAGTTTCTTGAACAGACAGATGTATGACTGTCCCTTTGGGTGAATATTTAAAAGCATTCGTGATCAGGTTGAAGAGAATACTTTCCAATTTATCCGGGTCTGCCCATAAAAATAGAGGTGATTCTTTAGATTCAAAGGTGATTTCACTTTCCCGTTGAATGGCAATTGACTGGAAATTATTTATAATATGTTCGATGAATGGGGCTATTTCTATTCTTTGTACCGTAAGTTTGGACTCATTCTGTATCTTTTGCAAATCGAGTACCTGGTTAATGATTTTCAGTGTATGTTTGGTGTTCCGCTTTACCAGAGCCAGGTCTTGCTGAATGACAGGATTCAAACCTTTTTGTGAGAGCATGTGGTCTATGGGGGCTACAATCAGTGTGAAAGGAGTGCGTAACTCATGAATGATATCTGTGAAGAACTTGGTTTTTATATCTAAGATATGCTTCTCTATTGCAACCCGGTTTCTGAGTTTATAGATAACGAACAGGATATATGCTGAAATGGCGACAATGAGGAAAAATAGAATGATGTACAGTATAATGCCATAAATGGATTCCCAGAATGAAGGCAATATGGTGATGGAAATTTCCTTTATCTTATTGCTCCATACTCCGTCACTGTTGGTTGATTTGACTTGGAAGCAGTAGTTTCCTTTAGGAATGTTTGTATAGACTGCCATGCGGTTGTTTTGCACGTAGTTCCAGTTGTCAAAGCCTTTCAGACGATAGGCGTACTCTATCTTATTGGGGAATTTCATGTCCAGTGTCTCATAATTGATGCTGAATGAGTTCTCCTTGTGGCTGAGGGTGATGCCGGAAGACTGGTAGGAGGATTTCTTTTTCTCTCCGTTTATGTGGATATCCGTAATGAGGAGATTGGATGTATGCGAATCCCGCTTCATCTTTTCGGGGTTCATTGATAATAATCCCTTGTCTGTTCCGAAAAGTATTTCATTGTTTGAAAGGCGGCAGGCTCTGCTTTCGGTGAGCAGAAGTCCTTCGGGCAGGAACCTGCTGTCGTATATTTCGATAGAGTCATTGCCTGTAAACAGCCGGTACAAACCATTTTCCGACGGAATCCATAAATTACCTTCGTGATCTTCCGTCAGCGTCAGCGGGACATTGGAAATCATTTGCGGGGAAGAGTAGTTCTTGAAGATTCCATTGTTCTGCTTATCGAATCCCGTCAGCTTATCAAGACCTCCGCCAAAAGTCGCGATAAAGACTTCGTGTTTGCTGCTTTCGAACACGTCATATACATTATCGCAGCTCAGGCTGTTCTTTTCGTTACAGTTACGCACAATGGGAGTGTATGCCAGTTTGCCGTTACTCCACTTGCAGAGCAATACTCCCGATGTAGTGGCCAGCCAGAGGTTGTCCTGATGGTCTATACAGATGTTCTTGATTCTCGAAAAGCGGGCTGGATAATCCGGTAGTTCATTGCCCGGGTGTATGAAACGCCCGTCCCGGTCTATATAGTTGATTCCGCCTCCTAATGTGCCGATCCAGATTCTGCCCAGTTTATCCTCTTTTAGTGAAAATATGGAGTTGCAACTCAGGCTGAACCTGTCCACAGGATCATTCTTATAGTATTTGATCCGGTAATTCAGTTTGCCATTGGGGATTAATCGGATGAGGCCTTTGTTGCGTGTCCCTATCCATATATTTCCCTTTTTGTCTTGCAGCAAGGCGTATGCGGCATCGAAATTCTCCGCTTGCCGGGATAATCTGCCGGTTGAGTTCAGAAAGCCGATGAACAGCTTGTTTCTGTCATATACTTGTATGTCTCCGTTTTTGCTTCCAACCCAGATGTTGTGGTCTGCATCTTCCATGATACTTCTCAATTCGTTGGTAGATGAGTACTCTGCCTGGTCAGGTACGGAGAGACTGAAAAGGTCTTTTTTGAAAGATACTTTTATAAGTCCTTTCGGCTGCTTGGCTATCCAAAGATTGTTCTGCTTGTCGAAGTATATTTTCTTTATTTTCGGTGGATTTGAGTTGTGGCTGGTTCTGCTGATGGAAAAAAAGAGGAATTCATCTGACTTCTCATCGTAATAATTGAGTGCTTCGTTTTTGGAGAAAACCCATAACCGCCCGTCATGGTCTTGTGATATCTGCCGTGGAGAATCGTCATACTTCTGCATCTTCAGCTGGTAATGCTTGCGGTAAGTGCCGAGTGAGTCGATGCGGGTAATCATTGTCGTGTTTTTATAGGCTATCCATATGTGTTTCTGGCTGTCTTCCACATACAGTGCATTCACTTCATTGCTTAACAGTTGGTTTGAGATCGTATAGTGTACTCCTTCTCCCCGATAACCGTCTGTCAGGAAGAAGCCGTCATTTTCTGCCGTGATAAGCAAATGCTTGGAATCATAGGCTTTGACTCTTGTCAGAGTGGCGGAAGTATTGAACTTCATTATTGAATAATCGTCTTTCCTGGGGTCGTAAATATATAGTTGTCCATTGTCGGCACCGATTATAAACTTGTTTGCGTATTTTCTGAAACTGTGGAAATGCTTTCGGGTAGATAGGGCTAGGGTCAGTTTGCTATTTTCCTTGGAGTATTTATAAATACCTTTGTCAGAGATAATCCAGATGATCTCTTTGTCCTGCACGAGACTGATCACTCTGCGGACTCCATTCGAACTGCCCAGGATTTGGCGGCAAGCCATTGCTTGCTCGTCCGGAGTAATTCTCAGTAAGCGTCCGTCCGACTGGAACAACCAGGTGTCCCCGTCAGAAAGAGTAAATATGTTTTGGACAGGAGCTGTCTGCGACGTAAAGCGGTGGAACTTGTTGTTTTCCGGATGAAAGCGGTACAGGAAATTCTGGTCATCCAATAGCCAGAGATGGTTGCGGGCATCTATCTTTATATCGTCAATCCGGTTGGTTGGTAAGTCATTCGCATCACCGGGCATCACTCTGTAGGTCTTGAATGAATGTCCGTCAAAACGGCAGATTCCATTCCAGGTAGTAAACCACATATATCCGTTTCTATCTCGGGTGATGCCGGTTATGGTTTGTTGCGGCAGTCCGTCTTCAGTGCTGTATCGGGTAATTGTGTACTGAAGTTGTCCGGAAACAGAAAGGCAGAACAAAAGTAATAGTGTCGACAGGCGTAGCTTCATTTTGGTACTAATTGGTTTTTAAATCGAAATAACAGGTTCATAGCTGTATGATAGACGGACAAACACAAATTTTGTACGCTCATACAAAGTTAAAAAAATACTCTGGGGTAGTTTTGCGATAAGTAACCTTTAATTAATTAAATTATTTTGAATTGATGAAAACATCTATCAACTTGAGAAACATGCGAATATTGCTTAGTATGCTATTCGTTTTCCTGAGTGTCAATGCCGTTGCACAGAACATTACGGGAACTGTAAAGGACAGCCAGGGAGAGCCCATCATCGGGGCTTCCGTAGTAGAAAAAGGGACAAGTAATGGAGTAGTTACCAATCTTGAGGGTAAGTTCACCTTGAAAGCCTCGGGCAAGTATCCTATTGAAGTATCCTATATGGGATATAAGAAACAGGTGATAAACCTGAAGGGGAAAACTTCTTTGAACATTGTGATGCAAGAGGATGCGACTTTGCTGGAGGAGGTGATTGTGAGCACTGGTTATGGTTCGCAGAGGAAAGCCGATCTGAGTGGCTCTGTCGTGTCGGTAAGTAAGGAAGACATAAAGGGGACTCCGACAAGCAATGTGATGGAGGCCCTTCAAGGTAAAATTGCGGGTGCCGATATTATGATGGGCTCCGGTGCAGTAGGCGAGGATGTGGATATCTTATTGCGTGGCTCTCGTTCCATCAACGGAAGCAACGAACCCCTGTTTGTCATTGACGGTGTGCAGGGAGCCAGTTACAACCAGCTGAATCCAAATGATATTGAGCAGATTGATGTATTGAAAGATGCGTCGTCAACTGCTATTTACGGTTCGGCGGGTGCCAATGGCGTCATCATTATCACAACCAAAAGAGGCGCGGCCGGGAAAGTTACAGTCAACTTGGATGCCAAATATAGTATTTCGGGAGGAGCCAATTTCATACATGGTATGATGGGAGATGAATGGTACCGTTATCAGACCGAGCTCTATCGGACTAAGAACGGGGAATATCCGGAGAACTTCTTCCAGATGTTTTCTTCTGAGGCTATACAGCAAGCTTATGAAAACAATCAATGGATAGACTGGATTGATGAGGCTACCAAAGGAAATGCTTCTCAGAAAGATATAAACTTGTCATTGAGAGGCGGAAGTGACAAAATCAAAATATACACTTCATTTAGCTATAACAATACGCAAGGTTTGCTCTCTAACGAAAACCAGACGCGTTACGGAATGAGGTTTAATGTGGATTATCAAATCCGGAAATGGGTAAAGATAGGTGCGAGCTCGGCGCTCACCTATACGATCAAGAATTCGCGGGGCAAGAATATTTTTACTAAATCGCTGACTGCCTTTCCTCTGGGTAAACCTTATGATGACAATGGCAACATCAATGTTGAATTTATAGAAGGGGAGACCTCTCCATTCGGAGATGAAATGGAGAATCAATATGCCAATCAAACACGTACGACTTATGCCAATGTCAACGGTTATCTGGAGATTACCCCACTGAAAGGATTGTCATTCCGCTCACAGATCAGCACCACATTGAATAGCTCCCGCAATGGGCAATATATCGGTGAACATTCATTGCAGGGAGTGGAAAATGGATATTCCGCACCGTATGCCTACATCAATAACAACTATGGCTATAGCTATTTATGGGATAATGTGCTGACTTATAAAATAGAACCGCTTAAAGGACATAAAGTCACGCTGACCGGTGTAACCTCTTATAGCCATGGCCAAAGTGATTCTAATAACATGCGAGCTTCCGGTCAGCCTCTTGACTCCTATTTGTTTTATAATATGGCTTCGGGTATTACGAAGTACGGTGTGAAGTCCAATTATTCTCAAAGCCAGAAGATGTCTTATGCCTTACGTCTGAATTATGTATATAATGATAAATATATAGCTTCATTTACTACGCGCTGGGATGGCGCATCCCATCTGGCCAGTGGACATAAATGGGAATCGTTTCCGGCAGGGGCGTTGGCATGGCGTGTTTCGCAGGAACCCTTCATGGAGTCTACAAAAAAATGGCTGAACAACCTGAAACTTCGCCTAAGCTACGGTATTACCGGTAACTCCGGAGGTATGGGAGCTTATTCTTCGCAGACAGGAGCAGCCACCTATTCTCCGGTATCCATCGATGGGGAGCTGAGTTCAGTAAGCCAACTTGTGTCTCCATACGGAAACCCCTCTATCGGTTGGGAGAAAACCTATCAATGGAACTATGGTGTAGACTTGGGATTTTTCGACGGCCGCATCAATCTGAGTTTCGATTATTACGACTCAAAAACGAAAGACCTTCTGTTTAGCCGTACATTGCCCGTTACTTCGGCCATTACCGCCTGGGGATCTCCTATGGCAACCTGGCAGAATATAGGTGAAACCAGCAACAAAGGTTATGAAATCCAATTGTCTACGGTCAATGTAAAGAGCAGGAATTTCCAATGGTCTTCATCCATTTCTTATACTCATAACGATGAAAAAATTGTAGACCTGCCCGATGGTGACCTCATTGCCAAAAAGTTATTCGAAGGACATCCCATCAAGACATTCTACGATTTTAAATATGCCGGAATATGGAGCACTGCCGAAGAAGAAGAAGCGGCGAAATATGGATGCCAACCGGGATATGTGAAGATTGAGACAGTGGAGCAGTTCACTACGGATGAGAATGGAAATCTTGTAGGAGATGGTGGCGTACACACTTACAGCAACACGCGCGACCTCCAGATATTGGGCTCGAATGTACCTGACGGTATCTTGGGTGTAAATAATACATTTAAGTACAGAGATTTTGATTTAAGCGTTTTCGCTATTGTGAGATACGGACAGATGATAGACAGCAAAACAATCGGCTGGTATTCCGCCAATGGTAATAACCAACCTAGGGGTACGAATTATTGGACTCCTGAAAACCAGTCGGCTTACTTCCCCCGACCGGGTATTGCCAGTACGACGGGTATAGGTTCGCTGAAGTATATTGACGGTTCTTATGCCAAAATAAAGAATATCACTTTGGAATATACCTTCCCCAAGAAATTATGTAAAACTCTGGGACTTGAGCAATGCCGGCTTTATGCAACGGCATATAATGTATTTGTACTGCCGTTTAAGAGTGAGCTGAAGCACTCGGACCCTGAAAATAACGGTTCCGATACCTTCCCGCTTTACAAAACTTATCTCTTGGGACTTAATGTATCCTTTTAATTAATAATTCAATAAGAATAGATATGACTACGAAAATAAAAAACTGGCTGACTGTAACAGTAATGGCAGTGACGATAAGCAATGCTTCTTGTACACTTGATGAATATAATCCTTCGGGATACACTATGGATGCACTGTCCGCTTCGGTAGAAGGCTATCAAACCATACTTAATAATGTTTACTTTGGCATGGAAAGAGCGCTCTACGGCTATGGACAGTTTATGCAGATGACCGAGGGCGGAACTGATATCTGGACCTCTCAGAAGAACGGTGATAACCTTTACTTAAAGTATGGTATGGGATCGGACTTTGCTAATAATATGATGGCTAACACGCTGAATTGCTGTTATGACGGTATCTGCTATTGCAACCAGGCAATTGTACAGGCCAATAAAGTTCCTTTCACTACCGAGGAAGAGAAAAACCAGAAGGTGGCGGAAGCTCATTTTATGAGGGCGGTATATTACTATAATCTGGTGGAACAACTGGGTGGCGTGACGTTGCAAATGTCGTCAGTCGAAGATGTGGATTTGCATCCCGGTAAAGATACCCCGCTGGATATCTATGAGAAATGTATCATTCCCGATCTGGAGTTTGCCGTTCAGTGGTTACCGGTAGAAGAAAGAACTACCCGTCCGTCCAAAAAGTCGGCGATGGGGATGCTGGCAAGAGCCTGCCTGCAATCCATAGAGTATGACTCTTCTAAAAAGTATGCGCAACGGGCTTTGGAAGTTGCCAAAGAGATGGTGGAAGATTGCAAGGCAGGAGGAGCCGCTTTGGGAGTGTATATGTATGATAACATAGAAGACGTATTTGCCGAAAGCAACAATTTTGAGAATAAAGAAGCCTTATGGAAACACCGCTATGTGGTGGGCGGTGTAAGTAACCAGGCTTGGATCATGAATCAGAACAACGAGCAGTTCTATTGTCCGCTCACAGCCTTTTCAGCCATTGTGTTCAAGACGGATATACATTCCGGTAACAAATATGACGGCTTGTCCGATTATCAGATTTGGGGCAGACGTGCCGGCGGGAGTTTTATGCCTTCAAAGCATCTGATGGATTTATACGTACAGGAAGATGGAACGCTGGATCCTCGATATCATGAATTTTTTCAAACGCAATGGACTTGTAACAAAGATAAAGGTCAGTCATGGAGTGAATCACAAGTGAAGCAGTTTGATAAGAATCTGGAGTCTCCTGAAATATCGGAAATGGTGCCTAATGCGACAACCGGTGAGTTGGTGCGGCAGTATACCAAATTTGTATTTGATAAAAAGCACTGGAATTTATCCGTCCGGGAGATGAAGGATATGCGGAAAAGATAGCGGAAAAGAAGGACTCAAAAATCCTGTATGTTGACTACAAGGACTTGTATGCTGAGGACAATACGGTGATTATGGATTATCACAGAGATTATGATAATACGGATGTAATCAGTCCTTGGCTTAATTTCTATCCGTCGTTGATGAAGCATAACAGTAGCAATTATTATGTTAATAACTTGAGCAAGAAACGTCTCGGAAATCTGAATGCTACCTTTATGATGCGTACTCCTGAGGTTTTCTTAATAGCTGCTGAGGCCGATATCTATGTAAATGGTGGAGCAAATGCAATGCAATACATAAATCTGGTTCGTGAGCGTGCCGGTGCCAAGGCTCTGTCCGGTGCGGCAACAGTAGAAACGGTATTGGATGAACGTGCCAGAGAATTGTGTGGGGAGTATGTACGGTTCTATGATTTGAAGCGTACAGGGAAGTTGACCAGCACCTATCTGAAGTCTACAAATCCTGATGTCGGTCAATACTTTGTAGATGGCAAACATGAGGTAAGACCATTCCCACAGTCATTCCTGGAGAATCTGGAAGAGGGTGGTGGCTATTACCAGAATCCGGGGTATTAATTGACGTGGTATGATTGTTTGGATTAAATTCAAAAATAGATAAGAACATTGAATTGGATGTTCAGGGATTTCATCTGCCTGTGAAGGTGGGTGAAATCTTGTATCTATATATCGGACGTGTTGCATCTATATATCGGATGTACAGCATCTATATATCGGACATGCAGTATCTATATATCCAACGCCACCCATATATAGATGCTAAAAGAACAGAATGAAAATAGGACATTTTATTTTTTCAGTATGATCACCGTAACCGCCGAAATAATCAACCCGATGCCTAAGGCGATGCTTTGAGTGAAAGGTTCTCCAAAGATGAGAATGCCTACACAGACGGCAGTCACAGGCTCCATGGCTCCCAATACAGAGGTGAGTGTGGAGCCTATGTTTTTAATGGCGCGTACCAGTGCCAGATTAGATATTACGGTTGGTACCAATGCCAGCATCACCAGATTTCCCAGGGTTATCCGGTTCGGGATGGCCTGTACTCCGACACCTGTCACTGTCATTCCGGTGAAAAGAAGGATTCCGCCAAAAAGGAAAACATAGAATGTCATTTTCAGCCCCTTCATTTCAAGGGATTTCAGTTGGCTGACGGTGACCAGATAGAGCGCGTAGCCCAAAGCAGAGAGTAGGACGATAAAAATACCCGGTAAGGTAACAGTCCCTGTTGTGTCTCCATGCGAAAGGAAGAAAACTCCGCTTACCGCTAAAGCGATTGCTGCTATACGCCAAGGGGATTTCTTTTCGCGGAAGAAAACCATCATAATAAGCGTAGTCAGCACCGGATACATGAAATGAATGGTAGTAGCTACTCCGCTTGACATGAACTTATATCCCCAGAACAGAAAAACAGCGGAACAGTCATACAGGAATGCCAGCAGGAGAAGTGGAAGTATCTCTTTCCGGCGGATGCGGAAAGACTGCTTGTCGAGCAACAGTATACAGGCCAGTGCCAGCATGGCAAAGAGGAAACGGTAGAGCAGTATGGACCAGAACTGCATGCCCTGATGCATAGCAGGAATGGTGAACAGCGGAATAAGTCCGAAGCTCGCCGAAGAGAGAAGGCCATATAGGAATCCGTTTACTTTGTTCATATAAAAAAGGTGATAAAGTGATAAGGTGATAGAGTGATGGGGTGATAAGGTGACATTACTCTATCACTTTATCACCCCATCACTCTATCACAGCATTCTATTATTTCTTTTTAGGTGCCCGTCTTGCCCAGCCTTCTTCACTGAAATCGGGTTCTTTATCACGGAACTCCTTGTTGTCGCTTTGAAAGAACTGTCTCCAATCGTCTTTCTTGCCGCGGGCGTCGGTATAGCCACGCTCTTCGCGGCTTGGTTTGCTTTTCTTTTTGTCAGCCGGAGTACTTTCAGATTTACTTCTACTTTTTCTGGGGGCATCGCTACGTTTTCCAGATGCATCACTGCGCTTTTCGTCTTTGAAGCTGCGTTTCTTGCCTTCAAATTCCTTCTTGCCGTAGTTGTTGCCCTCACTCTTACGTCTGCCTTTGGGAGCTTCCTTGCCTTCTTCGCCGGCAATTTCTACAGATACCTTTCGACCGTTCCAGTTCGCACGGTTCAGGGCTTTCACTACATTACCTGCCTCTTTCTCATCTACTTCGAAGAATGAGAAGTTCTTCATCAGGTCAATGCGTCCCAGCTCCACGCATCCGCGGGTATTGCCGTTCAGTAGGTTTATCAGCTCATTTGGGAAGAAGTTATCCATCTTACCCAGATTGATGAACAGGCGGGTGAATCCCGGATCTGCTTTGCGGCTGTTGCGATCACCGGTGCGTTCGCTGCCGCCTCTGCTGTTGCGTTCGCCACGGCTGTCGGTAGGCATTTCTATCTCTTCGCGGTTGCGGTAATATTCTGAGAAACGGTTGAATTCATGAGAAACCATGCGCTTGATCAGATCTTCTTTGCTCAACCAGTCCAGCTTACGGTATATTTCAGGCATGAAGTCGGCCATATCTTCTTCGTTCACCTTCACCTTTTCCAGGTCATCAATCACTTTCAGAAGCTGTTTCTCGCAAATCTGTTTACCGGTAGGCATTTCACCGACAATAAACTTCTTGCTGATAATCCGTTCAATTTCACGCATTTTACCTTTCTCGCGCAGGTTGATGATGGCGATGGAAGTGCCCGTCTTTCCGGCACGTCCTGTACGTCCGCTACGGTGAGTGTAGCTTTCGGTATCATCCGGCAAGCCATAATTGATGACGTGGGTCAGATCGTCCACATCCAGTCCGCGGGCGGCAACGTCCGTGGCAACCAGGATTTGCAGATTGCGGATACGGAATTTCTGCATGACGGTATCACGTTGTGCCTGGCTTAATTCTCCATGCAGTGAGTCAGCGTTATAACCGTCCTGCATCAGCTTGTCGGCAATCTCCTGCGTTTCTTTTCGTGTACGGCAGAAAATGATACCATATATTTGCGGGTAATAGTCTACAATGCGTTTCAGGGCAGCGTATTTATCTTTGGCATGAACGGTGAAAACCACATGCTTCACATTGCTTGTGCTTTCATTTTTCCGTCCGATGGTGATTTCTTTGGCGTCACGCAGATATTTTTTTGAAATGCGTGCAATCTCCGGGCTCATAGTGGCGGAGAATAACAGAGTGTTACGCTCTTGCGGTACATCGGCAAGAATGGCGTTGATGCTGTCCGTGAATCCCATGTTCAGCATTTCGTCAGCCTCGTCCATCACTACGTTCTGGATGGTGGTGAGGGATACCGTTTTGCGCTCCATCAGGTCGAGCAAGCGTCCCGGGGTGGCGACAATGATATGTACACCCTGTTTCAGGGCGCGTATCTGGCTGTCTATGGATGAACCACCATATACAGGCAATACCCTCAATCCGGTGATGTATTTGGAATAATCATTCAGATCACCTGCAATCTGCAAGCAAAGTTCGCGTGTAGGGCAAAGTATAAGGGATTGTGGAATCCGGTTCTTTACATTAATTTTCTGGATAAGTGGCAAGCCGAATGCGGCGGTTTTCCCCGTTCCTGTTTGTGCAAGTGCTACAACATCATTATTTTCTCCTAAAAGGTAAGGAATCACTTCCTCTTGTACCGGCATGGGACACTCATATCCCATTTCTTCAATGGCGCGGCGTATCTCCGGCGACAGACCGAGCTCTTCAAAATTCTTCATTAAATCTTTGTATATCTTTATATTCGGGCACAAAGATAAGAGTTTTTTGGTGATAAACGATTAGTTGTTAGTGATAAATTGAGGAATAGGAAGAAATTATGCTACGTAAACGGCATGTTTATCAATCTTTCACCAGCAGAATCTTCTGCAACTTCTTGATTTCTTCTTTGTTGAGTCCGATGGCTCTTTGCAGATACGTATCTACATCACCGTACCGGCGCTCTATTTCCTCCTTGGCGGCGTTCAGGAAATCTTCCCTTGCCGAATAGATGGTCGTAATGGCCTCTTGCGAGCGTGCGGGCAGGTTGTAGGCATAGCTGGAAGCGCTGGGAATGTTGAAGTAATCGTTGCTTAGGCGGTAGTCTTCCATAATGATGTCGCTGTTCACGCCAAGGGAGGCAAGGATCAGTGCCGAAGCAATGCCGGTGCGCCCTTTGCCGGAGGAGCAATGGATAACGACTGGGTAATTGGTACTGTTCAGCAAGATATCAAATATCTGGCGATACTCTTTATGATAGTTCATTACCAATTCGCGGTTCATCCGTTCCACCATCCGGTAGACAGTGTCGCTTTTTATCTTCTGTTCCTGGATACCTTTCAGTATATCTTCCATGTCTCCCGTTTTTATAGGGACATGTATTACATTAAATCCTTGTTGCAGTGGAGTGTGACCTTTCAACTCCGATTCTGAGCGCAGATCGATGATGGTCTTGATGCCTATATTCTTCAGTTCCCTGCGTGAGTAGCATTCCAGACTGTCTATCTGTGCAGAACGATAGAGCATGCCCCAACGCACCCTCTTCTTGGTAGGGTATGACGGATATCCACCCATATCACGGAAGTTTTGTATGCCGGGGATATTGACATTGCGGGTAGCAATCTTTACACGATATTTATCATTGAATACGAGGGTGTAGTAATAACGCCTGGTAGGGTCTGTGGTGACAATTGTCATTCGCTGGTCGGAAATGTTTGCTATGGCTACCGGAGAATCCTCGGGGATATTGTTCGGATCAGTCGAAGCATATACCTTTACGTTCCCTTTGATGAGAGGGGCTATTTCCCATTTGACGATACTGTTCCCGACGTTATTTTCTTCGCAAACAATGGATATATGAGGAGCTGTGCCGCTACAAGCCGGTAGCAGCAATACACATGTTAGCAAGTTCAACAGATTTCTATACATAGTTTTTTTGTCTGAGCATATATATGCAAAGATAATGCAAGCCGAGAGCAGAATAAAATGAACTTGTTCATTTTTTATGCCGAGGTGCAGCTTATCTTCGCTTTGTTGCAAAGATATGTATTCTGATGACTTTTGTTATTCCAGGGCACAGAGTTTCACAGAGTTTTTTCTCCTTTAACGGGGATTTAGTTAACGGGAGGCAACTGCTTGGCAAATTCCGGTGATATAGAGTTGTTGAAACTCCGGCATACATCTGCCGCAAACTCGATGCCGCAACGGATAATCTTGTCCCAGGTGTCCTCGCTTATCTGTCCTAAATCGCAGTAACGCACGTCGTACTTCAATAAGCCATAAATAATACCGGCATTAAAGTTATCGCCTGCGCCAATAGTGCTGACTGCTTCCAATGGGGGAATAGGATACTCTTTGGTGATGCTATTGGTGCGCAGTGAGATTTCTTTGGCTCCGGCAGTACAAAGGAAGTTAGGGCAATAAAAACGAATTTTGTCTTTATATACCTTGTCCACTTCTCTTTGATTGTACATATAGAAAAAGTCTTCTATAGATCCGCGCACGATGTCGGCATATTCCAGATTCTCGATAATGGTGGACGTCAGCTTGATAGCCTCGTCTTTGTGCGACGACCGGAAGTTGGGATCATAGTATACGATTGCTTTTTTCTCGCGTGCCTGTTCCAGCAAATCCAGAACTTTTTCGCGCAGCACCGGATTCAGGGCAAAATAGGAGCCGAAAACCACGATGTCATCTTCTTCCAGTTTTGGGAAAACCACGTCCAGCCGTTGCTTGGGATAATCTTTGTAGAAGATGTATTCCGCATCACCATTCTCGTTAAGATAGGCCAGTGATACCGGGGATTTTCCATCGGGAAATACGTTGACATAGTCAGTAGACATGCCGCTATCCCGCATGGATTGCAGGATTGTATTACCTACCCGGTCGTTTCCTGTCTCACTGATAAAGCTGACGGGAACGCCTGCCCGTGCCAATGATACGACGCCATTGAATACTGAACCGCCCGGTACGGCAGCTGTCGGCTGGCCGTTGCGGAAAATGATGTCAAGAATCGTTTCTCCTATACCAATTACTTTTCGCATAATTTTCTTGATTTTTCACCCAAATAGCCACCGTGATGGCGTTTGGAGTAGTCTCCAATAGTAAATCCTGTCTGTTTCATGACTTGTACCACAAGGATGTCACCGATAACGGTCATCACAGTGGTCGAAGTGGTGGGAGTCATACCTAAAGCACAAACTTCCTTTGGTTTTCCTGTGCTGAGGCATACATCGGACTCGTGTGCCAACGGACTATCCGGATTTCCGGTAATAACAATAAACTTGAGGTCTGGGTTCAGATTATGAGCCAATTGTGTAAGTTCAACGATTTCACGCGTCTTACCGGAGTTGGAAATCAGCAACAGCAGGTCGTTCTCCTGCAAGATGCCCAAATCTCCGTGTTGTGCTTCGCTGGGGTGCAGAAATACGGAAGGAATACCTGTGGAACAGAATGTCGTAGCAATGTTCATGGCAATCTGCCCGGCTTTTCCCATACCTGAGGTCACCAGTTTTCCTTTCCGCCGGTGAATCTGTTCCACGATAAGTTCTACCGCACGCTCGTAAGCGTCTGTCACGGGGATGTTCAGTACGGCTTGTGCCTCTTTCTGCAAAAGCTCTTGAATGGATTCAATCATTATACTATTTTTGTTAGTAGTTAGGTTATAGCCTACAAATATCTGCAATTTTCCATAAATGGCAATAAGTTTTATTGTATTTTTGCTTTGCGAAGATAAGGGGACCTCGTCAAATTGCGCTATCTTTGCGCTCTCAATTAGTTTCAAACGTCAGAATGAAGAAGTTAGCACTATTACCCTTGTTGGGACACCATCAATATACTCTTGCCAATGGTTTGCGTATTATTCACCAACCGTCATTTTCCGATGTGGCTTACTGTGGTTTTGCAGTTGATGCCGGAACCCGTGATGAATTGGAGAATGAACAGGGCATGGCGCATTTTGTGGAACATCTTATTTTTAAGGGTACTCAGAAGCGGAAAGCCTGGCATATACTCAACCGTATGGAGAATGTGGGCGGTGACCTGAATGCTTATACCAACAAGGAGGAAACAGTAATCTACTCTGCTTTTCTTACCGAACATTTCGGCCGTGCGTTCGAGTTACTGGCGGACATTGTCTTTCACTCTACTTTTCCGCAACGTGAGATTGAAAAGGAAACGGAAGTGATTATTGATGAGATCCAATCTTATGAAGACACCCCTTCCGAACTCATTTTCGATGATTTTGAGGATTTAATCTTCCGAGGACATCCGTTGGGACGCAATATCCTGGGGAATCCTGAGCTGCTGAAGACCTTTCACAGCGAAGATGCCGCTGCGTTTACTTCCCGTTTTTATCATCCGGGGAATATGGTGTTCTTTGTGTGGGGAAACCTGTATTTCAAGCAAATCATCCGTTGGGCAGAGAAACTGCTTGCTGATATTCCGGCGGTGACGGTGGATAACCGTCGTACCCCACCGTCTCTTTATACGCCCGAAAAACTGGTGGTGCATAAGGATACGCATCAGGCTCATGTGATGATAGGCAGCCGTGGCTATAATGCTTACGATGATAAGCGCACCGCGCTCTATCTATTGAATAATATTCTTGGCGGGCCTGGCATGAACAGTCGCTTGAATGTTTCTCTGCGTGAGCGTCGCGGCCTTGTCTATAATGTAGAGTCTAACCTGACTTCTTATACGGATACCGGGGTTTTCTGCACTTATTTTGGTTGCGATCCCGATGATGTGGATACTTGTATGCGTCTGGTGATGAAAGAACTTAAAAATCTGCGTGATACAAAGATGACTTCGCTACAACTCGCAGCTGCGAAGAAGCAACTCATCGGACAAATAGGTGTGGCTTCGGATAATAATGAGAACAATGCTCTCGGCATGGCGAAGACTTTCCTGCACTATAATAAGTATGAAAGCTCCGAAGCAGTTTATCAACGTATTGAACAAATTACTCCGGAGATTTTGCTGGAAGTGGCGAATGAGATGTTTGCAGAAGATTATCTGTCGACGTTAATTTATCGCTGATTGTCGTTTACTTAATGGGATAGGGTAATGTTTGTAGCCACAGTTCCATAAACCGGTCATACACACAATAACCTTTGTCGGATTTGAAAACATATTCCTTATTGATTAATGTTTTAAGCGCTGTGTTTATACTACTGCTACCTTTTAAACCATATTTTTTTATGAAAGCCGAGCTGTTGATGGCTGTTACTATTTTCTCTCGTGCGATGGCGCGTAACAAAGCCGATTGATTCTCAGTTAGCATCCCGTATAACTGTTGGTAAGAATCTATTTCGGAATGGATAATATCTGATATGCACTCTTCAATCAGTTTTTCATCAATGGTTGGTTGAGATTGTTCATAAAGCCGGTTCAGGATATATTGCATATACCAGGTATGGCCTCCGAAGCGCTGATAGATTTGCTGGAATAAGTTTCTCCCCAGCTGCTTATCCCCCTGGTTCATCCATTCACAGGCAAAAAGAAAGTAATCTTCTACGGGGATCGGTTGCAGAGTCATTTTCTCCGTACTCCGATAGAAGGGACGTTTGGTAGAAGTGAAGATTTCATCCATGAGATGTTGCTTGCTGCCGGAAAATATGAAATGTACATGTGGCAGGAACTGTATATAAGAGCGTAATAATCCTTCTACGCCTTTTTCCGGATAGTCCGTGATTTGCTGGAACTCATCAATGGCTATGTAGCATTCTTTGCCGGAATGCTCCAGATACTCGAATATCTCCTTTAAGGTGGCTTGAGCCTGCGATGGTTGGAAATCGAGAGTAGCTTGAGGAGTTCCGTTCAGTGGGTCGGAAGAGAATAGGATACGGCAACTTCTGAAGAAGCCGGTAAGGGTGGTCAGTGCTTTCTGAGAGAGGGTATCCAGCTTTCCGACAACAGTCTGCCCAAAGAGGATGATAAAGTCGTTCAGGCAAGTTGTAGAGAAAATATCCATATAGAAACAAGCGGCTTCCGGTTTCTCTAGCCGTATCTGATGGAAGGCATTCTTTATCAATCCGGTTTTTCCCATACGTCGGGGGCTCATCAGGGTGATGTTGCGTCCGTTCTGTAAGGCGGAAATCATTTTCTGCGTATCTTCTTTGCGGTCGCAAAAATACTCAGGTCCGGCATAGCCGTAAACCAGAAAAGGGTTTGTTATTCTGTTCATAAGCAAATGTTTATGTATAGCATAAAAAGTGTAGCATTTTTTGTGCTACACAAATTACGCAATAACTTTCGACATTTGCAAATGTTTAGGCGTGAATAATATCTCTTACTTGAACACTTGCTTCATCGGGCGGCCTATCCAAACCTGTGGTTGCTTTAATCCAAAGATATGGGCTATGGTGGAAGCAACGTCATATTGCATCATGCTTTCATGAAATTCACCGCTTTTCTTCACGTTTTTACCGGAAATGATGAAAGGAGTTTGCATCTCATTCATGGTTTTGCCGCCATGTCCTTTCTCAATACCGCCGTGGTCGGCGGTGACAATGGAGATCGTTTCTTTCAATATACCGGCATCTTTCACGGCTTTGATAATGCGGGCTATATAAGTATCCAGTTCTTTTAGTTTGGCATAATATTCGGGAGTGTCATGTCCGGCCTGGTGCCCTACATGATCGGGATTATCGAAACAGACGGCAAGCAGGGTCGGGCTTTTCTCTTTGATGTATGTTTCCGCCATTGTGCACAGAGCTTCGGGGTATTTGTTATAGTCGGGCGCTTGCTTGTGGTGACTTAATGCAAGGGTGTCTACCAGATATTTAATACCATCCCATTCGTATAGGCAACCGATTTCCGCTTCGGGTTGTGCATCACGCAATAACTGGAAAATAGTAGGGAAAATGCCATGTTGATTGAGCACCCGTGAAGGAAGCTCAGGCGTTTTGGACCCCCATTGGGTATATCCGTGCAATTCGGGACCGGCACCCATAAACATGGAAGCCCAGTTGATGGCACTTGAAGAGGGGAGTGCCGAACGTTTTTCAAGCGTATAGGCTCCGTCTGCCATCAATTGTTTAATAGTAGGTATATCAGCTTTGGGAACGCTGTAGGCACCCCAACCATCCAAACCGATTAATACGACATGTTTTGCTTTTCCCTTGGCATTGCAAGGAGTGGTAATCAATAGCACTGTCATGATGGAGAGCGCCAATGTAATGGTAAATTTCTTCATGTTTTTCCGTTTTTTACGTTAACTGATGGCAAAGTTACGGAATTTATTACGGTGCACCTGCCGGTTTTATACGTGAAAGGTGGCCCTATTGTCCATGTATGATAAATAATACTCTTGATGGCTGCATTATGAATAATCGACTGTTTAAGCTCTGGATAAAACAGCATTTGATTTGATGAGGTACATAGGCTGGAATCCTTTGAGTCCGGTGTTTGTAAGTCTGTTTTGTCTACTGTTACCGTCAGGCGAATGCTATTGGCCACGCAACTCCCGTCGGCACTGCGAAAGCTGAGATAGGCTACCAACTCATCGTCCTGCCAGTCATCCGGAAGGAGTAATTCACCATGACTGTCGGAGCGCAGGGCGGCTTCTGTGTCGTAGACGGCTGTTTCCTTGTCTTTATTGTACACCAACAGCATGGCTATATCGGTGTCTTCCGCATTTCCCGTGCCAGAGTTATTCTGCCAGTTAAAACTCATTTTATCCTTCTCTTGCATAGCTGTACCTTCGAATACAGGCATCAGGGTTCCCATAGAGACCAGTGTCCGGTTGAAGTCAATTGTAATATCTTTCCCGCTACCCGTCACAGCTCTTTTCAGCGTGTAGGACATAGCGGCGTTGAACGCAGATTTATCCTGCGTAAACTCTTTATAGCCAATGCGAATGAAAGGTTTTATAGTCTTCAGAAAGCTGAATGCCGTGGCAAACTTGCCGCGTTGTTCCTGTTGCCGGGGTGTGCGCGGATTGCTGACTTTGGCGGCGCGTGCACGTATATAGTAGTTTGATTTCCAGCGGAAACCGACTATGGGTCCCACTTTACCGGAGAACCCTCCGAGAATGCCCTGGTTGATAATTCCCATGATATTGTGTCTTTAATTACTTGTTTCTGTTACCGTGCAAATCTATGGAAAATAAATCTCTTCAACCCGCTTCCTGTGATTTTTGCGTTCATTTGCGTCGTTTTGCGTAGATAACTTTTTGATCTTCTTCATTGTATTATGATCTGTCCTCGTTATATCCGGGATGTACTTGCTCCGTACCAAGGCCGTACTTTCTTCGGTCAGAGATACCTGTGAGTGGAGAAGGTACGGAGCAAGTGCATTCCGGATATGGTTTAGATAGGGTTTGTATTGCAATGAAACACTTTTGCTATAAGATAATTCCGGTTAGCTGATCTTCAACTGTGGATTTGTAAAATATTGATGCTGTATTTAAAATCTATTGCTTGTAATCTGAATTTATTTAATGTGTAATCCGGGTGTTTGATTATATATTTATAATTTATTGGATATATAATAATATAATTTATTATATTTGCGATTACTATAGTTTTTGTTTATGAAATAAAACACTATGCCTTTCGTGAAAGGTTTCAATAGAACTCTTTAATAAAACATAGATATTAAATAAAGTAATGAGCAACTTGAGGTTTACCTTATATCTGGTATTGATTTTTCTCGTCGCATGTCGGCAAGAAAGTTCGTTAGAGCGCGCATTAGCAGCTTCCGGAGAGAACCGGAAAGAGTTGGAATTGGTTTTGGATTACTTCAGGGGAGATAGTTTGAAGTATAAGGCGGCTTGTTTTCTTATAGAGAATATGCCGGGAGCTTTTGCCGTGGACGAAGAAGTTGTAGCAGCTTGTCAGCCTTTCTACCAAATGTATGATTCATTGTCGCATACCTACGATTATGATTCTCTGTCTATATACGACCAGTATCCTAGGGGTAAAGACTGGGGAAGGCAGATAGATAGCTTGTGGGATGTATATTCCAGCTATAATAATGAAAAGCTGAGAAAGGATATGTGTATTGATATTAAGACCATTAAGGCTTCCCGGTTAATAACAGAAATTGAGCAGGCATTTCGGTCCTGGAAAGAGAATGTCTATACCCGAAACTATTCTTTTGAAACTTTTTGTGATTACATTCTGCCTTATCGCCAGGAAAACGGCTTGTTGGTGGATAGTGCACGCCAGGTATTTTACAGCAGGCATCAGGGACAGTTTTTTACCAATCCCGGAAAAAACATGATAGAAGAAGCGGATTCTCTGTTACGATTGTATAGTTACATAGGGCATTCGGGATTTCATGCTACCGGTATTCCTATATGGGATGTTGCTACTTTAGAGAAGTTACGTCACGGGCTTTGCACGCACAAATGTTGGCATAACACATTGTTGTTTTCTTCTTTAGGTGTAGCGGTTGCCACTGATATCGTTCCGGCATGGGCCAATAGGGGAAGTTCCCATTCGTGGAGTGTATTGATTGAAGAGGGAGATATTCATCCTTTTAATCCCTTTTGGGAACAGGGCTTGTGGCAGTATAAGCGCCTTTACAACAATATGGATTATCATAAATACTGGGGACGCTTTCGTCTGCCTAAGGTTTTCAGGAAGACATACCGATATTATATGGAAGGGCCGCTGGCAGATGGAGTGCCCGCTAAGGATATACCGGAAGCCTTCAGAAGTTTAAGGAAGAAAGATGTTTCGCATGAGTATTTTGATACGGTGAATGTGAGGATAAAGCTGCGTAAGGTGCCTTCCGGCACGAAGTATGCGTATCTGTGCGTGTGGAATTATAATAACTGGAAACCTGTTCATTGGGGAAAAATAACCGGGGATATGGCGTTGTTTTCGGGAATGGGGAAAGACATTGCTTATTTGCCTATGTACTGTATGGACGGGGAGATGGTAGTGGCGGCTGATCCCGTATTGGTACAGAAAGATGGGAAGGTACGAATACTTCATCCGGAGGATACACGGGAAGAAATGGTGACTACACAGTATACAGGTGTACTGGCTTATCCATTGAACAGGTATAATAATGGGATCATAGCTGGAACAGTGCTTAAAGGAGGGAAGGTTTATGGTAGATGGGGAGATACGTTGTGTGTATTCCCGGAACAAATAGAATTGAATAGCCAACGACTGCAAGTGCAATCCAAAGATTCGGTACGTTATGTACGGATGATGTTGCCCGCAAAAGGGGTAGCGCTTGGCGATTTGAAATTCTATAAAGAAACTTTTTCAGGCAAGGAGCTTGTGAAGAGTGTTCGTTGGATGACATCATTGCCTTTGTCTTTCAAAGGGGAACCAGCTGATAATATATTTGATGCATGGTCTTCCACAGGTTATAGAAGGCCGCTTGATGCAGATTATGTAGATTTGGATTTAGGGGAATGCTGCCTGTTGTCTGAGGTGAGTTTTTGCCCTTATCTGGATGTGGAGTATAAGGAAGATGAAATTTATGAACTTTGCATATGGCAGAATGGCTGGCAGGTTGTTACGAGTGGTAAAGGAGGGAAGCCTCTGCATTTTACAGATGTTCCTAAAAATGCATTGTGGTTGATCAGACCTTCTTCTCAAAAGGAGCGGAAACATGTACGCCCTTTTGTATATGAGAATGGGGAGGTTTATTGGTATTAAAGAGAGAAGAAGGAGCATGATTTGTGTAGGTAAGACTTGTTTTTATCCCCTTATTGGTTTGATAATGTACCCTAAAAGCAGATAAGAATAGCTTACTTTGTGGTGGAGAAATAATAAAACCTTCAAAACTTATATTATAATGCTATTTAGAAAAATGCACTGCCATGTATGGAATACTTTTATTCTTTTGGCTTTTCTGCTCAGTTCCTGTTGTCTGTCTCCCGTCGAAGATGAAGTTGTTATAGATGTTTGTCAGGATGTGTCTATGGAAACGGTTTCTATTGTGAATGTAATTGATACTTTTTATCGCCGGAGTCCGGAGTTCTTCTTTGCTAATTCTGTGATGTTTGACAAAGAACCACGTGGAAAATTCCTGCTCCATTCACATGGGTATGCCTGCAAAGTAGATAGTGGCAATATGCTGGCTTCGCTGGCTGAGGCTGCCTGGTATCTGGGAATGGAGCGTAACAGAGACTTAGTTCGGATAAATTTTGATTCATTGGCCGTGAAGAATGAAAATGATAGTAAGCTTAGTTCTGATTATGCACGGGCTATATCTGTAGGGAATATACCGACTTATAATGTACAGATTAGTAAAACACAAAGTGTACCATTGCCTGTAAAAACAGAAAAAGGCATGATCGGATTTGGCTCGTGGGGTACAGAGGTTGAGTTTAAGGATATCCGGATTGAGGCGGATGGAAAGACTACTTCTTATGATGTATCCTGTTGCAAAGCCGATAGCGGTGAATGGAAAGTGCAGGATGGTGTCTTGATACAGACTTCCAGACAATTGCGTACCAGAGCGATTTTGCCTGATTTCATCGGGAATGAATACGTTCTTACATTCCGAGCGCGACGTACAAGAGGTGATGAAGGCTTTTTCCTTTATTATGGTGTGTCCGCAGACGGGAAGAAGGGATACTGTGTTAATGTGGGGAGATGGACCAATCAATTTATTAATATCGAAGATCTGGAGGGCGAGGTGGTGACCAAGATATTGCCTTGGCATCTGAAGAATAACCGCTGGTATGACGTGAAATTGGTGAGTACGTCCGAAGGTGTGGAGTTTTACGTGAATGAAAGATTGGTGATTGGCTATAAACCGGCCATGCCCCGGCAGTTTTATGCTGCCGGATACGATGAAAAGATGGGAGAGACTGTAGTAAAGGTGGTTAATTCGGCAGATGTTCCTTATAAAGTAAGATTCTATCTTGTAGGAGGCGCACGGGTTGAGGCGGAAAGACGCGTGCTTACATTGGCGGCCGCTACCGGCATGGATGAGAATACGGCGGAGGAGCCTAAACGTATTTATCCGCGTGAGAGTGAGTTTCGGGAGTTTGGAGAGCAGTTTGATTACGAATATCTTCCTTTCTCTTATACAGTAATGAGAATAAAAACACAAAAAAGATGATGACCATGAAGAAGATTCTTTCAATAATCGCCCTTTCCATCGCAATCGTGGCTTGTGGCGGCAAAACGAATTTAGAGACGGCGCTGATACAGGCAGGAGGTAATCGTGCAGAGCTGGAAAAAGTCTTAAATCACTATGCAGAAGATTCGCTGAAGTATAAGGCTGCTTGTTTCCTGATCGAAAATATGCCTTATCATTATTACTATACGGGTGAAGAGGTGGATTATGAAAAACAATTTTTCAAGATGCTTCATGAAACGACCTTGTCGCCTGAAGTGATTGCGGATTCCCTGAACCGTGGGAAAATGAACGAGCAGTTCGGTAAGACAGAGTTGAAATATGATATTCAGGAGATGGATTCCGCCTATTTGGTTCGCAATATAGACTGGGCATTCAAGGTTTGGCATGAGCAACCTTGGGGCAAGAAGGTTTCTTTTGAGAACTTTTGTGAATACATGCTCCCTTATCGCGTGGGGGATGAATGTCCGGTGGAATGGCGCGAACGGCTTTACGATAAATATAATTCTCTGCTGGATAGCATTCGTCTTAAACCCGAGAGCGTATATCCCTGGATTGTGGTGGATGCGTTTACTTACATCTATCGTGCCTTGGGGATTCCGAGCGGTTGTGATGAAATGCTGATGCGTGGTGATAACAATGTGCCCCATTACTGGAACTTTGTACCGGATGATCATTGCGACGCTTTCTTCTGCTCGCTTCTCTATCCCGGTCCTCTTATCCAATCGCACACTTACGATGCACCCCGGGGGAAGGTTTATCGCCGGATGTTCAGTGTCAACCGGGATATGATGGAAATGATGAATCAACCGCTGGAGAAAATACATCCTACTTTCCGCTATCCGTTGATGCAGGACGTGACAGACATTTATTCTGATTGCGAACAGACGATCCACATTCCTGAGTCACGCTTTCTTATCCGGCCGGAGCAGGATGAGGTTATCTATTTATGTCTTCCTTCGCACATGGAGTGGGTTCCGGTGGCAGTCAGCAAGTGCAAGGATGGGCAGGTAAGTTTTGAAAATGTCGATGGAAACGCTGTTTTTTGCTTATCCGTCTATCGTGATAAGAAGTTGCTGCCGATAAGCGTTCCTTTTTGGGTGCATAAGGAACTGAAATATTTCCGGTATTTCGGAAACGGAGAAGAGATGGAGCAGGTGACTATACTTCATAAGTTCAATCTGTTTATAGAACCTTTTATCGACCGTATGGTGGGCGGGGTATTCGAGGGTAGCAATGATGCGGGATTCCGGAAAAAGGATACGCTGTATTTGATAGAGGAGAAGCCGGTTCGGCTCTATAATGTGGCTTATGTGGATAAATCAAAGGGGTATCGCTATTTGCGTTATTATGGTCCTGCGGGAAGTTATTGTAACATATCGGAAGTAGGCTTTTATGGAGAAATGGGTGATACTATTCCGTTGAAGGGGGAAGTGATAGGTACACCGGGCAGCTTTGATGGCGATAAGGGACATTGGTATATGAGTGCCTTTGATGGTGACCCTTATACTTCCTTCGATTATAAACAGCCGGATGGCGGTTGGGCGGGGATTGACTTTGGAAAGCCTGTTTCTGTTGGTAAGATAGTCTTTACTCCGCGGAATCGCGTTAATTTTATTCGCAAAGGCGATAAGTATGAGCTTTTCTATGCCGGAAAGGGAGGCTGGATTTCTGCAGGGACTACGGTGGCTAATTCCGATTCGCTGGTTTATAATGTTCCTAAAGGGGCGTTGCTTTATTTGAAGAACCATTCGGGCGGGGTGGACGAACGGATCTTTGAGTGTGTGGACGGGGAACAGGTGTTTTGGTAAAAACAGATAATGATAAGTCATAAAATAGAATTGGATTATGAATAGAAAAAACGCTTTTGGTAGAGTTCTGCTGATTGTATCATTGACAGCAACTTTGTGTTTATCAACAGATATTGTTTATAAATATTTGACAAAGGAACACAACCGGAATGAGCAAATGCGTACTTCCCTTGTCAGTGTTTTGGAAGATAGTATGGAGAAGCGCGGAAAAGAGGATATGTATATTGTGTCACACTCCTATACTCGAAGAGACTTTAAGGATGATAGTTCGAAAACAGTTACAATGGATGTGGGAGAAGGCCCTAAAGAATATATTGTACCTGCCTATAAGCATTATAATAATATAGCGGAGAATCCTACGGAGAGACTTTTCGACAGTGTTATATTGGAAGAACAACCTTTAGTGGCAGATTCTTTGAATATGCTGTGGGATAGTCTTTGGGTTGAGAACGGAATCTCCGGTAGCGGCAATATACGTATGTCGGTTACTGATTTATCAGGGAATGTATCCATAGCTTATGCAAAAGATACTCGTCATATGCCTATATTGGATAGCTTGTGTTCCTACTATATAGGTTACCGCTGTGAAGTGGAGGTGACTGCTTTTGTGCCGCCTTTTAGGTATTGGCGTAGTATGACTTTATGGGACTGGATAAAGCATGCCTTTCTTCTGTTTTCCGTAGTGCTTTTCTTTTGGGGCTGGAATGTTCATAACAGACGTTTTGTTGAAGTCCGTAGATCGGATGTCACTGAACTTGCAGGTACGGAGAAAGAAATTCCGGTTGTTGTATTGAAAGAAACGGCGTCTTGTATCTATCAATTGGGAGATGATGTCTTGTTTGATTCGACAAATAGATTGTTGAGGCGGGGAAATCAGGTGAAGAATTTATTGCCACAGGTCTCGGCTTTATTGCTTGGGCTTTTAGAGGCTGATGGATATTGTATGCTTATGTCGGATATTTATCTGTTATTATGGCCGGATGGCAGTGGACGTTCTGAACGAGTGCATACGGTTGCTGGACGACTTCGTTCTTCTTTGGCTGAGATGTCACCGCAAATTTCACTTGTCAGTGGAAATTCAAAGTATCAATTGAAAATTGCCCATTCCATCGAAGAAAATACTGCTCCGGACGTTGATTTACAGAATTAGCCAAAATCTTACATAACCTTACAAAACCTGTCAACGGTATTGAATTTAGTGCCTGATAGGTTTTGTAAGACACTAAATTTGTTTTTATGCTTTGTAGGTCGCTACCTTTGTGAGTAATGAAACGCAATTATTGTCTGAATGAAAAATATGAAGAAGAAAGTTTTGCTTGCAGGTATGTCGCTTCTAGTTATGACGATGGTCTGCTATGGTTCTTTTCATGAAGAAAAGATTGAAAGTGCTTTGCTAATGGAAAATATTGAAGCATTGGCGGGAGGAGAAAGTCATGTTCCTATGCATTGTGTAGGTTCTGGGACAGTTGATTGTCCCATAAATCATGAGAAAGTTAAAATAGTGGCAACCGGTTATAGCCTTGAAGACTTGTACTAACATATTGCTAATAGTGCTTCTTGTCTCGGCATGTGCCTCTGCACCTGAGAAAGGAATTCCTTATAATGACTTTCCGGTTACGGAACAGTTGTCGGGGCAAACTATGCCATTAGATACCGCCATATTCCGTTTCCCTTACCGGATACGAATACAGGGGGATACCGTGGCAATACTCGACTTGCATGCTCCGGATTATTTTATCCAGTTGTTTCATTATCCTGATTTCTCATATATAGCTTCTTTAGGTAAGCGCGGAGATTCACCGGAAGACATGCTTTCCGTTGAGAATATCCGTTGGGATGGAAATTCATTGTGGGTGTTAGATTCAAATAAATCACAAATTACTAGGTTTGGTTTATCTTTATCTGGAGACTCATTGCTTCGTGAAGAAGTAGTGAGTCTGGATAAAGAAATTCTCCGGGCATTAGACTTTGTGGTATATGATGACTCCACTTTTATCATTCCTGATTATTCAGGAGAAAGTCGTTTCTGCTGGGTAGACCGGAAAGGCAAGTTGCTACGTAAGATGGGGGAGATTCCTTCTACAAATGAAGAAGCTTTGATGCAGGCTCGTCCTGCGCTTGCGCAAGCATGGCGTAGTTTCATTGACTATAATCCTCGGAATGGGGTTTTGGCTGCTGTAACTCAATTGGGAGAAATTCTTGAAATCTATAACTTGAAAGATAGTACGCATGTAGTACGCATTGGTCCAAATGGCGAACCGAAGTTCAAGGTTTCGGAAGGCTATGGTATTCCTACGGGGATTATGGGGTTTTGCGATGTGCAGGTTACGAATGATGCCATTTATGCGGTGTTTCAGGGGCGTACATTCAAAGGAATTTCGGAGGCTGCACAGGAAGGGGATATGACGGATGGGGGACGGTATGTTTATGTGTTCAGTTTGACGGGAGAACCGCTGAAGAGATATGAATTGGATCATGCTGTTTATGGGATGCCTGTGGATGAATTGAATGGAAGCATTCTTATTACAGATGTGAATAAGGATGAGCCAATGGTAAAATATCGTTTTTGATAATTTTATTATAATAATTTTAAAACAATGTTGGTATGAAAAAACTGTTTAAAGTGTTTGTTGCAACAATGGTTGCAGTGGTTACGGTGTGTAGTGTTTATGCTGGTCGGAAAAAAGAAGTATTGTCCGATTTGGCTTTGAGTAATGTAGAAGCTTTGGCTTGGCCTCCTGAAGGAAGTAGCTATTTCCGATTGTTTCCTTGTCCATATTCGCCAGGAAATGAATGTATTATGAAGCAAGATGCTAATCGGCCGGAATGTTATGCCATCAGTTACTGTAGTAGATAAAATGAAAGCTTTATCTTATATAATACTCTTGTTCTGTTTGTTTCTTGTTTCCTGTACAGGGAACAAGAAACAAACAAATCAAGAATCTACGAGTGAGATCGAATTGGATATTGAGGAGGTACTTTTTCCGGTTTCAGAAGTTTTGAACCTCAAGTCTTATCATTTATCTTCAGCTTTTCATGGTGATTCTTTGAATCTTCTGTATGGCTATAATTATAAATTGCATGCTTTGGACTGTGTAGATATAAATCAGCATACTATCTCTGAAATAACACTTTCGGATCAAGGTGAGTCAGCGATTATGCGTCGTGTATGCGGCCTGTTTGTACAGACCCCGGACTCTATCTGGCTTTACGATGATACTCAACGAGCTTTTCTGTTAAATGACAAGGGAGAAGTGTTACGGATTGTAGACTTGCGTGAATCTCTGAAAGAAGGTGAACAGGTTTTGATAAATAGCAATTATGCCATGTCAACAGCTCGTTTGTACTATGATGGGGATAGTAATTCGTTGCTTTATGGAGTAAAAGACTTCTCTACTTCACCGGCTTCTTTTAAAGTCCGGGAAACATTTTTGAATGATGCGATTTCTTCTATAGATTATCCTTTGCAGGCATCGGTGGTGGTGCCGGATGTGAGTGAGGGAGATTATGCCAATATGAGTGACCCTAATATCAATTTTGCAGACGGGAAGATAGTATATAACTATCCTGTCGAGTCTCATATATATGTTATTGACAGGGGAAATAGAAAAAGTGAGGTCATAGTTGCGGATAGCCATTACACGAAGAATGTGGCCGGTAAATGTGAGTCAAAGAGGGACTATTCCAAGTGGGAGCGGCATAGCGTTGAGAACCCTCATTTTTATGATGTAATGTATCTTTCGGCATTAGGCATATATGCAAGGTTGCATTTAAGTGAAGGAGAGTTTGATACAACAAAGAGCCTGCTGGATTTGGAAAGTGGTCGTGATTTGTATCTGACATTATTTGATAGAGACTTCACTCTGTTGGGAGAGGAGAAACTGCCATCCCGCAGATATAGTTATTTCACCGGTTGGGGGGCTATAAATGATGGGCTTGTGATTTTCGTTGATAACATTCTGGATAAAAATGAGAAAACAGAGGAGTTGGCTTTTGACATTGTCCGATTGCAACAGGATATAAAATGACATCCTTTATGAAAAGGCATTGAGATGAAAAAATATGAAATAATACTTTGGGTATGCGCACTGCTTTCTTCGGTTTCTTGTAAGGAATCGAATAGAGATCATATTGTGGCTTTGATACATGAATGGGAAGGTAAAGAGGTGTTGTTTCCTGCAAATTTAGTTTTCACGATTCAAGGTAAGGATACTGTAGACTATTTTAAGAGAAATACGTGTAAGATTGTTACATATGTAGATTCTATAGGTTGTACCAGTTGTAAATTACGACTTCCTGCGTGGAAAGAGTTTATAGATGTAGTTGATTCTTTATGTCAGGACTCTGTTCAGTTCCTCTTCTTCTTTTATCCTCAAAAAAAGGCAGAGATTTATCGAACCCTAAGAATAGAAAGATTTGATTATCCGGTTTGCATTGATGAGGATGATTCACTGAATAAACTGAATAAATTTCCTTCTGACATGGCTTTTCAGACATTTTTGTTGAACAAGAACAATGGGGTTGTAGCTATAGGTAATCCTGTTCATAATCCCAAAGTGAGAGAACTATATTTGAATATTCTTCAAGATAAAGATGTTAACTCCGTTGCTGGTAGTATGAAAACGACTATTCGCATCGGACAAAGGAAAATTTCATTAGGGGAATTTGATTGGCAACAAGATAAATCAATCGAAATCATATTAGAAAATACAGGAAAAAAACCTTTGGTTATTGATGATATAATCACTTCATGCGGCTGTGTTACAGTTAACTATCCTAAAAAACCAATTCGGCCAAGTGATATTATCTCTTTGCAAGTAACATATAAAGCGGAACAGCCGGAGCACTTTGATAAAACCATAAAAGTATACTGTAATGCTGAATCTTCACCGCTTTTATTGAAACTTACAGGAGATGCAAAATAATAAAATGAATAGGAGGGTATGTCTATGCTTTGTGTGAATAAAGTATTTACTATTATAATATTGTTGGCCGGTTTGTCTGCTTGCACTGTCAGGCCGACAATTGAAATGTGTGATTCATTTGATACTATTGATTCCATATCAGGGAAAAAACATGATATCCCCCCGATAATGTTATATCCTAAGAGTATCTTCTTAAAAGATTCTTTCTTGGTCGTCTTCAATGAAAAGATGGATACCTGTTTTCAGGTATTTGATAAAATTAATTTTGGATATAGGTATGCTTTTGGTAATAAGGGAGAAGGATCGGATGACTTTCTGTTACCCGCAAGCCAATTAGTAACTAATAACCTTGATGAAACTATAGTACTGGATGTGAATCGACTTAAGAAGATATCGTTTGAAAAAGCTCAGCCAGTCATTTCTGACTTAAAGTTTCCCGGTATTCAACCATTCTATAATGGTTTGATTAAATTGGCTGATTCCTTATATGTTTGTGACGCCAATTTAGAAGAAGAATGCGAATATGTATTTATTTATCCGGATGGAGAGTTGAAAAAGTGGGGAATTTATCCTGAAGAAGTGGAACGCTTTGGCGATTTGCTATCACGAAATCAAGCTTATTCCAAAATCAAGGTAGCTCATCCATCCGGTAAGTATTTTGCCGCCTTTTACACAAACTTTCGCAGGCTACGGATATACGATGTATCCGGAAGTATGCTACATGATATAGAATTGAATGTTCTATCGGGCGAACAAGAAGTTTCGTTGGAAGCAGAGAAAAGGTATATACATGCAATTGCAGTTTATGCTACAGAGGATTATATTTATACTTTGAATCTGGATATGACTCCTCAGGATATATATGCTAGAAAGCAATTTCCCTCTTTACAAATCTTTTCGTGGGAAGGCAAACCTCTGAAGCAATACAAATTAGACCGTTATATAAGTGCTTTTACTATTGACGAAGACAGACAAATACTTTATGGGGTTTTTGCGGAGGATGAAAGCTCTATATATACTTTTAATATGAAATAAATTATGATAAAACAGATTTTAGATATTAATGGATAATTGTTTTGTAATGAGGTGTTTATTGCTTCTTTTGGGCATTGTGTGTTGTGCTCATATTGATGCGCAGAAAGTTTCGTATGTGAAATTGCATGGCGATACTTATATCATGGATATGATAAAGGGATGGGAACCCTCTACAGGGGAGAAATTGTATAAGAAACCGGCAAGAAGAACTGTCCGTGGATATGAAACTACTTATGTCTCACGGGTACGTCCCAAGTGCTCGATTAAGGATATGGGTGCTTCTATATCCGTCATGGAGTTTAAGGGATGTAAGTCTTACAAGGTTATACAGAAACAGGATAGTTTAGATTACTTAAATACACACTCTATAGATTCTGCTAATTGGTCTGTGCCAAATGCGGCAAAAGTGAAAAGTGCGGTGGTACTGATATATAAGGCTGATAAACATCCGGAAACAGGACAGAATCAAATTTTGAGAATTAAAAATTGGTATGTTCAGGGGAGGTCAAATACTTATGTTGTTTCATTCGCTACGACAGAAAACCAGATATGGTATGAAGAATTGCCTGAAATGGAAAAGATAGTCTTGTCCTTAAAAGAAATATGATTATGTTGTATTTTTTTGAGTAGTTAGAAGAAGGGGGATAGTATGAAGATATATTTAGTGGTATATAATGTTTTTTAGTCGTTCTTATTTTATCTGTTCTATGAGAAAAGGAAAATAAGTAGAAGTTAATAAAAAGATATGTCTATGTTTGGTATGAACAGAATTGTATATTTATTGCCCGCTTTGCTGTTTATGGCATGTGGTACGGGGCAGAAGTCCGATCCTTCACAAATGGTGGAGACATTTCCTGTTGAAAAATCACTCTTTGCAGGAAAAGTAACGGTCGACGAGGTGTTTAGCCTCAGTAAGATGATGTGTAAAGGGAATTATCTATTTGTGAGTGACGTGCGGAGTAATGAAAATCTAGTGTACCAGTATTTGTTACCCGGTTTTAAGTGTGTCTATAAAGGTGGATCCAAGGGGCAGGCGGAAGATGAATTCCAGATATTTCCTGTATTTTGTAACACACCAGCGAATAAAGTGTATATTTGGGGTTACACAATGTTTTCCATCAGAAGTTTTACTCTGGACAATGTAGGACAATTTCCCTTCGAGAGGAAATATGACTTGCCTATGTCTGGTGATATGTACAATGATAATTGGGCTTGAGCATGTAGTATTGGAATAAATTAGTTGGATGTATGAAAAGAATTAAGAGTATATCTTGTTTTATGATGTTGCTTATTGTTTGCATTAGTTGTAGCGAGAAATATGATGATAACAAATATTTTAATGGCGATATCCGAAAAATAGAGGACAATAGTGGAGTAGTAAGAAAAATAGCTTTAAAGAGTGTCGTTTTAAATGGCCCAAACTACGGATACATAGCAGTATATGACTCACTCATGTTTTTTTTGAATTCCAAATTACCTAATCATTTTTACAATATATTCAATATAAATACTGGAGAGGAGATTGGAAACTTTTGTAATAGAGGAGGAGGTCCTGAGGAGTCTGCTGCTTTCGGCCCTATTTCTCAATTTTTTAAAGTAGGAAATGAATTGAAGACTTTGTTGTTCGCTCCACATGAAGAAAGATTAGTTATTTGGAATATTACCCAATCCATCATTCAAGGTACTACTATTATAGATAAAATTATCCCGTATGCTTGGAGAGATGAGAATGGAGGAGCATGTTATAATGAGATGTACCTTCGAAATGATAATATATTACTTGCTAGGGTAGATCCTTTTCCTTTAAATGATGAAGAATCTACTTTACTATTTTATCAAAAGCGAACACTGGATACTAATAAAGCATTAAAAAATTATTCAATTTACAAGCAAGCGATAAAAAATGAGGAAGCCCCCGTTATACCAGAAGCTTTTTTTGCTTCTGCTGATGTCTTTAAACCTGATGGAACTAAGGTTGTACAAGTAATAGGGCACCTCCCACAATTAAATGTTTTAGATTTTGAGACTGGACAGGTTGTGGGATATCGTATGGAAGGCGGAGATGATTTTTCGGTTTTTCAGGGGAAGAGGAATGTAAAAAATTACTATGTAGAAGTGCAAGCTGACGATAATTATATATATGCACTATATTGGGGAAAAGACAGGTGGGGAATGTATGAGGTTCCGTATGTCAATACCATTCATGTTTTTGATTGGTATGGTAAACTAGTACAGAAGTTAGAAACAGATTACGATATTGATAAGATGTTTTTGGATACAGTTAGAAACAGATTATATGTAACAAGGCCAAAAGCCGACGATGTATACTATTTGGATTTAGATGATATCTTTAATTAGTTTTTTAAATATTCCTTTTAGTATAGGGATGGGAATAACTTTTTCTTTGAATTTGAAAGAGATGTGATGGTACAAAAAAGAAAATTCAATTGGTTTATCGACAAGTTGTTGAACTTATTTCTGATAGTTTGTGGGCTGGTGGCTCTATGGGTATTACTTCAAGTAACCTGTATCGCTACTTTTAGGATTCCTTCAGATTCTATGGAGCCTGCTTTACTGCCTGGAGATAACATCCTTGTGAATAAGTGGGTGATGGGTGCCCGTATCTTCAACATCTGGGATGCCGCAGAAGGAAAAGAAGTGAAGATATCCCGCCTTCCTGCGTTGGGTAAGATAAAAAGGAACGACGTGTTGGTCTTTAATTTTCCTTATCCTGCCCAATGGGACAGTATCGGACTGAATCTGATGACCTATTATGTGAAGCGTTGTGTGGCACTGCCGGGCGATACGTTTGAGATAGAGAGGGCGCATTATAAAGTACGGGGCTGTGATATACCGTTGGGAAACGTAGACTCGCAAGACGGACTGCTGCGTATGGTGGAGAAGAGAATGGTGCAAGATTGGGGAATAGTCATGAGTGGCTATCCTTATAATGAGTCGGTGAATTGGGACATTATGAACTTCGGCCCTCTGTATCTTCCCGCCAAAGGGGATGAGGTTGATATGAATCCTAAACATGCCGCTCTCTATAAGAACGCGATAGAGTGGGAACAGAAGAAGAAACTGTTCGTGCGTAGAGATACGGTTTTGCTAAATGACAGTGTGATTGATACTTATCGCTTTAAAGAGAATTACTACTTTGTTGCGGGGGATAAGGTGATGAACTCTCAGGATTCCCGTTATTGGGGATTGTTGCCGGAGCCTTTTATTGTGGGGAAAGCTGTCAGGATATGGAAGTCGGTGGACAGAGGTGCGGATAAAATAAGATGGAATAGGGTGTTCAAGAAAATAGAATAAAATGATGAAAGTGCGGATACATAAAATAAGAGATGCAGTTGTGGTTCTATTACAGTTTCTTGCAGTCTGTGCTTTGCTGAGCCTGGTATGTGTGACAACACCTGGACTTCCTGCCGCGGAAACTATCGGGCAATGGGTGTGGTTTGGAAAGGTTGTACTGTTCTCGACCGGTTGTATTGCCATTACCTGCCTGTTGCAGATTTGGGGTAGAACTTCCTGGAAGCAAATATTCTCTTTTCCGCATTTTTCTGCTTATGTATCATGGAGTCTGATACTTTTTGGGGGAGTTGAGGCTATTTGGGGATTACGCCAATTGTATGGCTTTTCTGCTTCCGGTCATTTTCGTTATGCACTCACCGGCTCTTTCTTCAATCCCGGTCCGTATGCCGGATATCTGGCGATGGTGCTGCCGCTCTGTCTGCATCATTTTGTACGATTCAGAGATTGGAAATGGCTGATTACCTCCTTAAAGATAGAGAGAGCTGCAGCAGGAGTTGTAGGGGTACTCATCCTTTGTGTATTGCCGGCCACTATGAGCCGTTCGGCATGGGTGGCTGCCTTGATAGGATGCGGCTGGGTGATGTATATGCATCGGGATAGTCGTAAATGGAAATTATTGTGGCGGAGGTATAAGAAGAGATATGTCTCGTGGGGGATAGGGATATTTCTTGTTTTGATAGTGGGAGGTGCCGGAGCTTTCTTCCTGAAGCCGGATTCCGCTTTGGGACGTTTGTTTTTGTGGAAAATTACCTGTCAGGCTATAGCCAACCATCCTTGGGGTTGTGATAAAGGATTTGCTTTTGCATACGGTGAGGCACAGGAGGCCTATTTTGCCAAAGGAGATTATGCCGAATGGGAAGAGCGGGTAGCCGGAAGTCCGGAATATGCGTTTAATGAGTATCTGGAACTGACTCTGACGCAGGGGCCTGCCATCTGTATAATGCTGATAGTGATTACTTTTGCCTGTTTATGGGCAAGGACACAGTTTAGGCGCTACGGTGTATGCGGTGCAATTGTCACTTTGCTTGTTTTCTCTTTTTCTTCTTATCCTATGCATCTCCCGGCCTTCATTGTAGCCTATGTGTGCTTGTTATTAGCTTGTGGAATAGGAGATATAATAGCTAAACCGGTTATTTTATCTGCTTGTCTTATTATATGGACGGGCGGTTTTCATGACAAGTGGCAACGGGAAAAGGATGCTTGCCGGGACTGGGTGAATGCCCGTATGCTCTATCATGCAGGAGCTTATGCGGCTGCCAATACGGCTTATGACAAGCTCTATCCGCAACTGAGGGAGAAAGGGGCATTCTTGTTTGAATATGGGCATAGCCTTCATAAGGCAGGGTTTTATAATGAGTCTAATAAATATCTGGATAAGGCCCTGGTATATTGCGCTGATCCGATGATACTGAATGTCATTGGCAAGAATTATCAGGCACTGCGTTGCTACAATTGGGCTGAGGAACTTCTTCTGGCTTCGGTCCATCGTTTGCCCGGGCGGATTTATCCTTACTATTTGCTGGCGAAGCTATATGCCGAACCGGAATTTCTGAATAGGGAGAAGTTTGAGGAGATGAAGGGAATAGTGCTGATGAAAGCGCCTAAAATTCATTCTATGGCTATTGAGGAGATGCGCAGGAAAGTGGAGGAAATAGCAAAGGAGCTGGAAAAGTAATTAGGAAAATATTATAAAAACAAGAGATGTATATGGAAACTTACAGTGATAATTGGAATGCTTGCTTACTGTTCAGAAATAAGCAACTGACAAAACAACTGAAAAACTATCAGGAAGCATCAGTATTGGCAGATTGCTCTTCTTCTTTATTATTGGCCATGAGCCAGTTGTTACGGCTTCATCAGCATTCTTCTTATGGTATTATCAGAGATGAAACTGAATGGCAGAACCTCTTCACTATTATTGATTGGTTTTACGGAGGTTGTTTGTCGGAAGAACTGGCAGAGTATACATTGAGCTCTCAGGAACTGAAATTGTGTTATTTGGTTCGCGCTCGGCTATGTAATAAGACTGTAGCGACTCTTTTTAATATTACTCCTCAATCAGTATTGAAAACTAAACAGCGAATAAAGAATAAGCTCTCCTTATCCGCTGTAAATAGTCTGGATAAGTATATACAACAAATGTGATTAGGCCCTGCGCCTACTGAACTCACAACCATAATATTGCTGGTTGTAGAAGTCATGTTCTTTGAGAAGTTGATTTTGTCGATCCTGTAGTTCGCCTTTTCGACTACTTATCGCAGCAGTTTCTTGTTTACGTCTTCCAGCACCTGCATCTGATGAATGGCTATCTGGTTGAGCCGGACGAGGCGTTCGTGCTGCGGGAGCCCTTCGCCTATGAATACGGCATTGAGGTTCTCCATGTTCGAGAGGCAGATCAGTTCGTTCACCGTGGCATAGTCGCGCACGTTGCCTTTCAGGTCGGGGTGCGAGTCGCGCCATTCGAGGGCGGTCATGCCGAACATGGCTACGTTCAGCACGTCAGCTTCGCTGGCATAGATGCGCAAGGCTTGCTGTGGGGTAACTTCTGCTGGGATCAGGTTCTGACGGATGGCGTCGGTGTGAATGCGGTAGTTGATTTTGGACAACTCACGCTTCGCACTCCATCCTATCTGGGCTTGTTCCTGCTCTTTGAGGCGCTGGAACTCCTTGACAAGGTATAATTCAAATTCCACCGACACCCAACTGGCAAACTTGAATGCAATATCACGTTGTGCATAAGTACCTCCACCTGCCCCGTTCTTAGAGACGATGCCAATGGCACTGGTTATTTCAATCCAACGAGTGGGGCTCATGGTAAAGGCGTTGCTGCCTGCTTCTGCTAAAAGGGGGTCGAATTCGACCCCTTTAAAGTCCGGATTATTCAGCTTCTCCCACAAACCGAGATATTCCAATGTGTTTTTTAACCGCATCCAGTTCTTAACGACATCTTTCGGCTCTATCGGGTTTTTCTGACGGGCTATATCTGTAATGCAAATGTAATCTATTCCGTTTTGCAGTAAGGTTCTTATCGTAATGTCCTTCACTTGAAGTACTGCTTTCTTAGCCATCTTGTTTCTTCTGTTTAAAACACCTGTAAAGGTATGCTTTTCCTTTTAATTTTTTCTATAATCCAACACAATCTTTCAAAGAATGCCAGAAGTAGATTCGATTGACGGCTCCTCTGATAGATACTTGACCACTGTTTATATAATTATCAAGTTGTTTCAAGCCTCCGCATACTGAACTCACAACCGCAATACTGCTGATTATAGAATTCATGTTCTTTAAGAAGTTGGTTCCTCCGGTCCTGTAATCCTCCTTTTCGCCAGTTCTGTTCCCAGAAGGTGGTGCCCGGATAGAGGGAGGAGGCACGCTGTCCCGCCTCATTTATCTGGTCGAGGCTTTTCCAGCGGGAGGAGGCGAGGGTGGTGGTGAACAGGGTGAAGCCATGTTCTGAAGCATACCGGGCGGTCTCCGTCAGTCGGTGGGTGAAACATTTCAGGCAACGGCTGCCACGTTCGGGTTCGTTTTCCATACCCTGCATGGACGAACGCCACAACTGGTAATCGTAGTCACCATCAATGAAGTCGAGTCCAAGACCCTGGACGTAGCGGATGGCTTCGGCTTTCCGGATTTCGTACTCTTCCTGAGGGTAGATATTGGGATTATAATAAAATACGGTAGGACGGATGTCGTTGGCAAGCAGACATTCGATAATGGCGGAAGAACAAGGTGCGCAACAGGAATGAAGCAGCACCTTGTTTTCGTTGTTGGGAGTTTGTAACTTTAACATAAATCTTATAAGTTATACTTTCAGTTTTATTTTAGCCTTCACCAGCAACCCGGTCAGTTGGACGATGATGAGGGAGAATATGAGCGAACGCAGTAAACCCGGTGTACCGGCATTCAGCACTTCGGGATAATACAAACCTAATAACTGCTGTACGGAATACCATAGATAAGGAATGATATAGCATGTCAGTGTTGCAGTTCCGGCGGGTTTGATGATATCGAACCACGGCGTTTTGCCTTTCACATCCGTCAGCCAATAGAACAATCCGAACAGCGGGAAGAATGCGGCAAGGCAATAGAACAACCAGCTCGGAGTGGCCTGTATCTTCGAGATAATCCAGTAAGGATGCGAGCAAAGTGCGGCAATGAGCATGACGGCACCCAATACACAAAGCATAGTGATGAACTTACGCGGATGTTCGCGGTCGGCATATTTCTGCATCAACAACGAAGTGAGCACGCCCGACATGCCGAATGCATGCAGTGTCCAGTCACTGGGGATGAAAGGCAGCAGGATGACACGCAATCCGTACTCCTGCGGTATCAGGCTGGAATGGCTGATTACGGCAAGCAGCACAACCACCAGCCATGCAATTACATTTTTACGTAAACTCTCGCGGGTAAACAGATAAATACCGGCACAAACCACGTATGTCCAACCGATAAGTCCCAGTATGCCCCACCAACCTTGATGGAAAGGTTTTCCGTTTAAATCTTTATACAGTACAAGGAACGCCAGCAGTGCGACTCCGACAACTTTCATTGCGATGAAAAGGTACTTTTTGGAACCTTCGGCCTTGGGATAAACCGCCCAGACCAGGAAGAAACCGACAACCATCAGTATTGTGAACCATTGATGGGAGAGGCCTCCTTCAATGCCGCCCGAATTGAGCGAAAACAGTCCCATTGCAATCAGTGCCACCGTACGCCAGAAGACGTGCGCAATGACCTGCAAAGTAGTGTCACCTTTCCGGTAACGGTTTTGTATGGCAAAAGAAACGGACATACCCATACAGAACAAGAATGCGGGGAAAATAGTATCGGAAAATCCCATCATATCTTCATTCATTTCGGCATGCTTAAGCCAGTGGGGGATGTTTTTCAGACCGGGGATATCATTCACAAAGAGCATTAGGAACATAGTAAGCGCACGGAATACATCGACCGCCGCTACTCGTTGAGGTGTTAAGTTTTTCATTATAGAATACATTTGGGGGTTAATGCTGCAAATATAGAAAACAAATTTTTTATATTTGTCCCCTATGAAGATAAAACTGCTGATATTTCTAGGCCTGGCTTTAGTTGGCATTCATGGTATGTCGGCTCCGGCTGATATTCCTGCAATGGGTGGCTGGACTGATGCTTTGGACGTAGCCATCGGTAAGCACAAAGAATATGTGGCAGTGCGTGAAGCCCGTATTGAGGCGTTGAGGCAGCAATTGGTACAGACCGGTTCGGAAACCCCGGAGCTCTTCCGGCTGAATGCGGAAATGTATCAGGAATACAAAGCATACATCTGCGACTCCGCCCTTTACTATCTGAGCCGTAACCTGCGCTGGGCGCAACAGCACGGTGAGCAGGATGCGGCAGATGAAACCCGTATCCGGAGGGTGCATCTGATGTCAGCGGCAGGTATGTATAAAGAAGCTTCCGAAGATCTGGAAAAGATAAATCCCTCTAAGCTTTCTCCCCGTTTGTTACCCGATTATTATGAATGTTACCGTCATTTATACAATGAATTGGGGACGTATACGCAGGATACCTTCCGGCGCAGCAGTTATTACGGTTTGTCTACCGCTTATGGAGACTCTCTGATGCAGGTGCTTTCTCCTGCCTCCGCCCTCTACCTGGAACGTAAAGAGATGAAAGCCGCCGGCTCCGGTCAATTGGAGGAGGCTTTGAAGATAAATGATAGCCGTTTGGCAGGCATACGTCCTGATACCCCGGAATATGCGTTGGTCACTTACCACCGTTCCCTGCTTTACCGTAGGTTGGGAGACAGACAGCAGGAAAAGTATTATCTGGCTTTGTCTGCTTTGACAGATGTCCGGCTGGCAATTACCGATCATGCTTCCTTGTGGACCTTGGCGCAACTGCTTTATGAAGAAGGAGACATTGAACGTGCTTACCGCTACATTCGCTTCTCGTGGGATGAAACCAACCACTACAATGCCCGTAGCCGCAGCTTGCAGACGGCAGGCATCCTGTCTCTGATAGACCTTACCTATCAGGCCATGCAGGAGAAGCAGAACGACCGTCTGCGCTTTTATCTTTGGATGATCAGTATCCTGTCCCTGTTGCTGGTTATGGCTATCATCTGGATATATCGGCAGATGAAGCATCTTTCTATAGCCCGCAGTCATCTGGAACAGGCCAATGAACAGTTGCAGATGTCCAATCATATAAAAGAGGAATATATCGGCCGTTTCCTGAAACTGTGTTCTACCTATATCGACCGTCTGGATGCTTACCGACGCATGGTCAACAAAAAACTTTCCGGCGGACAGACGGAGGAACTACTGAAGATGGTGCGTTCAAGAGATGTGCTCGATACTGACCTGAAAGAACTGTACGAGAACTTCGATACTGCCTTCCTCCATCTTTTCCCTGACTTTGTAGAAAAGTTCAATCAGTTGTTGCAGCCTGAAGAACGGATCATACTCCGCAAGGGTGAATTGCTGAATACAGAATTGCGTATTTTTGCCTTGATCCGTCTGGGTATTGACGATAGTTCGCAGATTGCCGAGTTCCTTCGTTATTCTGTCAATACAATCTATAATTACCGCGCTAAAGTGAAAAATAAAGCGTGCGTCTCGCGGGATGACTTTGAAATGTGCGTTATGAGGATACGCTAAACATACGCCATTCCTTTCCTATTCATCCACTTTTTTACTTTCTCACCACAAACTTATTGTCTTGTTATTTAGTCTGTTATCGTGCCGCATGCTTTCATCTTATCCACATCTTGATAAACCGGAGGTGCATACTGTCTTTATCTTGCCTACCTTTGGGGAAGATTAATTAACCCTTGAAAAACATACCATGAACTTGAAACTACCTCTTTTATTAGGATGCTGTTTATTCGCTGCCATTACAGCTTGTGCCGAGACTTCCGCTTCATTGGACGAAAATGCGGCAGGAAAGAAGAAAGCAGATGTGTACATCACGACTGCCGACCGTCAGCAAAGCTTTAATCACACTGCTCAGAAGCTCTCTAAAACTCCGGCGTTTGCATCCGTAATCACCCTGAATCCGAAGGTGAAATTTCAGGAGATGGACGGTTTCGGTGCTGCCGTGACCGGCTCTACCTGTTACAATCTGATGCAAATGACACCTGCCGACCGTGCGAAGTTTCTTATCGAAACCTTTTCGGATAAAGACGGACTGGGCTTCAGCTATATCCGTATTTCCATAGGCTGCTCCGATTTCTCACTGAGCGAATATACCTGCTGCGATACGAAAGGCATTGAAAACTTTGCCTTGCAGACCGAAGAAAAAGAATACGTAATACCTATCTTAAAAGATATTCTGGCGATTAATCCCACCATTAAGATACTGGGCTCTCCGTGGACATGCCCTAAATGGATGAAGGTGAATAACCTGGAGGAAAAGAAGCCCTTCGACTCCTGGACAAGCGGACAACTGAATCCGGATTACTATCGGGATTATGCCACTTACTTCGTGAAATGGATTGAGGCATTTCGTAAAGAAGGTATTGATATTTATTCCGTCACTCCGCAAAATGAACCGTTGAACAGGGGTAATTCCGCATCTTTGTTCATGGGCTGGAAGGAAGAACTGGCCTTTGTGCGCGATGCCCTTGGCCCTGCTTTCAAGGCTGCCGGACTGGATACGAAGATTTATGCTTTCGATCATAATTACAACTACGATAACATGGCCGATCAGCAACAATACCCCGTTAAGATATATGATGATGAAGTAGCTGCCGCTTTCCTCACCGGAGCCGCTTACCACAATTATGGTGGCAGGCGCGAAGAACTGAACAATATCCAACAGAAGCGTCCTGACAAGGAATTGATTTTCACCGAAACCTCCATCGGCATGTGGAATGACGGGCGCAATCTTGAAAAGCGACTGATGGAAGATATGCGTGAAGTAGCCCTCGGAACGGTAAACAACTGGTGTAAAGGCGTTATTGTCTGGAATCTGATGCTGGATAATGAGCGTGGTCCCTGGCGTGAAGGAGGATGTAAGACCTGCTACGGTGCGGTCGATATCAGTCGTGAAGACTACAGGACGATGACTAATAATTCTCATTATTACATCATCGGCCACCTGTCGTCTGTGGTGAAACCGGGTGCAGTCCGTATCGAAAGCAGAGGCGTGGCAGAGAAAGGCTTGATGTACTCTGCGTTCGAAAATCCCGATGGAACCGTGGCTTTTGTGCTGTTGAATGAAGGAACCTCTGAAGCCAGACTGACAGTAACGGACGGAAAGAATTGCGTGGATTGTGTAGTGCCTGCCAAGGCTGTGGCATCTTATCGCTGGAAGAAATAATCTTATATTTAGAATACCATGTTCAAATCAATTTTAGTGGGTACATCCCTCCTTGCCGCCTCCCTGATGTTAGGCAGTTGCGGTGAAAAGGCAGAAAAAGCACAGGAATCTGCCGCGTTTATAACTATTCAAGGGCAAGATCTGATAAAGCCCGACGGTACGAAACTCTTTATCATGGGTACCAATCTGGGTAACTGGCTGAACCCGGAAGGGTATATGTTTAAGTTCAGCAAGACCAACTCGCCCCGTTTCATCAATGAAATGTTCAGTCAGCTGGTGGGACCCGACTTTACCGCCGAATTCTGGAAAGCGTTTAAAGACAATTACATTACCCGTGAGGACGTACAGTTCATCAAGAACACAGGTGCGAACACTATTCGCCTCCCGTTCCATTATAAACTCTTCACCGATGAGGACTTTATGGGACTGACCACCGCTCAGGACGGCTTTGCCCGTGTGGACAGTGTAGTGGAATGGTGCCGTGAAGCGGACCTCTATCTGATTCTCGATATGCACGATGCTCCGGGCGGACAGACAGGTGATAATATCGACGATAGTTACGGATATCCCTGGCTGTTTGAAAGTGAAACGAGTCAGCAGTTGTATTGCGACATTTGGCGCAAGATTGCAGACCGTTATAAGAATGAGCCGGTTATCCTCGGTTATGAGCTTTTCAATGAGCCCATTGCCCCGTACTTCCCCAATATGGAAGAACTGAACGGCAAACTGGAAGATATCTATAAGAAGGGTGTAGCTGCTATCCGTGAGGTGGACACTAACCATATTATCCTGTTGGGCGGTGCACAATGGAATGGTAACTTCAAGCCGTTCAAGGACTCTAAGTTTGATGATAAGATCATGTATACCTGTCACCGCTATGGGGGCGATCCTACAAAAGAAGCTATCCAGAGTATTATTGATTTCCGTGACAAAGTGAATCTGCCGATGTATATGGGCGAAATAGGTCATAACACGGATGAATGGCAGGCCGCTTTCTGCCAGACGATGCGTGACAATAATATAGGCTATACCTTCTGGCCATATAAGAAGATGGACGGTTCCAGTTTTGTCGGTATCACCCCTCCGGAGAATTGGGCGAATATCGTTTATTTCTCCGAGGCTCCCCGTGCATCTTATAAGGAAATCCGTGACGCACGTCCCGATCAGGTGATGGCACGCAAGGCAATGATGGACTTTATCGAGGCATGTAAACTGAAGAACTGCGTGGTGCAGGAAGGATATATACAATCGTTAGGTATGAAATAATGGAGATACCCCGTAAACCACACCGCTAAATTATCATTTATATTACGGATTAATTTTGATTGAGTACTTATTAATAAATATCAATATGAAGAAAGTATTGTTCGGTTTGGCGTTTGCTGTTGCTCTCCCGCTTTTTGCACAGCAGAAACCAGCATATCTGGATGCGACCAAGCCTATTGAAGAAAGGGTAGAAGATGCGTTGAAAAGGCTGACTATCGAAGAAAAGGTGGCTATGCTGCATGCGCAAAGTAAATTCAGCAGTCCGGGCGTGCCCCGTTTGGGTATTCCTGAATTCTGGATGACGGACGGACCTCACGGTATCCGCCCTGAGGTTCTTTGGGATGAATGGGATCAGGCAGGATGGACCAACGACTCCTGTGTGGCTTTTCCGGCTTTGACCTGCCTGGCAGCTACCTGGAATCCCGATATGTCCATGCTTTATGGAAAAAGCATCGGTGAGGAAGCGCGTTATCGCAACAAGACCGTCCTTTTAGGCCCCGGAGTCAACATCTACCGTACACCGCTGAACGGACGTAACTTTGAGTACATGGGCGAAGATCCATATCTGGCTTCCCGCATGGTAGTTCCCTACGTGCAAGGCGTGCAGCAGAATGGCGTAGCTGCCTGTGTGAAGCACTATGCGCTGAACAATCAGGAAATCAACCGCCACACCACCAACGTCATCGTAGACGACCGTGCCCTTTATGAAATCTACCTGCCTGCTTTCAAGGCAGCCGTTCAGGAAGGCAAAACGTGGTCTATTATGGGTGCTTACAATCTGTATAAAGGCCAGCATGCCTGCCACAACCAATATCTGCTGAACGATATTCTGAAAGGCGAATGGGGCTTTGATGGCGTAGTCGTTTCCGACTGGGGCGGCACGCACGATACCGACCAGGCTATCACGAACGGCCTCGATATGGAGTTCGGCAGCTGGACGGATGGCCTTTCCAACGGGCATAGCAATGCTTACGATAATTATTATCTGGCCATGCCTTATCTCGAACGTATTAAGTCCGGTAAGGTAGGTACGAAAGAACTGGACGACAAGGTGCGCCGCATCCTGCGTTTGGCATTCCGCACTACGATGGATGCGAACCGTCCTTTAGGTTCCATACTTTCTCCCGAACATTATGAGGCGGCACGCCGCATTGGTGAAGAGGGCATTGTGTTGTTGCAAAACAACGGTGGCGTATTGCCCATCGACCTGAATAAAGCGAAAAAGATTGCCGTTATCGGTGAGAATGCCGTGAAGATGATGACCGTAGGCGGTGGCAGTTCCTCTTTGAAAGTGCAACGTGAACTTTCACCGTTGGATGGCATCCGGAACCGTGTGGGCGATAAGGCGGAAGTGGTTTACGCCCGTGGTTATGTGGGTGATGCGACAGGTGAGTATAATGGTGTGGTAACGGGGCAGAACCTGAAGGACGACCGTACGCCCGCAGAATTGATAGCCGAAGCCGTAAAAGTAGCTGCGGATGCTGATTATGTTATCTTTATTGGCGGACTGAATAAGAGCAACAATCAGGATTGCGAAGATTCCGACCGCGAAAGTCTTGGCCTGCCTTATGCACAGGATGATGTCATCTCCGCTTTGGCAAAAGCCAATAAGAATCTGATTGTTGTGAATGTTTCCGGCAATGCTGTGGCGATGCCCTGGATTGCGGAAGTTCCTTCGGTATTGCAAGCCTGGTTCCTGGGCTCTGAAGCCGGAAATTCGATTGCCGCCGTATTGATGGGTGATGCCAATCCTTCCGGTAAGTTGCCTTTCACTTTCCCCGCCCGTCTGGAAGATGTACCGGCCCACAGCCTTGGCGAGTACTTTGGCGACCGTAGCAAGGAAGTGGTGGATATGAAATATAACGAAGGTATCTTCGTAGGTTATCGTTGGGCCGATAAACAAAAGAAGGTGAAGCCCTTATTCCCCTTCGGACACGGACTTTCTTATACGACATTTGCTTATGGTAAACCTGTCGCTGACAAGAAGGTGATGTCTGCCGCTGATCAGATTTCCTTTACCGTAACCGTAAAGAATACGGGTGACTGCGAGGGCCAGGAAGTCGTACAGTTGTATATCAGCGATAAGAAGTCCAGTCTGCCCCGTCCCGTTAAGGAGCTGAAAGGCTTCAAGAAAGTGAAACTGGTTCCGGGCGAAGAGAAAGAAGTTACCTTCACCATCGACAAAGAAGCCTTGAGTTTCTTCGATGACGCCCAACATGCCTGGGTAGCCGAACCGGGTAAGTTTGAAGCCGTCATTGCAGCTTCGGCAGCGGACATCAAAGGCATTGTTCCTTTTGAATTGAAGTAGGAAATACACCTCTTATTTGTTTCATTTTTTTCGGATATGAACTAAATGTGATAAGGTGGTAGAGTGATAAAGTGATAACGGGATAGCGCTCTGTGATATATAGCGCAGCTACTTTATCACCCTATCACCTTACCACCTTATCACTCTTTTCCTTCTTTTCTGCACAGATATGATTCTATTTTAGATACGGATGCTATCAAAACTAACGCCCTCCTTTGATAAGACTTTCCTTTCTTACTATGAATACTTAGAACGAAGGCTTCGTTCTAAGTCTTTGTTGCAAGGACGATGATTTTAGAAGCTATAGACGATAACTTTGCATTGCGGATAAGTTATGAATCTATTTTAGACACGGATTACACGGATTACACTGTTGCAGTATATAAAAACAACAGTGTAATCCGTGTAATCCGTGTCTAAAATCTCAATTATCCTTTGCCTCCTTTCTTTTCCGTTTGAATCAAAAGGTATATGTTCAAATTATTGGGCGGATACCCTCATCTCTTATAATTGAAGTAAGAATAAAAAGTCTGTAATGTAGTAATTATTACAAAATTGTTTCATTTGAAATCTTGCCTTTATTCCTTCTAAAAGGCTCAAGAGATACTTGTAGGGCATATCTTAACTCCAAACTTGTATATTTGTATATTACCAACTTGTATATATTGATAATCTTTCCCCTTTTCATATATTAAATAATTTGGTTTTATTTCTCTCGTAAGTTTCGGATATTGAAACAGTTGGATATTAAATATTCATATAATGCAAATAAATTCTTCAAAAACCCTCTTTTTCTTATTTTGGCAACTTCTCTGCCGGACAATCGCTTAATTAGTAGTCTCCTTACTTTTTTAGTGCCTATAACAGAAATAGATACAATTTACCGTCTCCCTTATTACTCCGATATTTGCATACTGAGATTTTAGGCTGTTTTCGGTACGTTTCAGAGGTGAGAATGCGGATCCGGTTTATAAAATGATTTTATAATAAAAACGAGAATTGAATGAAGAAGATATTAGTATGCATACTATTCATATTGGGTTTGTTGCCGACTGAAAGTAAAGCTCAGAAGATTGCCGTAAAAAGCAACCTTCTTTATGATGCTACCACAACTATGAATCTCGGTCTGGAAGTAGCTTTGGCACGCAAGTGGACATTGGATATTCCGGTCAATTATAATCCTTGGAAGTTTGATGATACCCGTTTGAAGCACTGGGGCATACAGCCGGAACTTCGGTACTGGTTTTGCGAAAGCTTCAACCGTACATTCATCGGGCTGCACGCCCATTACGCAGACTTCAATGTGGGCGGATGGCCCGACTGGCCGTTCGTCAGTGAGAATATGCAGAATATGCGCTATCAGGGGCGTTTGTATGGCGGTGGTATTTCGATAGGCCACTCATGGATATTGAGAAAACGCTGGAGTATAGAGGCTTCCCTCGGTTTGGGATATGCACGCATTGTGTATGAAAAGTATCCCTGTGCAACGTGTGGCACTAAACTGAAAGACACCGGGAAGAACTACCTGGGTCCTACTAAAGCGAGTGTGTCACTTATTTACGTAATTAAATAGAATGAGAAGGATGAAAAGAAATATGCAATTCATCATATTGCTGCTGACTGCCTTATGCCTGAATCTCAACGGAGTCATGGCTCAGGAACGCTCTTATGAAGGAACTATCACTTTAGAGCCTGTGCGACTGGAGCAACTGGGGGAAACTATCCATATAGATTTTGACATAGTGATGGATAATGTGAAGGTGAAATCATCTCATGGGGTGGACTTTATCCCGCAATTGGTTTCTCCCACCGTTACCTACGATCTTCCGCGGGTTTCCATCAAGGGGAAAAACGAATATCTGGTTTATGAACGCAGGCTGGCGGTGATGAGCGCTAAGGCGAAGAAGAGCTACAAGGCACCTTATCTGATAGAGAAAAATCAGAAGAAGAAGAGTGGTGTTATCCGCTACCGATATACATTGCCTTACGAGGCTTGGATGGCGAATGCCCGTCTGAACGTGCAGCGTGATGAGTGCGGTTGTGGCGAAAGCACACTGATGAATGTGGAGTACACTTTTGATAAGGTTACGCTCGAACGTATGCTGGTGCCGTATGTGGTGACTCCCTATCTCTCCTATGTAGAGCCTACGGTGGAGGAGATAAAAAGCCGTGATGTGCAGGCGGAATGTTTTCTGGATTTCGAAGTGAATAAGGTGAATATCCGTCCCGAATATATGAACAATCCTCAGGAACTGGCTAAGATACGTGCGATGATTGACGATCTGAAGTCTGATGCCAACGTGAAGGTGAAGCGTCTGGATATCATCGGCTATGCTTCTCCCGAAGGAACACTGGAGGCGAACAAACGTTTGTCCGAAGGTCGTGCCATGGCATTGCGTAATTATCTGGCTACCCGCTACGACTTCCCGCGCGACCAGTATTACATCATCTTCGGCGGTGAAAACTGGGACGGGCTGATAAAGGCGCTCGATACGTTTGAGATGGATTACAAGGACGAAGTGCTGGACATCATTACGAATATTCCTATTGAAAAGGGAAGGGAAACGAAGTTGATGCAGCTTCGTGCGGGAGTGCCTTACCGGTTTATGCTGAAACATATATTTCCAAGTCTGCGCGTAGCTATCTGTAAGGTGAGTTACGATGTAAGGAATTTCAATCTGGAGGAGGCGAAGGAGGTGATAAAGAAACGTCCGCAGAATCTGAGCTTGAATGAGATGTTCATGGTGGCCAATACCTATCCGAAGGGTTCGCAGGAGTTTATCGATATTTTTGAGTCTGCCGTCCGCATCTATCCGGAAAGTGAGATTGCCAATATGAATGCGGCTGCCGCAGCCCTTTCGCGCAATGACCTGGTTTCTGCGGAACGCTATCTGGAAAGAGTGAAGTCGGACGCTTGTCTGCCCGAATATAACAATGCAATGGGAGTTTTACTATTAATGAAAGGAGAGTATGAATCATCGGAAAAGTATTTGAAGGCTGCCGAACAGTCGGGACTGGATGCGGCAAAGGGAAATCTGGAAGAATTAGCTAAGAAAAAGGCTAATGCGGCCGAGATAAAGAGAAGGAATAAAAGTGAATAAATTATATATGTATTAATTTCTAATAAATGTTTGTTTTATGCTAAAGATTAAATCTATTTTAGTGTCATTGCTGGCGGTAGCGGCATTGGCGAGTTGCTCGGATAATGGTGAAACCACTCCTGGCGGCGGTGATGAAAAAAGCTATGATGCGGCTTATATGTCGATCAGCTTGTCTGTTCCTAAGGCTTCGCGAACGCGTGCCGGTTCTACTGAAACAGGTGCGTTGGAATCTGAAACAAAGATCAACGAGGTCTATCTGATTCTGTTTGATGAAAACCAGAAAGTGGTTAAGGATAAAGATGCATCCACGTATTACAGTATCTTGAATTCATCACATCTTTCAGCTGACGGGACTAGTCCGTTGGAACCATTCAAGGTGTCTTTCGCTACTAAATACTTGCTTGTTATAGCTAATCCGGGCGAAAAAATGAAGGCTCATATAGCTACTAAGGTGGTGGAGAATGCAACATACACTGATATAAATACAGTGTTTAGTGTAGCTGAAGATGTCACTGCGGACGATAACCTTTATCTTATAGAAGAGGTGGCACGTACCACCGGCCCTAATGCAGGGTATACCATGATTAATGCCGGTGAGTTCGATGACAGTGATCCGTCATCTGCCAATCATAAATGGAAGGACGATTGTCTGCTTGATGTATCAGGCTCCATCATTGATGCCAGTAAATATAAGACTGAGGCAGAAGCAAAAGCTGATGCTGTGAAGAATCAGGCAAAACTTCAGATAGAACGCCTTTCAGCAAAAATGGCGGTTACGCTTAAGGGAGCTGCCGGAGTTGATATAGAAGTACTGCCTGCCGGTGCCAAGTTTGCATTCGCAAAGTGGACTATTGATTACGTGAACTCCCAGTTCTTCCCGTTTGCGAAAAAAACGAAGTTGACATCTCCTCATACGCCCAATGAGTATAAGACAAACTTCTACACAGTAGACCCTAACTTTGCAGATCCTAACCATCGTACCGGTATCATTCTGAATCAGATTGAGGATTACGAGCCTAAGGTGAAATGGTATGATGCGAATGAGGAGAACGGAGTAGATGAGAAAGATAAGAAGGTTGCCTACAGTACGGAGAATACGATGGCCGCCGCTGACCAGAAATTGGGCGGAGCTACCCGTCTGGTGCTTAAAGCCAATTACGTGCCTAGCGGATATACTATGGGACAGGACTGGTATCAGTCTTCTCTCAATGGTGTTTATACGAATTATGAGACGTTGATAAAACTGCAAGAGGCCTATGGCATTGCTAAGGCATTGGATGAAGATAAGAGGGATGCGGCACAAAAAGCATTGGTGATTTCTTGCGAAGCTTTCAAAACGAAGTTGGATGGTATATACTCAGCTATTTCAGCTATTGCTGATTTTGCAGCTCTTACTCAAACAGACCTCGACAACCTTGGCATTACCAATGGTGGTGAAATCGCTAAGGGAACCGGAGTTCGTTGGTTCCAGAAGAGCCTTAACTATTACTATTATGAGGTTCGTCACGATAACGGTGCTTTGGGACACATGGAGTATGGAAAGTATGGTGTAGTGCGCAACAACTATTACACACTCCGACTGACAAAGGTGAATGGTGCAGGTACGCCTTGGTATCCGGAGGTTGAAGAGCCGGAAGAAGAAATCGATAAAGAAGGTGCTTATCTTCATTTCGAAATTAATGTAGCTCCATGGATATCTTGGGCAACTGATTTTGAAATCTAATAAATTCTCTGACTAAAAAGATATAGGGCAGTGCAAATCTGCCTGCCCTATATCCTTTAATATTCCGTACGGCATGAGCCATTGGAAAATAAGTAAAAACAAGCCGATGACAGGCTTTCAAAAAAACAGCATGAAGATACATTGGCGCATCATTTCACAAAAAAAGGTGATATATGGATAGAAGCGCCCCCCTAAAACGGAAATAACCGGAGCACCACTTTAAAAGAGGTTCTCTGACTATATAACCGGCAACTTTGCAAAGTTGCCCCATAAAAGAAAAGATATGTTCGGAAAAACTAAATCGCTGTTCCTTATCGTCGTTTCGATGCTGTATTTAGCCTCGTGTGACAGTATACGCGAGGATTTACCCCGTTGCGAACTTTGGCTGGAATTTACGTTCGACTACAATATGGAATACGCAGACGCGTTCAATCCGCAGGTCAAATCGGTGGATGTACTTGTGTTCGACAGCGATGATAAACTGCTCTTTTCCAAAAGAGCCGAGGCTGCTGCACTGATCGGAGGAAACCGGATGTCGCTGACCGATGAACTTGAATTCGGAAGCTATAAGGTGCTGACTGTTGGTAGTTTATCCGACAACTTCCGGATTTCGAACCATGCGGGCAGTGAACTGGTTCCCGGGTCAACCACTCTCCAACAGGTCATTGTAGCCCTGAAGCGGGGGACGGACACCGTAGATTTCGAGTTTCAGCACCTCTACTTTGGAGAAGTTGTGGATGTGAACCATTTGCCGTCCAATACCAGTCACAAGGTTTATCCGGTGAATTTGATACGCAATACCAATCGGTTTAACATCGCGTTGATGGGATATGAAGATAACGAAACAAGTGGAACGCAATATACGTTTGAAATTCAGGCGCCGGAAAGTGCAGCCTATTCTTGGGAAAATGAACCCACAGGCCAAGGTCCCGTTACTTATATACCTTATTATACGGGTCCGGGCGAAATTCCCGATATAGTTGTATCCGCACGTCTCAATACCATGCGCCTGCTTAACAGGAGCGGATGGGACTATAAGTTCATTATAAGAAATGCGGATACTGGTGCAGAAGTCTGGAGCTACAGCTTGATGACATTGTTGAGTATTGCCCGGCCGACCTCTCGTTACGACGGAACGGAACTTCCTTTTCAGGAATATCTCGACCGTCAAAGTGAATGGAGCTTGATATTTACTGTTGTCGAAAAACCCGGAGGAGGATTCCTTCAAATCGGTCTTGTCGTGAGCGCCTGGATTTATTGGCTTCATGATATTGAAATTTAAGAATGAGAATAAAGCTATTACATATCATTTGTTTGGTATTCACAACTCTTTTGTTCGCATGTAGCAGAGATGCGGCCGATGAACTGCCTACCCTTACCCGGGCGCAGCTCAGCATCGGATTGGTGAACAATGGAGATGCGGAACGGCAGGAGGAGATAAAATCCATCCGGTTTATCGTATTCGGTAACGCGACTAGTGGCGCGATATTGGATGTGAATAAACTCGTCATATTGGATACTCCGGGCACAGCCACCGATATAGCCGCACAACTTCTCAAAGTGGTTCCCAACAAGGATATAATAGTTATAGTCATAGCCAATGAGCCGCAAAGTCTCACCGCAGAACTTAACGGCATTACCGAACTACCGCTGTTGCAAGAACTGGATTACTCCATTGCCTCTATACTGGACAGCAATGGTGAAATTGCTTCTACGACCGGAATGCCCATGACAGGGGTGATTCGGGATATATCCATAGCACCTGATGAAACCCAAAAGGTAGAAATGGTAATCGAACGTGCCGTAGCCCGGGTAGATGTCTTTCTCGAAGCTATAGACGGCGGGGCGGTGACCGGATATACAGCCGGAAGTACCAGTGTCACTTTGCACAATCTCTCCCGCGATAGTTACTTCGTGATGGGAAACGTAGATAACGGTACGCGTGATAACGCCGACTCTTCGAAGGACTACGGAAAAGTGAAGGAGGACGTGCCGGAAAGCGATTTGTTACCGGGTAGCTGGACGGCGACAACATCAGAAACGTGGGCATATTCATCGGCTACCGGAGCTAAAAACCGGAAATTACTTTGCTCGTTCTATACTGCCGAGCGTATATTCAAGTCGGATTATTCCGACCGGCTGGCTGTCAGTATGGCTAATGTCCCGAAAGGTCCTTCGGACGTCACCGGGATCACTGAAAAAGTGATTGAAACCATAACGAAGGTTGATGATAAAGGCAGCCCGACAGCGCAGCCTTTTACGGAGATCCGGCGGAACAACGTGTACCAGATAACGGCACGTGTAGGAAAAATCGGTATTCAGATACTGACGATAACCGTAGAAGATTGGGGTGAAAGGCAAGACATAGATTTGGATATGGATTTGTAATACCTTTCACCGGTTGTGTTTTTTAATTTCGGAAAAGAAGTAAGATGATAAAGACTATAAATAATATCAGGATGATTATAACAACGGCTATCCTTTCGGCTGTCCTCTTTTCGTGTATCGGCGAAGAGATGACGTGCGATAAGGAATTGATTGTTGTGCAACGTATCGGAGAAGGCGGCAATGTCGACACTCGTGGTACGGTTATCTCCTCGAATACCGACCTGAAAGGAGAAACATTTGGTCTTTTCGGTTCTCTGACACCCAATTCTTCTGCTCCTCAACAATATTTCAATGCAAGTGCCAGAGTAAACACCGACCTGACAGCTACGATCTCGCCGCTGCAATATTGGCCCGGCTTGCAAAATGCGAGCATGAGGTTCTTTTCCTGGTATCCGTTCAGCGGTGCGAATGTACCCACTACGGATTTCACCGACCCCAGCGAAATGGTGCTGAACTATACAGCGAATGCGGCAGCCTCTAATCATGTGGATGTACTGGCGGCTGTATCGGGACCTGCATGGGTGGAAGGTGTGAATATACACTTCTACCATACACTGACTAAGGTTACCTTTACATTCAAAAAGGTAGCCCCGGTACCTGATGAAGTAACCATCGAGAAAATAGAGTTTCAGAATGTGGGGCAAAGCGGCAAGCTCACTGTGGCTGAAATCCCGACCACCACTACGAAGAATAACAAACCGAAGTTTGTCTGGAGCGATGTTACCACCGGAAGTATCGCTTCTACCCCCACCGGAAATAAGACGGTGACCGAGGATGCCACCTTGATTGGTGGTACATTCCTCATGTTACCGACCGAGAATTTCTCTGCAACAGCCAAGATCGTTGTCACCACTAACTATGGCGATTATGAATTCCTGCTCAGCGAGATTGTCACTAAGAATCCGCATACTTGGGAGTCGGGAGAATATATCAACTATAACTTTACGATATCGAATGAGACCTATCAACTGTCAGCCACTCCTCTTGAGTGGGGCGAGAGTCCGGTAAATGTGATTTTCGACAAGCAGTATTATCTTAAATTGTCGCAGACTAAGGTTCTGACGGCCCGTAATGCCGCTACTGTTGATATAGAGGTGAAAACAAATTATGATGCGACTCCGAACACAGGCTATGATGAGGGGGCGAGATTAGTCACAACTGGCATGGAAACATGGGCGACAGTCAATATGACTCAGACATCCTTTTTAGAAGGTGTGTATACCTATAATATAAATGTCGTATTGCCCGAATTCAACTCCGGAACCGGAACTGAACGGAAAACGGGGTTTTATCTTAATGCGGGTAATCTGACTCACCGTGTACTGCTGCATCAGTGGGGTGGAGACGGAGTGTGGATGACCTGGAACGTAGAACTGGACAGCAGTGATGTCGGAACGGGAAACATGCAGCGCCGCAAGATCGTCTTTACCTCGGGTAGTCCGGGGGCGTGGGAATGGGAAATAACCGATATACAGGACCCTGATAAGATTTTGCTAAACAGTGAAACAATGGTCGAGGCAAGCGGCGTGAGCGGCGATGCGCTTTATTTCTATTTCAAAGCTGATGCCGTATCCGGTGATACAGCTACGCTGACACTGGTCAATACGAATGGTGACAACCCGCCCATGACAGTGACATTGACTGCGCCATAGCGGTGAATACGTAATATCTAATTTAAGAAAGGAAACAAAAAGATGCAATATAGGATTTCAATACTTAAAAAGAGTTACCTCCTGTTGGTTCTGCTGGCAGCGGTGTGGCTTACCGGGTGCGTACAAGAGGAATTTGAATCAATACCTTCTCCGACAGGAAGCGGCGTTCAGTTCACTTTAACGGTTCCCGACGTGAGCATTCCGTCCGTATCCTCGCGCACAATGACCGGAACGGGAACAGCCAAGAAAGAAGACGAAATAAAAGCCGTGGATATCCTTGTTTTTGATGCATCGAAAACGCCTGCGGTATTTCTGGAGTGGGCACAGGGTACAGATCTCGTACAGGACTTGGCGAATGATAATTCAACGGTAACTTTTTCCGCCCCGCTTCCTCCTACTTCCACGTCCACCTGCCTTATGGTTATAGCAAACAGGCCGCTCGACGATATTGCACCGGGATTCACGAAAGGGGAGACCACCAAAGCCCAGGCGATGGAAGCCTTGCTCCACAGCCGGGAAGGGAAATGGACGGCAGACGGATCGACTTCCGGCGGCTATACGCCGATTCCTATGTACGGAGAGACAGAAGTGGCGAAAATCGATATTTCGATGAATCCGATAACCGGCATTAACATGAAACGGATGCTGGCACGTATCGACATCCACAATTCCGCTTCGAACTTTACGGTCGAAGAAGTCTATCTGGGCAACTATAATACGGTAGGATTCATTGCTCCGGCATGGGGTGCGAACGGGCAAATTACTGATCCGTCGCCGGATACTCCGACTCTCCCGGGCGACAGCGGTAAAAAGGCGGGAGAAGGGAATGCAATTCTGTATTCCGTGAACGGTAACACGCCATACGATGGAGAGATTTATACGTTTGAATCTCTGGCGGCAGAGGATGCCGGTGGGGTGGGACAGGATGGAGAGGCAAGCCGTAAGGATGCTACCTGTCTGATTGTGAAGGGAAAGATAGGCAACGGGGAATCGACCTTTTACCGGGTGGATTTCACCAGAACCGGACAGATAGGGGAACAGGTGGAGTATTTGCCTTTGAAGCGGAATTACAAATACATCATTACCATCACCCAGGCTTTGGGCACCGGCTATGCAAGCGTTCGCGAGGCGCTGGCATCCTACACGGTGATGTCCAACCTGAAGTTCAGGCTGATACACTATGATCGTGATAAGGTTAAGGATGTGGTCTACAACGGGCAGAATATGCTTGGAGTGGGTGAATCGGAGATAGCTGTCACTCAGTACCAGAATAATAGTTATGCTATAGATGTCTTTACTGACAACTCCGGCGGTTGGAAAGCCACCGTCACCGCAGGAAGCGATTGGCTCACATTCGAGGGTGGAGCAACATCTGCATCGGGTGTTGGGAATGATGATACACAACTTAAACTGAAGATTCCCTATTATAACAATGCCACTATCGGTGGTACCCGTACGGCGACCGTTACGCTGACGGCTGGGCGCTTGACCCATGATATTAAAGTGACGCAGTATACGATAGATCCGGGAATTATCAAATTCGTCGATGCATACGGGAATGTACTGGAGAATGGTCTCTTTTTCCCGATTAGAAATCCTGACGGTGATGGCCTTCCCATCGAAGCGCAGACGGTGTATGTGATGTTTACCGTGGATAGAATAGATGTTCAGCTCCAAGGGAAGAATGATGAAGAAATCATTCAGTATGATGCCGGCAATATAATTCCTCAATTGGACAGAAGCAGTACTAAAACCTTTCATGAGAGGGTGCAGGCTTTTACAGTGCAACCCAATCCGAGAAGAACAGGCGACGGCACTGTTGAAGATGGCACTGGCTGGTGGTGGCGTTGGGATATGGTGAATTTTAATTTATATGATAAGGAGGGTTACCTTAGTCAGACACAGCTTCCCATCAATCAGGGCGAACTGGAGTTTTCATTCCGGCATTATCCTACTACCGTCAATAGTAGCACCTATAAAATACCTTTGGGAGCGGAGCAATACCTGCAATTGTTTGTCAATAACAACTGGGAGATCATGAATATTGAAAAGCTGAATATTGTCAACGATGATGGTACCGGATTGATTCGGACCAATCCCGATAATGATATAATCATAGGCAGAAAGAATGCGGATGAAAAGATGTATCAAGAGTCTGTTGTAGGTTTTGACGACGGTAAGGGAGATGATGTTGTAGGTCACGGATACGATTTCAGGTTAAAACTTCACCCCGGCAAGTGGAAAGAGGGGAAAAGCGGAACGATACGAATCACATTCAGAAATGTGATGCATACCATTCAGGGTGCATTCTTCCCGTTCTATCGCACGATCGACCTTCAGATGGTGTCTGAAAAGAAATCTTATACGACTGCCGGGGAACCTCTTTTCTATCTTTACCCGTTACGGTTCGATAATAGGCAATATCTCGGTCTAAACGAGAAAAACGAGACAGTGAGTATGGGGCGTATGGCAACCGCTACCGATGCGGAGAATATATGCGGCAATATAGGCGATGGTTGGCGTCTGCCTACTGCCAGCGAATTGTTGATGTCATTTGCCTATGTAAACGCTTTGGGGGGCAATGCGGAAGATTACAGGTATAATGAAAGCCAGAATCCATATGGATGGTACCAAAACTGGACTGCCAACTACTGGTCTTCATCATATTATTCAGATCAAGGCTCCGATACACGTTATGAGTTGGAGTTTGCGGCAGGTTATCAGAATTCTGTACCTACCAGCAAAAATAATTATTTCCGTTGCGTAAGAAATAATAGTAATAGCGGAACGAAGTATCCTTATTTAAATGTAGGGTCCGCGGGGGTTACTATTGTCTCCCGCGATGCGAATGGAGGAACAGATCCCTCGGTACTGTTTGCTTCAGGTGAAACTCCGGATACGAGTGATGCGATGAATAAGATTGCTCCTAAGCTTCAGATTGAAAACACCAGTAGCGGTGGTAAGACTTGGGCAGAGGCAAAAGCTATATGTGAAGGTAAAGGGAGTGGTTGGCGTCTGCCTACCCAGCGCGAGATGTATCTGGTCCTTAGTATGGGAGGAACGAATGTCAGTATCGAAAATCAAGGTTTTGGTGGCTTGACAACTTGGACAGGGAGTGGATTTGAGAAAATAAATGCTGTACACTGGACATTGACTGAACGTGACGGTGGCTATTGGGTGGTTGGATTCAATAATAATGAATTCGGCGCATGGCCTCAGGAAGGATCAGTAGACTGGGCTTGGTACCGCTGTGTGCGGAATGTACCATAAAATTAAATGAGCTGTATCAGAATGCTTCCAAACAACATTCTGATACAGCTCATTCCTTTATAGCCTTTTCCGTTACAGTACCTTCCTAAAGCATCTCGATAATGCTCCTCTGCTTTTCCAGAAACGCAATCCTCTGCGCCTCTCCACTTCCCGAAATCAGTGTCGAGTGTCTTTTCAGCGATTGAATCCAGTTCTTCTGCAGCTGGCAAATCTGCGGGCTTTGCGAATCCATCGAATTGATGGAATACACCCTGAAAAGGCTGATTTGGAAATCCCGGTTGCTCACATACGTATAAGTCGCTTCAAAATCGATGTTCGACAAATAGATGAACAGCTCATGCCCCTCACTATATTCCCCTTTCACCGACAAGTGTTCCAGATCGATGAGCAACTGCTGCAACTCATTTTTCAGATACATCACGTCCGATGTAGATATCAAGTTCAGCCCCGCAAAATACTTTATTTCTTTCACGAAAGAGTGGAATATATTGCTGTCCCATATAAAGAAAGTCTTCCTGGGCTTTCTCAATCCCTCACTCAACTTTTTATGTGAAGTGATTATTTTATCGGGCACATGCATATCGCTCAGAGAATTCGGAGTCTTCACTTTCCCGTTCTGATAAATCCACCGGCACAGACGGATCTTAGACAGATACTCATAGGACGAGTAGAGAGTAAAAGGAATGGTGTTCGTTGCAGAATATACCTCGGCGTTGCCGTCTCCTTTCATCGAATTGAAAATCCGCAGATAGCGTTCAATAATTTCATGGTAGCTTTCGAACAGATTGGGCGAATGCAGCAGGTTCAGGTCGAAAGTGACCCGATTCGACAGATGGTTCCCGATAATCTGGTCAATGGAAATGCCCAGATTATGAGAGATTACGGCTATTTCATCGAAAGTGAACGCAACTTCCCCGCGCAGCCTGCGGTAAACGGCTTCTTTTCCCATGTACAGCGTGTCTGTCAGATAGTTGGCTAAGTTCTGCCCTTGCGGAATCCTCTCCTTCATCTCATTAATCAACTCTTTTACAATATAATTTTTCGTCATAGCCTCTTCTTTTTTTGTTAATAATCAAATGCATAGGTCAAATTTGTGGCATATACAAATATAGAGCTTGTTAACGGAACTTTTGTGATTGAAATCATGTGATGAAAACAGGAGTATTTTCTATTTGAAAAGAATGAAATATGAAATAGTTGAATGACGAAAAAAAACAGATAGGGGGTCTATCTGTTTTCGATAATAGAGAATAATTGTCTGAACAATTGCAGTTTTCGGAAAGTAAAGGCTATAATGCACCGATAATTTCCCGCTGTTGTTTAAAGAATTGGATGCGTTGCATCTCACCGCTTTCTGATATCAGCGTAGAGAACTTCTTCAACGACTGAATCCACTCCTTCAGACCGCGGAACATCTCGCTGTCCTGCGTGGTGATGGAGTTGATGGAATATATCCGGATCAGACTGAGCTGTATGCTGCTTGTGTCCAAGTAACTGTAAGTGGCCTCGAAGTTAATATTCGAAATATAGATTTTGACGTTGTTGCCCGTCTTGCTCTTTCCGCGGGAGGCCAGTTCTTCCAGGTCGTCCACTACTAAAAGCAGTTCTTCCTTGAGGAGGTTCTTATCTTCGTCGGAGATGAGATGCCGTCGCAGAAGTACTGGATATCATTGACCAGATGGCTGAAAATCATATTGTCCCAGATGTAATCTACGGAGTGGATATGGTCTACCGCATGGGCGTATTCCTTCTGCTTGTCCACTATCTTCTGCGGGATTTCCATTTCTTCAAAATGCTTGCACTTTATGTTTTCATTCTGGTACATCCATTTGAACAGCCGGAATTTAGAAAGCATATTATAGTTCAGTGAAAGGGTCAGCGGAATGATATTGGATGAAGTCCCGATTTCCGAGTACTCTTCATCCTTCACCTTCCGGAATAACTCTACCTGCTTTTCCAGAATGGAGTAGTAGGTTTCGAGAGGCTTGCTGCTACTTACTATATTCATGTCGAAAACGGCATTATCCTGAAAGCTCACGCCTATCATTTTATCCAGCGATATACCCAGTTTACGGGATATAATGGCTGCTTCGGTCAGGGTGAAAGGTACTTCACCGCGGAGCCGGCGGTAGATAGCTTCTTTGCCTATATAAAGAATGTCCATTAAAGTATTGGCAAGATTTTCTTTGGATGGGAGTTTCTCTCTGACGGCATTAACTAATCCTGTGTTTAACTCGTTTGTTATCATAATCTTCTGTCTGAGTTAGAGGTTTGTCTATTGTCTATTTAACACTTTTGGAGGGCTACTTGTTTCGAAAATCGTAACATTTCTTTCTTTGGAGGGCGTATTTCCGAAAATTGTGTTTGATGAACCTTAGGCAGTCATATATAGAAAGCCGGATTGTTCTACATTTCTTATTACTGGCACGGAAGTGTATGCGTTGTGATGTAATTTTGTGAAGCAGTTTAATCCACCACAGAGGACACAGAGTTCACAGAGGTTTATGCTTCTGATTCTGGGATAATCATAACCTCCGTGACCTCTGTGTCCTCTGTGGTGAAACCTGCATTTACTAACTAATTGAAGGATATTAATATGATGGAAGATAAGAAAAAATAGTGGCAGAGTTACACCATAAGAGGCAGGAAAAGAATGAAATTCCGACGCTTTTCGGGAAGAAAGTTCCTGTTATCAGTAGTGTATACGATCCGCTGACGGGCATGCGCGACGGCACCATTACTGCAAACGCTCCTGTTGTCATCACGGGTGAGAATCTGTGCTTATCTTCACTCGGAACCATATACCTGGGTCTCTCTCCCGTCTCCGATAAGGGCACATTGATACATGTAAAAAGAGTGTTTAAGTATACCGACACAGAGGTGTTGGTGATCCTGCCTGAGTTGGAGCCGGGAGAATACTCCCCGGTTATGATGATTCACACGGGGGGGAAGGTGGACTTCACCTATACCTTGCCGGTATCGTGGAGAGTGCTCGACGAAAGATATACAGCTCTCTTTGTAAGGAGGAGTTGTAGCGACTTAATTTGATGTTTTTTTAAGCTGAAAGTAAAAAACATAAAGGCATTTTGTTATTGAATATGAAAAAAACGTATCTTTGCAGGTGAACAAGTGACATATAGTATTGTGTATACATATATGTCCTCTTCCGATCTTAGTAGAATGTGGGAGTTTTATCTAGAAATCGGATGAGCGTAGCCTGTATCAGTTCTTGGTACGGGCTTACTCTTCCTTTTCTAGGGGTTCCCACATACCTACTAACAGGGAAGATGTAATGCCCCGTACCTCTTGTAATAACCAGTTATAGCCGTATAGGGTTGATTTGAAACTTATTAATCAAACACTCTATATGGCTAATTGGCTTTCTGTAAGTTTGGCCGCTGAGAAATACGGCATATCCGAAGAGCAAATCCACGAATGGATAAGGCTCGGTTATCTGAGATGTTCATCTCTGGATAAAGATCCCTACGATGACCCCGATCCGATGGTGGATGCGGAGGATCTTGAGAAATCCCTTGAGTTTAATTCAACGAAGTCTTACCCGGAAGATGATGCGACTATCGAACGGGTTCCGAAAGAGCATTTAAACTGGCTCTATAAGGAGAATGCACGCTTAACAAAAGTCAATGATGATTTGTATGAGGAAAACTATCGCCGTGCTCAGCGGGAGGCAAGACTACAGGAGGGGTTTGAGAAGATGTCGGACCTCACCCATAGAATTCTTTCATTAAACGAAAAGATACTGAATCATAATAGAGCGATAAAAGGCAAGAAAACGTCTGTTTGGTCTTTCCTGTGCCGACTATTCCGAAAAGAATCATAATAGGTAATTTCTCATCTAACCAATATATACCCTGTTTTTCAATCCTTTTTTATCTCGTGAATGCGGAGTTCCTTCGGGGGCTTCGCATTCTTTTAAACTAATGTAATAACTTAGGAGGGTATGCTAAAAGTCAGACATCATACTCTATTCCGGACAAAAAGTAATCAGAGTGCCCCTTTTGCTGATAAACGCTTCTTGCAAAACTTTCGAAATAGAATCTGCTTGGATAATGTATGGAATATAAATGCATGGTTTCTGCATAAACAGACAACGTATATGGATGGTTATGCAAGGAACTATGCTTCTTTCGCAAGCAATCTATAGATGCAACGCAAGCGATCTATAGATGCAACGCAAACGATCTATAGATGTAACGCAAACGATCTATATTTGGAACACAGACGATCTATATATGGGTGGCAGATGATGTGTTTTTAGTATACAGACCATCTGTTTTTCTTTTTTTAGAGTTGTCCTTATTTATGTATTCTTCTTTCAATCAGCAAGATGCTGGTTTTCGTTCGTTTCTTTTCGTCCTTCCCTGCATCGGGACGTAACTATCGCATTCTCGTTATGCATAAAAAGCAAAGTGTCATAACGGCACGGTTGAATGTGTGAAATAATATCTCACTTTCAAGTATAAAGAGGAAAGTTGGAGAAATAAGCCTAAGTTGAATTGGAATTACATGATATATTTTTATCTTTGTGATTGGAAATTAGTAAAGAAGGTATCATGTATTCTAAAACAAAGATATTACAGCAAATCAAGGACACTTTGCAGAATGTGCTTCCCACGGGTGGGCGGGTACTTCTGTTCGGTTCTCAGGCACGCGGAGATGCCCGGGAAGATTCTGATTGGGACATTCTTATTCTGATTGATAAAGAACGGATTAATAATGATGACTTTGATAATGTTGCTTACCCTTTGGTGGAATTGGGCTGGAAGATAGGGGCTATGATAAATCCTTTGCTTTACACTTATAGCGATTGGCAAAAAAGGAATTTTACTCCTTTTTATAAGAATGTGGAACAAGAAAGTATTGAGATATTAATAAGTTACGGGCTACAGGCACGAGTGATAAGTGCCTTGTAGCCCGTATTAATTATAAAGAGACTTCTTAAAAGATAGACTTTGCGATACCCATTTCCAGTCCGCGCAATTCTGCCAGTCCGCGCAGGCGGCCGATACAGGAATATCCCGGATTGGTTTTCTTCTTCAGGTCATCCACCATCTGATGCCCGTGGTCGGGACGCATGGGGATGGATACTCCGCGACGTTGTTGCAGTTCGAGGAAAGCCTTCATGACGTGATACATATCTACGTCACCTTCCAGGTGGTTGGCTTCGTAGAAGTTGCCTTCTGCGTCGCGCTGCGTGCTGCGCAGGTGAACGAAGTTGATGCGGTCGGCAAATTGCTGCATGATGGCGGCACAGTCGTTGGCGCTGCTTACGCCGAGTGAACCGGTGCAAAGGCAAAGGCCGTTACTCTTGTTGGGAACAGCGTCAATCAAAGCCTGGAAATCGGCGGCGCTGCTCATGATGCGCGGCAGGCCGAGGATGGAGCAGGGAGGATCGTCCGGGTGGATGACCAACTCTACGCCGGCTTCGTCGGCAACCGGGGCGATTTCCTGCAGGAAGTAAATCAGGTTGGCACGCAGCTTCTCCGGAGTGATGTCCTTGTAGCGGTCCAGTTCCTGCTGGAATTGTTCCAGGGTGAAACTCTCTTCCGAACCGGGCAGGCCGGCAATCATGTTGCGGACAAGCAGTTGCTTGTCGGCTTCCGTCATTTGCTCGAAGCGGGCTTTTGCCTTGGCTTTCTCCTCGTCGGTGTAGTCGTTCTCGGCACCGGGGCGTTTCAATAGGAAGAGGTCGAAAGCAACGAAAGCGGCACGTTCAAAGCGCAGGGCACGGCTGCCGTCGGGCAGTTCGTAGGCAAGGTCGGTACGCGTCCAGTCCAGTACGGGCATGAAGTTGTACGTCACGATGTTTACGCCGCACTTACCGAGGTTGCGCAGGCTTTCCTTATAGTTATCGATGTATTTCTGGAAATCTCCCGTCTGGGTCTTGATATGTTCGTGCACAGGCACGCTTTCCACTACCGACCAGCGCAGGCCGACAGCTTCAATCATTTCCTTACGTTTCATGATTTCTTCTACCGTCCACACCTCACCGTTGGGGATGTGGTGCAGGGCGTTCACGATGCCGGTTGCTCCGGCTTGCTTGATGTCCCACAGGCTGACCGGGTCGTTAGGGCCGTACCAGCGCCAGGTTTGTTCGCATAATACCATACTTGAATTATTATTATCAATTATTAAATATGAATCGGCTTAGATGGAGAAAGCGTCAAAACCGCCGTCTACTACCGACAGGGCACCTGTCACGAAGCTGGAAGCATCGCTGATGAGGTAGTGGATGGTTCCGAACAGCTCTTCCGGTTCGGCGAAACGTCCGCACGGAGTGTGGGCGATGATGGTCTTTGCACGGTCGGTATATGAGCCGTCCGGGTTGGTCAGCAACGCACGGTTCTGGTTCGTCAGCAGGAAGCCCGGAACGATGGCGTTTACGCGAAGTTCGGGGCTGAATTTGGTGGCCAGTTCCGTTGCCATATAGCGGGTGTAGTTGGCAATGGCAGCTTTGGCAGAGCCGTAACCTACCACGCGGGTCAGCGGACGCAGGGCGGATTCGGAGCAGAAGTTTACGATAACACCTTTCTTATTCTTAGCCATTACGTCCACGAATGCCATTGTGGGCAGCACCGTACCGAAGAGGTTCAGGTCCACTACTTTTCTGAAAGCGTCCACTTCCAGGTCGAGGATGGTCTTATCCGGGGCGATGGTGGCGCCGGCCATGTTTCCGCCGGCAGCGTTCAGCAACACGTCGATGGTTCCGAAGCGTTCCAGTATGGCTTTCTTGTTCTCTTCCAGCACTTCTTTGTTCAGCACGTCCGTCATCAGGAACAGGGCTTCCGTCTTCTGGCTGAGTTCGGCTTCCAGTTCTTTACCGATTTCCTCCACGCGGTCCAGGATAACGATTTTGGCACCTTGTTCGGCGAGGTAATTGGCGATACTCTTTCCTAAGATACCGCAACCGCCGGTCACGATAATCACTTTGTCTTTAATGTCGAATAAGTTTTTCATGTCTTTTTCTTTTATAAAATGATTCTAAATCTCTGTGCTACAAAAATAGTGGAAAAGTAGTTCGCTTACCATACAAAACGTCTCAAAAAGATGAACTACTGTCTCAAAAAGTACTAATTACTGCCCAAGAGCAGCTTTTCTTGCCAATGCTTCCAGATAATAATAGTCGGCATAGTTGATTGGGACATCTATTTCGTCCCCTCCCGGATGGTGTCCGGTGGAGTGGAGTAGGAGGAAGCCGTAGGTTGTTCCAGGTTCGGCACGGTAATGCTGGTTGAGGCTGTCCACTATCTTGTCGGCGATGTCCTGATAACGTTTGCCGTCTTCTGCCGAAACGTAGCCACGGAGTTCATACAAGGCTGATGCCATGATGGCGCCGGCAGAAGCGTCACGGGGAACGTTGGGGATGCCGGGAGCTTTCATATCCCAATAAGGGATTAGGTCTTCGGGCAGGTTGGGCAGGCCGAAAAAGAAGTCGGCGATGTGGCGTGCCTGTTGCAGGTAGGCGGGGTTCTTGGTGAAGCGGTAACACATGGTGTATCCGTAAAGCCCCCATGCCTGTCCGCGGCTCCAGAAAGAGTCGTCGGCATAGCCTTGCGCGGTTTGCCGGGCACGGACTTCGCCGGTTTCGGGGTCATAGTCCACTACATGGAAAGAAGAGTAATCCGGGCGGAAATGGTTCTTCATTGTTGTATTGGCGTGGTTGACGGCAATCTTCCAGTAGATGGAGTCACCGGTCTCCCGGGTGGCCCAGAACAGCATCTCCAGGTTCATCAGATTGTCGATGATGACGGGGAACTTCCACTTGTCGCGGTTGTGGTCCCACGAACGGATGCTCTTTACCTTCTTGTTGTAGCGGGTTATCAGCGTCCGGGCGCTTTGCAGCACTACATCTTTGTAGGAACGTTCGCCGGTCAGCTGATAGGCTTTGCCGAAGCTGTTGTTCATCATGAAACCGAGGTCGTGGGTGCCTTTGTGCCATTTGGCTTCTTCTATCATCCAGGTGTTGCTGATGGCTTGCTGACGCCAGAAGTCATCGTTCGTGTAGGCATACATCTGCCACAGTGAACCGGGGAAGAAGCCTGAACACCAGTCGTGGGGATGTATCATCCTCAGTGAGCCGTCTTTGTTGAGGCTGCGCGGTGTGATGCGGTGCTTGCACTGGTTATTCCCTTCTTTTCTGGCTTTATCGGCGCACTTCAGCGCAAACTGGAGTTGTCCGCAGGCGAAAGCATAGGCGTTGTCCACATCGTCGGCTTCTACCCATAGCAGATTGAAGCGGTCTTTCCAGTTGATGATGCGGTGGGCTTTATAGAGTTCCAGATAGTCTTTCCGTGCAGGGTTGAACAAGCTGGTGCGGTATAAATCTTTGCAGAACTCCTGCTGTTTATAGTCCCACTCGCTGATTTGACGGTAAGGCCAGTCTTTCACTTCTTTTCCCACGTAGGGAACCAGAAAGTCCATAGCCTTGTAGAAGTTGCGCCCGTCTGCCGAGGTGGCATTGTCAATGGAGATTCCGATCTTCCGTGCCATCATGAAGATGTCGATGAAGTGAGACAGGTTGAACTGTGAGTAACCGAAGGCAAGGGTGCGACGCAGTTCGTGCGGTTGCTTTCCGTCCGGTTCTATCTGGGTGAAGATGCGCTTCTGGGGAATGGCATTGATGACTTCCTGCGCTACTTTCGTATTTCCTGCGTACAAGGCGAAAGCGATGACTTGTGCGTCGTGCGCCGTACTGTGGTTATTGGCCTGGCGTGCCTCTTCCTGTCCCTGCGGACTGTTCAGTATCCAAGTCAGCAACTTGCCGAACCATGCTTTCAGTTGCTTGGAATCTTTCGGGGTGAAGGCCTTTGACCCCTCCAGCAATTGCACGGCATCCAGCATCTCGACGAAGGAATAGGTATCGATGACCCCATAGCAACGCCCTTTATTGTTGTTGTGTCCCGGTATCATCTGGGCATATTCCAGGTTGGGGTTCATACGCGTATCCTTATTAAAGAACCATACACGGATCAGTTCCGTAGCTTTTTGGGCATACTTCTCGTCACCGCTGAAGTACCAGGCAAGGGCAAGGGTGGTGACGCGTTGGGCGGTTGCCCCGAGGCGGTTACGGTCCAGCTTGTTCAGTTCCGGGTTCGATTCACCGTCACGGCTGATGTAGGGCAGTCCGTCCGGTTTGGTCGGGTCGGGCCAGAAATAGCGTGCCTGACTCATGTAGTCATGCTTGTCTCCGCTGCCGGGTGTCTTCTCTTTCATCATGACGGACAAGGGCTGTGCGTCAAGCGTTCTTTCAGCATCCGTTATCAGTTCCTGATAAGCAGCCGAAAAGTACGGTTGATGTAATGATTGTTTCACTCTCTCCAGATGTACCTTGTCCCAGATGGACTGTGCATGTATGCTGCTTGCCGCAAGCATCAGACTGGTGATAATTAAGCAAATTTTAGCTCTCATGGCGTTTTTATTTTGAAGTTAATAAAGTTTTCTGAGTTTTATACCGTTCAGAAAGCTTTTTCCATTCCGAACAGGGAAGCGTATTTCAATTTTATTCCGAAAGTTTGTAATATTGTATCTTTTCCGCAAAGCATGGAAGTAACCGCTCTCCCGGCAAGGAGAAAAGTCTTCTTCTACAGTTTCATCATTAACGATTATGCTGAAACAGTTCTCGCGGCTTTCTACATCGGAATTCCGTCCCAACTGGTAGGCGGTGGCTGCATTCTCCCGGAATATATCTGTAAAAAGAAATTCTATCTCGTAAACTCCGTTGGGAACATCGAAACAATAGCCTTCGATGTCGTTGCGAAGGGTTTGGAACAACGGTCCGTCATTGGTATTCTCAACCTGTGTCTGACTACTTTTGCTTTCTCCGCCAATATATCCCCAACTGTTTTCAGTGTAGGGCTGATCGGGTAGCCATGTGAGCTGGCTTTCATCGGAAGTATAGAAGCAATTGCTGCCTACGTTGACGGCAAGTTCCAGATTCCGTAAGTTTGTTTCATTCAGCTTTGCAGGGGCAGGGGTGAAGCTGAGGTGGATGCCGTCTTCAATGGTACGGGGATTACGGGATGCTTCTTTACGTTCAGCCTTGGCGGAAATGAAGTGTTCTTTACAACTGAAGGGTACTTCGAATATAACGGTGTAATTCTCAGTTTTTTGCTTGCCCAGAGACTTTCCATCAATGAAAAGTTCCACTTCCGGAAGGTTGGTGTATACTTTGACCGGCAGCATTACCGGGGCTTCTCCCTGCTGTATGCCGGTGCGGTGAGTCCAGTCGCGGCTGGCGATGTGCAACACGGGAATGTCTTGTCGCCAGGCTGCCTTGTAGTAATAGTACACGTCTTTTGGGGTACGATCCGAATATACCAGTCCTTTGTTGTTGATGCGCGGCATAGATTCATCACGCAGGGCGGAGGAGAAATCGATGAAGTTCCAGTGCGTTCCGCCACAGACGTAAGGCGTTTCTTCCAGTACGGGCAGGTAATGCTCCAGGTACTTCTGCTGATACTCGATGCTGAAATCAAAGGCGTTCGGTTGCAGCGAATGTATGCGCTTGTCAGAACCTGCACCGTATTCGCTGACAATCATGGGGTGCGAAGGAAACTTTTTGTGTTGTTCTGCCAGGAAGCGTTCGAAGCCTGTAAGGTTGCCTCCATACCAGCCTTGATACAGATTCCAGCCGATAATATCGGTAATATTGCCCAGTCCTACCTCGTTGTAACTGTTGCTGCCATGAAAGGCCATAGTGCTGACACGGGTGGAGTCTTCTTCTTTCAAAACTTTCTCCAGACGATTGGCGAGTGCCAGTGTCCGTTCCAGCACGGGTTTCAGTTCTTCTTCTTTTTTATAGCGGCGCTGGGTGACGAGTAATATCTCATTCATGTATCCCCAAGTGATGATGGAGGGGTGGTTATAGTGTTGGCGTATCATTTCCCGCAGATTGCTTTCGCAGTTCTCCGCGTATCCCGGGGTGTCGGGCACGATGTCGATGATGGGTATTTCTTCCCAGGCCAGCATACCGAGTTTGTCGCACATTTCCAACAGGGCATCATCTTGCGGATAATGGGAGATGCGGATAAAGTTGGCGCCCATCTCTTTCATCAGCATCATGTCGCGGCGGTGCATCTCGTCCGTCAGTGCGACTCCGATGGGCTTTTGGTCTTGGTGGCGGCAGATACCGCGCAGTTTATAGGGCTTTCCGTTGAGGGAGAAGCCTGTCTTGCCATCGAAGCCAAACCAGCGGAAACCTGTATGATGATTATTGCGGTCGAGGATGGCTTTTGTCTTTTTATCGCGCAGAATGCTTTCTACTCTGTAGAGATGAGGTGTCTCGGGTGTCCATAATCGGGGGGACAGGATAGGGGCGGTTTCGGTATGAAAAGAGTATAATTCTCCACCTTTTATCTGGATAGACTGTTTCTGGGTTTGGGCAATACTTCCGTCGGGATTGTATACGATATGCTCCAGTTCAAGAGATGCTTTCTGTTCTGCATCGTTCTTTATCTCTCCGCGAATAAGTATCGTGCCTTTTTCTTCGGACACTTGCGGGGTACTGATAAATATCCCGTCCGAACCGTGGTTGGTCAGATGGAAATGCTGTTTGGAGACTGCTGTGAGCCATACATCCCGGTAGATGCCGCCAAAGAATGTAAAGTCGGCGGAGATAGGGGGGATATCCTGCCGGGCGTTGTCTACACGGATAGCGAGAGAGTTGGGAGAGTTGAACGAACAGAGCGAAGTGATATCGAATGTGCAGGCGGTATATCCGCCGTTATGTTCGCCTGCTTCTTTACCGTTGATGTAGATGGCAGCGGCCTTGCTGGCTGCATCCAGTTTCAGGAATACCTGTTTGCCTTGCCAATGTTGCGGCAACGTCAGTGTACGGCGATACCAGCCTGTTCCCTGGTAATACTTTTTTTCGGTATATGCATCCGTATTCCATGTGTGCGGGAGATGTATGCTGTTCCACGCACTGTCGTCGTAAGCCGGAGAGGCTGCGGCCTCGCACTCACCTTTATGGAATTTCCAACCGTCGTTGATTGTCTTATTTTCATGCTGTGCGCAAACTGTTTGGGACAGGAACAGAATCATGGGTATCAGTATCCGGAGTTTCCGGGCTGGAAATGTTTTCTCTTTACTCATGGTATATTTATTGTTGATTTGTTAGCTGAGAAAGAAAGGAGGCAGTAACCAGGCCGGTTATGCCAGTTGCTGCCTCCAAACCTTCATTCAATCTTTCTACTTATATCCTTTGAAAACGAATCAAAAAAGCTGTCTTTTTTACCATCCGTAGTTCTGCGGAATACGTCCTTCGGCCAGTTCTATCACATTCTGATGAATAGGATAGAGATAGAGCTTGTCTGTCCATTGGCGGTTTTCCAGCTTCGTACGCGTATAGTAGGAGGTAGGTTCGCCCGGAGCTTTATCTTTCGAACCCTTCATATTCATTCCGTAGAAGCGTGTCTGGTCGCAACCTATTCTGCCTTCGTCACCGCAGACCATCCAGCGGCGAACGTCGAAGTAGCGTTGTCCTTCACAATAGAGTTCTACGTAGCGTTCGTGCTGGATGGCATCGAACTGTTTGTCATAATTGCCGATTACACCGGTCTTTATGCCGTTATCGTTCATGGTCTGGTAGCCTGGGATACCAGCACGTTCGCGTACTATGTCGATATACTTGATGATGTCCGCATTGCCCGGGTCTATTTCATTGAGTGCTTCGGCATAGAACAGGTAGAACTCGGCCAAACGGTAGATGATGGAAACACGTTTCCAACTCTGTGTATCACCGCTGGCATGGTTCACGGTACGGTTCTTGAATTTGCCCAGTATGTATCCGCCTTTCACGTTGTCACCGTTGGAGAGGTCGTTTCCGCCACCTGCCGAGAAGTCTACGGTGTAGTTAGGGTTACCGTTCATCCATTTCTTGAACCAGCTTCTTCCCTGGTATACCACGCTTGCGTAGAAACGCGGTTCACGGTTGGCGTACATATTGGAGATATTCTGATCCGTCTTCTTATCTTTATAGTCGGGGTCATAGCAACGGTTTTCTACAGCGCTGAATCCGGTTTCATCGTAACCACTGTTCGGATCATCGATATCGAGTCCATTGTCCATGAAGAACATATCTACAGCATCTTGAGACGGACCGATAGTGCCATAGCATGAGTTTACATCACGCGGGTTGGTACGTTTCTCCATCTTGTACTGATCAGAGTAACTGTTGTTGGTACTGCACCACAGGATTTCTTCATTATACACCTGGAAAAGGTTGTATACCGAACGGTCGGGTTGCTCCACTCCGTTTGCCATCACGCGGTAGAGGGCGTGGTGTTGTGCTTCGGCATAGTCTATCAAGTCCTTTACACGGTCTCTGGCAGTCACCCATTTCTGCGGGTCCTTGCTCTGCGGGAAGATGTATTCGCCTTTGGAGTTTTGCAGTTTCTGCAATCCCTGGTAGTATTCGGAACCGTCGCCGCCGTTGAACAGTTTGGAGGCGGCATACATCCACAACTTGGCACGCAGTGCTTTGGCCACTACGATGGTGGGGCGTACCACTTCATTGGTGTTGAAATTGTATGCACCGTCTGCGTATGACGTGATGACTGATTCGGGCAGTTTGGACTGTGCGGGGTCGCAGAGGGGGGCCAATATGCCGTCGATGTGGTTCACCATTTCGTCCACCGTGGCACGGTCATAGTCCGTCACGTGCGGTTCGGCAGCGTCGTCTATCTCCGTCACGATACAGGCAGGACCGTAAAGTTCGAACATGGAGAAGTAATAATAGGCAATCATGAATCGGCATTCATCCTTCATACGGGCTATTTCTTCGGCTGTCAGCTTGTTGGTACTGGTAGGGTCGCCTACACCTCCGTCGTGGGCACGTTCAATGAAAATCATAGCCTGACGTATGTCCTTGTAGAAGGTGGCCCAGCGGTGATAGCTTCCGCTGGCTGCTGTGAAGCCCGCCATCATGACATCGCGTGAGCTGGCCTTTTCCGAAGCGATTTCACCGCAGAGGTTGGACCATGGGTTTTTGAAAGCATTGACTTCCGAACCGGTTTCGGAATATTCCATCAGATTGCGGTAGATAACTCCGTACCAGTTTCGCGTATAGGTTGCATTGTCCCAAACCTGATCGACTCCCAGGCTGGCGTTGAATTCGCCTGATATGTCGAGATAGTCTGAACAAGATGCTGTGCTGAATGCAAGGACGGCAGAGCCGACGGTTGCGTATAGTAAATTTTTCAGTTTCATATCGTTTATTAATTAGATGTTTAGAATGTAACTTCTGCTCCAAAAGTCCAGGTACTGGAGATGGGGTATTTGGCACCTGAGTTTGCATCACCCAGTTCCGGATCCCAATATTTCACGTCGTCCCAGGTCTTCAGATTGGTGCCTTGTACGTAGAGGCGCAGGTTGGTGAGGCGCAATGACTTCAGTTGCTTCTTGTTGAACTGGTAACCGAATTCCACGTTCTTCAGACGGAGGAAACTTGCGTCACGATACCACCAGGTGCTCGGTTGCAGGTTGTGTGCAAAAGTATTGTTGCGCAAGCGTGGGTAGAGCACGTTGTCGTTGTAGGGATCGGATGCTTTCCAGCGGCTCATAGCCTCCATACGTGCGGAAGAAGCGTCCTTACCTTGGTTGAACGGCATGAAGTTGGATGCCTTGCTCATCAGGTTGATGGAACAGCCCGTCACACCCTGGAAGAAGATACCGGCGAAGAATCCTTTCCATTCGGCGTTCAGTGAAAGACCATATACGCTGCGCGGGGTCTTGTCCAGATGGCCGTTACGGTAGGTTTTGTCATCGTCATTGATGACGCCGTCATTGTTCAAGTCGCGGTACTTGATGTCGCCGGGTGCTACGGCTGCTCCCGGATCGGCTACACTGGATTTCAGTTGGTAGCTTTCGGCGCCGCTCACAGGGTCTACAGTGATGTTGAAATCATCGGGTGTATAGAGCCCATCAGCGATGTAGAGGAAAGGAGTCCACAATGACATACCCGTGAGATCCTGGTAACTGTATTTATGTCTGATTTCATCCGTTTCCACAATCTTGTTCTTCGCATACGTGTAGTTGGCACGGAACGTCAGGTTCAGATTGCCTACGTGTTGCTTGAAGGTCAAACTTCCGTCAACACCCTTGTTGCTCACGATACCATAGTTCTGGGTGGGGTTGGATTGCAGACCGCTCATTGAGGGAACCGTGTTACGGGTAATCAAGATGTCCTTACGACGGTTGGAGAAGTAGTCCATGGAGAGGTCAAGTTGTCCGTTCAGCAGGCCGAGATCGAAACCGAAGTTGGTTTTGTCCTCAATCTCCCAGCGTAGGTTGGCGTAGTAGGCGCGGTTTTCGCTCAATCCGCCGAACCAGTTCTGTGCATTACCGTTTGATATGCCTGATATACCCAGGTTGAGGCCACCGGCATCGGTGTTCATCGCTTCCTGATAGGGGAAACGGGTTTCGCCCAACTGGTCGTTACCGGTACGTCCGTAGGATGCACGCAGTTTCAAGGTACTGATTACTTTCTGTATAGGTTCGAAGAACTTCTCGTGACTCACGTACCAGGCTCCACCCACAGCGGGGAAGATACCCCAACGGTGACCCGGGGCGAAGTTCTCACTACCTGTCATACCGAAGCTACCTTCGATGGTGTAGCGGTTGTCGTAAGTGTAAGAACCACGACCCACGATGCTCTGCTTGCGATAAGGAAGCAGGTTGAGACCACCGACGTTCTGCTTCTGGGTTTCCTTCTGGTTGTACAGCAGCAAACCCGTAACATCGTGTTTGTCGCTAAAGTTACGCTTGTAGTTGAAGGATGCCTCAATGTAGATCTTCTTGTTACCGCCGGATGAACCACTTGAGGGGTTGCTCAGTGCTGATCCGGATTCCAGAGCTTTGAATATCAGGTTGCCATCGGCGTCGCGTCCGGTAGCCGTAAAGGTAGCGGGCGACATGGTGCGGTTGACATACTGGTTGGAGTTGGCATCAAAACTGACACTACCTCTTACAGAAAGTCCCTTCGTAATGAAGTCCAGGTCTTGTTCCAACAATACCTTGCTTTGGAATGTGGCATCCCAACTCTTGCTGTAACCACTGAAGTAGAGGAAGTTGTAAGGGTTCTGACGGAGGCCCGAATTGTCATAGTTGGGGTGCTGTGCTGCTGAACCGTCAGAATAAATCTGCGGATAGAGATGCACAGGTTGCAATGTCATACCACCGAAGATGTCACCGGCCGTTTTGGAGGGAGCCGTACGGTTGATGTACTGTCCGGACATATCCACAGACATACGGGTGGTCTTGCTCAGTTCGAAGTCAATGTTGGAACGCAGGTTGTAACGGTCGAAACTGATGTTTGAATCGTAGTCGGCGTTCTTCTTCTCTTTATATACACCGTCTTGCGTATAGTAGGCACCCGATACGAAGAAGCGTACGCGGTCGCCACCACCACGGAAGTTGATAGTGTAGCGTTGGCTGCTGGTGTGGTCGCGCAGCATGCTCATCCAGTCTGCATCCGGATAGAGGCCGGGGTCTATGCCGCTGCGGTATTTTTCCAGGTCAGCATCGCTCACCGGTGCTGTGTAATTGGCGCGCGGGTTGCCGTTGCTGTTCCAGTCTGCTTCGTTGTATAAGCTCAAATAGTCATAAGAACTCATGAGGTTGGGCAGGCGGAGCGGCGTGGAGTAGCCGTATTCGGCTGACATGCTGACAACCGTCTTCTGTGATTTACCACGTTTGGAAGTAATCAATACTACACCGTTGGCACCTTCGGCACCATATACGGCTGTCGCGGCGGCATCCTTCAGAATAGAGAATGTCTCGATTTCATCTACGTCAATATCATTCATTTTACGGGGCACACCGTCTACCAGTACCAGTGGGTCTGTTCCACCGGCATACGAGCTGATACCGCGGATAAAGAACTGCGCATCGTCCCAACCCGGTTCACCCGAACGCTGTACGGCAATCAGACCAGACAGTTTACCGGCGATGTTGTTGGTAAGGTTGGCGCTCTTGACACTCAATTGAGCCGGTCCTACGGTTGACATGGAGCTTACTACGCTCTCTTTCTTCTGCTTACCGTAACCCACAACCACTACTTCTTCCGTAGCGATGGCATCCATCTCCATTCGGAGGTTAAAAGTGGTCTCGTCGGCTTTCACTCTGTGATCTACACTGACGAATCCGATATAGCTGAATTCCAGCACTTCGCCGGGAGCTACTTCGATGGAGTATCGTCCCTCGACGTCACTGATGACACCGCGGTTGGTGGTACCTTGCACCCTGACGGTGGCACCGATGATGGGGTCACCATTGGAATCGGTCAACAAACCGCTGATGCGTTGTTTTTGTTGCTGTACGGTTTCAATACCGTTGGCTTCGTCAGCAGCGCTGGCGCGTAGAGTGGCAGGTTGTGCTACCAAACCAAGGGCAAACATGGCTGCTATATAATATCTTTTTTTCATATATCTATACTTAATTGTTTATCTATACTTTAAGGAAGTTGGTCATTCGCCCATTTCGTACAAGGGGAGTTCGTCCAAGGCCTTTATCCAGAGTCCGTTCGGGTTGGTGCTGGTTTCTACAGTCATTACCATGTATTTACCGGACGGCCAGGTATCATTGGCGTTGAAGTTACCGTCACTGGCATACTTGACGTAGTTGCCACCTTCTTTTGCTGTATATACTCCAGGACCTTTCCATTCCGTTCCCCATCCTTTCTGTCCGAAGAACTTGAAGTTGACGCCGTTTACGTTTTGGCCTACCAACAGTATTAGTTCATACTTGGTATCGGTGAGCGGAACCAGGTTGAATGCTTTGCCCGTGTTCCAGTTAATGTTGTTCTGAGCGTATGATGGGAATCCTATCTTATCGTTACCAATCACCCACATAGCAGTGGCATTCTGTGTGTTTGATGAAGAAGCGTTTTCCAACTGTTCCATCATGATTGCCTTCATACCTTTATCCAGTGTGAGTTTGTATTTGCCGTCTCTTCCGCGGAAGTGGAGCAGAGTTTCGTCTCCATTTACGAGGTCAAACCAGGTAGGGTTCTTCCAAAGCTCGGCATACTCTTCTTTGATGCCGCTGATTTTGATGATGTCGTCCTTCTTGAATTCGGTTTCAACGTAGAATACATTGCCCGATCCGTCGAATTCCATAAACTTGTTCTGTGTGTCGAAGCGTATACCGAATTTCGGGAATGGGGCACCTTCAAAAGTCAGGGTGTTGAATGTAATTTCATACTTGCCGTCTTCATCATAACCTGTGGTTTCAAAGCCGATGTCTTTGGTAGCATTAAGGGCAATCTTGCCATTATCCATACCGAAGAGCAAGTCGTTTCCTTGCAGGTAGGGGTTGTCTGTTCCATCAGAATAGGCCGGTGCTATGATAGATGCTTCCATGTCGGCCGGGAAAGCTTCACGTGCTTTGTATTCATACTCTTTGCCGGGAACAGGAGTCATGGTGTATTCTTTGCCATTGGCAGCCACCAACTTTAATGATTGGTACTTGGGCCGTTCGATAGCAACGGTCATTTCCTTACTGTCGTTGCTGAAACGCTCGTTCTGGATACGCAATATAACCTTTGCATCTCCGTCAGGTGTGTTTTTCTGGTAGGGAGCCAGTACTTTACCGCTGTACTTTCCGTCGGCCTTCAGACTGTAGAAGGCTTCGGATACCATTTCTTCTCCATAGTAGAGTTGAACCTTGGCCTGATTGATTTTCACGCCTCCGCTTTTCACCTCGAAGTCGAAGGTGATGCTATCGCCCATGTAAGCTTTTTCACTGCCTACAAAGGATACGATAGTCGAGCTGCCGTGATCATCGAACTGGTCAATCTCATCTTTGCACGATGTCATGCCTATAAGGCTGAGTACCATCATGCCGAGCAAAAATCGATTTCTCATAATCTATAAATTTAAAATTAAAAAAAGTGATGTATTATATTTAAGTCTCTGTTATTTCCATTTGAAAGAGTTTACCGAGCGCGGCTGTAGGGTACAGTTTGCCGAGTGCTTCTTGCCTGCGGCATCGGGGGCGGTGAGCACGATACTCTTGGCCGAACTACTTTTATTGATGATGACAAAGGCATAGCTCCCGTCCGTGTTTTTGAAAGCGCTGTAGGCAATGTCATTGTCAGTGTATCCGCTTGTCCCGATTCGTACGGCATCGGGCTTTACCACTGCTGAGAGGTGACAGATCATGTAGTAGTGCGAATTCATGTAAATGGTCTTCAAGTCGCTCATGTTCAGGTCTACGGCTCCGAAGCAGGTTTGGCATCCGCCGGGACGGTTAGGTTGTCCGCCGTTGTTGCTGGGTACGGCTCCGTTGAAGTCTGTCTCCAGCATCAGGTTCCAGATGGTCACTGCGCTGCAATAGTTGTTGATGGTGCCTATGCCGATGCTTTCCATATTAGAAAGTAGAGTTTTGGACAAGTCGTGGCCGTTATTCCAAGTACCGATGGATGATTCGGTAAAGATCAGGTCCTTCTCGGGGGCACGCTGGTAGACGTTGAGCAGTTCGCTGCGGTTGCCTCCATAGTCGTGGTAGGCGGCTCCGGTCAGGTACTTGGCTGCTTCGGGATCGTCGTATATCTGGTAGGGATAACCATTCTGATCGCCTTTGTTGTCGTAGTTGTAGTTGTGGTCGTAGGCGTAGATTCTGGTGGAAAGTCCGGCAGCCTCGAAGGCGGGGCCTAGCACTTTCACGAAGTCACGCTGCTCTTTCCATTCCATTACCAGCGAGGCCGAGTTCTTGTTGTTGAGGGGCTCGTTCTGTATGGTGACGGCGTTGATGGGGATGCCGGCTGCCTGGAATGCTTGTACCCATTTCACGAAGTAGGTGGCATAGTCGGCATAGTATTCGGGTTTCAGCTGCCCGGCGGTGTATTCCCGGTTTTGGTAGACAGGGTATTTCTGATAGTCTTTCATCCATAGGGGGCAGGTCCAGGGTGAAGCCAGTATGCGGATATTCGGGTTGATGGCTATGATTTCCTTTAATATAGGTATCACGTAATCTGTTTCTTCCGAAGTCAGGGCAAAGTTCTCTATACCCGGTGTGTCGCAGCAGGTATATTCTCTTAAGGAGAAGTCAGAACAGCCGATGGCAATGCGCACATAGCTGCTTCCGTAACCTTCGGTCTGCGAATACGTTTTTTTAAGGAATGCTGTCCGGTCTTCCTGTTTCATCAGTTTTAGGCAAAAGGCTGACGAACCAGTGAGCGCCGATCCGAATCCCTGCATAGTTTGGTAGGTCTGCTGTGGATTCAGCAGAATGTTTTTAGGCGACATGCTGGCCTGGGATTCGAATTCTACTGTGGACTCCTTTAGATCATAGGTACGGGTGTCGGTGGTGGTAAGCATGTAGGCTTGCAGACCGACAGGGGGCTCCGGATTTTCTCCATCAGGTGTTTTGGGGGGATTTGTTTCATCGTTGTCCGATCCACATGCACTGCCATTAACCAACAGGCTGAATAGGAACACATAAATGAATAAATAAGATGCTTTTCTCATGTTAGTATGACTTATATAGGTTTAACAAAAAGGTTTTATCCGCTGCAAATATATGCGTATGATAAGGGTGTTTCCTAAAAATACGCTACTTCAAAACTTTCTCATTCATTGGTTTTAACTACATCAGGACTTTCTCTTGACTTAATTATTTTGTTGATAATTAAATGTTTATTATAATAATGTCGCTACATCTAAAAATAATTCTTTTATTTGTAGGTAAAATACTCTATCTTTGTTTTCATAAGAATAAAATGTTAACCGCTATGAAACGAAAATACCTTCTCTTTTATATTCTTCTTCTTTTTATATCCATTCCTGTAAGTGCCGGATGGCAATGTCCGGTGACGAATTATACCCGACACACTTATAAAGCCGGCAATCAGAATTGGAGTATTCAGCAGCATGACAATGGTTGGATATATGTAGCTAACAACAAAGGCTTATTGGAATTTGACGGTGTGGAGTGGAATACATATCCGATTCATAATGCCAAAACACGTGCTGTGAAAGTAGGACATGACGGGCGAATTTATATCGGTGGAATGGAGCAATTTGGCTATTTTACTCCAAATCGTCTTGGTGGGTTGGAGTATACTTGCCTTTCTGATAGTTTATCTCCCAATGTGAATGTCGGAGTCATCTGGAATATCTTATTAGACGGAGACCGGGTGTATTTTCAATCGGACCGTCGTTTCTTTTATTGGGAAGAGGGCGTTGTGAAGAAAATAGATTATTCTTCAGAGATTTACACTTCGTTTATCTTACGTAACAAACTGTATATCACTTCTGCCGAAGGATTGCTAATGTTGAATGGAACAGGGTTTATACCCGTTCTTAGTCCTTTGGGGATAGGAGCGACTGTCAAAGTCGGTGGATTGTTACCTCATACGGACAGTTTGTTGATGGTAACCCGGGATAACGGATTGTTTATTTACGATGGCACTGCTTTTAAGAAATATAATACTGTAGCCGAGGAATTTTGCCGTAAAAATAGAGTTTTCTGTGCTGCATTGCAAGATTCGTTGTTGGCGTTGGGTACTATTCAGGGTGGAGTTTGTCTTTTAAATCTGAAGACGAATGAGATGGAAATCATATCTACGGAAAATGGCTTGCAGAACAAAACGGTGTTGAGCATGTTGTTTGATAAGACTGGCAACCTATGGCTGGGGCTGGATAATGGGATTGACTGCATTCATTTGAAAGCAAGGCTTGCTTCACTTTATGGAGGTAAACCTGTGATTGGTTCGGGATATGCATCTTGTAGTTATCAGGGTAAATACTATTTCGCAACGAATCAAGGGTTGTATCGTTCTACTCTCCCAGGGCAGTTAAACCAGAGAAATCCCATAGACTTCGTGCCGGGTACAGGAGGTCAGATGTGGTCACTTCACCAATATGACGATAAGTTGTTCTGTTGTTCGGATAATGGTATCTTTATTATGGATGGAGATCATATGGAACATCTCAACAATCCCAAAGGAGTATGGGGAATTGTATCGGTGGATGACCGTAAGGATGTGTTGATTGCAGGCACTTATAGTGGACTGTATTTGCTCATGAAGAGAGGGACGAGTTGGAGGGTAGAAAGCTATATAGAGGGGTTTACCCGTTCGTGCAAAGATATGTTGATGGAAGATTCGACTCATATATTGTGGGTTGGAAATAAAGAAAATGGGGTTTGCCGTTTGACTTTGGCAGATGATTTAAGAAAGGTGGAAAAGATGAAAGACTATAATAACATCATCTTTCCACGTGGATATGATGCTTGTTTGTTACGGGTGAAAGATGAAGTTACTATAGCTTCACATTATGGTCTGTGGCAGTATAATCGGAGCCGTGATACGTTGGAAGCATGTATTTGGCTGGAACAGTTATTAGAAGGAAAGGCAGCATATACCTATATGAAGATAGATTCATTACAAAATATCTGGTATGTAGCAGATGGCACATTGAAAGTATTGCATTATGATGCCAATAAGCAGGAGTATCGCCGGGTAACTAATGAACAGTTCTTGAAAGGAGCATTGATAGAAAACTTTGAAGATGTAAATCTTTATAAAGCCAACAAGGTAGTGGCAGGAACAGAGGAAGGTTTTTCACTGATCACACTGGACAGCCTGCCGGTGCAACAAATGCCGTTGACATTGCAAATCAGGAAAGTCTACTTAACGGGATTACGTGATTCGCTTATTTATGGCCGCAGTTATTTGTATGATACGGCGCCGATAGTGATTCCTTATTCTCAAAATTCAATGCGGATAGAATATAGTGTAAACAACTTCAATAAGGCACACACAGTGCTATATTCTTATCAGTTAAGTACGGGTGGTGAGAAAGGAATCTGGAGTGAATACAGTGAGAATAATATGAAAGAGTTTACAGGACTGCATGAAGGAAAGTATGTATTCAGTGTGAAATTGTTTACTGACGGCAGTCAGGAACCGGTGGAAAGCTCGTTTGTCTTTGAGATATTGCCACCGTGGTATCGCACATGGTGGAGTTATCTGGTTTATTCGGTAGTGATAGTGTTACTGTTTTATTATGTGTATTATCGTATCTCAGTAGGGCGTAAGCGCTTGTTAATGCAAAAAGAACTGGAACTCTATCGACAGGAACAAAAGTTCCAGAAAGAGAGTGACCTGAAAGATCGGAAGATAGATTCACTGCAAGAAGAAAACCTACAGTCGGAATTGCGTCATAAATCGGAGGAACTGATTCGTACTACTTTGAACATCGTACGTAAGAATGAAATCCTATTGGATATAAAAAAGGAAGTACTGGGCATCTCCCATTCCATCAGCGAAGAGAATCTGGTTTCTCTTCGTCGGAAAACACTTCGCCTGTTGGGACAGATTGATACGAACATCGAGCATGATGACGATTTACAGGCATTCCAAAGTACCTTTGATTCGGTACATCATGATTTCTTCAAAAAATTGGAAGAAGCATATCCGGAACTGAACAACAAGGAAAAGTTACTTTGTGCATATATCAAGATGAATTTGCTTTCTAAAGAGATTGCTCCATTGTTGAATATTTCTTTGCGCGGGGTAGAAATAAGTCGTTATCGCTTGCGTAAGAAGCTGGGACTGGAAGAAGGAGCGAATCTTGCGGAATTTTTGCAGAAGTTCTCAAAATGACTTCTGCAACACAAGTAAGCTCTCAGGTCCCATGTTGAAAAGAAGATCGACGATGCTCAGATTCGGCAGGAAGCCGAGACGTTCCTGAAAAACCTGATAATAAGGCCGGACTATGAAGTCCGGATCTTCTTCTTTGTAATTCTTTTTGGGATGGATACGCTCGCGGAAATCATCCTCGTCGGGTGCAAAACTGCTTTGGAATGAAGTAGTACGTTCCATGTCCGGCTGTATATCTATCAGTGAGCAGACCAGATGACACAATTCCTCGTTGAAATCAACTAAAAACTCATATTTCTTCTCGTAGAAAGGTTGGAAATCATCTCTATAATATTCGAAAAAAGGAGTATGGTTATAAGCCGATGATAAAGCATTCCAGTGCAGATGACGCCAATTGCCGTGATCGGAAATGCGGATATCTTTTAGGGGACATTTCAGAGTATCGGGTTTGACGGTAGGGATGGAGAGAGCTAACTCGCCATCGGGTGCTGCAATGGTGCAACGGTTGCGGTAGGTTTGCTTCACATAATGATCGTGCTGTTCGATAAAGATTTTATCGTATGCCACCAACTTGACGTAATATTCTACGGGTGCCAGATAGGCGGAAGAGAGATATATAGTTTTCATGAGGTTCGCAATTTATGCCTAATACTTAATATTTTATACTTAATACTTTGTAATTAACCCTATTTATCTTACCGTTTTCCACATTCTTTTCCAACGATAACCATTGAACAATCCTGTTTCTGTCTTTTTGGAAAACCAGATGAGCGAAGCTTTACCGATGATGTGGTCTTTGGGTACAAAGCCAAACAAGCGGGAATCAGAGAGATTGATAGAGTTATTAGCACCTACCCAGTAGTAATCCTTGGTGAAATAGCAATGCTGTACAGGCTTTCCGTCAATGTACAAAGTATCGTTCTTTATTTCAGCTTGTTTATTCTCATGCAGTACAAGTGTGTTGCGTAGTAAAGTACGGTTCCACGGATATACACGCACCGGTTTACCTTTGCCGGGGACGATCAACGGGCGCAGGGCTTCTATGGAGTCTCCTTCATTCAGTAACTTTATCCAGCAATTGCCATTCATAGCCTGTTCCAGCAGATAATATTCATAACGGCTGAAGCTACGTACATTTTTTACGCTATCTTGTCCCATCAGGTGGTTGTTACATATGGACAATAGTGTAAGTAATGAATCCAGCTGTTTTTCTTTTTCTCGTGGATAAGTATATAAAAACTTCTGGTCGGGAGCGTTTTTTTCTGATGGAATTACGGAGAACAGGGAGTCTATCAATAAGGTATCTCCCGGTACGCCGATACATCGACTGATGAATGTTTCGCGCCGGGAAATGACAGGTTCTGACAGATTAGCCGGATTATTGAAAACAATGATATCCTCTTTTTGTACAGGGTTGTCCCCCCAACGGTGATAATTCCACAATGCCATGAGGGGAAGACGCAGACCGTAACTCCATTTATTTACCAGAATACGCTCTCCCTGAAACAAAGAATTCTCCATACCCGAAGAAGGAATAAGATAGGAAGTCATAACGCAACCCCGAAGTAACACCACAACGAGTATTATTCCGATGATTGCTCCCGTTATTTTCCAAGCCTTATTCATTTGATATCATTTTACCCACTTGAATATCCGGTTCCAACGGATTTTTCCATCAAACCAGCCACGATCCTTATCGAGGGATAACCAGACAACAATTGGCTTACCTACAACATGGTCCTCCGGCACGAAACCCCACGAACGGGCATCGGCTGAGTTGTGGCGGTTATCGCCCATCATCCAGTAGTAATCCATTTTGAAGGTATATTCATCCGTCTTCTTGCCATTAATATAGATGCCATCCTCTTTTACTTCCAGTGTATTACCTTCATAAGCTCTGATAGGGCGTTCGTAGATCGGCAGATTGTCCTCAGTCAGCCTGATGGTGGCACCTTTTTTCGGTATCCAGATCGGGCCGTAGTTGTTGCGGTCCCATTTGGTGTAAAGGTTCAACGGATACATTTGGCCGGAGAATATTTCCGGTTCCATAACGATGCTGCTGACAAGTTTCTTATTGGCAGACAGGGTCTCATACATTTTCTTCGTCAGTGGTAAGTCATATGCCGGAGCCAGGCGGCCTTGTGCGTCACGGTGAGTCAACCCCATTTCCATTAATAAACCTTCGTTGCTGATTAATGTTTGGTCGTCCTTGCTGATACCTAGTTCGCGGAACATATCTTCAGTAATGTATGGTCCTGTGGTCTGTACGAAGTAGTTGAGCTGCATTTCTTCAGGGTTTTCGAGAGGTTTGCCATCGATATATACCTGTGCATCTTTGATTTCCAGTGTGTCTCCGGGTAAGCCAACGCAGCGCTTTACGTAATTTTCCCGGCGGTCTACGGGGCGGACAACGATATCACCATACATCTTGGGATTAGAACGTATCAGATTTCTTCCGGCATTATAATACAGATCGTAGACAGTGCGTTGCTGCTTGCGCGTCAAACTGTCCATATTTACAGGATTCGGATAGAGACGTTGTCCTTCGTTGTAGGCAAGGGTGTAGAAATCCGTTTGCTGGAAGTTAGTGGCTACGGTATCTCCGGCAGGGAAGTTGAATACTACGATATCATTCCGTTTCACCTTACCCAGACCCGGAACACGCTTATAGTCCCACTGGGGCCACTCGATGTATGATTTTGTATTCACTAGCGGCAAAGTGTGTTGCGCTAATGGCATAGACAGTGGTGTGTTTGGCACACGCGGACCATAACTCAACTTGCTGACATAAAGATAATCGCCTACCAGCAAAGACTTCTCCAGAGAAGAAGAAGGTATCTGATAGTTTTGAAATACATAGATGTTGACGAAATAAACAGCTACCAGTGCAAACACGATAGCATCTACCCAACTCATGACACTGCGTACAGCCGGATTCTCTGATTTCTTCCAGAAGCCCCAGGGGATTTTCTTGCTGATGTAGATGTCGAAGATGAAAGGTACGACAATCAGTCCCAACCAGCTTTTTACCCATATCAGGAAAGCGAGGTAAAGCACGGTGACGATTGCGAATTTAACCCATTGGGCGCGAGTAGCTTTTCTCATTATTATATTATTTTTGTTGTTCACCACAGATAACACAGATTCACACAATTTATTTCAGGAACGGGAACAAGTCACTCATTCCCAGATAACCTTGCTTGTCAGCAGTATATTCGGCAGCAAGAACGGCACCCAGTGCAAAACCTTTTCGATTCTTGGCATCGTGTGTCAGGATGATGCTGTCTGCTTCCGATTCGTAACGGATTACGTGAATGCCCGGTACTTCACCTTCGCGGATGGAACTGACAGGAATTTCATCTGCTGCACATTCGGCAGAGCCGGAAACACTTCCGTCCGGTGCCTGCAAAGTTCCTTTCACCCAATGATCTTTACGGTCGAGATTTTCCAGTATTTCTTCGGCAAGCGTGATGGCCGTACCGCTTGGTGCGTCCAGTTTATGAATATGGTGTGTCTCACTCATCGTCACGTCGTAGGCAGGAAACTGGTTCATAATCTTTGCCAGATACTTATTCACGGCAGAGAAGATGGTCACGCCCAGGCTGAAATTGGATGCCCAGAACAGCGTTTTGCCTCCTTGGGTACAAAGTTTTTTGATTTCCTCACCGTGTTTGTCCATCCATCCGGTACTGCCGGAAACCAACTTCACTCCGGCTTCGAAGGTTTTTATATAATTGGAGTAGGCTACCATAGGATTTGTGAATTCTATGGCAACGTCTGCGCTCTTGAAAGCGTCCGAGTTAAAATCCTCCTGGTTGTTTACGTCGATGATGCTGACAATCTCGTGTCCGCGACTGAGGGCAATCTTTTCGATTTCCTTACCCATTTTACCGTAACCGATTAATGCTATTTTCATTTTTTCTTCTGATTAAATTCACTTTATCAACGTTCTATAGGTCGCAAAGATAATCTTTTTCTTACATTTGTTGCGTACATTAACTTCTTGTTAACAATGGAACTACTATTGCATTATGTGTGGAAGCATAAAATCTTTCCGTTAAAGATGCTCCAGACTACTACCGGCGAACCGGTTGAAGTGATAGATGCCGGACTACCGAACACAAATGCAGGCCCCGACTTCTTCAATGCCAAACTAAAAATCGGCGGTACCCTTTGGGTGGGAAACATCGAAGTGCATACATTGGCATCCGACTGGATGAGGCATGGTCACGATAAAGATGCGGCCTATGACAATGTCATTCTGCATGTAGCGGAAACAGTGGATTGTGAGGTGTTTCGCGCAAATGGAGTACCGGTGCCACAACTGCAACTACCCTGTCCTGACCCCGTCCGTCAGCGTTATGATGAACTGAGCCATGCGGAAATCTATCCTCCTTGTTATTCTATATTGTCTTCTCTTCCGAAACTGACAGTCCATTCCTGGCTTTCCGCTTTGCAGGTGGAACGTTTCGAGCAGAAAGCGCGTGTGATTGCCACCCGGTTGGAGCGATGCAATAATCATTGGGAAGATGTGTTCTTTATCACTTTAGCTCGTAACTTTGGTTTCGGTCTGAATGGAGATGCTTTTGAAGCATGGGCCAGCCGTCTGCCTTTTCGTGCGATAGATAAGCACCGGGATGATCTTTTCCAGGTAGAAGCCTTCTTTTTTGGACAAGCCGGATTGCTGGATGAGGAACTACCGGATGCGGACGGGTATTATCTGAAGTTGCAGAAGGAATTTCGCTACTTGCAGCATAAGTTTGAACTATCAGTTCCGATGACCGCCACTCAATGGCGTTTTCTCCGTTTGCGTCCCGGCAATTTTCCCCATGTCCGCCTGGCGCAGTTGGCAAATCTATATTATAAAGAACGGTCTTTATTCTCACGTATTATGGAAGCGGATACGCTGGAGGCTGTCCGGAAACTACTGACTGTCACTACCTCTCCGTATTGGGAAGAGCATTTCAATTTCCGGAAAGTATCTTCCTCCCGTGAAAAGCAAGTGGGGAAGAATGCTCAGAACCTGATTATTATCAATACTGTTATTCCTTTCTTGTACGCCTATGGTCTGCATAAAGCCGATGAGCTGCTTTGCGAACGGGCTACGGGGTTTCTTGAAAGTCTGAAAGCGGAAGATAATCATATCATCCGCCACTGGAGTGGGGCAGGGCTACCTGTATCTACTGCTGCTGATTCGCAGGCTTTGTTGCAGCTTCAGAAAGAGTATTGCGATAAGAAAGACTGTTTGCGCTGCCGCTTTGGGTTTGAGTATCTGAGACAGAAATAAGAGGGTTCTGTTCTTTCAGTTCCTGCTGGAGCTCCTTGTTCATCGGTGCTCCGGCTGAAACTATTTTTTCTTTTCACCGCTTCACCTCTGCATCCCGCGACATGCCGTAATATCCCGGCATGGGGCGGTAGATGGGTTGCGTACGTCGCCCCACGTTTATCAGTTTGCCTTCCTCCTGTAGCCGTTTCAAATGTCCGTTGGCGGTGGTACGTGCCATAGCGCACAGATTCTGGAAATCGTAGCGGATCAGTACGTCATGTTCGGTGAAGTACTCTTTCAGGCGCATGTCTATCTCCACTTCTGAGAGGCGTTGGGAGTGGCGGGTATATTTGCTCCGGGTGGCCGTGATGCCTGTCAGCGCACTTTTCAGATTGACGTCGGGACGGAAGCTGATGCTTTTCAGCCGTACCTTCAGATGCTTGTTCGGTGTGCTGCGGGTTACTTTCTGCGTAGCTTCCAGTGTTGGGGAGAAATACCCCAGACCTTCAATGTGTACCTCACGGCCTTCGCGCAACTCCTCACCGCAAATCTGCGTCAGGCAATCTATCGCATTCATCACATCGCCCGTCGTGAGCGAACTGCGGGCATGCACGCGGGCATACAGTTGTTTCATTGTCACTTTTCCGTTAAGCAACGGGCGGGGATGCAATCCCCTTTCTTCCGGATCACCCTCAGCATTGGGGTTCTCGTACCAATCATATACTATTGACATAAGTCTTATCTCTTTATGCGGTTAATATCCTTACTTTATTGTGCCAAAGGTGTTCGCTTGTAAATGAACCACTCCGGTCGGAAGATCGGACAACTCCAGTCGTTCGGTCGGATAACTCCGGTCGTTCGATCGAATGACTTCGGTCGGTCATTTATAAAGAAGCATGCAAAGATACTAAAATAAGCGGGTTGCACGTATAAAATCCCTATCTTTTTCTGCAAGCGTCTTTGTGACAAAAAAAGTAGGGAAAAGCTTGCAAAACCCCTATTCCGCATAGTAACTTCGTAGCATCAAGCTCGACAAGCCGATACTATTAACCATTAAAAGAAAACAAAAAACATCATGAAGAAGAATCGAACGTTATTGCAACAACACCGACTTTTGCGCGAGGCAAGCCAACTACTGACTATTGCTGAAAAGCTGAAAACGGAAAAACCGGAAACAAAACATAAAACATCGAAGCATGCCGCTAATGCGACTTCGCTCCTGACCCGCAATGTAAAGGAATTCCTGACATCCCGTTACGACTTCCGCTACAACCTGCTGACGGATGAGACCGAATTCCGCCCCGCCGGACAACGTACCGTTCCCTTTACTCCAATCGGCAAGCGTGAACTGAACGCCTTATGCATTGAAGCGCATGACGAAGGCATCCCTTGCTGGGACAAGGACCTGAGCCGCTACGTCTACTCTTCCTATATCGCCTCTTATCATCCCTTTCACCTTTATATGGACGAACTGCCCGCCTGGGACGGGCGTGACCGGCTGACCGCACTTGCCCAACGCGTTTCCTGCCGTCCGTTGTGGGTACAAGGCTTCCACACATGGATGCTGGGGCTTGCTTCGCAATGGATGGATCAGTCCGGGCTGCATGCCAACAGCGTGGCGCCCATTCTTGTCAGCCGGGAACAGGGGCGCCGGAAGAGTACCTTTTGCCGCTCACTGATGCCCGACGTGCTGATGCGTTACTACACCGACAACCTGAAACTCACTTCGCAGGGACAAGCCGAACGGCTCCTTGCAGAAATGGGACTGCTGAATATGGATGAATTTGATAAATACGCCGAAAACAAGATGCCGTTGCTGAAAAACCTGATGCAGATGTCCGCCCTCAACATCCGCAAGGCCTATCAGCAGAATTTCCGGCAACTGCCCCGCGTGGCCTCATTTATCGGCACAAGCAACCGCTTCGACCTGCTTACCGACCCGACGGGCAGCCGCCGTTTCCTATGCGTGGAAGTGAAGCATGATATCGACTGCACCCACATAGAGCATGACCAGATTTTTGCCCAACTGAAAGCTGAACTGTCTGCCGGACGACGTAACTGGTTCACCAAGAAAGAAGAGGGAGAATTGCAAAGACATAACGAAAAGTTCTACCGCACCAGCCTTGTTGAAGAGGTGCTCGCTTCCCGGTTCCGCACCCCGCTTGCCCATGAAAAGAGCCTTGACTTGACCGCTGCCGACATTTTCAGCGAATTGCAGACGGCCAACCCTGCCGCCATGCGAGGCAGTAACCCTATGCGCTTCGGGCAAGTATTGCTTCGGGCGGGACTGAAAAGGAGACATACAGAATACGGCAATGTGTACGAGGTAGTGAGAAGATAGGTAGTTTCAGCCGGAAAGCCGATGAATAGGGGGATTCGGGGAGGGCTGAAAGAACTGCAGGAAGGAAAGGTGGTTGTGGGAAGGGAATGTATGTCTTATTATTCTTTAATAACAATCCATTTCCAAATTTACCACCTTCTCGTTTTAACTTACCAACATTCCGTAACTGGTCGATTATTTTTCTTATTTGCCGTTCACTTAAATCAAGTCGCTTGGCGAGTTCTGCCCTTGACACTGAGGGATTTTCTGTTATCAACTCTAAGAGTCTGGCTTCATTGTTTGGATCGCTTTGGATCGCCTTTGGAACGTCTTGTTCTTCAATTATTCTCCAAATGACTACTCTAAAATCTTCTTCTTGATAAAATTCGGGAGACTTTAAACCATATTCCCGACACTTGTTGATAATATCCTCTGTACCTGTTCCCACTTTCTCAATATATCCATTCCAATACATTGGGTCAGCAAGCAACGGGTTTGTGGGTAACAATTTATGCGGTCCATGAAGTTTATGAACGGTAAGACCGTATGGTAATGTTCCCGGATTCCAAACTTCCAGTCTGTTGCGAAATAACATTATCTGTACACTCGCATTGCTTGTGTAGTCTCTATGGCAAACGGCATTTACAATGGCTTCCTTTACGGCATCAATAGGCAATTCAGGACGTGTTGGAATATCCGCTTTTTCTCCCTCTGCTCTTGTTCCTACCCAATTATAAATACGGCTCATTACAAAACTTGTAGCTTGATCTACGAATTCAAAAACATCGCCTCTGTATATCTGATATGCCGGCATTGGTTTCTCTACTACATCTCCATAAAATTGCACACACTTTACCTCTGAGGTAATGAAATACTTCTGAGGTTTCTTCCCGAACAACAATATGGCCGCATTAGCCAAACGCCCATTCTCATCAATTAAATCTAAATGAGTAAGCAAAACCTCAGGAGAAGTTTCTACTGGCAGAGGGAAGTTACTTTCGAACGAGCCATGTGTATAAAATTCCTCATTTTATTCTCATCCAAATCCTTCAATGTTGCTCCATTATCGCAGGAAGCATCAAACGGTCGCCACCGGATATATTCCTTTTCTTCCAAGTATCTGATTAAAGAAGCATATACCGAAGTCCATAATCCGTCAATATCTACAAAAGTCTTACGTACTATATCTTGTTCGACTTTTCTTATCAATGCCGTTTCTTTGGGATGCCTTTTTTCCTCGCCAATGCTTTTTATATAGATAAGTAGATGTCACATAACTCAACTTCTTTTAAGTAAACATGATTTGATAGGATACTCATTAGCCGAAATTTCCTCAAAAATAAAAGGTTCAAAGAATTTATCCAACAGTACGTCTGTTCGGATATAATGACAAAGCATTGCACGTTCTTCGGTAAACTCACTCTGTACGCTACTTATGAATATTCTTATTCGTTTCATGATGGAAAAGATTACACTATTTCAACTTTAATCTTTATATCAAACACATTTGCAATACGTTCTATATCTCGTTTCTTGGTAAGCGTATTGCTACATGTCATCAGATGCCAACCATTACCGACAGGCTTTTGTGAACTTTTATATTTCTTGTCAAGCGTATTGGAAATCAAAGGCACTTTATTTTGTTTCATTCCTAAAGCACGAACGCGTTCGGCACCTACTTCCATCACAAACTTACGGAAAGTCTCAGCTGCTTGCGGCTCTTGAATCACGCGACCATTAGCAAATGTAATCTTCAATCGGGTAGCCGGTGCTATTTCGCCTTTCGGCCCGGTCTTACCTATTTCCTTATGCTCCACCTGTGGATCAGGAAGAATCTCTTTGGCATCTGCTATATCTGCTGTGAAATTTCGTTTACGAGACAAGTGTACACTAATAGGTGAACCGGGTACATAATCCACAACAAGCACTAATTCGCGCTGCACTTGCTTTAAAGCCGGTGCAATCGTCTCGGTTACAATCGGAAGAATTTCCTTTTTGATGATGTTCTCTTCCAAATCACTCACTTGTTTTTCGAGGTCTTCATTCAATGAAAGACCTTCTTTGCGCAATGTTTCCATTGCTTTGTATAGGTCACTTAGTCGGGACATATATTATATTAATATTATCAATCAATTTATTAACTAAAGCATCTGAAATTGCTATTAGACTTAATATATCTTCTCTCGTTATAACAGTTACACTCATTCTATCTATATTCGATAAAGAGTATCTATGAACTATGTTGTTACGTTTATGGAGATAGTCTTTCAGTTCTTTGCTATCAGGGAAATCAACATCTGCTATACTTTTAAATAATTCTTTGACGCTATCAAATCGATGATAAACAATTTCATCAAAAAAATATTTATGCATTTTATTCTCTATATCGCGTACATTCTTTTGTGTATCTTTCAATTTCTTCTGCTTAAAAAAGCTTAATGCTTTATTAAAAACATCTTTATGGGCATAAATCAAACAAAGAATTACGTCGGAAAGAAATAGCTCTAATATACTAAATGTTTCGATAAACAATCCTTTATATAATGTCTGCTCTATCTCCGCTGTCACATTTATAGATAGCTGTTCTGAAATTTTTAATATATTCATTTTATAATATTCTAAAGCAGCTCCATGCCCAGGATAAACAGCAATATCACCTGGAGGATTTGCTGCTATTCCTTTCTCTGTATAGTATATAGCATACGGAACAGCTCTTGTCCTTTCATTAAGTATTAAATTACTTTCCACCGAATGCGTACTATCATTATAGCAATAACTGTCATTATTGTCAACAGATTGTCCTGTTTCACAACAAACCCAATCTTGTGCATAGTGTTTTTCAGCATTTGCAACAATCTCACCTTTCACTTTTATCAAATAGTAAGCCATATTCTATTCTCCTTTCTCGTATTCTTCACGTGTGATTGGGGTTTCGGGATCAACAATAAGAACTTCGTCGTAGGTTAAGTTATAAAGATGGTATACTAAACTATCAAGTTTACTTATCTCTAAACAATCAATATTCTCAAATATCGCAATAAAATCAGATATACAATAAGGTTTCTTGATAGGGAGTTTCTTTGCATTAGCAATTAGAATCTTTTGAAAAACGACTTTTTCTAAATCCAAGAAAACATATCTATGATAAAACGACATTAACGAAGAGTTTAATAAACATGTTATAAACTTCAATATTTCAGAATTTTCATCTTTTGATATTAAAGAAAAACCTATTTGAGTGAAATAGCATGGTTTGTCTGAATATGCAGCCACGATGCGTTGTTGATTGCCAGCTAAGATTTGACGAACAATAATTTTTGCATCCTCAAAGAACCTTCTTTCACGAGGCGCACCTAACCATTCTCCATATTTCAAATATTCTGTAATTTCGTTTGAGATATAAAAAGGATGTATATTTTTACCAGAAATTAGAGGTACATATGTGGAGTCCAATTTAATATTGGAGTGAAATAATCTTTCTTTAATAGTTCTCTCATCATGTCCTTTATATTTGTCATATGGTGTTATCCCTAATGAGGTCTCAACAAAACATTCCAATTCAGAAGTGTCGATTCGTATTTTGCTTAATAAATCACGCACCTTTTTTGTCGTGAAAATATCAAATCTATTATCTGGATCTAATACCCATTCTTTTCTATCAAAAAGGACAAATGAAAGATTTGAAAATCTTATTTCATCATTCTTCTTGAAATAAGCTCCTCTAACCCAATTACTATTATTGTTATTCTTTAATAGAAGTATAATTGTTTCAACTGTAGCTGATTCAAACACTGTATCAGGCAATTTTATTATAGCATCTACCTCGTGTATAATTTTCTTTCTTATTTTAAAATATGATTCATTAATTAATATTGAGTTAGGGTTTATATAGCACAATATTCCATCAGAAGACAATAGCCTCATTCCTTTTTCAATAAAAATAGAGTATAAGTTAATTCTATTTTCTGTCGTTTCAAATAAGCTGAAATACAACCTAACAGCATCTGTTGGTAGTCCTTTAACATCAATATATGGTGGATTACCAATCACCACATCAAAACCATCCTTAATACCAAACATCCAATCAGCATCAAAAAATGAAGCGGAAGTATTTTGGTTGAACATATCCCAAGATGCAAGCTGGTTAGCAGCGTCAGTAGTAAGAAAACCATTATTTGCCAATTTTTCAGCCATTTCGGCACGAAGTTCAATAAGTCTTTCCCTCCACTTACGTTTTGTTCGAATGGTCTTAGCACCGAATATCTTATGATTTGCCTCTTTTAGCTTGTTTTCTGCAGCAATGATTTCAGGTGTACGTCCCAAATTGTTTTCTGTCTTAACCAAAGGAATAAGCGAGTTGGCAGCTACAAATTTGGCTTCGAGGTTAGGTAATGGACGGATACCGAAATTATCGGCAGGATTGGTCGTTGTCTTTTGATCTACCACGAGTGAGATAAAGAAACGGAGCTTACTTATCTGGATGGCAATAGGCTGAATGTCTACACCATAAATACAGTTTTCTATTAGATAGAGCTTACGGGCATAATCGGGATTGTTAAGATTCTCATCGAAAGAGTTCTCAATATCCTTTAAACGTTCTTCTCGTTCTTCCTTTGATTCTGCTTGGAAAGCAGTACGGCTTTCGCTGACCGCCTTATCGAGCATCATCTTTTTCCATTGCTCATTAGTAGGGTCAAGTTTAGAAAGAATATGGACCATCTGCTGAAGCATACCTACAGGGAATGCTCCCGAACCGCAAGCAGGGTCGAGTATTTTACAATGATAGATAGCCTCCATCACTTGCTGCTTTTGTGCATCGGTCAATAAGTCTTCCTCGTCTACATAACTGATGAGTTTACGATATTCCTCCTCTAATTCTTCACCAACGATCCGCTTGAGATGCGCTACGAGACTTTCATCCACCATATATTGCACAATATCACGCGGAGTATAGAACGAACCGGTTTGCTTACGAGCCGTAGACTGTGTTTCCGGATTGTAAGAAGCCAATAAATTCTCAAACACTTTACCCAATAATTCCGGATCAAGCGACACTTCTTGATCGAAAGGTGTGTTTTCTTCTACTGTGAAGTTATACCGCTTCAGAATGTCGATAATTCCACTAGCGCTGACACGCTTTTTCTTCTTGTCGCCATACCATTCCGAAAGGTCGATATTCTTGCCCACCTCTTCGCCAAAGAACAAGTAATCGGGAACAACAAGTGATTTTTTAACTTCTTCGCGGTCGGAAAATCCATCTACATAGTTTTTATTATCCTTGTCATCCAAACAGTCGAACAAACCGCCATTAAGAAATGGTACGGTACGATTGGCCAAATCGATAAACAACTGCGGATTCTTGAACATGGTTTCGTAACGCATTAGTTTATTATTGTCATAATCTCCACGCCCGGAACGGAAATGACGTTCACTTAATTCGCTGTCGCCCTCTTTGGTTATCGGGCTATTGAGCATCGCGAAGAACAAATTTTGAAGAATGGCCTTGTAATACTTACTTTCATATGATTTATAGAACAAGTCTACTTTTGTATTTGGATTAAAGTCCTCAATTAAGTTTTCTCTTATATAGTCTTCATCAAAGAACTCTTCCGGTATCAGCTGCTTCTGTTTCAGGAACCACACAAAGATAAGACGAGTAACCAAACGGATGGCAGCTTCAGCATTATACTTGTCATCGTCGTTTTTATCATCCAATTTATTCGGGAAACGTATAATTTTGACTGCCCATGCATACCAGTCGGAGAGTTCTTGATAGAATGCCTTGGTCAATACTTCTACAGAGAAGCGTTCTGTCAAATCCTTCTCACTGGTAACACGGCCTAAATTGTTTAGATATTTATTAGGAGTATAATAAGCAATACCTTCACCCAGATAGTAGGAATAGCGGCGAGGATTAGAGTAGATACGTTGCAGCCTGCCTTTTTCGGTTTCATTCAAATCAATGGTAATTAAAGAGAAACGATAGTTGGCATCGTTATTCTCCGGTACAAAAAGCACCAAAGCTCTGCTTTCCCATTCATCTGCAAGGAAACGGAACGCTTCTTTCGACAAGCCTACACGGGCATCTTGTGTAGAGTGGTGGCGTACTTCGTACACTACCAAATCGAGCATTTCACTTGACCCCAGTTTGGTAATAGCGCGTATATACTTGGTTTGGCGTTCTATATCAATACTTGTTGTTTCTACCACGAAATCTTCCGGCAAGAACTTGTGTTGCAGGAAGTCGACAAACTCTGTGCGATTGTATCTTTTATTAAATTCCATAATCAATACTTATTATTAGATGTTAGATTATTTTCGCTGGCGATTACGCCATTCACCAAACGCTTCAGTTCCTCCTTATTCGGTAAATATAATTCGTATTTGGATATAAACAGCTGTGAGTCCATGCCATAGGTCGCATATTCTACCATCAATTCATCTTTGGTTCTACTCAATATTATACCGATAGGAGGATTGTCACCAATTGTATTTTCTTCCTTTGCAAAATACCCCATATACATATTCATTTGCCCAATATCTTTATGCTTTACGGCATTCTTCTTCAAGTCAATCAAAACAAAACATTTTAATATTCTATGATAAAACACTAAATCGACATAAAAGTGATGGTTATTGATTGTAAGAGAATATTGTCTGCCAATAAAAGCAAAGCCTTTTCCCAATTCCAGTAAAAATGTTTGTAAATTATCAATCAACTTTTGTTCTAAATCACGTTCTTTATATAGTTTCTTTTCCGGTAATCCGAGAAATTCAAGCGTATATGTATCCTTAATAACATCCTCCGGATGCTGGATAACAACTCCTTTTTGAGCTAATTGAAGTATGCCCTCTTTGTTTTTACTGGCGGCAAGCCGAAGATATAATGCACTATCCATCTGACGACGGAGTGAACGGACATTCCATCGCGAAGCAATACATTCTTTTTCATAAAAGCTACGCTCCAGTTCATCATCAATGGTTATAAGTTCACAGATATGCGACCAGCTTAATTTGTCAGACAGTGTCTGACAAATTGGGTAAAGCAGATAAAATTTACGCATATTATTGAGATTAGGACGACTATATCCTTTACCTAACTTTGCACGTAGTATTTTAGCAAGCGATGACAAAAGGGCTGTTCCATATTGAGCTTTAGCATCTCCATGCTGTTCAAATTCGACAATATATCTACCAATATTCCAATAAGCAACGACCATAGTCGTATTAATAACTTGTGCCAAATGACTTTTTGTCTCATTGACAAGACTGGTAATATTATCAGCAAGTTGATTTAACTCCTGATCAACCGCTATATCCAAAGGCTTATCTATATTGTTTTTCATACTCAATTAATTTTATTTCAATTGTTCTGCAAGGATAAGTATTTCATCACCCTCCTCCACTTTATTCATTTTATCTACTATACGATTCAGGTAATCTTGGGTTATCTTCTCCATAACTTTATCAGTAGTCTTGCTCGTCTGTTTGTTGATAAAGCGAACTTCTTCACCGGTTAGGCCGTCATTTTGGAGGATCACCAGCAAATCATTCAGATAATCCTTTGGTAATGCTTTAGTTTTCATCCATAATTTCAATTTGTTAAAAGCTTCAAGACGAGACTTCTCGTTTTCATCTTTTGCAATGCTACGATATAAATATGATTTGATATGCTGATAGATTTTATCGAACTGCTTATCTACCGCTACCGGTTTTTCTTCGGATGTTGCTTCAAAAAGATTCAATGCTTGTTCTGAAGTAAGCATTAAAGGGACATCGGTGTCATTCATTCCGATCTTAAAAACGAAATCATTGCCTTTTTTACCAAAAAGAATAATTCCCTTGCATGCTTTCTCCACTTCACGGGCTATTCGGGCACGATGCGGTATCTGAAGAGCTGTGGAATGAATCTCTGTTCCCTTTACTTTATTAAGTAGATTGCGGTATTTAGTATCCCACGAACGTTCTTCGCTTTTGGCAAGTTCCGCTTGGTAGCGTTCCTTAAAGAATGCATTCAGTTCTTCTTCATCGGTTAAGGCTTTGGTATCTTCACCCATAATGGCGTGTATCATTGCCATTTTCAAAGTCGATATTTGTTTCGTTCGTGTTTCAGCTTCACCTATATCCGTTGGGAAATAGTTGTATATATACAGCTTGTCAAACATTTTCTTGTTGATACGGTTGATACGTCCGATACGCTGAATGACACGAGTCGGATTATAAGGTATATCATAATTGAAGATAGTACCAGCGCGATGCAGGTTATATCCTTCAGATATGGCATCAGTAGCAATCAATATCTGATAATCATCCTTTTGATATTGAGGTTTCAAACCCGCATCAAAATTAGCACGAATTATTGATTTATTGGTAGAGGACGCTTCTTTTGATGTATATTTGAACACACCTAATCCTTCGTTCTCCAATGCTGCTCCCAAATAATTAGCTGTGTCGGCAAACTCTGTAAAAATGATTATCTTACGAGTCGGGTCCACCATACGTTGTTCCTTCAGGAGCTTACGGAAAGCATCAAGCTTATAATCAAACTTCATTTCATAGGTAGTCACTGATTTTCCTTTAACTGTCTCCTTCTTAGGCTTAAACCATTCTTCACGAATATTTTTTAATAACTGCAAGTCTGCTTGAATATCATTAAGTAACTCTCCCCGTTTGATATACTTCATGTCAATCTCAAAGAATCCGCGTTCTTGATATTTTTCAAAAGTTTCTGTAATTTCTTCACTTAAATCATCAGCCGTTGTCTCGTAAAATTCTTCCACGTCGGGCAGTGTGCCTTTTTTATACACGGGTACTTTATCACGTTTTTCTATCCACTTCAAGATATGCTCCGAAGAATCAATCATAGAGTTCAGAGAATCACGGAATGCCGCTACCGAGCTCTCGTAGCGACGAACCAGCATACGGCGCATAAAAAGAGAAACATTGACCTGTCGTCCAATTAACATGCCCAAATCGGTACCCATCTTTTCTTCCAATTCCTTATCCAGTTCTTTTTTCGATTTCTCGTCATCAACAATATATGTAGTTGGCTTATAACGGGCACCTTCATAGTAATGAAATTCTGGGTTATTTCTCTTTTCTTCATCTGTTGGAGAAATCAAATTCAGTGTACGAAGATAGAGTTCACGAATGTCCCCCAAATAGTATCCTAACTGTACAGGAGGTTCGGGAATCACAGGATTTATATGCTGACGCTTTAAGTCCTCTTTATACTCCGGAATCTCTTCCAGATCAAGACGTGAACGGCGGACGACCAAAGGAGAAATAATGGAACGAATGTTTTGAGCGATGGAGTCTGCTTCACTTTTGATTTCGGATTTTGACAATATATTCTTCCGCTGTCCTTCCGCTAAATCTTTATATCTTGAAATCAAGTCTTTGAATGCTGCGCCTAAATTTTCTACAGTCTTAAGTGTCGATTTACTTGGTATTTGGAAAAGTTTCAGCATAGAATAGATGTCTTCCGGGCGATTATTAAACGGCGTTGCCGTAAGTAACATCACCTTATTGCTCATGCATAAGTCATGCAGGATACTATAATCCAAAATAAATTCATTCTTGTATTTATGCGCTTCGTCCACAATAATAAGGAATTTCTCATCAGGTCGGACAATCATACGATAGTGATTTAGTGCCGCTTCCACCTTACCTGTACTGAACACGGATGCCGTAAAACCAAATTCATCTTTATACTCCTCCCATTGCTGTTTCAAGTGAGGAGGGCATATAATAATGGTACGTAAACGTAAATTCCGTGCAACCGTAGAGGCGATAATGCTTTTACCCAAGCCTACAACATCCGAGATGATTACTCCTTCATGGTTCTTAATGGAGTTCAGCGCCAATTGCACAGCATCCGTCTGATATTTTAAATCGGAATATGTGCCGTCTGTTATATCGCTTGGAGTCAGTATGTTTTCATCAGTAGCAATGTTAAAGTATTCATGCAATACACGAATAAACATTGCGTATGGAGAATAGAGCTTTTCAAACCAAATATGTTTGATGACCTTCTCCTTGAAGTCTGCGATATGCTCTTCATCTACAATCGTTACGGCAGTGTCCCACAATTCATCGAAAACAGATTTACCTTCAACATAACTTGGTTTGTCACGAAGAATCACATTCAGTTCTAAACGATTCTTTAACCCTGTTACAGAAAGGTTACTTGAACCTGTTATCATTGTTCCGGGGAATGTGCCGCATACACTTTCTTCTTCTCTGTTTTGGAATAAATATAATTTTGCATGGTTGGGATCAGAAGTCTTCTTGACTTCCAATGTCCCATTCTCTATCTTTTCCAAGAATAGCCTGAATTTCTCTATCTGCTCTTCGGAGTCAAAGAAGTCTGTATTATTGTAGATATCAACGAAATCTGTGTAAAAATCTTCACGCAATTTCCCACGCGATTTGTTTGAAGTCGTGAAATTCTCAACCTCTTTTATACCATTGATAATATTGCGCTCTACTTCTAAACCTACAAGAACTTTGAGATTTACATTCTTCAACTTCTCACAGAGTTCTGCAAAGCCTGAAAAATAAAAATAGCCTACCAAGAAATAGGCATTATCGCACTTTGGTAGAATCGAATTTATAATATCCGATAATATCAAATCTTTATTTGTTATAAATTGACCATCCATAATTATCGTTTAGTGGTAATTATTAGTTCCCTAATATCCACGTCAAGTATCTTTGCAATCCTCATTAATATCTCTAAATGATGGTTGCATTTTATTTGAACACCATTTAGAAACAGTTGAAGTATCTTTCCCTAATTGTTCATACAGCCATTTTCCTGTTTTCTTTTGCTCGGCTAAGACTACTTTCAATCTATTTAAATCTTTCATTATTTACCCCTTTTATTGGCATATAATGCAAATTTATTGTTTTATTTGAACTAATCAAAGAATAAATACCCAAAATGATAGAAGAGTAAAACTTTTATCAAAATCTCTCGACTGCGGAGAACGATTACTTCCTGTAAAGGCAAGGTACTGTGAGTTACTTGCAGCTTTTTGAGTAATATAGAAGACACATTGCGGATACAAGTCTGTTCTTCTTCGGGGTATTGCATTTTAAATAAAAAAGAGCTTTAAAGGTCGATTTCATACTCTACATTTTTCAGCGGCTTCTATTGGCTTTCTGCTTTTCTAAATACATCGCCTAAATCGCTATTCTGCAACCTTCTTTCTGTGTTCTGCTCTTAGTTTCAGTTTTATTTCATATCTTTGCGCCTGATTAATAAACCCTTTGACATTGTAACTAAATGAAGGCAATTCACTTTGTATTTTGTCTTTTCGCGGTACTTATGCTGACGACTACGAATGGTCATGCTGCCGCAACTAATGAGGACTTCCAGGCATTCCTCAAGAAATTTACTTCCAGTGCTTCTTTCCAGTATTCCCGTATCAAGTTTCCGTTGAAAACTCCCATAGCCTTGTTAGAGGAAGATGGCGAGACGGAGAAAACTTTTCCATTTACACGTGATAAGTGGGCATTGCTGGGTGAAGATGCGTTTAAAGAAGAACGCATCACAGACGAAGAGGGCGGAGTTTATGTCTCCCGTTTCACCGTGAACAACCCCAAACAAAAAGAGTTTGAGGCTGGCTATGATGAGTCGGAAGCTTCCCTTCGCGTAGTGTTCGAACTGATTGACGGGAAGTGGTACGTTACCGATTGCTATACTGACTGGTATAATTTTGATCTTCCTATCAGTGAACTGCCGGAAACCATCACTACGATAGAAGAGGAGAATAAAGCGTTTGAGGAAATGCATCCTTAAATAACTAAAATATACCTTTTCTGTACGATTTATGTGCCATTTTCTCTAAAAAGTGCCGTTTCTTTGCAATGTGGAAATATTGTAAACGAAACTAATACCGGAAATGACACATTCATCTTTCATACAAATTCTGTGGAAATGTCTTTTTCTTTTCCTACCCTGTACCATATTGGCGCAGGAACGACCTTCATTGGGTCATTGGATAGCTGAAGACCAGTCGGGAATAATGGACTTCACCATCCGTGAAGATACTCTTGAATTGATTGTCCCCGAAGGACTTACTTTATGGTATAAAGATCGCCTGACCGGTGATTACGAAATCAGTTACCATATCTGTATGGTAATGAATGGCGGCAAACACGACCGTCTGAGTGATATGAACTGCTTCTGGGCTGCAAACGACCCGAAACATCCCGGCAAACTCTTGGCCCGTTCCACTTGGCGAAACGGTGTTTTCCGCAACTATAACACATTGAACCTTTTTTATGTAGGCTATGGTGGTAATGATAATGCCACTACCCGTTTCCGTCGTTACTACGGTCAGTTTTATGATGTAGACGAGACTCGTATCAAACCTCTGATTAAAGAATATACCGACCCGGCTCATCTGTTGAAACCTAATCAATGGTATCAGATTCAGATCCGTGTTCAGGACAACTGTACAACTTTTCTTGTAGACGGTGAGGAACTTTTCCGTCTGCCTCTCGAAGCCGGTGCAGGCGATGGACATTTTGGCTTACGCCTTCTTCAAAATCATGTCCGCTTCACGAATTTCCGTATCGAACATTTGAATTAACTCTATTAATATTCTCATACCATGATGACGAAACTTAATCTGATGAAACCTATCTTTGCTGTTGTATGCGCTGCACTGCTCTCTTTTAGCCTGTCGGCACAAGTTGTAAAGAATGACCGGTTGCTCTCTTTTGAACAACCTGAACTTCCTGCCGGGCTGAGTGCTACGAAGGGCACGCTTGGCATTAGTGATCAACACTATAAAGACGGTACACACAGTTTGCGCTGGACATTTGAACCCGGTTCTGTACTAACCCTTCAGCGTGATCTGAAGTTTGAGGAGAAAGACCCTACCGGAAAAGACACTTATCTTTCCGCTTTTATCGTTTGGGTGTACAATACAAAGGCCCAGGATACTACTATTGAGTTTGAATTCCTGAAAGATGGAAAGAAATGTACTTCCTTTCCTTTCGGTATTAACTTCACCGGCTGGCGTGCTGCGTGGGTTTGCTACGAGCGCGATATGCAAGGCACTCCTGAACCAGGGATGAATGAACTGCGCATCGTTGCACCTGATGTAAAGGGAGAGTTGTTCATCGACCATCTGATAACTGCCAGTAAAGTCGATGCCCGTCAGCAAACAGCTGATGTGCAGGTACCCTTCGTTAATAAAGGAACCACCAACCATTGGCTGGTGATTTATGAACACTCCCTGTGGAAACCGGAAATAGCCCTTACTCCGGTTAGTGAGAAGGACAGACAAGATATGCAGTTGATGGAGAAACGTTTCCGCGATATGCTTTATACGCCTTCTAAACTTACAGAAAAAGAGATGGAAGGCATCCGTAAGAAATATGATTTCTATGGGATTACTTATAAGGACGGTGTTGTAAGCGGATTGCCCATCTTTATGGTACGTCAGGCAGAAGCTTACGAGCGTATGTATCCCAACTGGGATAAAGGTATGTTTACCAAGTTAGGGATGGAGATGAATGAGTATTTCAATCTGATGCGCCGGATAGCCTATGCCTATAACAATGCTTCGGATACTGTGGCAAAGGATGAGTTGAAACAGAAGTTCCTGGCCATGTATGACCACATCACCGATCAGGGAGTAGCCTATGGCAGTTGCTGGGGAAATATCCATCATTACGGATACAGTATGCGCGGTTTGTATGTGGCCTATTTCCTGATGAAAGATGTATTGAGGGAAGCCGGAAAGCTGAATGAAGCGGAACGCACCTTACGTTGGTATGCCATCACCAATGAGGTATATCCTAAACCCACGGTCAATGGTATTGATATAGATACTTTCAATACGCAGACGCAGGGGCGCATGGCAAGTATCCTGATTATGGAAGATACTCCTGAGAAGCTTCAATATCTCCGTTCTTTCTCCCGCTGGATAGACTATGGTTGCCGCCCGGCGCTCGGATTGGCCGGTTCTTTCAAAAAAGACGGTGCTTGTTTCCACCATCGTAATAACTATCCGGCTTATGCAGTCGGTGGTTTGGATGGTGCCACAAATATGATTTATCTGTTGAGCGGAACAGGATTCAAAGTATCTGAAATAGCGCACGAAACAGTAAAGAATGTATTGCTCGCCATGCGTTTCTATTGTAATACCAAACAGTGGGCTCTTTCCATGTCAGGGCGTCATCCCAATGGAAAGGGACAATTGATCCCCGTACAATATGCTACTTTGGCATTGGCCGGTACTCCTGATGGAAAGCAGGAATACGATCCTGAATTGGCTGCTGCTTATCTGCGTCTGGTTTCTTATACGGAAACTCCTGATAAGAATGCTCCTGATTATCTGCCGAAAGCATCTACTACCTATGAACAAAAGCTAAAACAGCTATTTGAAGCACAGGGATTCCGCCCCGAACCCGATCCGCAAGGCAATCTGGCGTTAGGGTATGGCTGCGTTTCAGTACAGCGCCGGGATAACTGGGCAGCTGTGGTACGCGGACATTCCCGCTACCTTTGGGCAGCGGAGCACTATCTGGATGCTAATTTCTTCGGTCGTTATCTGGCCCACGGCAGCATGCAGATATTGACCGGAAAACCCGATGAAATGGTTACTTTTACAACCAGTGGCTGGCAGGAAGCAGGATTCGATTGGAACCGTTTCCCCGGTACGACAACTATTCATTTGCCATTCGATCAGCTTCGTGCCAAAGTGATGAATGTAGATACTTTCTCCGGTATGGAAGAAATGCTTTATTCCGATGAGGCTTTTGCAGGTGGCTTGTCTCAAGCGAAATTAAATGGCAACTTCGGTATGAAGCTTCACGAGCATGACAAGTATAACGGTTCACACCGTGCCCGCAAGTCTTATCACTTCTTCAATGGAACAATCGTATGTCTGGGAACGGATATTGAGAATACAAATGAAGAGTTCCCGACAGAGACTACCGTTTTCCAGTTGGCAGCCACTACTCCCGAAATGCATGATTACTGGGCAGCTTATAAAAGTGACGGACAGACTTATATCGATCCTAACGGAGTAGGTTATTATCTGCCGAAAAACTCGATGAAAGCGGCAAAATATGAAAAGAACTTCCCGCAAGTTACCGTAGGTGAACGTAATCCGAAACCTACTTCCGGTGATTGGGTTTCATTGGTATTAGAGCATGGAAAAGCTCCGAAAGGTGCTTCCTATGAATATGCTGTCCTGCCCCGTACGGATGCAGCTTCCTTGAAAGCTTTCGCGAAGAAACCATCTTACAAGGTACTGCAACAGGACCGCAACGCCCATATCGTTCGTTCTCTGACTGATAACCTGACTTCATATGTGCTTTTTGAAACACCACAGGCATTGCCTGAGGAGGGATTGCTGCAGAAAGCTGATACTTCCTGTCTCGTCATGATACGTGAAGACAGAGATAAACTTCTATTGACCGTTTCCCAACCGGACCTGGCCCTGTATCGCGGTCCGAGCGATGAGGCTTTTGACAAGGATGGCAAACGTATAGAACGCAGCATCTATTCACGTCCCTGGATTGACAATGATAGTGGTGAAATACCTGTAACCGTTACTTTAAAGGGTGAATGGAAAGTTGCAGAAACTCCCTATTGCAAAGTGATTTCCAAAGATAAGCAGCAGACTGTTTTGCAATTTACGTGCAGAGATGCCGCCAGCTTCGATGTGGAGCTGAAGAAATAATGAAGTTAATCCTTAAAATAGAACTGTGATGAAAGTAAAGAATATAATGTTGTGTGCAACGGCTCTCGCTCCTTCTTTGGCTTGGGCAAAAGGGTTGCCTAATATCATCTACATTGTAACCGATCAGCAGACAGCCTCTGCGATGAGTTGCATGGGAAACGATGACTTGCATACTCCTAATATGGATAAGCTGGCACAGGCAGGTGTCCTGTTCCGTAATGCCTATTGCTCTACGCCCCTGAGTGGGCCTGCCAGGGCGGCTATGTTTACAGGCTATACTTCGCACGAAGTAGGACTTGCCCGAAACGGTACACCGATACCGGACTCATTGCGTACCCGGACTTTGGGAACATTGATGCAGGATGCCGGTTATGATTGTATCTATGCCGGTAAATGGCATGTACATACAGCCTCCATGCCGGATAAAGAGTTCGGTTTTACTACTATCCATCCGCATAGTGATAATGGGTTGGCAGAAGCCTGTGTTGGTTTTCTGGAACAAGAACATACCAAACCCTTTTTCCTGGTGGCAGGGTTCGATAATCCGCATAATATCTGTGAGTATGCACGTAGCCAGAATTTGCCTTGGGGAAATCTAAAAGACCTGCCGCAGAGTGAGTGGCCGGGACTACCTCTTAATTTTGCTAAGAATCCCTATGACGCTGATGTTATCAGTTATGAGCAGAGCCTGAATTATTCGGCTTATCCTACCCGTAACTACACTCCGGATGATTGGCGCCGTTATCGGAGCCTCTATTATCGTCTGGTTGAAAAGGTGGATGCAGAAATCGGTAAGATTCTGAATGCTATGGACAAACAGGATTTATGGAAGAATACAGTCGTGATATTTACCAGTGATCATGGCGACGGAGTGGGAGCACACCACTGGAACCAGAAATCGGCTTTATATGAAGAGGTGGTAAATATACCTTTTATTGTAACTCTGCCGGGGAAAAAGAATGCCGGCAAGGAGATGCCTCAACTCGTGAATAATGGTGTGGATTTCTTTGCAGCAGTTTGCGACTGGGCAGGCATCCGGCTTCCTGAAGGGTTGCATGGTGTCTCTTTCAGATCGTTGGTAGAGAAAGCTGATCCGTCATTGAAGCATCAGGACTACATTGTGACCGAAACCACTTTCGATAAAGGCGGGAACACACGTGGCTGGGCTTTACGTACTTCTCGCTATAAATATGTGTTGTATGACAAAGGCCGTTACCGTGAGCAACTCTTTGATATGGAAAAAGACCGTGGTGAAATGCGGAACCTCGCCATTGAGGAGAAATACAAAGAAATCCTACTACAACACCGTGAGTATCTGCACAATTGGATGAAACTGCATCATGTAGCGCAGATACGTAAAGATGTACATACGATTCCGGAAGTAAATCCGGAATAAGAACAATGATTACCCCAACAAGCTGCGGACTGCCGCCTGGTAAGTTTCCAGCTTGTTGGACTTATGAATTGCCTTTTTTGCCTTCCGGTCTCCGTCCGGCATCAGGTATTCCCAGAAGTTTTTCATCTTCGTCAGCAGTTGTTTGTCTCCCCCTTCCAGAAGATTGCCATACTGGGCAAATACGTCAGCATGGAACAATCTGAGTCTCTCCTGCATATCCTTTTCGGAAAGCGGATGTCCCTGTTGATACTCCAAAGCTAAGGCGGGATTAGCAAGCAGTCCGCGCCCTATCATGATACCTGCCAGTTGTGGAAAACGTCCGCAGGTAGCCTGTATATCTTCTACTGTAAGTAAATCTCCGTTATAAATAAGTGGATGACGACATTCGTTGTAGAATGCTTCAAAGCCTTTTAAATCCACTTCCCCTTTATATTGTTGTTTTCCCAATCGGGGATGCATGATGATATGTGTCAGTGGCAGTTCATTCAGCAAGGGTAGCAAAGCCAGACATTCTTCCGGGTTCTCCCAACCCAACCTCATCTTGACAGAGAACTGAAGGTCGGGGTGATTCTTTATGGCAGCAGTCAGCAACTCCCGTACCTCTTCGGGATGAGGAAGCATGCCTGAACCATTGTGCCGTTTAGCCAAAAGAGGGAAAGGACATCCTAGGTTTATGTCCACATTCTTATATCCTTTTTCGATGAATAGGGCAATTATCTGCTCCGTTTTGTCCACATCGGGAGCAATGAGTTGCGGAATAAGCTGCACGCCACGGTTGTTTTCCAGAGTAATCTCGCGCATATCTTTTTTTCGGATTTCTCCGTGCTCTACACGTACAAAAGGAGTATAATAGCTCTCTACACCGCCGAATATACGGGCATGCGCTTGTCGGTAAATAGCCTCGGTGTAACCTTGCAGCGGGGCAAAATGAATGGGGAGGGTACTCTGCATATCAATCAGTTATTCAATATTTCTGCAAAGGTAACTATTTTAGCGGAATAACCATGTTCCAGGAACGCGTCCCGTTTTCAAATTCGCCCGGACCATCCATCGTTGCAAAGAATATGAATGTTGGCTTGCCGTCCTCAAAAAGAATGAATGGACGTTCCAATTGTCCTTGTTTGGTTATTGTGCCGTTTTCCCACTCTACTGTTTTTGAGTATGCTTTCGGGTCTTTATCAACGGTCCAGTTAATGCCATCTTTAGAATGTGCCATAACACCACCTCCTTTTTCACCTGTAAATTTAGCTACATGATCCTTAAAGATGGCATGGTAGCCCTTGTCGTCTTTCCAAAGAAAAGGATCTTCCGCTTCTCCTTGTCCGTCTATCTGGAAAATGGGTTGCTCATTGTTTAATATCCGGTAAGGGCCTTCAATAGTCGGAGCATAGGCGATTCCTAAAGCCATATTTGAATACTTCCCGTCTTCCAGATGCTTGCGCCCTTTGAAAATCATCATGATAGAGCCATCTTCCTGTACGACTGGCGAGGGATTGGAGGTCAGGAAACTAAAGAAAGTATTGGGTTTTGTTTTCAAGATAGGTTCATCCAGGCGCTTCCATGGTCCGTATGGTGAATCGGCAACAGCCAGTCCGATGCGCTTGTTGGAACGTGCTACCGTACACCAGGGACTATCGAGTGTCAACTGGTCATACGTTGGATCTGCGAAGGGATGGGTGGAACCCATATAAATCAGATAGTATTTATGATTGTATTTCACTATCCGTGGATTGTGCGTAGAACGTCCGTCCCAATACTGTGCACCACGTGCCGGCAGTGCTACTTCACTAAACTGGTAAGGTCCTTGCGGTACATCCGATACGGCATGTACAATCTCTGAAGCCACCATCCAGCCGGGATGAAAGGGAAGCGATTGGGGAAAGCGGGATACGAACATATGGTACTTGCCATCGTCCCCTTTTACCACGGAACTTCCCCAACTCCAATAACCTTCACTCTCAAAAGCAGGTGTTTCTATTGCTTTGCCCAACCGATGGAATAATGGGTTCTGTGATTTCTGCTTTAATTCTATCAGGTTATCAATCTTCTGTGCACGAAGTAGGTTGATTGAAGAGAAAAGTACCAGTGCAAATAAGAAATAATTCTTTTTCATGGTTGTATGCTTGTTTAATATTATACTTTAAGCTCTATTATCTGTGGATCTTATGAGTGTAACAAAGATAATCTTTATTTTATTTCTTGAAACTCTTTTCATGAACTCTTGTACAATAACATACGGTTTATTGTATGATTTAGATTGCTTCTTCTTTCTCTTTTTTAATCCATGTGTAAGAAACAGAAGGGAGAAGAACCTCACGATCCCTCTCCCTTCATACACATATCAAATTGATTAAGGTCTATTTGATTTATTTGATAATAAGGTTAGAAGTATGTGTAATTGTCTCCTGTTGATTAATATCCTGCATTGTTAGTCCAGCCAGTAAGCTTGATCTGAGTAGAAGGAATTGGGAAATAGTAATGGCTATTAGCTTTCATAAGCGATGAAGGATAATATTTAGATTTGAATTCACCCACCTTTTCACGACGTACCAAGTCGAACCAACGTTTGTATTCGGCTAAAAACTCGTAACCACGTTCTGCAAATACGGCTTTGTCAAATTCCTCGCTATTAGTCGTTGTGGTCAATGTAGATACACCTGCGCGGGTTTGAATATCTTGCAGGCATTTTAAGGCTGTGGCGTTAACACTGCCTGTAGCTAAATTAGATGCTTCGGCATATCTTAATAATACGTCTGCATATCGGTAAATGGGAGTAATACCGTTAGATTGCGCACTGTTACCTGCTACTCCTTGATTGTAATCTTGGTATTTGGCAATACAAGGATATCCGTCTTGACTGTCCTGCCATTTTACGGTTGTTCCGGCAGCTGTGGGCCATTCAGTCATGTAATTGAATTCTTTCCGTGCACCTTCCGGATAGGTTGCCATATAGTCAGGATTGGCATAATAGTCTGCCCAACCGGCTTTGACATAGTCTCGTGGGTAGAAAGATTTGCCATATTGGCTTGCAACTTTGTTAGCAACAGAATTGTGTATAGCGAATAAATGTTCATTAGCTTCTTCCTTTTTGGCTTCTTTCCATAAGTCACCATATACTGGTGTCAGGGAGAGTCCGGAATGTTCTATAATATCCAAAGAAACTTCTGCAGCTTTCGCATAATATTCTTTACCTAACTTTAAAGGCCAACCTGCCATAGTCATGTAAACATCGGAAAGGAGTGCTTTTGCTGCCCATTGTGAAGGTGTGGAACTAAATCCGCTACGACTCACTGTAGGTAATGATGCACATGCTTCAATCAGATCGGGAACGATAATTTTATTATAAATATCAGCTACAGCGGTACGTGGTTGATATTCGATGGCTTCGGAGCTATTTGTGACGTATGGAATGTCTCCGTACATACGTACTAAATAGAAATAACTCAAAGCGCGCATGAAATGGGCTTCTGCCACAACAGCTTTATATCGTTTCGCTATTTTTTCGGAGGCTTCCTTTTCCTCAGCAGTTGCGCCACTAATTTCGGGGATAGGAGTACCGGCAATCAGTGTATTGGCACCGGTGATAACATTCCAGAAATTAGCCCATGAAGTATCCCAGTCTGCAGTGTTGGAACTTATACTTGGATTTAACTGGATAATGTAATCTAAGACATTATTAGGTTTAGGGGAGCTTACCATCTGGTCTGCTGCACAATCAATACGCATCATGCGGCAACAGAAGCCATAATTACCATTCCATAAATTCTTATAGAGACCTGTTGCTGCAAGCTCTACTTTACTAATGTCTTGCTCTATACCATTATATTCTTCCTCTGTGATGAATGATTTGGGATATTGATCTAAATCAACGCATGCAGTAGTTAATGCTATGCAGCATCCTAATGTTATATATGCTAATTTTTTCATATGTTTTTTATATTATCGGTTAATATTAGAACGAGAAATTTACACCTAACAGAAAATTACGGCTATTAGGGTAGCAGCCCCAATCAACGCCGGATACTAATGGACTACCGAGAGTTGCTTCCGGGTCAAGACCGCTATAGCTTGTTATCATGAAAGGATTCTGTACAGAGAAGTAAAGTCTCAAATCATTGAGGAAAACTTTACCACATGCTTTTTTAGGTAGGTTATATCCTAAAGTTATACTCTTGACTTTTATAAAATCGCCTTTTTCTACAAATCGACTATTAAATCCAGTAGTAGTCTGGTTGAGTTTGACAAATCCTGGAATATTGGTGTTTTCATTTTCTTTGGTCCAACGATTTAAAAGTGCACGTTTAGGAGTAATAACATCCGTATTGATACCTGATACTGCATTCCCGTAACCTGATTGATCTGTTACATTATAAATATCGAAGCCGTGGAAACCGATAATGAACAATGAGAGATCGAAGTCTTTATAACGGAGAGTATTATTCCACCCCCAGTTAAAACTGGGCTGTCCATTACCTATGATACTTTGATCATCATCATTGTAAGTACCGTCATTATTTGCGTCTAAGAGTTTTTCCTGGCCTGGCACTACTTTATAGATAGAAGCATAAGTACCTTTTGTTTCCACTCCATTCTTGACTACAGTGACCTCTTGATTTACTTCGTCACTTTTCCAGACTCCTAAGTTGGTATATCCCCAAAAAGTTCCCAGCTTTTCTCCTTCAATCATTTTGAATACTTTGTTCTCATATTGACCTGCTTGGATTTGAGTACGATCTAATGTAGGGATATTTTTGAAAGTCCCTTTGTTGTGAGATAGAGTCACGTCTGTATGCCAGTTCCAATCTTTACCATTTACCGGATCTGCACCAATTGTGATCTCAAAACCTCTGTTCTGAATTTCGCAGGCATTTTTTAAAAGTTTATCCCAACCACTGTGGACAGGCTGTTGTACCTCTAATAAAACATCTTTAGATAATTTGTTGTACCAGTCGGCGGTTAATGTTAAGCGCCCATTGAAAAAACCTAAGTCTATACCTGCATTGATTTGATCATTACGCTCCCATTTTAAGTATTCAGCTGCCGGACGTCCGACTGTGTAAGAAGTTGAGCCGTCTGCGTTTTGGGTAGGTACCATTTGAGAGAAAATACGGTAAGGCTCTATTGCTTGGTTACCTACAGAACCATATCCGATGCGTAACTTTAACTGGCTAATAGCTTTTACGTCTTGCATAAATGCTTCCTGCTTGATATTCCATGCTAATGCTGCAGAAGGGAAATAATCCCATTTATCTTTTAGGCGTGAGGAACCGTCGGCGCGAATGGAAGCTGTTACCATGTACTTATCCATTAGAACATAGTTTACGCGGAACATTCCGGAAAGCAATGTATTGATTATACGCTCTGAACTTGCATTCTGGCTGTAAGAGTCAGCTAAACTGTTAGCACCAAGACGTTCAAAATACATGTTATTGGCTACTCCTTTTAAAGTGAAATTGTTGCTATAGGACTGTTCTAAAACAGCAGTTGCATTGATACGATGATTTTTATTAAATTCTTTGGTATAATTCAAGGTATTGGTATTTAACCAGCTCCAATTAAAAGCACTGTTGGCTGTAGCCTGCGTTCTGGTATTTTTAAAGTAATAATAACTCTTGGCATTGTCAGAGCTTGTTGCTAATGAATTAGTAAATGTTACTCCTAACTGAGTACGGAAAGTTAATCCATCGATAATATTGAAATCCATATAACCTTGGAGGTTGTTTACCAGCCTGCGAGTATCTCCATCAATTTCGTTAATATATCCCATTGGATTATAAGCAGGATTCCCACCAATAGCATAAATGTTGTTATATTCTCCTTTTTCATTTGTGGGAGAAGTAGTATTGGGAAAATTAATAGCAGAAACGAGTAAACCCTCATATTGAGTCATACGTGGTCCTGAGGACACATTTAGATTACCATAGATATTCATGCCGACTTTCCACCATTTTTTCAGTTTAGTATCAACTTTTAAGCGCCAGTTGAATGCATCATTTTTAGAATTCTTGATAGCTCCTTCTACACTTTCATAACGGAGAGATGCCAAGAAGTTTGTTTTTTCACCACCACCCGCTATTGATACTTCATAGTTCTGAGCTACTCCTGGAGAGTTGAAAATATGATCTACCCGTTGGCGGAATTAAATAAGCGCATATTTAAGTCTGCCAATAGGTTTGTTGT